>Ga0065711_1036788_pt1 | contig 20578 bp, 7 predicted proteins | sample Hoacrofraction12_FD_59098 | JGI IMG/M metagenome (GOLD analysis project Ga0065711, IMG submission 59098) | Hoatzin crop microbial communities from Cojedes, Venezuela - Epithelial fraction 12 v2 (version 2) | ecosystem: Host-associated > Birds > Digestive system > Esophagus > Crop | place...
GGGAGGTTGTGGAGTCTCCTTCTCTGGAGATATTCAAGACCCACCTGGACAAGGTCCTCTGCAGCCTGCTGTAGGTGACCCTGCTTCAGCAGGAGGGTTGGAGTAGATGACCCACAGAGGTCCCTTCCAACCGCTACCATTCTGTGATTCTGTGATTCTGTGAGGAGCTACTGGAGAGAGTTTAGCGGAGGGCTACGAGGGTGGTGAGGGGACTGGAGCATCTCTTCTGTGAGGAAAGGCTGAGGGAGCTGTGTGATTGTGTGAAAACTAGAAAAAATTTATCCAGTGAAAAATAAAATAAGATCTAAAAATTCCATGAGCAGCAGATTTGTGAAGTCTGGTCTGTGAATACTATCTTGTAGTTATATTATTTGGCAAATTCTAAGGCCTGACTGGAAGTATTTTTTTAATCCAAAAAAAGTTTTTTCACTCTTCTGAGTGGGTTTTCTATTGTCTGACAGTCTAGCTGATTCCTCTTGGAACTTTCTACTGGCATAGGATGGAAAAGCACCGTTCAGGTTTTCTTCTCCTTACTTTTCACAAAGCCCGTAGAAATGGAAACCTCTGTAACCTCCAGCCATATGTTGACATTCGTTAAAATGGTACAAGAAGTGCAAAACTGATTAGAGTGGGACAGAGGAAAGCAACACAACTTTTCAGAGCTTGTTTTCATAGAAAACTGGCTTAAAATGTGAGCCCCTGCTATCTGAACAAGCGAGTTCAAGGAACCTGGCACACCTCCCTAGTGGTGCTTTCGTACAGCTCACAGGCAAACTGAGACATACAGTATCCTCCATCTCAGCTCTTATTAAGGAAAGTAACCACTGCTGTAGGCATGGCAGAGGATCCTCCTTTACAATCCTTTGGCAGATCCCATTTATTGAGAATAAATATGGAATGAAACTGTCGTTATGAGTAGCTAGCAAAATCTGCCTAAACAAAGCTGATACAGAAGGCATTCAGCTATGGAGAAGCCCTAATACATAGGCTTGAATAATGGAATTTAGCATAGCAGGTGGATTTCACCTTCCTATAGCATATTTGAATACACCCTGAAGGCTTAGATCAAGTCACGTATACTGAATGCCATCCTAGGTGTAATAATTTTGTTCAGAGATAATTCCTTTGGTTTGAACTTCAGCCTTAGTTACCCTTGTATTGAAAAAAAGTACTACTCAAGCAAACCAAAAACTAAAAGCTATATTTAAAATAAAGAAATAGGCCACTGAAGTCATGCTTCATGAGTATTGAATAGCACTGGGACAAGTCCTATCTTTACTTACCAAAATATCTCACCCAACTTTCTTACCAGAGGCAGAGAGAGTAGAATAGCACATATAGCTTTTAGCAGACTATCTGTCTTCTTTCCCTTGCTATTATTTGTGTAATCTATCAGCAGTATTTGCATAGGAGTAGAATGCAACTTGAATTTACTTAAGCTGGTCACTGATGGGTTCCCTAAGAAAAAAGAAATTAGCAATGTCAAAGACTTTAGCAAGTAATTTGTGTGCTGCTTGCAGCACTGTTACATAGATGACAAACTAGTAGGACAAACATCTGACTCATAAAACAGAACTGGGGGATTAGTGGAAAGTGAAGAACCTTTTTACTTCAAAGACGGAAAGATTAATAACCAATTCCATCAGGGGAATGCACGAATTTAAATGCAGGGCCCACTATATTTTATTTCATTCTTCTTGCTTCTTCTTCCCTCGTTCTCACTCTATAACTGGACCAGATTTTGCACATCTGTTTTTGTTTTTGATTTGTCTGTAATAAAAATTTTACAAATTATTTTCAGAGTCAGAAAAAGAAGAGGAATAAAATTATCCTAGCCTTTCATTCTTATTACCCAGACTTCAAACTTGACATTGATAACCAGAATATTCTTTTATGTACTGTTCTACACAAATAACATTTATGAGTGTATTCTTTTCTTATTTATTTAATTTCCAAGTAAGAATGAATAAATAAATAACTGAGCTAAATTAGAAGAGGTAAGGCTTTGTCACAGAGAAGCTATAGTTTAAAAGAGATTGACTTTTCTGAAAGGTATATGCTTCCGTTTTTCTACACAAAAGCAGCAAACTACTCCACCCTGTCCACATAAGTGTGACCTGGAGCAGCCACTTCCCAAGCGCATCCTTCCTTATGCCAGACCTGTCAGCGGTAACAATATTGGCTGTGTTAATTCATTTAGTGCAATGGATGCTCTCAAAGTTTGTTTAGAGTATGTGTCTTTGTTTGAGAAGACACAAATGGGAAAAAAGCTTGAAGAAGATAGCTATTTACTACAAAGAAACACAAGAACAAGAGATAATTCTAAAAGGACTTTTTCCATAAAGAATCCTACTTACAAATTTCAGGAACAGTGAAAAAGTAGCAGAACCACTCACAGGCAGTTCACTATTGTTACTCCCTCCCTGTTCTTGCTGTCATGCTCAGTATTCCCTGAACACCTGAACTCACAAGACTTATTTTCAGGCTCTATGTTTGGAGTTCATGATTTTTAAATGTTTCAAAAAATTGAAAAGAATACAGAAAATTAATCTAGAGCTCCCTTCCACCCAAATTTCTGTAATAATCTGAATGTTACTGAACAGGATGGATAGGATTTTCAACAGCCCTCAGCTCTGACAGAAATTCCTTTTTTTCCAGCCACTAGAAGTTTCTGAAAAGAGAGCAAGATTAGGTCAATACTAAGGGCTTTCAGAATCTCACCCCCTGTATTTTGCAAAGTGAGAATTTATACACTTTAAGAAGGCAGTACACTACCTACATATTCATTTTGCATCCATTATTAAGCAATTGAAACTTTTTTAAAAAAGAGAAAAACAAAAATTCTGTACTTTAATAAATCAGTTTGTTCCCATAAGCAAGCAGCCTATGTTTTGCAGTCACCCTTTTTGGCTCAGTTTTCAGTGAAATGAATGGTTAGGTTTTGCTCTAATTACTCAGTTGGATTTCCAGCAATGGAAGACACTGAGATGCTATGAAAGACATTGGCATATGTAAATAAAGTATGAGTCACACAGGAGCAGGTCATGAGTGAAAGAGAGCAAAAATCCTATTGACTATGCTTGAAAATGCACTCTGGTTTTCAAAATAATTTGGAAGGATCAATTCTGAGTAGTGATAAGCAGTGCTGGAGAACTAATTAATGCATTATGGCCTGTAGAATGGCCTTTTACAACCAAAAGGTAATGGACCTGCTGGGAAATAAGTGGGTCTTTGGGAGGTTAGAGAAAAAGCTGGGAATCCTGATGCATTCATTGCAAATTTACCAATAAAAACCAGTAGTTTGGATATTTAAGAGGATTGCGATGAAACTGGGGTGGGGAAACCTTATCATTGACAGATTCCAAATCACACAAACCAGGCTTGCGAAAGCGTACTTATTTTCCTGCAATGTGAAAAAAAAAAAAAAGAATCCAAACCCACACACCTTAGTTTAAAACCATTCAAAAGTTTCTTTGCTTTAGATCAAAAAATCTAATACAGTAAATATCTTTTGCCTAGTCGTTCGATCAGAAAGTCAATGTCTGTTGTAAAGAATCATTTCACATTGGCTATTATCCAAATCCAAACTATAGTCAGATTCTTTAAATTCTTTGCCTTTTTTTCTACCACTTGAGTAGCAAAAATGAGTAACTGCTGTCTGTTGCCCAGGAATGTTTCATAATGTTTCATAATATCCGAGAAATGAAAAAAAAATCCCTGTAATTCACAGAAATACTTAAATTTAATTGTATAATTTTAAGTATATGCTGAACTATCATTTATTTTAATGTAACTGCAGCTTTATGCATAAGGCTGTTGAAGACACTGTCTGCCACCAAAAGGGAGTAAGATATTCCTTTAAAGGCTTAAGACTTATTTGCTTTCCTTTGCTTTTCTCCTCTCTATTCATTTAATTGTATTTTCAAGGGTTTTTTTGTATCTCCACTTTACTTAATAAGCTTCAGAAATCATCTTCTAAAAAATAACAAGAAAATACATTGGATTATTTTTGTTTCAGTTGGAATTGCTTTTGCTCTAAAATATTCTGGGAAATTGTCTCTGAGAAATTTGCTGTAACAAGTAACACTGAAATGTTTTACGATATAATAATTAAAGCATCTATTCAAGTGTATAATTATACAGTCGATGGATATATGAAAAATATTCCAACTCAACGTTTATTTCATCATGACTTTTGCATACTATGTCAGTTGATTTCTGAAGGCAAAAAGAACCGTTCCGTACATATGCGTTCATCGCACGCACATTTTTCCTGCTTTTTACATGTACTTGGTAAAAGTGGATATGCAGGCTGTAAGTTGATCTCTATGAAATGTATAAAATCTGGCTGAAATGACTTCAGAATTTTGCTGAAAAAATAAATGCGCTGGAGGCAATCTAAGCTTTTACCTGAGTAAAACACAAGCCGCACACAGACAGGAATCAAACAGCTCTGCTCTAGCTTACAACATATTTTTTCAGATGGCCTCTGGAAAGAAGTGGAGGAAAACAACAGTACTAGGAGAGAAAATAAATGCTTTTTTTCTGTGATATCCATGTAACTGAATCTAGCCACACAATTAACTTCACATAGTAGGAAATTTATCTTGTTCTTCAGGACCTGTGGGAGTTCTGCTATTCACTTGAACAGGAAAAGAACAGGAAGGGGTTAATAAGATTATTTCACTGTAAATTAAATTAAACTTGTGTCTGCAGGATCAGGCATAAAAGTAAGAACATACAGATAGGTGTTAGGCAGCATAAAGTATAGGTATTTCATAACTTTCACTACTATTTCAGCTCAGGATCATAAAATCCTTTGCAAATATTAATTGCTCCCTATGATATGTCTTTAGGGAAAGAAAAAGAATTTTCTTTGTTTACAAAACATTTTTTCAGTAAAGGTGAATCTGTAGCAATAAATTATTGAATTTTACATAGGGGTTTGAACACTTATTTTTTGATATACTGTGCATTAGTAGTATCACACAAGCAGAAAATCTATGTAGCTCGTAAAAAGGATGCTTTATATATGATTAAATTGATGCAGTTCAGAATTCACATGCTGTATTCATCTTATACATTTTAGACCCACAAACAAAGATTTTTAGGGCTGTCAGCTTCATGGAAATGAATAAGCTAATGCAGGATAGATAATGTCAGAAGCCTGCCAAAAGCAGCAGACTAAAGAGGTGAGAGACTGACTTTCCATTACCAAAATGCATTGATAAAGCAAAGTAACTGTATCCACTACTTCTTGAATCCTGAAATATTATTTTAGTATTATTGCTGTGAACATTTCTTCTTTAAAAAAAACACACAAACACACAAACCCACACCAAAAATAGGTCCAGCTTGTTTAGTTTCAGCAGTCGTGTACAGTAAATGAAAGCAGCTCTCTCTCCTAGCAATATAGCTGATAAAGAAGGTCCATGTGCATGCCAAGTTTTTCTGCAGACGTTGTAGCACAAAAGAGAGAAGGTTTAATCCCTAATAGCACAAAGAGTTGCATTGGCTTGAAGTCGGCTATAAGAAACAGAGCAGTTACTGTTTTTTCACATGTAGCATTTTCATTCACAGACAGTGAATTACTTCTGATGCTTTCATGCTTTGGGAATTTACAAAACCACGGGGAAGGAAGGGGTAGACACCCACAAGAAAAAAAGATCCACAGACTTCTTTAAATACCCATCCAGAAAATTGCGAGAAGTCATAAGCAAATGTAATTCCTGGAACAAACCATATATTATTCAACAATTAGTATTAGGTCCTGGTTATTCAAACAAATCCCAATGTAAGAAATTTGACAAGGTATTTTAATTCAAATATTCTTCATAAGCATTAAGATTTGTCGTTAGTACATACTCTTTTGACTTAGTAAAAATCCTAAACAAAACTTTTTCCAGTTTTCCAACCTACAGATCCCCCAAACATACAGTGATGGATCATGAAGATATTTAATATAATCACATGTCCATAATGTTGTCTACTGGATAAGTGTTAATGTTATCTAAATATTCCTTTCAGCTTCAGTTGTTTTCAGAAAGTTTTGGGCAATACAGGAGTGTTACATTAAGTCGGAGATTAAAAAGGTTACTTGTAAAGCCACTGAAGCAACTGGAATTGGAGTCAAAATGTGAAATCTCTTAAATCTGTTTGAGCACTATAAAAAAGAACACTGTCTGAAATACCTTAAAAGCCTGGGTTCCTTTAGCCAAGAAGAGTAAAGACTAGATATTCAGAAAAAGATTTGTATGGAGCTCCAAAACAGACAGATCAACATCTGCTGTGTATCAGCATCAGTCATGACACTGCTCTGAGTTTGGCTTTGTTATTCCTGCTTAATACTTTCAAAGTTGCCAAGTGGAATTATTAATGCAAATCAGACCAAGTCATATAAATAACATTCTTCAAGATATGACATGTGAGGAAGAGATGGATTTGGCATGTGAGCTACCCATCCACACGAAATTGTGTGGATTTATGTTATGAGATATTGCCTTATCATGCAGTGTGTTCCTCACTGCTGCATAAAGGGGGATTTGAGTACCTAAATTTTATCTCTGTGAAAATTATGATCCATACATCTCCTTTTCCACTGATGTCTTATGTGAGGATGAAAATACACTCAAAAAGTTACTTAGTACTTAACGCAAAAGTTCCTTGGGTACCTAAATAAACACGCCTTGCTGTGCTTCAATATGGATGGGATTGAGACACTGAGCAGCTATCTGATACTTCACTCAGACAGGGTCAAGGCCTTCCCTTTGCTCATATCTTTAGAACAAATAATGGGCATTGTCCAAATATACCTAATAGACGAGGTCAGTATTATGCATTTACGCGTATGAAAGGAGAGGATTTATTGTGGGTCCAATGTCAACAGAAGAGTCATAGAATCAGGAGACATGACTTCAGCTTTCTGCTTGATCAAAGACTTGTGCAACCTTGGGAAGTCACTTGGGACATTTTAAAAATTTTTTAGGATTATAAAAATATATTTAGGGTCTGGAAATCAAGATAGGCCACATCATGATTTTGAAAAATGTAGTACCTAATACCTACTGAAATGATGGGACTTAGACATGCAGGCTTCTCTTGGTTCCACGAGGAACTTGCCTGGGTCATTAGTTACCTAAGTTCCCTTAAAAAATCTGGCCCATAACTGACTCGCAGAAAGACTTTCTATCTGCAAGCAAGGTAACAGGTAATAGTATTCCCTCATGACATTGGTGTAAGGAGACATGCATTAAAGATTAAAGCACTGTTAGATACTAAAACATGGGGTGGTATATCAGTATGTAAGACAGATCATTAAGAAATGTCATTACATAATATTAATGGTGCAGTCTTATCCATAAAACTGCATACAGTAGTGCCCAGCCTGTACCAGAGATGACACTGCAGAATTAAAGGTGGTTTAAAGACTGTGACAAAAAGGCTGAAGTTCATTGAAAAAAGGTTTGAATAGATGTTGAAAGGAGTTGAAAGAATCCCAAAGACTAAAAAATCAAAAAGAAACCAAACTTGTTGGCAAGACCTTATGATAAATGAGCTAGTCTGCTCACTATACTAGATCCCCTGTACTTTTTATCAATTTACTTGCATTCACGTGTTAGACTAATGTGGTTTAGCTCTAGATATTTTCCTTTTCTTCTTTCCTTCTGATGCATTATTTGTCTGTCAGATATTTTGTAAGTAACAAAGCTATCATATGTTAAAAAGTCAATATCTGTATGTGTTTAATTTCAAGGTGTATCTTTGTCTCTGTGTTGTTGTTTGTTTTTTTTTTTGTCCTGAATTGGTTATCCTTTTATCTCTCTAGCAACTGAACAGATCACATCAACACTTCAAATGCCTGAAAAATTGTAAAAAATATATGATACCTGTTCATAGAAGTAGAAAGTATCTTAACCGTGATATGATAAACAACAGGTTACAGCTTGATAAGCATAATATACATCAGGTAACCAAAAATCAGCCAACTGTCCCAAAAACACCTAGGACTAGCAGACTGAAACGTGCCTATAAGTGGCGTTGAAAGACTTGTGAATTTAATGTGTGGTACTGCTAATGACTGAAGATTTTGCAGGGACTGATGAAATAACAACTGTTAATAAACTGAGTGACAGAAGATAATCCAAAGTGCAATTCAAGATAGACTTAAAAAAATTATAAATACTAAGAGTCACTACATCACAGACTATGTCTAATAGATCTGTTCTGAATCAGCTGCCTCTAGAATTGGTTCTGGGAATATTTCTCCTCTTCTTTCTTCTTCCTACCAGTTCTGCTTCACATAACTACATCTGCATTTTACTGTCATTTCATATTCTCTTAACAGACTTTTCGACCAGAAATTCCTACAACAGCATCTTTGCTGCATCATTGCATTATCTGTATTTGAAGGTAAGACAGTTACCCAAACAGAGAAAACCATACCTGGCACATGAGTAAAACAATTCAGTTAGAAATGGGTAAGATAGGCAGCTGTTACTAGGAAAAAGAGTGAATCTAACAAATAATCCCAGTTTCTAACAAAACACTCTGAAACAGAGAATGGGATGAAGAGAAACCACTGAGAAAACTTGGCCTGAGTGTTAATTACTTCAAAACATTTTACATACCACTAATAGTACAAATTTGTGTGAGAGCTAACATACTGACAGAGACTGAATAGACAAGAACAATTAAAATCCTCACAGTCAGCATGAAAGCTTTTAAAACATATTTCACTATCCACTGACTAGAAAGAACTATCACATTTTTTATGTCTAAGGAGCATTATGAAAGTCCTTTAAGGAAAATTTAGCTGTGCCAGAGATTACTAGAAAACTAGTGTCCGTGAAAGATACTGCTTCTTTGCTAACACAGTTCTGCCTCAAAACTGTACCAATATTTAGTAGCTGAGATGCCATGAAGTGCAGCTTTTAAACATACTACTCCTGATCAATGGTAGAGTGAGCAGAGAACTATATTTCAGAATAAAAATAAATCACTGGGCAGATCATCTGCCTGGGTTTCACCTTCTCCTATACAAACCTATTTCCCTTTCCACTAGTTCAAACACAGGACATTTGTGGTTTATTTTGGATGTTAAACCATGATTATATGATCATACTTTTTAATTTCTTTTTAGGAAGGAAAAGGAAATATTTCTGTGTTTCGTATTTCTAAACAATTAGTGATGGATTTACTGATGTTGAAGGGAGGTGATTCTGCCCCTTTACTCTGCTCTTGTGAGACCCCCACCTGGAGTACTGTGTCCAGCTCTGGAGCCCCCAACAAAAGAAAGGCATGGATGTGTTGGAGCAGGTCCAGAGAAAAGCCAAAAAGATGATCAGAGGGCTGGAGTACCTCTCCTACGAGGACAAGCTGAGGGAGTTGGGGCTGTTCAGTCTGGAGAAGAGAAGGCTCCGGGGTGACCTTATAGCAGCCTTCCAGTACCTGAAGGGGGCCTACAGGAAGGATGGAGAGGGACTTTTCACAAGGGTGTGTAGTTATAGGACAAGGGGGAATGGCTTTAAACTAAAAAGGGCAGATTTAGATTAGATATTAGGAAGAAATTCTTCGCTATGAGGGTGGTGAGGCCCTGGCACAGGTCGCCCAGAGAAGCTGTGGCTGCCCCCTCCCTGGCAGTGTTCAAGGCCAGTTTGGATGGAGCTCTGAGCAACCTGGTCTAGTGGAAGATGTGCCTACTCATGGCAGAGGGGTTGGAACTAGATGATCTTTGAGGTCCCTTCCAACTCTTACAAAAAAAAAAAAAAGTCTGTTTCACTTATTTTTAACTATTGCTGTGGACCTGAAGCTGTGTGAAGACTACAATGGGCCAAATGAACTTTGTATTTGTATTTAATGCAATGCTGAAATGTAGTGCTGTTTCTTTCATTTTTTTGGCAGTGCAAGGAACTGTATGTAATCTGGAAATATTGTGGTATGTATGGTAATCTTTGTGAGATACTGTGTTTTAAAGACTTGCCATAGGATCTTTTATTTAATTAATTCTTTTGTTCTCTGTTTCCACCTTCTTGAAATTGCTGAGCAAATGGTAACTAAAGCTGATTGTTATACAAATTCCTTCAATGGCTCACTTTAGAGTACTTACCTCATGTAGAATGTGTGAGGTAATCAACAGTTTCATTAAAAATGATTTCATTTTGTTTCTGCACATATTTTAGGTCCTTGCTAATCTGACATGTATAGGTATGAAGCAACGGACAAAAGTCTGCTTCAAAGGTGGTGTTAACTTTTTCTCACTGCTAACACAGTAAGGTTCCAACACTTCCTATTATAAATACTAACACAAGCTACATGAGATATTTTTCAGGTAGGAAACTCAAGAATATATAAGTTCAGAAATGTTGTTGTAAAATTCGGTACTTGATGTGATGTACAGGGGTGGTACGTGACAAGAGTGTACAAGAGTGGTAGGGAGTTTCAGAAAGATTAAGCAGAAAACAAAGGACTGGCAATCAGAGACCTCAGGCAAGAATGCACCAAAGGACATGTAACTAGCACATCCTAAAGAAGTGCAGATAAATGAGCAGACACCAAGGTAAGGAACTTGAGAAATTCACAAACTTCTCAGTGAGCCAACTCACAACCATATATGGAAGGAAAGACTCAGAATTCATGGAAAGGACAATAAGAAGTACCACTTCTGCAGCCAGCAGGGACCACCAGAGACCATCGAGGACCCCATGGAAGCCCCAGAGAGAGCCAGGCGACATGTGTAATGACTATGTAAATATGGTAATTAGTTCCAGGAAATAGAATAAATATGTATGAACATTGCAGGAAACTTAAAGCACATGTGTGTAACAGGGTGATACAAGCTTGGAGCGAGGTGCTATACGGCATGCATGTTAGGAGGAGCGATCCCCCATGCATCCAGCGCTGTGATAAAGAATGCTTGCTTTTTAATACTACACTGGCGTTAAGCAGGTTTACTCCCGGTTTCGGTGACAATGTCATAATTACATATTTCCCTATTTTCAAAAGCTGCAATCAAAGTGTTCTTCAGGAAATACATTAACATTTTGTCTATCAGAGGTATAATGTTAATACTATATACTGCAAGAAAATTGAGTCACTGCTTGTGGAAGGTAAGTCAAGACAAAGCAGAACGGAGGTAGAAAAGAAATCTATTTATTCTGCTGTAAAATTCCTTAGAAAGTCTTTTTCCAGCTGAAAAAAAAGTTAAAATAGACCTCCTTCTGCTTTAACTTTGTTGGGTTGAATGATTTTGCATTGAGATCTACAGATGGCTCCCTGAAGCTGTGATTCCCCATTAAGTCTCAACATGTCTGCGGTTCAGACATTGTCAATAGTGAAGGCACTTGTAACTGTACATAGTTTAGCTTTCTTTCATTATGTTCCCCTTAGAAAAATCACCTCCCATTCCCTTATCATTCACATGTCCCTCAAAGTACAAATGATTTCACACAACACAAGCACAATACAGTAATGGGCATGATCCAGAGACCCATGAACATACTAGAGTAAGAAAGCTGGCTGCCAGAGAAACTGGCCTTCATCATGACTGCATTTTCTTGTTCTTCTCTAGTGGAGGGGAAAGCACAGGGGTTGTTGCCAAGGGCATTATAAGCCTGAGAAATTTGCTATAAATTTTAGGCAAAGCGACAAGGATAGGAATATTGAATGCATCCTCAAGTATTTTCTATGCAGTGAGAAAGAGGAGAATTGTATTTTTGTTGAAAGTTTGCACCACTTTTTTCTTGTTTTTTTTTCTGACTAGCTTGGTATAAATTGGTAAAATTTAATAGTCAAGCACTGCTGATGTTCTTACCATTGTGTAATTTAGCTCTTATATTCAAGGAGGGAATAAAAGCAGAAAAAGAAATCTGTTATGTTATGCAACAAAACATTAATAAGAGAATACAGATAGAATAGGCAAACTTCACACAGGCTGCAGAAAATATCCTAGGAAAAAGAGAAGCATAAAGAGGATAATTTGAAAATAATACGATTTTTGTATGCAAAGATGCTGAAGATCATTCTTTTCTTATAGTATGTTCCATGAATTTGAAACAGGGCAGTGTAAAAAGCAGTAACAGTGAGCAAGAATGGTAGGAAACCTTTAAATGTTCAAAGGTGACATTCAATCATCTAAGACGTACAATATAAGTGAGTGTGAAATTGTTAGAACATGGTGGGAAACGGCCTACTTAACATAGAGGATGCCCCACTCCGCATGGCTGCTTTTGATCTGTGAAGGAGCATCCGACGTTCCCTGCAGATCTGCTTGCTCTGGACAGGTGAGAAGCTAGGCTGGCTCACCCACAGATAAACCTCCCAGCTGAGGGAAGAAGGCAATGGGAGGATACTTAACGGAATTGTGTCGCTCGCTATTAAAGTAATGTTTGCATGGTAGTAGCAACTTTTAACCCAAAGGATCACAAAGTGTATTGCAAACTGAAATTCAAACGGTCCTTTATCTGTCTCTACAGAGCAGTGTCTCTGGAGCCAGGCCAGAACATATTGCCCTAAATGCACACACAAAGATTATATGGCTCTTCTTGCCTCCTTTCTCACTCCCAATAGGGAAAGTCATCCCTTGCTTATGAAAGCTCAGAATTATGCTGAGATAAAGAGAATCCCCAACTGTCTCCTCAAATAAGCACAAAACAAACAAACAAACAAAAACCTACCTCAAGAATTATAATGGAAACAGTAACAAAAATGGATTTTGATGAGATTGCATAAGCAGTTCCTATACCCAGGTGTTTGAATTGCATTGAGGAGAAGAAGTAACATTTTAAAGACAAAACTAAGTTCCTTAATTTAGTTACAGTTAAATGGTAGCTGACAGTAAAGTTTTCTCAAAATGAAGAAACAAGTAATGATTAGTTTTTCTTACTATTTTTGCAAATATAGAACTTACTTTCTCAAATTCGTAACAGAGTCTTTGAAATTTGTAAAATGAGAGGCACTGGGGTACTCTTCCCTTTTTTCCTTCCATTTTTTGGAAGTGAAACTTTTTTTAGGAATAGAGAGAAATAAGAAAAAAGAAAAATACGCTATTACAAAGGACTGAGTTCACGGCTGGTAGCAAGTGAAAGATGAAAGGATACACACATGCTCATGTGTTTATTTTATAGCGGTGTAACAGCAATTCAGGAACCTGCTGCCTCTCAGCTGAAAAGTGCTAATGGATTGTAGGTAGTAAATTATTTCAATGCTTGTAATCCTGCAAGTTTGCTCGTACTGTTGTACTCTGTGAACTGCATGAATGGACACAGAGAAAGGTTCAGAATCCAACACAGATGGTCAGCAAGCTCAGAAGGATGATACACTGAGCAGATGCATGAGTCTAAATGGCAATGTTGATACAGATGTTCAGTTGTGGTTTTAATTTTCCATACCTTTCAGCATTTTGAATAAGATTATTCACTCCACTAGACAGCAGGGAAATGTTTAGTTTCAGATGCAAGACATGGCACATTACTGAGCTGAAACTTGGAAATAACCCATGTATAAATGCAAAATGAAAAGTAATACAAATGTGAAAGTGGTATAATTCTCAGAAAAATTGTCTCATCCAGGTGTGAAAGAACTCTTATTCTGCCAATTTTGAAAATATCTCACAGTCTCATTCCCTAAGAGTATAGTGTTGCGGGTTTGTGTGGCAAGGTTTTGGTAGTTGGGGGCTACAGGGGTGGCTTCTGTGAAAAGCTGCCAGAAGTTTCCTCAGTGGTTATAGCCTGGACAAACTAAGGGAGATTTTCATGGGGAAAATTAAAAAGACGGTGAGAAAGAGCTCTTCCAGAGAAACTTCAAGACTCTACTCTAAAAATGGCAGATAAAGGAGTTTCTAAATTACAGAATTTCTAAATCACAGTCCAGATAACTACCTTTCTTTCACTTTTCTAATTATTATTCCACCTCATTTTCTGGAAAAGTTTTCTAAACAGATCATCCTCTATTTTCTTCCCCCCCACAGTGCAGAAGACTTTAGCACAAGTGGTAAGTATTACAGCAGTGAAATGTTAATTTCTGTATTTGTTGTTGGTTGGGAGTTATTTTGCTATGTCAAGCCAATGAAAAATTTATTCTATGACAATTTCTCATTGTTATGTTAAAAATGGTTGACTGGATCTGTTTACTCATACTTTACCAGAAAGATGACTCAAAAATACTGAAAAATGGAGGTTAGGTTAAACTTTTAAGCATCACTGGCTACTTTGACAGTTCCACGGAAAGTGCTACATCTTTTTTTCACATAATTTTTTTGTCACTGCCATCTCCATAAGTGGATGTCTGGAAGAAAATACAGCATTGCAACAGTTTAGCATTTCCAACATAAAGTTCCTTTTCTCCTCCTTTCAAGAATTTATATATTTAATTCCATTGTGAAAGATTAGACAGATAAAGAAGCTTTCAGCAGAATCACAATATAGGTAATTATGGGTCTGTCAGCGTTTCCATTATGAACTCCATTTAGCATTAAGGGCTTAGCATTTTTCCATCATTTCAGAAACTGTCAAACTGAAAGCTGGCATACAGATTAGCAGCCTGGATGCAAATTTGTTTACACAAAATATTTAAATCTACTCAGCTGTTTTTGATTTAGAGATCGGCCAGAAACTTTAAATTCTCAGGGTTTCTCATGTGTTTCTGCCAAATTCTAGACCAAATCACTGCTAAAAAAATATGATTTTTTAGTAAACCGTTGACTCGTTTTCTTCTAAAGTTTTGAAATTATTTTTGGCTTTAAAATGGGTTGTAGAATTTCTGCTTATCTTGCAACTCTAGTCTTTCTCCTGCCATCTTTATAAATGAAAGAGGAGTTAGAACAGGATTCAAAAACTATGATAAAACCTGATAGTAGTAATCCTAAAGTCTGAAACATTTTTTTTAGGACTCACCTTACCATCAAACGACAGTGAATAGAAATGGACCAAAGCCTGTAAGGTTTTTGAGAGTGTCATTTACTGAGCCCACTAGCTCTTCTACCATTTCAAGGTACTGGCCAAAAACAATCTGACAGAGTCCAATTGTTACAATTTTTCAGTTCCATCATTTTAGTCCCATGCATTGTATGAACAGTTTTGTAGAGTAGTCACACCCTAAAGAAATTCCTCTGTATTGAAAGGAAGTATCTGCTTTATTCTGCTGAAAGTCAGTGACAAATCTTTTCATTTCAGTGGGGACGAGCTCTAAAATAATCTACCAGCAAATATTTAGATTAGGTTATAATTGAATTGATGATCACTGTTGTTCAAAAATACACATCTCACTTGAGAAGTAAGAAGCTTTGAAGAAGCCATCAAGCAACATGAAACGGAAACACTGTTAGAAACATTGATTGAGCCATCAATAGAAATAAGATAGAGAAATTGTATTCATTCAGAAAGAAAAAAAAATTGTAAAATAAAGATATTCAAGCAGATAATTGGCATATTTAAAATCCTGATAAGAGATGGGCAACAAGGAAAAATCAGTGATACAGCTTCTCAAAAAATACAGTCATTCAAGTGTGCCAAAAAACAGGAACCTAGCCCCAAGCAGTCTGTGAATTAAAAGCATGAAAAATTATGGTACAAAAGAGATGGTGCAAATAAACTTTGTGCAAATGATGCATGGAGGAAGCAGATGAGGAGAAAAAAAAATGATCTACTAAACATATCCAAATCATTTAGGAAAGACGATATTGTCCTACAGGACACTGTGTAGTGGCTTAAAAATGCAAAAAGAATATAGCTTTTAAGAATGAAGAAAATGTTCTTCAGAAAACATCTCAGACAGCTTTAAAATACAGCTATATCTTCAGAAGTATCTGCAAACTCTTTAACAATGATTCAATGCTCACTGTATTGTATACTACACTTTTTGATACATAAACTATTTTCCTTACAATTACCTCAGACTTACCTTAATTTGTAGCAGGCAATTCATGACTTCTTAATAATTACAGAGGTTCTGCTGAGCAGATTCTCTACTTAGCTGATATCTGTGGCACACTCTGACTCTTTAGATTAGACATTTGTGTTAACATAGCTGTCATAGGATTTCAAAGAGGTGACCAGTACAAGAGGCCCCAAAGGGAGCAATTTGGAAGAGTACCTTTCAGAAGTCAGGTGCGTAGCAACCTCTCCTGATTTCACTGAAATGCTCAAAGTCAGTCTTGGAACAAGTAAGCAACAGAATCCCTACAAATCTAGCCCTGTTTTACTCTGTGTAATTTTTTTTGCTTTTTTTATTTAACATTTTTTTATTAATCTATGATATTCTGTAGAATTTAGAGTCCTGACTAGTATCTTCTGGCCATGTCAGAATGACGATCTCAATAAAGGATACAGTAGTAATCCTAGATCTGGAAAAATTCCCTTACCATGTCATATGGACATTTTCACTGCATACATTGGAGCTTGAAAAACAGAGGATACATCTTGGATTTTTAAAATGTGCCAAGTATCCAAATTTTAACCACCTGATTCTATAGTGTTTGTCTGTATCCTAGTAAAGATTAAGTTCCTGTGAGGTTTTGACTTTTTTTCAATTAAGTGTTTTGAAGTTTCTTTATTTGGGGTAAAGGGGTATCATCTTGGTTACCATAAAATAATCATGTAGACAGGCATGGTAGACTGAAGAATGAAAACTAATATGGATGAAACTCCACCCTTCCAATCTTGCCTTCTTGTGGATGATTTAAAAACCAAAGAACACCCTGAAAAAGTTAGCAAGTCTAATGTATGACTGCAAGGCTGGAAGGATATTTGATTTCCTAATAGATTACTCTTACATGGTTATTGCTGCGGGCCACAAGAGGACTTTATAAATGACAGAGAAACTGAAGAGAACTTTTTATATTTTACCACAGGCATTATGTTTTTGGGACTTCTCCAATGGTACTTGTGAAGTGGGAAGAGAGCTTGGGAAGGGAGCCCAGAAGTTCAGGGGAGGCTGGATAAATTGGGAAAAATTACAGAAGCTAGCTGATGAGCTAGAATTTGAGTGTAGTAAAAATATATAGATAGAGCTTAGGAGAGTGGTTTTTTTAGTGGATAGCTTAATTTAAAACTAGCTGAAATTAGTGTAGAAACTCATACAAATTTCAATGACTTACAATTGTAGTACTAGAGAGATTTAGGAACTTTGGAAGCACATCCTTCGGAAAGATGTGGAGGCAGGCATGCAGGAGTCACAAACACTGTTGCACTCTTTCTACATTAAACATTGATTCTGTTGCTCTTTGCTATTGCAGATAAATAGCTTTGAGAAGCATAAGTTTGTCAGGATGTTTACAAAAATGGCTGTGCCTTATGTGGTTGATTGGTGCAACCTTCCACTGCTGACAATGAAAATGCCGATAAAATGTATCTCACCTATTTGTCAGGGAAACTTGTTACCCTTGCATGAGAAGACAAGGGAGGTTCTGTTGGCACTGTAACATCTACAAAAAATACGGAAATGCTATTGCTAGTCTAGAGTCTATGTTACTTTTCTTTCCACAGAATGCAGCTGAAAGTTCAACTTTCTCAAAAATGCTGAAGTACTTGGGTAGAAAATTGGGCCACTGAAGTAGCATAGTAACATTCACATTCTTACAAGACGTCTATAATTGCTACAAGGAGAATACGGTTGAATTTAGGATATATGAAAATTCATTAAATAGAATCCATAAAGATCTCTAAATAAATATTCTCCCAAATGTCAGAGATATTTTATTTTCCTAGGAAGGAACTGCCAAGATTGAAATAAAGGGTAAAGAGGTGATATTATCAGAGTCTCTGAAGCTAATAACTATGTGAATTGCGTGAGGGATGTGATTGGCCCCCTTCAGAAGAACTTGCAGAAAGGAGCAGCTATTGAGAAGAAGAATTTTGAATAAAAATTGCAGGTACACTGAACAGTAATGTGGAAAGGAGTAGGTAATGATGTTCCTATTTGTTTTAAGTTGAAGATCGTATCAAGAAATTGAGGACTAAGCAGTCAGTTCCCCTCTGTCTGTTGTAAGAGGACATTTTTCAAGCGCATCAAAATGTAAAGTGTTGATTTTTTCCTTAGTTTTAGGACCCTTTATTGAAGGTTATAATTGGAGATGAAATCTTTTAGCAGTAGCATATGAAATGATTTCGTGTTTAGTAAATAATGTGAACGCTGGAAAAATCTTAGCCATTTTAGTAATAGTCCTAAGAGGGAAGGATTGTTGTCATAAGTATTGCTAAAACATTCACTTGATAAGGTACAATTTCTATCATGGTCCTTCAACACCTTAGACTCATGAAAATTCTCTAATCAGATAAGTACTTTTTTGAGCACTATATTGATATGAAGGTTTTGGAGCAAATCTCTTGCCCTTTCAGTTATATATTGTGAATTATGAAATGTATGTATTTCTTCTCTTGTGGTAATTAAAACTGCCATGTCATGCAACAAGCATTGCTAAAGTCAGTAGCAGTAATCATATGATTAAAGTTTAAGTGTCAGTTAGCATAGACGTATTCAAGGGAAAACACACAAGATGAGCATAGATAGGAATTAAGCATAGGTTCTTTTTGATAGAGCACACAGCTACAGATGCCTGCAACCAGAAGTGCTGGCGTGCGCACACACACGTTTGCATGCGTGTGTGTGTGCATGTCTGTGTTCCCACATGCAACTGGAGATGCATGAAAAAAATCATCTTTTACCGCAGACCTGATTGACTTGACTATGTGAGGTGGCCAAAGACGGATTCTTTTCTTCCGTTATTTTTGTAATCTTCAGGTTTATAATGCAATGTGAGTTTTCCAAATAGCACTTCTATTGAAAATTTCTAATGTATTATGAAATACACAGCTTCTGTTGTAATTTATATTTCCGGGTTAAATGAAATATATGTACAGGAAACTGTCATTCAAAATTCAGTATGAAAAAAAACAGAGGCAAATCTACTCTCAAAGGTCCTATTCTGGAGTCTCCTGTTTCTTTCAGTGGGCTCAAGAGGTAGTTTAGTAGTTCTTTTTATATCCTGTTTTAGAACTTCAGTTCACCTTTGGATCAAAGCTGATGTATAGAAGCAAAAATGCAATTTTTAGTATAGACTTTTAAAAAATAAGTTTTAATTAGACTAAGCTTCAATTTCCAAAGAAGATTGCACAACAGTCAAGAAAGCTATTTATAGTAGAATGTGTAGTTTTCCTGCTGGATCGATTAAATAATGGAGGAAAGGTTTTGTAATTCAAGTAGCTCCATCCCAACACTATGTTGAAAGGAGAAGAACATCCATACTTGTCATTTATGTAGCTCATTTCAGCCAAGGACTCCAAACTACACTTGCAGATATCCACGTGCTGGGTCTGAAAACCTGTAAGAAGGTAATGATTGCAGAGGGATCATTTCAACTGCCACTGAAATACAGCCATCTCTCAGATGTGATATGTCAGCCTCTTTAAATGATAATACCAGTATTAAAACAGAAAATAACTTTACTCCTAACATTTGCTAGCTATCACTACTTGCACTCTTGGATTTTCAGTCAAATCAGTTATGCAGTACAGTAGAACTTACTTCTGAGATTGGGAATACACAATAAGTTAAGAAGTAATGAATTGTTTAGGAAGCACATACATTTCAAGTTGTTACCTGGACCTTTGTAAGATAACAATGCAGTCTGTCGAATTTCTTCATAACTTAACTGCATATATGGATATAATTTCTATATATACATATTAAATATGTATGTGTACACATATGTGTATACACATTTCCATGAGAATGAAATCAAACAAGGTACAATGCATAAAGATATAAAGCTAATAAGATATGTAGATACAGGGAACAGATAAAATAGAATTCAAGGTCAGAAGCAGTGATGCATCATTTGTATAGTCCAAGTAATTAATCATTTCTGCCTCAAGCCTCCAGATTCCTTTAGTCCTATTGCAAAGGAAATCTGTGTTATTTACAGGCCTCCGGAGGTGAGAATTCATCACCTCGTGGATCTTTCTGTGGTTAAGTTACTTACTTTTATTCACCATATTTCTATGATACGATGTCAATATGACACATGATGCTAAGATGCATTTTGTAGAATCCAAACGAAAACGGACAGTCCATCTCTGTATGTCTGTGCTGGTTGCATCTCACCTTGCTCTTTGACAATACCATTCTATGACAGCACCAGTCCCAGTGAAATCCTTTGTATGCCGTTCCCCAATACTTTGAGAGTCACTCTCCGAGTAACACTGTCCCTAAATCTATAAACTTTTCCATCTAACATTTCAGACAGTGCGAAGCAGATGATGAATTTCCACCATTTCCTTCTTTGACATTTACAACAGTTTTCAGTACTTGTAATGCTGTGATTACAAAGCCATAGTAAATCTTATGTGATCTGTAAGAACAAGACACTGAGACCATGAATACAAATTTGCCCAGGAAAAGCAGACAGCTAAATGTAAACATGTACAAAAACGTCATGTGTCTCTGTGTGTGTGCATGTTTATTTTTAAAAGTGTCATAGTCTGATTTCCTTGTCCATTCCACTTCCCAAAAGAAAAGCTGGATGTTGGGAAGTAGATATTCAACATTTCCTAGTACTATTAAGCTTTTTTTTTTTTTTTTGAAGAGG
>Ga0065711_1036789_pt1 | contig 20578 bp, 15 predicted proteins | sample Hoacrofraction12_FD_59098 | JGI IMG/M metagenome (GOLD analysis project Ga0065711, IMG submission 59098) | Hoatzin crop microbial communities from Cojedes, Venezuela - Epithelial fraction 12 v2 (version 2) | ecosystem: Host-associated > Birds > Digestive system > Esophagus > Crop | place...
TTCCTCTAACATTACAAAAAAAAAAAAAAAAGCCCGACACAAAGAATACCTCAAATGTCACTGTGTGGAGCGATGTTTGGGCCAACAGGACGTTTCAGACACACCTGCATCACTGCTCTCTGCTGCTGGAGCCGTGTGGGAAACCCAAGCAGGCAGAGCAGGTGAGTTGGGCCGTGCAGCAGGGTGAAGCACACACTTTAGGAGTGGATTTCACAAGCGAAGAGCACTGAGACTGAATCCTTGGCTCAACAGCTTGTGCTGGAGGAAGGGGGGAACAGATGATTGCAGCCCCTTTGGTCTCCATGCTCTAGCTCTCCTCTCCTCTTCCTCTACAGCCGTTAATTCCCCCGTGCCCCTTGTCATCTTTGTCCCTCTAAGTCCCCTCCAACTATCTTTCTTCTTTACTCCCACAACTCTTTTCACGCTCTTGTTTCCTCTCTTCTCTGTCCTCTGGTCCGCTCTTACTGCTCTTCGCCTCCATGTGGTTCCCGAGGTCTCCTCTCCCACCCTCTCTGCTCTCGGTGCCCATGGGCCGGGGGAGTGCCAGCAGCACCAGGGCTTGCTGCCAGCCCTCCGCTCCTGCCCTGGAAAGCCGGCTTCTCTGGGAGGGGAGATGGCACTGCGGACAAGCAGCCAGTGTGCCCGCCGGGCACACAGCAGCTGCAGCAGGCTCGAGCGCGGCCAGCGAGTTTGCAGAGGACTCGACGTGTGAGGAAGAGTCATTCACACTTAACTGGAGGCTGACACCCAACCTCTTTTTTTTTTTTTTTAAATTTTCTAGCATATTTGGCTTTTCCCAGTGGCACCAAAAGGCATGTTCTCAGTGGAGCGCTCCCTTTTTCCCATCCCTTCCAAATCCTGCCACTGTCAGAGGTCATTGCTGCCCTCACCAGGGATACAGCTGGGGCACGCATGGGCAAGCCCCTTCCATTCTTGTAGACCCAGCCAGCAGAAGAGGACTTAAACTGATCAGTTTTATTCTTGCTACTCATTATGTATTATCTACTTGCATAAACTCCATCAGTTCCTGCTCCCGGACAACAGGGGAGCACCAGGTGAAACCTGGCCCCTCCCGAAAGGTGATCTGATGTACAAGAGGGCAACAAAATCGCTGGCTGGTTTGGGGTGAGACAGAAACCCCTCTGGCTGATGCGTAGTCCCTTGTAAGACTTAAAGGCTGCCTTCAAGTAACACCTTGAACTGTTTTAACTAAATTTCCCACATTTACCTGGCTGGCCCCTGGGACTTGCATGGGATATATAAGTTTGGCATCATTAAACAACTAAGAAACAGGATCTAGAAAAGGAACACATTTGGCAGGTTTGCAGCAGTAGCATCGCATGGAGTTACATGTATTATGGGGCCGGGGAACTGGCTTTCCTTCTGTAATACACCTGGCTCTTCATCTACCACCAGCTCTAAAACAGTAGCGTAGTTGTAGGTGTGATAGTTTAAACGTATAAGTACAGCTTTGCAGGGAGCGTTAATCTCTTTTGTTAGGGAAAGGCTGCCTTTCAGACATAAGGCTTTTCCACCCTTCCGTCTGCTACTTACCCTATTTAAAAAAAAGTGTGCAAGGGCTGCATAGATCCAAGGCTCAGGCTTAGGAAAACGAAAATACATAGCAAAACATAACAGGAAACTAGCTTATGTAGCAAAGAAAAGTTATGGCAGCATGTTGCTCAGTAGCAAGAAAGGTGAACGACAATTTTTTTGTTTTTCATTAAAAGGAAAGCCCCTGAAAACCACAGCTTTCCTAGCTGCAATCCACAGATACACAGGCACACAGCACTTGTCACCACTGTACCCTTTCTTCCTCTCCACAACGTGTCCTGCACACTAAAGTCTTCGCATCTGTTTGATGCTTGATCTTTGCTGGCCACTTTTGTAATTACATTTTACTTCTCTAAGCTTAGAAGGAACCCTGAAAAGGAACACTTATAACCTGTCTGTCCACAGGAGCACTCCAATTTTCATCAAGCGATGAGTGAAAAGGGGGTTTTGTTATTCACGCTGCTCAAGCAGTTATTTTCCTGTTAAGGAACATCTGAAACGTTTCCCACCATAGGGGAAGAGAAGGAGAACCGCGTAAGGGTGGGTTTCCGTGGGAGCATTAAGCCCGATGCCCAGGTGACGGGTGGTCTGGCCTCTCCAGCGAGGCATGGCCCCGCACCCCAGGCACACCGCAGGGTGAGGTGCTGGTGCGGCAGCGGCGGTCAGCTTGCAGCAGCCGACCTGCTTGAGCCAACAAGCAGACCCCTCGCCCCGCACAAAGAAAAAAACATGCATCCTACCAAAAGAGTGAAAGCCATCTAAAGGACATGCCTTTAAATGGCGTAAGGACAGCTGGCGCTGTGGGATTTCCAATTCCCCTAAACACTCTTTTCTCCTGTTCTTTAAAGAGATCGCCACGCTTCCTCAGCATTTATTTCACTCGGGACAAAATGACTGTCCTGCACTGAAATGTATGTTTGTTTCTTGTTCCACAGGGGAGCAGGGAACAGGGAAGAGATGGAGAAGTTTTTGGAGGAACTGGCAGTGAAAAACCTGCACTGAATTAATATTATCAAAAGATTTCATTTGCTCAGGATTGAAGCTGACTATTTTGGATAATGTCTTGAAATATTTGTCAACAAAGCTCACCAAGTCTGTTTTACAAATGACATTTCAATATGCAGTTAGATAAAATCATTCCCTGGATGAAAAAAATGAATTTAAACTTTAAGAAATAAAAGAGGGGCAAAAAAACATTAGGGATTATTTAACCAGGTCTAATTAGCACACCTAAATTTCTTAAGCATTACAGAAGAAAATACGACCACATAAAACCAAAAGTCTCTTTACGAAGGCTAATGATTCCTACCGAAGCACAAGGCGCTCCAATCCCTCAAAAATCAAGCCACATAAAGCTGTCGAGGGGGCAGCTCTCCTTTGGGTTTGCAACCAGCTACAGACACGACGTTACACCCCTGGGGCAGGTTACTGGGAAGATAAGGGCAACGTTAATTTACAAGACTCTGGACTCCTACCACCTCCCCTCGCCTCACTTCCATTTGTTTGCCACCCACACTCTCTTGCTGGCTGAGCGCTGCCCATCAACGGCCTGTGCTGGTTTTCTCCAGACAGGGGCTGTTGCCACAGCTGCCGGACCTTTCAGCTGCAGCTGGACCACCGTCCAGACATTTAGGTGTTCTCTTGAGAGATATCTCCCAGAAGACCACTGGCAAACTGCTCTCACAGAATCACAGAATGTTCGGGGTTGAAAGGGACCTCTGTGGGTCATCTAGTCAACCAACAGATAAATTTTGCTTCCTTTTTTTTTTCCAACCCAACCTGTGAGCCACCACCCTAGGGAGCAAGCAGGCCTTACAGAAGTTTAGCGGCACTTTCCACTACAGGCAGCGTAGCCAAATGGACCAGTAAAAGCTTTCAGCAGGCATTGGGAACGGTGTGATTCTTCAGAAGAGAAAATAAGCCTGTTCACTGCTTGGATAGCAATTCAAAAATTGCCTTTTCTTCCATCCCAGAAATACTTCACCCACTTGAATGCTACTTCTTTTATGACAGAAGTTGTACTGGCTGCCAAAACGGGTACATATGAAACTACTGTAACTCCTGTAATGATCTGTTATATAGGATACACTAATTTTACTAGTACGTATGAGTAAAAGTACAGTGGGGTTTCTAGCTGGAAGGGACTGCCAGTGAGCAGTTTATCATTTAAAATTATTGGGAGTAAGTCAGTCACAGGAGGCTGTTACCACACTGCAGCCAGCAATAATAAACAGCAACACAATGGCCCCTCACTACAGAAAAGCAGTTTCCAGCCTTTTCAGAGGGAAAACAAAGAATAAAACAAATCACAAACAAAAACCCCTCCACACAGTTAGGAAAGCTCAACAATGGACTCAAGGGGAAACAGGGATATCTGCATCAGGCTCAATGCCATCCTTTCTCCCAGACGAGCACCGGCTTTTCACCCGTTGCCTGCTACAGCAGCTGTGACTGTAACACACAAAAGCAGAGAACCACTTTCCTCTGCTTACTGGCCCACTGGGAGACACACGGCCTGTGGTTCGATCGCATTCTTCATTCAGGATTTCTACTTTTCTCCTGTCCTCACTCAGACTGTCAACACCCCCGAATCTCACAGAATGAGAGAGAAGCTCCTTCCTTCCAAAGTTTTGAAGCTCTGATACTGTTCTTCTCTTACTGTCCCTACAGAAATGCGGCATCCCTCCAGCGCTGGGTCAGGAAAGCCTTAATGTGTGGGGCTACAGAGTTTAAACCGAAAAAACGTGGGAAGAAATAATAAAAAACCCCAACAATATCCGCAACAAATCCAGCATCAGCAAGGAGGCAGAAATGACCATGTTCTGTATCACCTGAAGTTTGCAAAGGGCAATGTACTGACAACTGCTATATCTAAACGGGTGTGCAGGCAAGAGCATCCATGGCATCAAGATGTGTAATAACGCTCTGTTTTCCACATGAAAGGGCATCCCTCCTTCAGCAGGAATATGCCCCTACCATGAAACTGCTGGAAGAAGTAATCAGTCACAAATAATAGTCATAAAGTCATTTTGATACTTTGCATTCCTCCGTGGACAATATCATTCTACATGGCTTAAATAAATCCCTCTAGCACACAGTTGCATCTTTATCATTTTCCTTAAAGGAAACTCAGGTAATTTACTTTTTCTTTCCCCTAAAATACATTTTACTTCATCTGCAAATTCAAGAAGCTGAGTAGCTGAGAAAAGCCAAATGTTGAGTTGTTTGGGAAACTCCAGGTCCAACTGTGAGACATCCATTGCCTCACAGAAAAGTTTTCTGTAAGATCCGTCACTTACTCTGGGGAAGATCTGCAAAAAGGAGGTGTGTAGGGGGGGGAGATCACCAGGTTAATGGCTGCTCACATGCCCCCCCAGCCTTTCAGAATTTTACAAGAAAAAATGACGTTTACATTGCAAAGCCATGCCGCTGTGTTGGCCGCAGATCCAGGAACCGTAACCCCAGACACCTGACTCACGTCCAAACGAGCTACTTGCCGCCAGCCTGCCAGCCGCACCAGAAATCACAGCAGTGACCTGGGTATGGATACCACAGACCCAAATTGGCCTTCTTTCCCTGCCACCGGTGAAGACTGCTTCATTCGTTAGGCACTGATGCTAACCATGACATCTTTCTGCTCCGTGTGAAGCCTGTCCCTGTGCTTGCTGACGCCTTTAGCCCCGATGGACCAAAGCTACAGCCACCCCAGTGACCTTTGGCAGTATCAGCCAAGCGCGGGAAGCATCGCCCCAACCCACGGGCCAAGCCACCGGGTAAGGTCCCCCTGGGGTTAGAGTATGTAGGGTTTGAAAAAGCGGGGAGAAAAAAGAGAAAGGTTTCCACTATTTTCTGACTAGTGGGTAGTCTGATACAGACTGCAAGTGACCGTGCGAAAAGGGTGTTTATGGGCACTGTGAGGCCTGGGAGAAGGAAGAGGGGAGCCTGAACCACATCTGGCAGGTGCTCCGCTGAGATGAGTCAGCAGCTCTTCGCCTTTCTTGTAATGAGAGCCACACACACAGAGTGTCTTCTGCAAAACACCCTCTTAGACAGGAGCACGGCTCTTTCAGGGACAATGTCAGCGACAAGAAGGGTCAGCTCTTTTTCTAAAAGCATCAGTAAACCAAGGAAAGGATAATTTCGACTCACCACCAAAAACCGCACCCTACTGCTGCCGCTTGCAGACCCCCAGCGTCCCCAGAGCAGGACCACTCCGATGATGCAGGAAAGCAAAGCAGAATGGCTCTTGGAGCAAAGCTTTACAGAGAAACTGTCACGTGGTTTAGGTCTGCCACAGAGCTGGTGCTTTAGAGTTTGGGGTTCGCCTGCTGCCGCTTCTCCAAACCAACAAAAGAAGGGTTGCGTGATGGGCAGGACCCCAGCGAGCAGCTTCCTTAAAACACAGTTTCCAGATGCAGAGAGGGCTGAAGGCGCACTCTGCAGCCACGGCAAAGTTGTTCAAGAGATGTGTCTAAAGACATGCGGCACTGCAAGATAAGACTATAATTGCTAGGACTGTTCAGTTGCTAGGCCAAGTAATTTTAAACACAGTGCCGGAGTTTGGAATGGTTTTTCGAGAAGAGCAAAATGAATGAATGCATGGGATGATTTTACAGGCAGTAAATAGATGATTTACTTCTGGACGGCAATGCCCCGCACAGCTTTTAGAGAAGAGTGGAGGGATTTGGGGCTGTCTGTCTGTCCTACTCACCAGGCACCACTCCTTTGATGTCACTTTCCGTGTTCATCCTGTTCTTGTGCGTGAACTGAAGGATCAGTTCCTTGGATGCCTCAAACTGTTGTGTAGCCATCAGCCACCGAAGGGACTCTGGGAAAACACTTTAAAGATGGAAAACAGGTTAGGGTCGCTTCCAAGTTTCTGCCAGAGCAAGAACTGATAGGGTTTAGCTGCTCATTTAACTGTTCATGAGCTACGTTGTAATTTACAAAAAGCAGAAGAATCACTTATGAAACAAATAGACGGGAAAAAAGATTCAGGATGTGCAAGTTAATGACATTTTCTTTTACACTGACTCACAAATGATACAGGAAATATCCTATCACCTAGAAATAGGACATATTAGAATTTTATAATGTATTTGAGGTGTTCTGCCTGTTAATACCATTCTGAAAGCACTGGGAACAGGAGGAAGCGCTGTCTGCAATAGACATTTGCTGCCAAGCAGGGAATGAATGAGCTGTGCAGTTAACACAGGGTAATTCAGACTGAAGAAAGAAAATAGCTGACAGAAGTGATCTGGATTCTCTTGTAAAGATGGAGAGAGGAAAGAGAAGAATTACTTTTTAGGATTATAATGGCACAGATTTTTTAATTTTTAAACATGTCAAAAATCTTCTCCTGCATATGCAGACTTCAAGTCATTTGTTCATGCAGGTCGGTATATTGGTGTATGCTCCAGACAACATTCAGCTGTTGCTCTCTAAGTTTCCCCTCGTAAAGACAGTGTTATGTTAGTTGAGTTGCCACAATAACATAAACATACACACAGTTACAAAGTAAAAAAAAAATATTTTCCATCTGGTTGTTTTCTTAAAGTGCTGATATTCACCAGAGTCATCAGCTTAACTGATCAGTCTTCCTTCTTTTTCAGGTAAGTTTATTTTCAGACAAAACCAAAAGAAATACACAGAACGTAAAACCAACAAACAGCAAACCCCATATGCCATAGATATGCATAGACCTGGCTACAAGCACGTATCTCTTTCTTGTTTAGGCCTCATTTTCACTAATCTTCCAAAAGACCTTTCTAAGAACAAATTTAACAATTATTTTCAACTTCAAATACAGAATAAACCTCAAATTTCCATCACAAAGCACTGATTCTTGCTGTGGATGCTGCCTCAGTTCTTTTGTGGACCAGGCAATTGCGGCATTGTGGTACTATTTTTCAAGGTTGATACAATCTGGAAGGCAGGTTAGCAAAACCTCCATCCTAGACAGAGAATTTTTAGTTTTAAGAAGAAAAAAGGAGAATTCAGGCAGACTGCAATGCAAATTATATCAGTCAATAAAAACATCTAACAGCCGCGATGACAGCTATTTGGCTTGACAGCTTATTTACTACCACCGATGCCACCCGGATGCTTCGGCGTATCCTCCTGCAGAAAGTCCTGTGCTACAAATGCACGTTTGGAAAAATTAAGAATTCTTTGAATGCAAAATTTCACTGCACTTGGCTCCAGAGAGCGGACAGCCTTAGCCACTAAGCCTAAAAGCTGCCCTTTTTGAATGGTCCACTCACAGGTCCCAAAGGACAAGCCCTGCAGGGAGCACCCGCTCCTAGGAACGAAGGAGAGCCGCAGGGATGGGCATCGCAGGGACAAACGCCGTCTCTGCCTTCCAGCTCCTACGGGTTTCTCAAACTGGAAGTGCTGAAGCCTCACGTCTTTCAGTAGCTCCGTTACTCAGTGTGAGCAGTGGGAGGTTCATTTAAGGATCTTTAGAAACTCCTGGGCTGCTCTGAAGCCAGCTTATCGGGCACAGCAAGGGGAAGTGCTGGCCACCCTGTCTCTGCAAGTGTCCAAGCTCGATGGTGGAACACGGACCCTGCTGCCAAGGGTCATCTGTACGCACCTACTGTTGTATCTTCTGTTGCCACACCAAGCAACATCACAAACTCAAAAGCAAAAAAAAAAAAAAAAGCCTACTCCCTGGCCCCTGTGGACTTCTGCACAGAAATTTGGTCACAACCTCGTGCTTTATCATCTGGCATTAGATATTGTATATATATACATATGAAAGAAGCTGAGACAGCTTTCTGCCGAGGGTGGGCTGAGCTGAGCTGCCTGTGCAAACCTGGTTGTAGTCTTCTACCTCCTCCATCAGCGAGGAAAGGACCAGACTTTTGCAGTCGAAGAAAAGAACGAGGGGTGGGTGGGTAGAGGGAAACATTCGTGTCCTGTTACAAAGCTGCTGCTGGGGAAAGGATCAGGGTAGGAGTGGGAGGGATGCTGGGAAAAAAGATCTTAAGTCTTAAGAGAAATTCTACAAGCAGAGAAGAATCCTTGACAGACAGAAAAAGGCCAGGCAGGGACCATGCATAGCTGGCAGGAGAACCATGATCCTGTCCAGATGCAGAGCAAACCCATGCCCACGCAAAGGGTACAGTGTGTCAACTAGGGGTCTGCCCCAGGGCTACAAGCCCAGTTATTACAACTTTGTGTCCTGGTGAGGGCAAATCCTATCTAACAGCACCAGAAAACATCTAGCCACCCCTTCCCCGTTCTTCAGTTTTGGTCAGAGTGAAGCAGGAGTTTATTTTAGACTGTTGGGTGCCTCTCTGCCCTTGCAGAACGCCCTGAGAGCTCAGCCAAGGCACTGCTCGAATGCCAGGTGCCCCAGCCCACCCCTCCTCGACAGCTCTGCTGCTTCCCCCTTCCCCTCTGGTGGCTCTGGTGGGCTCCTGCCCACCTCCCTGCTCTGCCCAGCCACCCACCTCCCGGGGATGGTACAGCTGGCCACGCGCTGGTTGGGAGCAGAGCAGATCTGTGGGTGGGAGAGGGCTCAGCCCCAGCACGGAGGGGGCAAACAGCTCTCTCGCAGGAGGAGATGGAAGTAGAGAGAGCAAGGAGGAAGGAGCAGGCGGCGCAGGGGCTACTGAAGCATCTGTTATGGAACTCACTGCCTTGGGTACACGATGGGGAACTAACAAGCAGCGCAGCTTTCCAGTGCTTTTATTACAACTCAGTTTGATTTCTTCCTTCATCTGTAACATATGCTGAGGGTCCACGCTCTATTCCCCAACACAACGCCAGGGGAAGAAGGGAGGAAAGCAAAGAGGTAATAAAACGGTAGCGCTTTCTCAAGAATATGCAACAGATAGAAGAGAGAAGCCTAAGAGAAAAGTGCATACTGTACTGACAGTACAATTAAGCAGGCATCCTGATCAGAGCCCACTTCTGCAAATGCAAAAACCCCGGGCAGCGCAAACCCTGTTACTCTGGCTGTTACTGCTATTTATCAAGCTGTCCTATCACACATTATACAAGGGGGATCTATTTGCATGGTCTGCCTGTTCTGTCCAAACACAAACCCACAAAGCCCTTGGAAATTAGGAAACAAATGTTAGCATTTCCTATTGCTTTCAGTGTCACCCAGGGACGACCTTCAACAGGCACGCACGGGACCCTGGCTCAGCCACCTGGAAAACATGCTGACCTCCAGAAGACTGCTGAGGGCCTGCTGCTGTCTGTGTGATCTACTGTGTTCATGAAGCATCTTCACACTATCGTGCTGTTCTTTTGGACACAAATATCTGTAAACATTGTGTTTGATATAGGGTCCCATTCGGCGGTGGATATCATGCTTTCCAGCTGGCGGGCATCCCAGCAGGAGGCTCGGGAGTAGACCTGCACGTGTTTGCGCTTGCATGCGTGTAACATACGGCAGGTTTGGGAGAATGGTATCATGCGTTAACAAGAACACTCCAGCTCATTCATCATCCAGATTAAAACACTGACAAGAGGAGACTATTTAGATGTTGCATGTTGGAAAACAGGGGGTAAAACAAACAAACAAAAAGCCATTATCTTGTGAAGGACTTGTAACTTTGCCCAGTGTGCTGCGTCTTGGCCTCAGCCCAAGCTGTGGCACGTCTACCTCGGGGATAAGTGAAGAAATCCCCCACTGAGGGTTACCGCCACAAACACAGGAGAACTCTGTAAGGCCTTCATGCATTAATGGAAAAATATACAACTGTTAAAAATTGCCATATCCTGTAGCAAGTTGTTACACGTTGGAACTTGTCAGGCATTACAGCTGGCAGCTTGGCCCCCCATGGTACATAAACAACTTGGTCCTGCACAGTGCTGTGGCCTTTTTTCTTCATTTTTTCCAGTGTACAGCTATGAAATATTTTAATCTTGTTAATGTTATCTTTAAAACGAACCATCTAGCATGTTCTTACTGTTATGGTTTTGTACAGCACTGCTCTCATAAACTTCCCTTGTGTTACGCCGCCACTTCGTGTCACTAACAAGGAAGAACAGCGAAGAAAGATTTTTTGGTAGATTTATAGAGTCCTGGTTGGGATGGACCCGGCACCAGCCCTGGGGTGAGAGTCACCCTGCTTCTCCCAGACGGCTGTACCAACGCCATGGTGGGCAGAGAGCAGTGGGAGCAGCCGGGAGGGGAGGACTCCTCGTGGGACCGATCCCGAGCCGCTGCCCGGCGCAGCCCGGACACCCAAGCTTTGGCACAGCGTGCGCCGATTCGGGCAAAACCGAGCAGGCAGCCTAGCTCAGGGCTGGCTACCTCAGGCACACGGGACGGCCAGGCGTGCTTCTTCAAGAGCTGACACACATTATTTTTAACCTGGTTCAGCTAACCCAGGCCGAAGGAACCAACAGTGACAGCCCAGCACCACAACACAGGTTTTAAGGGAAAATGTAGCTGTGCGGCCATGATTTGACAACAGCAAGGCTGAGCTGCATCTTCTCGAGAATTGTTTTTGTCTTTAAAGGGGAAGTGACGGCCAGAACAACAGCAAAGTACACCTTGCTGCTCAGCGAAAGAGGACCATCTCCCGAGTTCCCTCAGCGTCGCAGCATGTAACCTAAGTGCGTGCTACAGCAAATTATAAAGTTATGCTTTCTTATTTCAAAGTCAAATCTTTGCAAAAGGTGACTGGAAGAACAAAAGGAAAGGCTCATACGTATGGTGAAGCGCACACATTTCCCAACAGTGAAGCACCCCCCAAAAGTCCAACATTAGGAGCTGACGTTGTCTTTGGCCCAACAGGAGGAAAAAATACTTACACCCAGTAAAGCAGCATCAGCAGGAAAGGACAGATGATGACTGCCTGGAGGACCTGCCAGTCTCTGCAGAGGGCAGCCAGCCCCGGCATGAGGAACTGCCCCGCCATTTCGATGAAGCTCGCCACCATGGTGATCATGAACCGGTGCCCAGGAGGACAGAGCTCTATCCCTGAAACACAGAGCACAGGCGAACGCGTTAGCCCCCCACCAGCAAAGGCACCCACAGGGCATCTCTTCGTGAAACTTTCAGGGAGTTAACGCCCTTCAAGACCTTTGACCAAAGTTATGCGCAATCACACATATCTTGTTTCCTCCCGTATTTGGGCTCCAAATACCCCAGCAGCTACGGAGAAGCCCATTAACAACTGCCCGTGGCGCAGACATTGCAACTTCCAAACACCTCTTGCCTCTCCCGCAGACCTGCTGCATCCTCACCGGCAGCTCTCCTCCAGTCTCTGCCTAGAGAAGCGTTTCACCAAATTGTAAGATAACTGTTTTTCAAAGGGAATGTGGAGTAAAATATAATCCAAAGATTCTGGGTCAAGCCTTCTCATACTTCTTGGAGATGCCACGTGCCTTCCCAGTCAGTCTGCTGGGAGGCAGAAGAGCGCAGCTCTCAGCAGGATACAGGCTCCCAGCTCACACGGGATGCCACCTGCCCACAATTTAATACGCTGCGACTCAGCCAGTTTCAAGCTGGATTTTGCTGAGTGGGTTGTTTCTGGGTTTGCTTTTAGTTTTCACAGTAGCTAATCTTGATCAACTTTCAAATGAGCCAGCCTTCCATCTGTCCTATCCTGTCCTCCACCCTTCCTTTCGCTGGGGGGCAATTTACTGCCATCATCGTTTGTCTCAGCTGCCTTGTGACAAGCAAGTTCAGCAGGTAAAGTTTCTTTAAACCCTGAATTTTGGCTACCTTTATTCAGTCCTCAGGAATGAAGATGAGCTTATCAGAAAAAAAAAAAAAAAACACAGAAGAAATAGCAGAAAAATTGGACTGCCTTGTGGAAATCTATTCAAACAATTTCTTCACCACTAAGATTGCAATAGAAGTCCCTATTTCATAATTCCCATTTGCCCACATTCACTTCTGCAGATCAATAATTAAGCACAATAAACCTGCCACAAATGTTGTGTAGTACTTATCAGCACGCTGACGCAGAAACACAGGCTCGTAAACATTTGTGATATGTGATATGTTGCTGTCAGCATTGCTGCTTTTCCTTGGGATGTTTCCTACGGTTGTTTCAAATTAGAATTATGGTTGCTTTAAATCAGAATTTAACGGTTGTTAAAATTGTAATTGAAAAGCCGTAAGACAATAGGAAGAGATGACAGCTGCTCCTTCATTCCCTCTCTCGCCTGTAGCTTGTTCAGCATTTATCACTGTCACACAGATTTAAACTAGCTGACCAGGAACTACCTTACAGATCAAACGTAGGATTAAACACCAGACGCTGCTTTTTCCCCCCCCTCTTTCTTTGCAGCCAATAACAAAAACTATTGATGGATTTTTGCCAATACAGAAGAAAAATGTATCTGTTATGAGGCAGCCCAAATTTTCACCAGCTTAACCACAAACACAGCAGCTTTGGAAAAGGAAGGGGGGGAAAAAACCCTCAAAGACTCTCACTTGCTATAAAAGCCTTTTACATTTTAATTAGAAAACAAGATTAAAACACAGAGCTCCTTATGACATTAATATGGTTTCATTCTTACTAATGAAGTATCCCAACCCTAGGCAATTTTTTTTATTCTATGCAAAGAGGTCACTTCCATTATATTCCCTTAATCTTCAAATACAAAGTGGTTCTGTGTGTTTTTCTAAACCCTGAAGTCCCAGTTACTCACACTCCAGTATACCTTCATTAAGTACAAGGACGAGTTCTGTTGCTATAGAAATGGGAGGTCTGCGTTAGATAGGCAAGGCTTTGGCATTTCAATTGCACTGCTTAGGGTATTACCAGATAAAAAAAATTAACCGGGAGGAGAACAAGTTTTATACAAAGTCAGAAAGAGGTATCCAAATAATAAAAGTATCTTTTATTAAGTCACTGGTCCATAGTACGTAACTCCAGATTCATCGTATAGAAAGGGAATAACTTCAGAGACTGGTTAGCATCTATTTTCTTCTCTGGATTATGACGTGCATATGATCGATTTTTGCCCTTTCCTCTAAGAAAGCTGGAGAACACACACACACAAAAAAAATCCCCGCTGCAGCTGGGTGAGCATGACTTTCAAGTGACATCAGCAGGCGCTTCGTGTATATGAAATCTCACATCCCTGTTGAAATGTTCTACGTATTAGGACAGCCTACTGACCTTCTGACATCTCTTGCATCATTTTTATATGATAAAATATTCAGCACTGCAGTTTTTAGCAAGCATTTAGCAGTCAACCTTTTCCCACCTCTGCTAGCAAAGCCACCCGCTGCAGCACCTCTGCCCCAGCCCTTGCAAAGGCACGCTGCACCCCCCACTGATGCTCCCGCCGGTGTCACGATGTGCCCAGGCACAAGGCCTCTGGGGCCACAACAATTTCCACCCGGTTCACGTGATAAATTATCGACTCGCATGAAGTCACTAGAAGGCAGAGATCAGCTTTATCCACCCCTGGCAAATCCAGCAAGAACTCTCCAGCTGCCCCGCGCAGTGAAAAGGTTTCCACCTCAGCTACTCTGCGAAGCGCGGAGAATCGAGTAAACCCTCGTTACACACACAAATCACGGAAACTGCCATCGGTACCAACTCCTGGATACATCCATTTGCTTTACTTGGAAAATTTTGTGTGGACAAGGAGACGGGCACGGGAAGCCTTTTGCTTCCTCACCTAGCATTGCTACTCCAGGCAGCCCAGCCGGAGCAGCAGATCCAACTCTGCTGCCGGATTTCTGCGAGCCCCATTCCACCGCTCGCACAGACGAGTTGAAGCCCGTACGCAAAGCAGCCCCGCAGTACTAGGGCAGCGAAATCAGACACGCCCAGGAGACGCGGGACAGACTTTCTCCCTGCCTGCAAATGCCCAGTAACAACGGACAGCACAAGCGCAGAAGCGGGACCCAGACAACCCCCGTGAATGTTTGTTTGAACGTTTCTAGGGATGGGGCCTCCTCTACCAACACCCGTGGCAGAACTGCTCCAGGCACGCCGCAAGCGCGACCCAGCCCGCAGGCAGCGGCCCCACCACGTGCAGGGTGCAGACCCGGTCCCTGCAGGCATCGCAGGCGCAAGACACCGAACACACGAGGCTCACCGCACGGCACACGACTCTGGCTAGGAAACGCAGAAATAAAAGCGTGGAAATCCTGCTTTCGGACCCTATCCCTTATGTCCTTCCTCTACAGAAGTGCCCAAATCAATGTTCTGCAGCCCCACAGCCCGCAAACATGCCGCAGGGAGAGCTGGTGTGAACTATGCCCCTTCCTACAAGGGATTCCGGCATTCTGGGGAGCTGCGTGTTGCACTCGAAGTAACCCCACTGCTAACAAGCAGGAGCACGTTCTGGCATGGAAGGAACAGCACTGGGGCCAGATACTTAATTCCATGAGTCTGCACGCAGCAACGATTTGTACTAGAAGTATTAAAACTGGTGACGAATGAAGGCAGAGTAAAAGCCTGTGTGTGCGTGTACGTACGCCCGTATGAGAGCACGCGAGCCGGCACCAGCAGCATGGGCAGAACACAGGTTACAGGGACGGCACATGCCCGCTGTGCCAGTCGCACCCTAGCTGGGACTTCATTCAAGTAACATAAGGATGGGGAACAACCTGACCTACAGGTCAGGTATCAAGAAGATGAAGAACAGGATTGGAGTCATAAAATCTCAGGACTATGAGAAAAAAGATGAGAACAGAAATTCATTAAGTATGCCTGAGAATTATGAGGGATGAGAAAAAAAACAATGAAGCAAGAAATTGTAAACATCATCCACTCCTAAAGGGTATGAAAAGAAACCCCAAATGGGTTTGCTGTTGCCTGCCAAGCACAGCCTCAGGGATGCGATGAGGATGCAGCAGCCTCTCGTCCTCCGTGTCACACCAGTGACGCCGGCATGAATGAAATCCGTAAGAGAATGAGTGCGGCTGTGCAAAATCTGCCTACTTAGAGACCTTGCGGTGGGGGGGGAATAAAACTAACCACTTTGACCCTCTATGTAGTGTCTTACTGAGTTATTTAGAATTCCCATGGGAAATATTTTCAAATATTAACCAAGGGAATAAGAACCACAGCAGCTACATTGGCTGTTTCTCGTGACAAAGGCTAAGCTCAAGAAAAGGACTTTCAAACCAACATTTTTGGCGTACTAAGAGGACATATTTCAGAGCAGCTCCCCCACGACTTCACACATTGTCCTTTTTGCTCACCCCCAACATTGCAGCAGTGGCCCTGCTTGACCCCCAAGAGAGCCACATGCACCCCTAGGATGTGTTCAACTTCCTAGGCACGTACTGAGCTCTGTCCCCGACGCTCCCCACGCTTCCCTCTGGAAGCAGCCTTGGAGATGTCCTGGGCTGGCTTCCCTCGCTGGTGCGGTCCCCCTGCCCGGAGCATGGGCAGCCCTTGAGTTTCAGAGGAGTTGAGTTTCACGACGACGGACATGGCCTGACAAAGCTGCCTCAGATGCCAGTGGACCTACAGGGCTTTGAGCTTGGTCAGACTTTCCGACCATCCAGCTGTAACAAGCAGGTTGTCGGGGTACGCTCTTGCACCTCAGGAGAATACAGAGTCCAACAGAGGTTTCAAGCCTGCAGCAATTTCCAAACATGTCTAAAAAGCATGAGAAGTAGTTTTTAGGACCAGCAAAACTATGGGCTGAAGGCAACATTGTCACATGAAAGTCCTCGTTTGATCTGCATTGCACCAACAGCGGCAAGGCTAGGGTAAGGTTTTCTTGACAGACCAGAACAACTGAAACCAAGTTTCTCGTCATTTCATAGGAGCCAGCCCACAGCACACCACCAGAGTCAGATCGGGTAAGGTCTCGTGAGCAGGTTTTGAATTACTGACATCACTTGTCTTCAAACAGGATCCATTTTCTCTCCCTCACTCCTCCTGTGTTCCCCCTGCGTAGTCCTTTGGGACTCTTGTTAGAAAGAAGGGAAAGCCTGGATGAGCCTTCAGAGGGAAAAGCAGGTGCGTTCCACAGAGCACATGAAGTGCTGGGAGGCCCTTCTGCAAGCGCATCCGCGGTTCTGCCAAGCAGGAGCTGTATATGAACATCAGCGCATTAATTCAGCGCAATTACACGGTACTCGAACCAGTGCACGCCACTTCAGTCGCCTCATCTGGAAATCGGTCTGCCTGAAGAACCCCGGGAGCAGAGCAGAAACGAGGGGGTTTCTGGAGTCGGGCCGTAGGTGGAGGAGGTACGGCACATCTCCGACCCGCACACGTCTTTGGAGCGTCTGCAGAGCGCCATTAGACCTGGAAGGTTTTATTTCTTTATCACCTTTGGAAACCTCGAAATAGCTTGCAAAATACAGCAGGACTCCAGATTGCTCCGTATCAAAACCAACTGTCCCCTACAGCTCACCAGAAAGGCTGGGATTTCTGTCAAAGGACGAGGCTCCATCATGTATCTCTGCACGGCTGGCAAAATTTAGGAAGATCCCAACACCGCTGGCAGCTCGGATGGGGCGGTGGGGGGAGCTTGGAACGCCAGCCCTGGACGGGACTTGGGGGGCACTCTGCCCACCAGCACGCCCCGCAAGCTGCTCAGGACATGCGGACGGGCCAGGGGGGCTCACGGCTTGGTTCTGCCAGCCGTGCTGCCGCAAGCACTCCGACTCGTCCGGGCGTGAGCAAGGAGGGAGCTAACGGAGAGCCTCTGCAGCGCTGTCGCAGAGCCGATGGGAGCTGGCATCGCCACCAAGGGACAGAGGGCCACATCCCAGCCTTGCTCACTTGGTCTTACACTTGCACACGGGTAAAAAATAACCTGTTTCAGATTTCAGAAACCCTCTCGTTTGTCTTCAAGGGCTGACATTTATTCTCAGAGGGTATTTGGACAAGGATGAATAGCAAATACTTTTATTTAAAGAAAAAAAAGTTGTAAGTCATTTGCAAATAATATATCAAGAGGAAAACGAGGTTAAATCACACTGCCTGAACAACTCTGCAGCGTTCACTCACCCGTCTCCAGTCCCAAAACACAAAGCAATTCCTGCACCACAGCCCAAGTGCTAGCTCCATCAGAAACCACAAGTTAACTGCTTTTTACGCCTTTGCAGTTTTCTCTCCCTGCCCAGTTTCAGCCTGTGAGTCACCAAGACTGTAATTATATACGAGTATCCCTTGGAGAAAATGGCCAGGACAAAGCACCTGAAGTCAACAGCATTCTCACTGAAAAAAATCTGCAAGGAGACAGTCTGATTCTGGATTCACATTCACAGTTTCACATTATAATAAAAAAAAAGTTATTTTTGACACTTCCCCCATATTACTATACACCCTTATATTACACTCTTAATTCCTTCCCTCTAAGGACCCCTCAAGATGTTCCCCTATCCCAAAAAGGAGGCAAGCAATCAGACTCAGATGAACAAGAGCCGTATCACCAGTCGAGCAGAAGAAAGCTTGGGCAACACTGTTTTAGGTGCAAAACGCGGGACACCAGAAATTCCCTGTGGTGGTAGCACCCTAAAGCACCAGGGCTGCATTTGCCCCAGCTTAGCTCAGTCAAGAGCAACGTGCAGGCTGTGGCCCTAAGATAGGATTTATGTGTTTGGAATTTGCTTTTCAACAGAGCACAAAAAGAAAGAAAAAACATCTTGGAACGCTTCGTTTTCCAAGCTGTTCAGCACTTCCAACATGTCCCACCACTGCCGTGCTCCCCAAGCTGACCCTTTTGGCATGATGAGCTCTACCACAGCGACCCTGAAGACTGCTGGGAGGTGACCCCGTCCCCGTTGCTGCCACGTTTCCTGATTCCCACCAAGCTCTTGCCAGCCTCAGGGACCTCGTCTTCCTCCAATGCTCTTCGTGGGATTTGTCCTCTGCTGTAAACACATCATCTCACTGGATGTTCCTAGAATAACATGGTCCCAAACTCACTTGTGGCTAGTTGACCAGACAAAATCACAGCAAAAACTATTAATGACTCCCAGACAAGCCTTCCAGTTTGCAGCTGGCTGCTAGGGGAAGAAGTAAATAAATAAAATCCAGCATATCTGCTTATACATCCAAATTTCCAGGCAGTTGCTAGACACAGACCTCTAAGAGCTGCAGCTCCTACCCATGGGCCATGCACACTTCTCATTCCAATTCTGGCACTTCTGATTCAGAGCAGGCTGGAACGGCCCAGGTTAAGCCTGCACTCACTCCTGGCTGAGTTCAGACATGAAGCACTTTTCCTTGATGGTCTTTGCTGTCATCAGAAGTAACGGAGGAAGCAGCGTGTGTAAATACAGTTTATTAGGGAACAGCAAATGAAGCAGCGCTTGGAAGGAAAGGTTATCTTGCGCAGCGCAGTGCACAAACTACGGTCAGTCGATGTAAACACAGGACAGAGACAGAGTGGAAGGAAAGGAAAAATCTAATTTCCTCTCTGCAGAAATCCAATTCGCTGCCAAGCAAAGAGAGCAATAACAGACTGAACCTCCAATAGTCAAGTAAGAAAAATGGGATTATTTTTCCCCTAAGAACACAGCAGGACAAAAGTTATTCTAAAATACCTCTACGAAGCGACACAGGTGCTTCTTCAAAGGTACTTCTCTACACATGATAGATCTGGCAGGGGTTCTTTTCAGCACACACTAGCCCATCACTTCTATCTAATTAACACTTTTTTACCTGTGTCACATCAGTTGTCCGTGCACTGACACCAGGCGAGCTGGTGGAGTTATCAGGCTGGCTCCCGGGCAGGCAGCCAGGGTGACACCTCACCAGATGGGCAGTGGCTCCCTTCATCTCTGACCTGGATAGATACCCTGTATCAACTGGATAGAACTATCAGACAGATATCTAAGCAGAATAGTTCTCTTTCTTACCAAAACCAGATCAGATGTTCATTTCATATACAAGCACCAAGACAGTGCTAAAACCGATGCCAGGCAAACTACTCTTTAGACACACTACTTCGCCTCTGATGCTATGAACACCACAACGTGCGTGGACAGGCATAGCATGAAAAAAGTGAACCTCTCGTCCAAAATCCAACAAAAACACAAGGTGCAACCTCCCCTCTCTACTTTCTCCATGCCTGACTCTCTCCTGTAAGACACACACACAACTAACACACCAACCTGATGTCAGGCCTGTAATTGCTTAACCACGTAAGAATCTGCCAGGAGGAGCTCTCCTCCAGAGCCTGTAGCTACTCACAGGTGGAGGGCTTGGACCACAGACATGGAGCCAGCTCAGGTTTGATGCAGGGAGTTCATTCCCCCCCCAGGAATGCAGCTGGGAGAGCTGGGGACCGCGGGGCACGATGCATGCACAGCAGAGCCCCTGCTCAGGGCCAGGCTTGCTCGCAGCAGGGAGCTGGGCAGCGCAGGGCAAGGGTGAGCTCGGCTCCTCCGGGCACAGGAGACCCCAAGCAGAGGCTGCCCGACCGCTGCATGGAGCACAGCGATGCCTGCAGCCATGCTCGGGATCCAAGCTGGCTCCCAGGGAGCATCAGCAGCAGAGAAGAGAGCACACATCGTGCTCATCCCGTAGTATCTGTATTGGCTGCGTTTTGCATCAGACAAGACAAACCACATCTCACAAAACAGAGTCTACCTGCGTGAGAAACCTTTAGCATGCCACGCTGCCCGCCATTCAAAAAGTAATGAAAACAAGGAGACGTTAAATCACATTTGTGGTACTGCAGGTGCCACCTATCCTGCTTCCAGAGGGAAGCAGGAGCATCTCTGCCGCTGCCGCGCAGCAGCTCCCAGCCAGCGCGGACTTCTGACGACAGCGCCTGTGTGCGAATGACGGCTTTATGACACAAAACCAGGAGGATGCCCCTGGAAACCTAAACAGCAGTGACAAACACTGTCAGAAACCAGTAGATACAGAACACACTAATTTCAGAATAAAGATGACTTAATTTAAATGCAATTAAAAGTGATTAAAGAGCTTTGCCATGACATACGTCCTCATATATGTTAACTGCTATCTATGAAAAAATTTCTCTTCCACCTTGTCCTGGGTTTGGCCAGGACAGGGTTAATTTTCACCGGACTCCAGGAAGGGGCACAGCCAGGGGGTGGGGGCTGACCCCACCTGGCCAAACAGAGCCCGGTATTCCATACCATGTG
>Ga0065711_1036787_pt1 | contig 20577 bp, 15 predicted proteins | sample Hoacrofraction12_FD_59098 | JGI IMG/M metagenome (GOLD analysis project Ga0065711, IMG submission 59098) | Hoatzin crop microbial communities from Cojedes, Venezuela - Epithelial fraction 12 v2 (version 2) | ecosystem: Host-associated > Birds > Digestive system > Esophagus > Crop | place...
CTCCAGCCTGGCAGGTCCCTCTCTCTGCCAGAGCATCTGCCGCTCCTCCCAGTCTGGTATGGCCTGCAAACCTGCTGCAGATGACCTCTGTCCCATCACCCGCGTCACTGATGAAGATGCGAAACCCCATCTGTCCCAGTGTCGAGCCCTGGGTAATGCCACTCATTACCTAGGCTGCTGGTTGGTCTTCACCCCACCCACCACGACGCTGGGAGCCTCTTGGGCCAGCCAGCTCTCCACACGCCCCACCATCCACCCATCCAGTCCTTATTTCCCCAGTTTAGCTGCAGGGATACTACTGGAGGCTGTGTCAAAGGCCTTGCTAAATGCAAAGTAATCAATATGCACTCCACTCCTCTCTTCTCAACCACAGGGCCACCCACTTAATCTTAGAAGGCTACTGGGACAGTTGGGCACAATTTGCCCTTGTTAAATCCATGCTGGATTTTCCCAGTCATCATCTTCTCCTCCATGTACCCATACCATGGCTTCCAGGGGGATTTACTCTATAACCTTCCCTGAAATTGTTCTAGCTCCAGTCTTTCCTAGTTCTATCCCTGCACATCCAGGCAATATCCCTCACTTTTCTGCCTTTGCTTCCAACTTCTATGTACTTTTTTTTTGTGTTTAAGCTCAGTTAAGAGCTCCTTCTTTATCCCTACTGGTCTCCTGGCCACGCATGCTCAAACTCCTGCACTTTGGAATAGACCACTCTTTTGCTTTGTGAAGGCTGTCCTTCAGGATCAAACGGTTCACATCTTGCCCATCAACACAATCTCCCATGGGAACCTGCCAGAAAGATTCCTGAACCAGCCAACATCTCCTGTCTTGAAGTCCAAGGCTGTAAATTCTGCTGTTTGCTTTGATCATTTCTCTTAGTAGCCTAAATTGAAGCACCTCATGATAGCTGCTGCCAAGGCTGCTCTGACCTTTGTGTATCTGACCAATTCTTTTTTGTTCCTGAATAGCAGGTCCAACACTCCACCTCCACCAGTCATCCAGTCAGGCATGGATAACCTGTGTCAAGAAAATCTCTTCAGCCTACTCCAGGAACCCCCTATACTACCTGCCACACCACCAAGGTGCCATTTCAGCACCCACCAGATGGTTACAAAACCCACATAAATAGCAGGGCCTGCAGTCTCTAGTTGTGCAAAGAAGGCTTTGTCTACTTCTTCCCCTTATTAGTTGGTGTTTAGGAGACATGCACGACCATGTTGTCCTTCCATCCTCTGATCCTGAGGCACAAGCGCTCGGCTGGCTCATCACCCTCTCCAAGTTGAAACCACATACACGCGAGTCAGCCCTCTGCACAGAACGAGACCCTCTTCCTTGCTTCCCCATCCCATCCTTCCAAAAGAGCCTGCATCCATCCCATGGAGCTATCCTGAAACGTCTCTGCAATCCCAAAGGCTTCACAGCTCCGCAACTACATGCAGCCTTCTACTAGCTGCTCCTTGTTTCCCATGCTGGTAGTATTAATTCACATGCAGGATATCCTCGCTTGGATACAAACTATTTTTCATTAAAAATTTAAGTTTAAAGAAATGGATAGTTCCACTACAAAAAATCTTGACGTGGTGTACTACTGGATAGCAGCAGTGTATTCAATTCATTCACTGGGCGATATCACTCCTATACAACTCACAAGGATGGCACAGAACAGCAAGCACTAACTTCTGCAGTATAAAAGCACAAAAATCACGTGGTACACTGCACTTACTTTGGAATTTTGAAGGTGATACAGTGCATCTCAAATAATGTTTTGAAATTGTTCTCTAAATAACGTGGCATATTTGTTTACAGTCTGTGGTTTTTCTTTACACAGCATTCAAGAATCACTCCTTTTTTTTCGGTGCCTGAGTACTTGTCAATGCCTATCACACAGGGGTGACAGGGAACCATCTGCCTTCCTCCCCCAAAGGCACCTCCTTTTCCTTATTACCACCTGTTCTTTTTTCAGTCCCCACATGGCAATTGTGAGCAACGTCAGATACACTGGAAAAGGCCAGGTTACAGGTCCTGTCTGACTTTTTGAGTCTTGTCACTAGCATTTAACCTCCATGAAGAAAACCCAAATGTATCCATTACTGAGGTTTTCACAGACCACACAAAAAAATGCTGTAAAAACGATGACAAGAAATCGCTTTGTTATAACTGAGCATATTAGAATAGCTGATCCATAATTGAGATGGTCAGAGGCTGACCCGTCAGGATCTAATTTAAATAAAAAAGCTGTTTTTGTGTAAAAAAAGGAGCGAGGAGACATCTTCAGGTTGCTGAGAAAATCATTCACAAGGTACCACTAAGGTTCTTCCTTCTCACTGCAATATGCAAGAGCCCTCCATGGTGGCACTTGCAGGATATAAGAAAACATCACCTATCTTCTAATGCATACGGCAAAGAGAGGAGCATCGAGACTGCGAGACGCTGGCGGATGGCAAGTGCAGAGGAATGTGGTAACTGAAGTACTTCCCTTTCTGCAGGTTGTTGTCACATTCTCCATAAAAGGCAGACCAGGCAGCAGAGCCACAGCTCCACTGAAATCCCCAAAGGTACTTGGCCTCCTGGGGAAGGCCACTATGTGAGAAATAGGGACCCACTGCCAAATCTCACAGTAAACGGAAAGCAGATGCGACGCTTTTCAACTCTCATGCAGAATTCTACATCTGAAGTTCAGTGCAGGGGATATTGGTAGGAGAAGCGTATTTAATTTGGACCATTTACCTGAATCCTAGTCCCTCTCTTCCCCCTTTTAACCTTCTCCGTTATGAACAGTTGTCCTAAAATCTCTCCTCCCCATGCAGCAATTCTTTCATATATTCCAGAAAAAGCAAAAGTTGCGGACTCTGTACAGCCAATCCATTTCCAACTACAGTCTTCTTTTTGAAACTTATCAACAGAGAATCAGAGAATTTGAAAATAAAACAGCTACTCCAATAAGCCTTCAAATTACCTAATTTTTTTAGCCAGTTAATTCTTTGTTTTAATACTCTCCACAAACAACTTCCACATACACTGCAAGCTTTTCACAATTCATCCCAAACACAAAAAATACCAACCCAAAAGAAACTTCTGTCTGATCAAAACTTCTATTAAGCTGAAGAATAAATGTCTGCACACACATTGGCCTGTGTGGCTGTGCACAGCGTGCACCCACACCCATTCACCTACCGAAACTGTGGCTGTGCAGGAAACGAGGTGGCTCACCAAACCACCGCTGCCTGCGAAGTCAGAAATCCATGTCCAAACACCGAAGGATATGCTGGAGTCGATAGTGACACTGTATACTTTATGCCTATCGTATTTAAAATTCATGCTACCACCTGAGGCTGAAGAAAATACAGGTGCGGTATTTTACTTTCAGAGCACTCAAAACCCCTCACAGCACCCCTCAATAAAGCTATGGATGAAACAGTATCGTTGTGGGCAGCAAAAGCCAACACGCTGGGAAATTTCCAGATGAAGGGTTTAGACTGAAACAAGCTAATGCACAGAAGAGACAGCTAAGCTCTCATCAAGTCTAAATAGTTTTATTCATTTCTATTTAACCCTTCTAAGCGTATGTCCCTCAAAGTCCGAGTAACTCCACCTTTTTCCACTACTCAAACTCCTCTCTGATGGTGGCCAACTAGCCCCTTCCTCGCTGTCAATGATACCAAAATCAATGCTGCAGTCCACTGATAGATGACCACACAATAGTCTCGGTCCATTCCTCCAACCCCGGCCCATGAAGAACGCATGCGGCCTCTCTGAGAATCTCCATAGGGTTTCTACTTTCTAATTTAAATCTAATATATTAATGATCAATTTGACAAGATAAGCAAAAGAGCTAACTGGAAACAGTCTGTAAATAGTCCGATGTTTGCCAGTTCCATTTAGGAAGGAGAAAAGAGAACAGCAAGGGAAGGGACACACTGTTCATTTGCAACAACTTCGATGAACACTTAATCAAAATATTTGCACTGAAATTACTTTTCAAACTGGCAAAGTAGGTAATTCTCATCACTAAATATGAAATTAAAAAAAAAGAGCTTTCTGAATTAATGATCAAAGTGTTCAGAATAGTTTTTGCTCAAATTAGTGTTTTTCATTTTCACACCAAGATGTCTGGCTTGAAAGAACTATTATACAGGATACCTTCACTCTTTCCCTGAATATTGTTTCCTTCTTTGCTGTTCGTATATTGTGAGAAGGTATTAAAATATCAAATATCTGTATTTTCTCCAACTGTTTTCGTGTATCACAACTGAGCAAGACACAGCACATTCACTCATAGTTGCACTACTTGTTATGCCACTACTCAACAAGCACAAAAAATACAACGCACTTTAGGTGATGTACCATGTGGTTAGCTCTACCGCTGGAAAACAACAGCTAAAATGCGTCAGTGTTACACTGGGAGTGCATTGTTAAAAACACTGCAGGCCATGTAACAGAGCGATACGACTTCCCGGGTGTATCTTTACACCCGAATGAGACTCCACCAACACTGCATCCACAATCCTTTGGCAGCATGCAAAAGAAAAAGGACAGCATTATAAGGCAAAGTCCTTTAGTGTAACAGGACAGGTTGCCAGAGTAGAACAGGAAGGAGAAACCACTGGGCAAACAACAGGGAAGGGAAAGGAAGAAGAGTGAGACCACAGGAACTAAAATAATAACAGTAATAGTAATTTATAAACCACTACTGGGAACTGGGGGAAAGCACAAACTTGGGCAGGGCTTCAAAATCCAAGTACATTAATTATTCAGTATTTTTCAAACGTGGAAAATATGGAATAATGCTTCCTCTTGAACGATTTGGAAACTACTCAGGTGATTCATGCACACAGCAGAAGTAAAATTACTTCTAACAATTTCTCTGGCAACCTGATGACAGTAGGCCATTGCTGGATCCAGCTGCCTAACACTCCTTGGAGGCGGAATGCCCACGGCTCTCTGGTATTAAAGGCACTGAATCCAGTAGCAGGCACCTTTCAGTCCCCAAAGAATTATGGAAAGTACATGCGTCTCTTCAGCCAGCAACAAGACATACCCACACCCAACGAGACTTCAGAAGAAGTTATAAGTGCACAACTACTCTACAAAACAACCAGAAAAGAAATGGAAAATCTCTGTCTTTATGGCACGCTTGTAACACTTTGCTCTTTGTACATTGGACACCAAGGCCAGGTCTAGCAGATCCACATCTGTTAAAACTTCAAGTGTGAAGTTACATCATGCCTCTGACCGTACGTAAGACTGTTTCTCCTAAATCCTTTCCATCCAAATAAAAAAGAAATTAGAATTTTGAAACAAAACCTCCGAAAGGCAGGCAATACAAAAGCCCCCCGAAGTACAGAATTAGTATTTTCTTATCTGATTTGTCTCTCCCCTCATCCTCTTTACTATTGGTTTTCTTCCTTGATTTTTAAGAACTGTGTGACCTGAAAGAGCAAAAGAAGCTGATGCCTTAGCAAAAAATATTTGTACTACCTTTTTTTTTCCTGAAGATAGTAGGTCTTTATTAACTGTAACAGCAGTTAATCTCTTTTAACATCCAAAACATGCAATGCAGGACATTGCAAGAAGGTGAGCATTGTCAGTACCACCACTGACTGGAGCACAGTAACAAATAATTATCTTAAACTGCAACTCAAAAAAATTTGCAGTTGGAGTTTGCAGAAATGACAAAGCTTACTACTTTTTAAACTTGTAGCAGAAAAAAGCTTCTGACACTGGAAAGACTTTGATGCAAAATACTTCTTTTGTGGTGTGCTCCGTAAGTGCTTATTTTTCAGTTTTGTAATTTCTGTGAATGTTTTCATCTCAGCTATCCTGTTCTTTTTCTAAAATCCCAGCATGCAACAGTATTTCAGATTTCTGGCTACAGCTTCTTATTTCACTAAATATTTTCTACATATTTTACAAAATATAACGTGAATACTATAGAACTCCTTAATTTCTCCTAAGTAACTTTAAGTGTACAGAAGACAACACTGAACCACTCCTATGATTTTAGAAAAACATTCTACTCTGAGTTATAGACATAACACATCATCCAGAAATGGTCCCTTGAAATTGTTCCTCCCCATCTTTCGGCACTGTACTCCCACGGTTTATCTTACCAAGGTCAAGGATTATCAGCTGGGCTCCGGCTTGTGCATTTCCAACATCATTTTCCGCAATGCACTGATAGAATCCTTCATCTGATTTCACCAGACCCAAAACTTGCAGGTTATGCTCTTTCTGAGGAGTAGAGGAAATAAGCAACACTTCAAAATGGGTTGCAATTGCAAAAACAATGGTGTTATCATGGCACATTACTATGACAGGAGAAACTTCTGAACGCTAACTTGGAAAAGTACATTTGGAGTTCCCATCTGATTTTATCTCTTTTGCACTGAACCCTCCAATTATACGGTATCAAAAAGCAGCAGAAGCTCTTACTAATGGCTATCATTTTCTAGCATCACGTATCACTGGTAAGTCATAACACTTCCACAGCCTTTTTTACGATATTTTAAGCACTGAATATAACCGCATCGCTCACTGTTACAATCCTACAACCTCAGGTATGCTCAATTATACAACCATTAAGTTCTCAACTATGCCTCAATAATGACTTTCACTACATCTAAAATTTCCCTCTAGAAGTACCAGTGTGCCAAAACTCATGATCCACAACTCAGTTCTATTTATATTTAAGCTCCTGTTTGAAATTGCACTTTCCACTGGCCACAGACGGCTGCAGCAAACAGTCAGTCGGCGTTCACAGCAAGCCTGTGCTTTAACAGGTTCTACCAACAAAGTACGTTTAGCCAGGGTGTGCGCGTCTGTCTCTCCTGGAAAAGCTGAGCTATGAAGAAATCAACTCATACAACGTAAGCAGCACGCCTTAGCGTTTCAGTAAAATGACTGAATTCTGGAGCATTAAAGGTTTCAACACTTTTCTTCCAGGCCCCAAACATCAGTAGTACAAAAATCGGAAGCTGGTCCTATAAAAGCACCTAGCTTCCATGCATATGTTTTAGAGGACTAAAAGACAGCTCAACAGCTTAAAAATCTGCAAAAGGGACAATATACTTACAACAATTTTGAAATAGTCACTTGGGATCACCATGTCTCCGTTCTTGACCCATTTCACCGTTGGAGTAGGTTTTCCAGTCACCTCACACTCAAACACAATGTCCATAGATTCATGAGCATAAATATTTGCAGGGCGCTTCAGAAATGCAGGAGGAACTTGGAACAATATGGAAGAAAGACAAAAGATGGTGTTAGCACCCACAGCACATCAGTTGTGCTCTTACTCCAACACACAATAAGACTCAACACAGGAAAAGCTGGCTTCAGGGACTCCAGCACCAACAGCAGCAAAGTTGGCGACATCTTCAGATCAGGGTTTGACAGAAGCTGAGACAAGCTCTGTGTTATTTCAAAATCACATTTGGGTCTGTTAAACTGCCAGCCATTTTAATTTGAAATGACCTTTTGAGAATACACGAAGGAAGAAATCGAACTGAGATGTATAAAGTGTAAAGTTTAGAAGTATTTTCAAACCAAGAGACATAGATGCCATTTGGAAAAAAATATTTCTGCCGTTGAAGAACATGTTGCAGTCTCTTCTCTGCTGTAGGCACGTCGCTGCTTGCTGAAGTGGATTTCAGACATCATTCACACCTCCTTCACCAACTACGAGCTCATCTGAGCAAATCATTTAGTGCTTCATTGTGCAACAGTTTTATGCCCCCTTCACAAATGAAGAGTCTCGGGGGATAAGCTCCCAGCAAGACAACAAAAGTTATAGAGAAGCCTTCACACCCCCTCCCACAGCAAAATTTACTAATTTGTAAAATGGGAAGATTTTAAGTTAGATTTGAAATTAATAAATCAGGTCATGACAAAAATGGCTGTCTATAATTTTTTCAACAATCTACACTTCTATATCTGGTAAGCCGAGCCGAAGCTCCGTAAAACACAGAGCAGCAGCAGTGCAGCCAGGCTGCGTTAGGTAAGGGCATATCCCAATCTGCAACAACTTATTTATTCAGATAAAATCCTTTTGTTGATAAACCAGAGATTTTTCAGGGAGTTCCTTGTACTGAATACTTCAGTCAGTAGGTAACCAAAAGCTAAAATTGTGTTAAGAGACTTTTAAAGATTAATGGACAGAAAACTAAGATGAAACTTTCCTAGGGTCCCACTGCCTTGTGCTTCTGTGAAGAAACTCCGCTTACCAAACAGATAGTGCCGTATTTATCCAGAGATTTTCTTCTCTGGTTTGTGAACGCTATATACAGGACTACACACACATCTTTGTATCGTATTAATAATGTATTACAGATGCATATGATCAAAGACACGTATTTCATAACACAGTAAAATAGAAAGGTTCTTCATTTAAGACTTGTACCAAAGCTGTCATCTCCAGTTCTTGGCTGCCTTTTTAAATGTCCTTATGTACTCAGAGTTAAATTAATTTAAGACATTTAAAATCCATAAAAATTCAGGGATACAGAATTTTTTGGTAATACAAGCCCCCAAAGTGTCCAATGCGCAGACATGTTAAAAATCTGTGCATGAATGTGCCCCTGAGAAGCATCCACTTACGTACAAAGACTCTCCCACTTCTTTGGCTTCGTGGCAGCAAGAAGAGCTGTTTTCAGGCACATCCAATTTGAATATCATCTATTATGAAGAACATTCACCTATATATTTATTTTTACTACACTCACCAACGTAAGGGCAATTTGCTTGCTTATGTTGGCAGGTCTGATTGTTCAAGTTCCAGGAAAGTCAAAAGCAGCCTTTTGCCCTTTAATATTTATCAAAGAAAGTCAGTATGGAAGGGCTGCACAGTTTAGGCAAACATTTTACGCGCTTCACCTATCAATGGGATTTATTTCATGCCAGGGAATATGGAATACTAGATCATGTTTTACTTCTTCCTATGAAATGATCATAAAGGTTTGCAGGTGGATTTAAAACTTTTAAAAACAGACAGCTGGAGGCAAGTGGCTCTCCAAAACAACCTCAAGTTTCAGATTATAAACAAAGTATGAGAACATTAACATATGCAAATACTTATTTATAGAGTCAGAAGATGGCTTAACTCTCAGACAAGCATGTAAACCTATACCAGAAACTACATAAAGATGTACATATGTGTTTGCTGCCCAAACACTCTCACACAGGAGCAAAAATCTGGATGGGACTGACTTACCAAAACCGCCATCATCTCCACCTTAAAATGATTTAGACATTTTTGTACTTACTATCTGGATCATATGGCTGTTATAACCTTATATAAACCTGACATTTGAAAACTGTCTTCTCAATTTATTTGTAGCCAAATTGCTACTACTTATTCTCTATGAAAACAGTGCCTTTTATTTTAAATTATTCCTCCTCCCTGACATTTATCCTCGGCATTTTTATTTATTGTGAGCTGCACTATTTCTCCACTCCCTTCCTATATCCCAGCCTTTATTTTGGCAGGCTCAACAAGTCCTGCTTGCTTAGCTCTGGTACAACAAGTCACGCGCACCCTCCTCGCAGACTCTCTGGTTTGAATTAATCTCTGCAGCCTGCACAGTTTCAATTATTTGCATGCAATTTCAGATGCGTCTCCCCAGTGACTTGAAAAATGGTAGAAATACAGTGTTATCACTACAGAAAATATCTTGCCCAATTCATTCTACTACTGTATCTGCCCCTTCCTAGACGCACCATAGTGATGTCAGCCTGTGATGGAGCACTGCGCTGTCATCGTTAGCCATTTTTAACTGATGAGTAATTTTGTTCCTGTCTGCTTGATCAATAGTTTATGTTCTCATTTCCTTTCCTGTACACACACACGTACACACACATCGATTCTTGAAGTGCTTGCTTAGTTGAAAAAAGGTGACACAAAAATTGGAAACACAAAAAGTTAGTTTTTCCGTGAATGTGCAATGCTCGCATTTTCCTAACGTTCATTACAGGCTAACATTTAATTCCTTAGCCATGTATTCAACTTCTTACAGGAATCCTAATAAACACAAGCCAATAACACTCACTGCCAAAAGCACAAAACTGTATCAATAAATTAATCTGATGATCCCAGAACACATGCAGATTGCTGTACTGAGCAGCCACACTGTAAAACTCCAGGATAACAAAAGGGATATATACAAGGAATTCAGTAAAAGCACAGGTGGCTCCTCACACAAAAAACAGCTGCTCTGGGCTCCAGACTGCCTTTGCCCAAGTCAGTTACTTTATCGAAAGAAGTATCATGATACAATTTACCTTTCGTTAAACCACATTTTGATCCAGATTTCCATTTACCTGTACGTGTTTAATGGTTATGTCTTCCCAAAGCATATTCAGACACCCTTTCATTTTGGAAACGATGAGCATAAACATCGCAGAGGAGACACATCAGACCTTCCCTCCAACAGAGAGGCATCAGAAAGGGCAAGTCCCTACTCCTCAGCGTACACACGCTGTCTGCCCAGCACAGACGGTATGATGGGAGGATCCCATCACCAGGTCTTGGAGACAGGCGTCTCTAGCGCTGTTCCACGTATTTTCCTCTTTGAGTATGTTGCCAGCAGTTTAGATTTCCCTCAACATTCCCCTTTTAGGTAAGAGACCTGCATCACACCCAGCAGGTTTTCAAAGCAAACCCAAAACTAAACCGCAGAAGAATGAACAGCAGTAGCCTGGCACAGGCCATCACTAATCTGACAGGCTGAGAGACAAGTGGAGGGTGAGGAGGAGGAAGGAGCACCGTAAGAGAACTGATGGACCACCACATCTGAAACCAAATCAGTGCAAAGTAAAGTTACAGGGTTATTTCTGTTTTCTCCACTAATGTTTAACTCGTAATGAAGACATTTGGAAAGTACTCACATATCTTTAGCAACTGACACTGCTCTAACTTGGGGCATCATCCACAAGCAGGCATTAATATTGCATCATACGACTGGCCACAAAAATGAAAGCTGGACTAGATACCCTATTACCTGCTCTCAGATATTATTGATTTAGGAGATTTAGAATTTGAAACACGTTATTTTTTTAAAGTGACTGCTTTTCTGGCTTTCAGAGCAAATGCCAAGCTGCTTACAAAGGGATAATAATATGACAAGTGCTCACTTTATTATCATTTACTTTCCAGTTAATTAATTAAAAAAATGCTTTTAAAATACACTTTTATAGTTTAACTATGTCAATGTTTAGCATTCACACAGATTAACACAATGCAAGTATAGATGTCTGTGGTGAAGAAGTCAAATTGGTAACCAGAGAGCAAATGAGCCAATTACCATATAAAATAAGATTTGTAATGGAAGATTATGTGTTCCGTTACCAAACAGACAATTAAACTTCAAAGAAGACTCGGCAGCTCAGCCCGCTCTTCTATCCCTCTTCACGTTAGCACGCAAACAACAACCATTTAAAATGTGAGATGCTTGCACAGAATTCCACATGCACTGTGGTACCCTTGGATTCCTTACACAAGAGTATCTTCCATCCTTTTGAGGATTTAAAAAATAGTCTGATCGCATCAGTGGTCAAAAAAAGAAACAAAAAAAATCAATCTACATCAGCAGTTGATTCTCTAAGCTACAATCCCAGTAAAGGTGAAATATCTGAAAAATAATATGCTTTTTTAAGCCAACAGCTGTAAAATGATGGGAAGAGCTCAGGAGTTGCACCTAAGCTGAAGTGGAAATGGGAAGGGACGCTGGGCATGGATTCCACTCCAGGAACACACGTCCATCAGCAGGGAATGCAAACCACCTCTCTCTCCCTCCGCCTCTCTCAGAGATGCGAACGGCGAAAGGCAGCATGCTGCCGTACAGGACTGAAGCTCTGATCTCATTCATCCTTGTGCGCCAGCACGATCCAACACGGCAAATCCACCAAGAAAAACGTTTGGCTTAGGTTCCACATGGTCTGTGCGTTGTTTTTTAAATGCTCAAGGATTAGAAACCTCTGAATAGCTACGTGGAGAGTATTAAAGCCGCAGCATTTATTCTGAACTTTACAGAATGACTGTTTCTTCAAATGTCTTTTCAGCGGTCAGTAGCCCTTGCCTGTTCTCTCTCATTAAGGCAGAAAATTTGTGGCCTTCAGGGCCACAGTCAAAAGAATCTATTTTCAATTCAGCCATCTGTACCGCTTCAAATGAGAGAGAAATTAATTACATTCAGCTCTCCTCTCCATCTCTTGAAGAGCTTTCCTTTCAGTCTTACGATCACTGACGTAAGAACAAAGGTTTCTGGTTTTGCAGTCCCCTTTCAAACCCGAAACATTAAGCCAAGCTGTAACTGCACCACAAAAGGAAAAACTCCAGTTCTGCATAATTAACAGAACTTTCAACTTTCTTAGTTACAAGCATAATGAATCTTCTCCTGCAATACCCAAATGAAAACCCCGCTATTCCAGAGCAGATCTCAGCTTTATGCATGTTAATCTTTTCCAAAAGTCAAATCCCCTCCAAGAGGCTCCCCAGAAGGAGGAAGAAAACCCAAACAGTGGCAAAGCAGTGATTCCTGATAATCAGACTCGGGCAATAAAGAAAACCTTGCAGAGGCAGAGAAGTGATGTCAAGCAGGCGGGCCATTTGCACCACCATCATAAGAAAAAAAATCTAAAAGTCTGATTTTTTTTTTTCTTTAAGTATCCAAGAATAAACTAGGCATGGCATGTCTAGTACTCCTCAAAGGACAGGCAGCTGCACCATCTTCTCACTTCCTAACACATGCAAAACGCTGTCTGTCGCACATGAAGCACAGAAGAATAGTCTCATTTTGACGCAACAGAAACACAGATTGCAAACTACACTTCGAAAAGACTTCGTCTCTTTTTAAAAAGCATTAATAAATACGCTCTTCGTCAAAGCACAGCATCAAACAAAGACAACATACACATGATCAACTGTAAAAGGTAGATACCACCTCTATCACACCGTTTTGCTGTTTCCCCATGTCCTCTATCACCTTGCTCATTCCGTGCACATGAATTACTCTCCTTGCTCCCATCAATTCACCAAACTCCTGCAGAGCGGACTCTGAACTGTAAGTCCCTCCAGAGCTACGTGACTATAAAATCCTCCCTCTGTACAATGTGCTGGCTCATAGCACAGGTGCAACACCCACTTTGTGGTCCTCTCTAACCACAAGTTAAAACTCATTAACACCACTAACCAAAGGAGGTTCTGACTAGTCTAAACAGGTCTCTGGTAAGCGTGGAGTGGTGAAAAGCATCATCTCTAAGTCAGGAGAACTTCTTCTACCTGTGATCACTCTCCTAGCAATGAGTAACTTGAAGCAAAACCCAAGATCTCGCTCAGCATCGTCGTATCACAAAGCGACAAGACATCTCACACCAGGATTGAATTTCTTGATTAAGATGCATTATGTTTTGTCACCTGCTGTTTTCTATAGCGTGATCAAAGAACATGCATTAACCCCACTGTAGGACTATTCCCTGTGCACACTGAAGCAGCGTTATAAATTCTTCTACAGCCTCAGGCAGCCAAAGGACTGAAACACAACAACTGAATTTCTAAATGGAAATTATCAAGGACAAGACTGAAGTCACAACTTCTGCTGCCTCAGCCACCTACAAATGCCCTCAATCCCCCAAAATTAGGAGTGTGTTTTCCAAAGTCACACATTTAAACCATCGTTCCTGTCAACATCTCTTTGTCCTCTTCCTTCTGTACTTTTGTCCATGACAAATACTTCTCCATAATCAATGCTTACCATTCAAATACAAAAGCATTTTCTAAATCCAAGAGTTCTTGCATATTCCAAATAGCATATATAAAAACTAAGTAGAATGTATAATTTTTCATCATGTATCTCTGATTAATCATGGCTTAAGCATTCTTGGTCAAATGACTTCCATTTTAGAACTCCATTCCTGATGTATGCCCAATCTTGTAATTCAGTTCACAACCAGGACTGCCAATACTATCTAACGTGGGCATTTTACAATAAAACCCATTTCTTATCAGCCTAAAATGGTAACCCCAGAGGAATTTTATTTTTTCCTCCAGGGAGAACAAGATATCCCATTAGGATATGTTACAAATCCTATTAGAATCCTTATAAAGTTAAACTTAATTTTAATAGCTGAAAGTTCATTTGTAAGAAGGATACACTCCGCAATATGATGATCACACTGTTAATCCATTCAATCACACCTTGAATTAACATATTCAGTGGCATCACTTGAATACATAAGACCTTCTCCAAAACTACCTGCCAAGTGCCAAACCCTTCCATTTTAATAAGACGTTTGACAGGATTTAAAAATCTTTAAACTTTTTGTGTACATCTGTCAAACTGGCGGGTGTTTTAGTGGATAGTTCCATCTCCAGATCAGACCATGGGACACCATTTCATTGCTTGGGATAAGTTTGCTTTTCAGTGCTAACCCCAAGAAGACTACATTACATACCCAGCGCATTTTATTTAAACTAACAGCAATTTCCTTGGTCAGTTAGCTGAAACCAACTAATTTCTGTCCACCAGCTGGCATGGCACACAGGGCAGACTTTGATGAAAACGTTTTAAATTATTTTTATCATCCTAGTGCTTGGGAGCACCCACAGAGCAGCCCCACTGTGCTAAAAACAAATGGAAAGTGTTTAAGTATTGCAAGGGAAACTATGAAATCCAACAAATTCAGGATAAATTAGAACGTTAAACCATTAAGGTGAGAGCAACAGCTGCGAAACGTCTCAGTTACATCTTCTATCCACCTAAGTCTATGAAAATGTTTTCTGTTTTATGGCATCAAAGTGTAATTACAAACTAGTCAGCAAGCCTACTGGCCTTCTAAATATGTTTTTCCAAAATTTTGATTTTGCTCCAAAATGACATGACATTCATCACCTCCTGCCATTCCCACCAAAACACAGACAAAATGCACAGATTGACGCTTCACAGCAAAACTTTCGATTATCTTTTAATTCTATGCTATTGTTGCACAAATTAGCTGGTTTTCTTCAAGTGTGTTCTGAAAAATATGGAAATTCAACTTTAAACAGAAATGGGGAATTATAAAGTTCTTCCTTCAACATGGCAAACGTATATTGATAAGTACTTTGAAAAAAAGAGATTTACTAAAAAAGTCTTCCCAACCTCTGAGCAGGGCTGTCATGTCCTTAAAACACACTTAATATGCAGCTGGAAAATCTGCATAGCAAACAAAAGCTGACAAAAAGGAATGTTTTTAGAGAAATATCCACAGAATAGAAAACTGTCAAATGAATATAAAAAAAATCAGTGTACCAAGACAGAAAAAGGTTATAAAAATGTAAACTAGTACATGCGCAGCATTTTTGATTGCGCAAAAAAACGAAGTTCCAGTTCATGAACAGAAACTGCAGTCAGAAGATGAAAGTTTCTGTGGTGGCAATGTAATATTATTTTCCTTACCTAGTAAGATAATGACAGCATGCATCTGTTTTTAACAAGCAAAGAAATTTTTTTTTTTTTCCACATTTTAGAAAATTAAAGCTAGCATACCTATAGGTCAATGGTTTCTCCTCTGTGTCACCCTCATCAGCATGAATTCTTCCCCACTTCCTTAACGGATGAAGCAGAGAAAGAGGGACCGCTTTTCTGTTCTGTTAATGGGATCTTCGACAGACCAAGTCACACTACTTAGACCCTGCTCAGCCGTTGAAAAGGCACCAAATGCACACACAATGTTCTTCTATGTGTTTGCTCAAGGGGACTGTCCAGTGCTTTACAGATTCCTCCACAAACACTGAGGCATCTGCTATACACGGGTAAGATTTCAGTGATGGTACAAGGGCAGGGGATGACCAAATTGCACTTGAACACAAATATTTTACATTTACAATGAAAAGCTTTCATTCAGAAATTGCTGAAGTATGAACTAGTCTTCAGAGGCCAGCCCCTAAATAAACATTTCAGAAGCAGAAACTTTAAAAAAAAGATTAAATGATATTACAACTACCAAGAAACCAGGATGAATATTACAGAACAATAATAAAGAAAAATTATAATGATCAATTAGAAAGGCAGAATAAAAATGTCAGGATATAATTCAATAAATGTGCATTTCTTTTTCAGGGAAAAATCATTAACTGTAAACTTATGGAATAGGAAGCAATAGCAATAAAATTTGCAGGAAAAGGTCTGAGAAAAAAAGACTTTATCAGAGATCCCAAGTACAACCATGAACTAAACATGACTCCCAGTATCACACTGGTACGAAAAGAAGTGATCATACAAGGAGGTCTCACAGCAGCTCCCGAGACTCCTCTTCCACCCAACACGCACTAATCCCTCGGCTGTGTTATTGGAGCACCACATTTCAAGGAAAACATGAACTCTGATTTACAAGAAAGCACCGAAAATGACCAATGACTCAGAAAATTGAGTCCAGAAGAAAAATGGAAGTGCTGGATTCAGTTGTTTGAGCAAAGGCGAGATGAAGGAGTCATGCAGTTGGACACCTCTAATAGGTAAGAGCGCTCAGTACATAAACACTCACTGCAACAGAACGAACAGTCGTGTGTGTGTGTATACACACACGCTTATCATTCTTGGACAGGGAGAACTACATGGGAGTAACACCTAGATTCTTGCCCTGTTCTAACAAAGAGAATACTCTAAACAATTAATTGCTCATTCTTCTACTTTGGTATGAAAATAGGTTCTTCTTTTCAGTACGAGCTCTAGCAAAATAAAAACCAAGTCTTTTAAAGCAACTGTTATGAACTTCTAAATATACAGGAGACTACGTATTCAGCAAAACCTCATCAAAAGCTGTGAGCTGCTATCTTGGCACACGGATTTGGACTGCAGACAATCAGAGGTCGTGTACACACACCCACAAATGAAATTATCTGGGAAATTTTCCAGGTGCAGAAATAGGCAGCAAGTTCTCTGAGCATCCTATACACTAGCAGTATTTTTCTTTACGTTTTGCACTTGTGGGTCGCCTTAGCAGCTGCAGCCCAGTTCAGTACACTCATCGCACGCTGGCATTAAACCTTTGGCAAGATTGCAACACCATCCACACTCCCCTTCATCCTATCTATACAAAGGTAAGCGTAAAAAACGTCCATTATTGTCAGCCGATCTGTTCAGCAGCAGTGAGAAGTGTTTAGAGAACCTACCTTACCTAACCAGCACCTGCTGAAGATGGAGGGTCTGCTTTGCTCTGCTTTCCCAGTAACCGTACACTGATAACTGGGGGACAAAGGTTGCTTATCAGCACGACGCATCCAGGAACATAAAACACACAGTGAAGGTCGCATAGGGCCACACAGCAGCCAGTTACAAGTAGCAAGGAAAGAAAGTAAGAAGTGAAAAGCATAAAAGCAATCATCTCCATACATTCTCCCAGCGTCTAGCAACCCCTGGATGAGGCATTTACTGAGCAATAGGAGACACCTTTGTGTTTACTAGTCTTGGTTAGATTTTGCCTCTAAAAAAAACATTCTTGCTGCTTTCTGGATCCAGGTAAGCCTTCAGCAGCCCTAATGCTCACAGCAGTAAGTTCCACACGATGCTCCCTGAGAAAATTAACCATTTTTTGCATATCTGAGTCAATCAACCATGTGATGTCTTTTGGTTCCTGTAACTGAAGAGAAACAAGCATTCATTTCCTAACTGCTGTCCCCACAGCACTCACGATTCCACAGAACAGAACAATTTTTGACATTTTGACATTCCATTTACCTTTGATCACCCTTGTCACATTCTCTACACCTTCCTCAGCATTAGGTGTTCAAAAAACGTGCAGATGTGGCACTTCGGGACATGGTTTAGCAGGCATGGTGGTGTTGGGGTGACAGTTGGACTTGATGACCTTAGAGGTCTTTTCCAACCTTCATGATTCTATAATTACTACATTTAAGAGGGGAGAGAACAAGAACTGCTCACAGCATTTGATATATAGGACCATCACAGATTCAGACAGTCCCATAATGATTTTTCTGTTTAGGTGACTATTCCTTTCCTAACAGTTCCTAACACTTAAGTTTTTCCTTTAGGATCTTGCATTTTCCAAAGACCTACTTACTACAACTGCAGTATTTTACACCTGTGCAAAACCCGGCAGTTCAGAGACCACTGCTGTATAAAAATAATAGAACTATGTTTAACTGTATATACTAGTTTATAGTACGTTGAACTTCACCTATCATTTCTTTGCTTCATTGTTTCTTACACAACAAGGCGTTTCTGAGGCTCTTCAGTCAGCATTCATCCTCACAACTCCCACCAACTCTGAAGCAACAGCAAAGTTTGTCGCCTTGGAACCCCCTTTTCCAGATCACTTGCAAAAACGCTGAACAGCATGGTCTTAGGTCCACTGACAAAACAAACTCCTTTAGCCCCACTCTAATTTCTGTATCTGTTAAACTATCTATTCTCTTTTATCTCCATGAAGTCATTCCCTCTGACCCCACAGCACCATCGCTGGAGCATCTCAGTGAGAGAGACTGCTAGAAGTGTTCCAGGAACCGAAGAGCCCTCAGCATCCTTCAAACGGTTCTCAACAGTAAAGCATGGCTTTTTCCCCACAAACTATACGCAAATGGATTCAATACATGATATTTCCCAAATGTCTAACACCACCACATTTTATTATAATTTTTGTCAATTTAACTGGTCCAGACGTCAGATTAACTTGACCGCAGTTTCCCAGATCTCCCCCAAGAGACTTCTAAAAAACCTGATGTCACATTGACCAAGTATCTTTAGTCTGATTTTTTTTAGTCTGATTAGCCAATTTAAGTGATAGGTTACACGGCACACTTGGTAACTTGGGTTTTCACACTTAAACTCGTTGAGAAATTTTGAGTGAATACCATCTGGTCCTGATGATTTCCTACTGTTCACTTTATGGATTTGTTTTGAGACACATTTTAGTAGCTCTACAATTTCAGGTAGCACACACACACCCTCCCTCCCCCCAGTTCCCTCTACATTAAAAAAAAAAAAATTATATATATATATAATTTAAAAAGCAGCTTCCAATTTTGCAGAGAACATGGACATCAAGAATTCACTTTTCTGCTTCGGGCCATATTCTCACCCTTCTCTTTGTTCCATCATCTGCTGACCCTACGCTTTCCCTGGAAGGCTTCCTGTCTCTGACAGGCTTGGAAAAAAACTATTAGAAGATTTTTATGTTAATAGCAAATGATTCCTCAAAAGCTTTGTATTATTTTACTTGCACATAGACATGGGAAAAAAAATTTCTTTACCTGCCTGTTAGGAGATTGATGGTGGGGTTTGGGGGGTGGGCTTTTTTTGTCTTTCCAGTGTAATTTTTGACAGGCGCTAGGCATTCACTGTGAGCCTCATAGAGCTCCTTAAACAACTGCCAGGCCACTTGCCAAGTATCCAACCTTGCTGGCTCTATCTTCCCATTTTTTTTTTTAGTAAAGCTTCCTCAGTATTATGGAAACCTCCCTTTTATAAGACTAAGAGCTAATGGCGATCAGTGTCACCACCCTGGAGAAGCAGTCAGTTGTACAGCCCCAGTACTGCAGTTTTCAAATTTAAGTCTGTAATCTCAATTTCAGGAGATTCTGTGTTGAAAATCTCAAACGTACCCAGTGTATCACCATCTTCATGAAAATAAGGCACCTCCTCTGATCTGTGTGAATTTTGAGCATTTGGAGAGAAGCTGATCAGGTCGTGGGAGGGAAGATAGAACACTCAGCAACACCACGCTGCTAAGCTCAATTCAGCAAGCAGACCGAGCAAGCGACAGGCTGTGACCAGGAAACTTCTATGCTCATGCACATTACCAACCCCAGCCCACCCAAACACCACCCTGATGAGTGGGCGCAGCAGAGCTCAGGGGAACCCCAACATCCCTCTGACCATCCTGTCTTGGGTTCTTCAGCAGCAGCTCAGCTCCAGCACATAACGGTTCCCCCATGGGCACTCAGCTCCTACGTGGCACCTTCCCAAGCTCAACTGCACCCACTCACTAGACTGGTATTTGGGGTACATCTCAGCTGCCGGGAATGCAAGTGAAATGCCCTCCCCCAACACAGCCTACTCTCACTTGGTCTGCTTAATAAACTGCGCTTAGCAGCATCATGTCGTGAGGTGTCAGCTCCCTGACACCCTCCATGATACAATGAGTGAAGGACACAGGCAAGTCTCCGAGGACTGTGTACAGACAACTTTTGGGACAGCCATCGCAGAAGAGTTTAAGTGTGCTGCGTGGTGTCATGACAGCAATAAAAAGTACTGTTTTTCACACAGAAGGAAGTCACCTTCAAGGAGCCTCGTCCCACGTGGCTGCGATACACAGCTGGGGCCCCAGAAGATGTGGCTTAGTCGCTGGTCACACAGCACGCGCCAACACTGGCGGGTCGGTGTGCACACACAAATCTGAGGCAACGCAACTGGGATCGCAGTGCAGCTGGCAAGGGACTCCTTCAGGATGGCGGATTACGCCCTTCTCCAGGGCGTAATGCCAATTACAGCCCTAAAGGGACATCTTGAGAGATGCATATTCTGAAAAATCAATGTTTAAGTGTCTCAAACCAGGCACTAAAACAGCTGGATACATTTCATCTTAATT
>Ga0065711_1036790_pt1 | contig 20577 bp, 23 predicted proteins | sample Hoacrofraction12_FD_59098 | JGI IMG/M metagenome (GOLD analysis project Ga0065711, IMG submission 59098) | Hoatzin crop microbial communities from Cojedes, Venezuela - Epithelial fraction 12 v2 (version 2) | ecosystem: Host-associated > Birds > Digestive system > Esophagus > Crop | place...
GGGGGGGGGGGGGAGGGCAAAGGGATGAGAGTGCTCTCGACTGGGTCATCCAGCCCCTTTTGTGCTGGAAATGGGATCCCTGGGGTGCTGGCATCTGGAGAAACACCATGCTAATTAGGTGGGACTCGTGAAACGATCCTGATTTGCAATGCAGGAGGCGGGAGCAGTTCAATGCCTGAAGCTGGAGAGAGGATTTTGGAGGTGGGGGGAGGTGGCTGCAGATTTCCCAGGGTCAGAGGGAGCTGGATGTGGCCCCATTTCCCAACTCACTTCTCTGCTTTCCCCCCACCCTGGGCGCTGTTTGCAGAGGCATAACTGGTGCTGGGCCCCATGCCTACCAGCAGCATTGATCCGCTGTCGAGAGGAGGGCAAGACCCTCTTCCCACCCTGGGACCCTTCTCCTCCTCCACATGGGTGCCCCTCTGGCTTCGTTCCACCTCCTTCACTCTCCCTGTGATATGTGACCACCTTCCCGATCCTCCTTCAGCCTCACCTTCTCCATGGATGGTCTTCCCCATCTGTTCCACATCCCCCAAATCCTCTTTACTTCCATGCTTGGCCCCCCTTGTAGGACGTGGGTCTCACCCCCCAGGCTTGGCAGGGCTCCCTTTCCTCCTCCTTCCTCCCTGATGAGCTTTGGGTACCAGGAAACCCACATGGATGATGGGTACCAACGGTTTTGGGAATGGGGACCACCCTGGGGGATGCAACCAGGAGGACTTTGGCCATCACCCGCTCTCTCCCTTCCCACCCAGGCTCAGCTCTGGCTCTGCCCACCCCTGGGGGCGGCAGGAAGAGAAACGCCTTTCCCTTGCTCGGAGGAAAATGAAAGCGGCCGCAGTCTCCCTGCTCGCATCAAGGGGCCCCATGGCCGCGCCGAGCCCCACCGCAGAGCTCCCCAGCGAAGCCTCCTGCCCCATCTGCCTGGAGTACTTCCGAGACCCCGTCTCCATCCACTGCGGTCACAACTTCTGCCGGGCATGCATCACCCACTGCTGGGAGTGGTCCACGGTGAACTTCTCCTGCCCGCAGTGCCGGGAGACTGCGTCGGAGAGAAACATTCGGCCGAGCCGGGAGCTGGCGCGGGTGCTCGAAGTAGCCAAGAGGTTGAGTTTGCAGGCAGCCAGAGGGGAGACGGTCAAGGAGGAAGGATGCGAGAGGCACCGGGAGCCCCTGAAGATCTTCTGCAAAGACGACGAAGCCTTCATCTGCATGATCTGCCGAGAGTCCCGAACGCACCGCGCTCACGCGATGCTTCCCGTGCAGGATGCTGCCCAGGAATACAAGGTAAGGGGGATTTTTTTCTTGCTAGGTGGGCACTAGGAGCCAGACCAGCACCATCAGGGCTTGCTGTTCCCCTTCAGCACATCACCATCAGGCCGTGAAACATCTTGCCCCTGCCCGGGGCAGAAATGTTGTCCCCATCTGTGTATTTTCCTCCACTCTTCCCCCACAGCAAACCGGCCTGTTTCAAGATGACAGGGCACTCCACGCACCACTGCTTCTGCTATCTCAGTTCTCATCTAAAAACCTGATGCTCTGAAGGGGTGAGGTCTTCATGCCCTCTTCCCCATCGCAAAATTCAAGCCGTTGTCAGCTCTGGTGCTTACTGGACATCTGCTGATCCCAAGATGCTCTCTAAACCAGCAGAAATGTGGGTCAATAAAAGAGGGGCTATTTTATTGCAGCATCAGCTCAGAGAAAGGATCCAACGTAGGCAAGGGCTGGTGCAGAAAGCTTTTTCCACACTGTGTGGTATTTATTTCCATTTAAAGCACTCCCAGGTCTGAAGTTCAGGATCCTCCTGGGCTGAGAGACACAAGGAGAAGCTCTGGAGCTGACCACAGTGCAATGCCCTCCCCAGTGTATTTTTTTCTAGGCTGTCCCAATCTTCAGAGACAAGGGGTCTTTATTTTTTTCTTCCCTCAGGGACAAATCCAGGCTCATCTGCAAGACCTGAAGGAAGACAGAGACAAACTCCTGGGGTTTCGAGAGGCTGAAATGAGGAGAAACTGGGAGTACTTGGTAAATGTTTTTGAGGGATGGGGATCTGGATGGGTCCTTTTGGTGTTAGATGAGACGCTGTGTGGGAGATGGTTCTGCGCTGCCTTGGGGCTGGGGTCCTGCTCCAGCTACCATACCAAATGCTGTCTGATTTTTCTTTGAATTGTAGGAAAAAGCAAGCAGAACCTGGAGCTCTTCCAGGGACTCAGTTGCTGAATGCAAAGCAATATATAGATAACGGATATATAATACTCAAGGCTTTGACTCTTTCTAGGTATGCAGTCACTGGCACGCGTGGGACTTTTCTGCACCCTTCTCCACCCTCCTCTTCCCTTCTTGTGTCCCTTTCTGGCAGGAGAAGACCGAAGCTGAGCGGCAGAGGGTTTTCTCCAAGTTCGAAGGGTTGCGTCTCTTCCTGGAGGACCATGCCCATCATCTGCTGGCTCAGCTGGGGGGCCTGGAGAAGGACATTGAGAAAATGCAGGAAGAGAACATCACTAGCCTGACAAAGGAGATATCTCGTCTGGATACTTTGATCCAAGAGATGGAGGAGAAGTGTCAACAACCAGCAAGTAAATTTCTGCAGGTGAGGGAGCAGGGAATGGAGCCAGGTCACCACCACCTGGGTCCAGGCTGTTTCCTGGCTTTAGGTGTTGCCCCGTGATGCAGCCAAACCCAGGCTGTGCTCTGCTCCAGAGCCACATCCACACTGTTGAGGTTTCAGTAGATGTTCTGCCACCAAGACCCGTTCACAAAGTTTCCTCTTCCCTCTCTTCCTTCCAGGACATCAGAGGCACCTTGAGCAGGTACGGGGCTTCCTGAGCTTCTCCTCCCACCCCAGGCTGGGCAAGGGGGGTTGGACCTTGTGTTTGGCCAGATATTTGGCTTTGTGGACAGTGGCTCTGAGCAAAGGTGTCTCTACCCATGGCTGAATATGCAGCTGGTTTATTCAAGCCTGCAGCAGCTTCTCTGAGCTATGGGCGTGCACATCAGGTTTCTTGGTCTCTGAGGAGATGCATCCTCACTTCTTTCTGTTGTCTCTTGCTAGGCTTGAAAAGGAAAACTTACAGCAGCCTCCAGTGCTTCTTCCAGAACTGGAAGAGAAAATCAATCACTTCAGGGAGAAAAATATTGCATTGGAGGAGACTTTGAGGAACTTCCAAGGTATTGAATGCAGGCTGGGGTGGGGAGATGGAGCAATACCTGTGTGAGCATAAATTATATTTTATATGATTATGTATGTGATCTCATCATGGCACAACCTCTGTCTTCATTTGCACACTGATACCTGCATGTCATACCAGATAATGTCTCTTCTCCCCTTTTTAGATGTCCTGATGTTTGAGCTGCCTGAAAAGAGTAAGTCCACATCTCCTGGAGGTGGGGGAGTGAGAAGGACCAAGGGAAGGCTCAGCCCAACATGGGATGGGCCATGAGTTGGAGGGTTATCTGGAGAAGATGCTGCCGTGTCTGAACAAAATGAATGGGAGGGGGGCCAAAAACACCATAAGGAGTCGGGGAATCCTCATCATAATATCTTGATGGATCCATTTCTTTCACTGGAGCTGCTGAGCTGCACAATCTAGCTCTGCCCCCCACATCAGTATACTCAGGGAACAAATGCCTCATTTGGCACTTCTGGCACAAAAAAAAAAGGGTGGGAGTCTCCTAGTCATCTGCCTTGGGGCTTGTTCTCTTGCTCCTTGGGAAGCTGCTTCTGATGCTCACCTGAGTCCTGTGGGATGTGGAAAGTAACCAACATCTGCCCTGGCATCAAGGGTAGAACATACCAAGCAATGGGATGGATGGTGCTGCAGGACCTCCTTGCTTAGAAGCAAGGCAGAGCTTGGGGACAAGGGAGATGGTTTTGTGGTGTTGATGCTCTGTTCTCTGCCCCTTGCAGTGAAGGTGACCCTGGATCCATCCACAGCTCACCCCCAGCTTGTCGTGTCAGCGGATGGGAGGAGTGTGAGGTGGGAAGATGCCCAGCAGGAACCATCTGCTGAGGGGCTTGGCACGGATCCCTGTGTGTTGGGATGCGAGGGCATCACCTCAGGGAGATGCTGCTGGGAGGTGGAGGTGACACCCAAAGGCTCCTGGGCCGTGGGCGTGGCCAGGGAGTCCCTGAAGAGGAGGGAAGAGACTGCTGGGGGTGTGGAGATGGAGCTCTGGTCTATGGGTCTCTGTGAGGGTCAGTTTTGGGCTCTCACCTCCCTTGAGCGTATCCCACTATATCAGATCCAGGTCCCCAGAAGGGTCCGGGTGTCCCTGGACTATGAAAAGGGTCAGGTGGCATTTTTTGATGCTGATAAGCGGGCCTTGATATTCACTTTCCCAGCAGCTTCGTTTAAAGGAGAGAGTATTCATCCCTGGTTCCTGGTGTGGAGCGAGGGGTCCCAGATCATGTTGTGTCCCTGAAGTTCTCATTGCTTAACCAAACACAAGTTTCTTGTCCCCAGCAACCCTATTTCCATCACTTTGGGGGACTTCTGTCTACCAAAGTCCTAGCTGGCCTTTCTGGCCTCTCTTTCCATCCTCAGTGATGACCTCTGTGGGTCAGTGTCCCTAATGGTGATCCCCAAATTGGGGCATCAGCGGCTGATCTATGGAGCTGCGTCTGGTCCACAGCATCCTGCACCAGTTTGGCCTCTTCTCCAGTCTTACAGTTTTTAGATGAAGTAAAAAGATTTATGTGCTGTAATGTTCTTCTCTGTCTGGTTATTTGCTGTTTCTGAATGTGAGGTTCAAGGGAGGGGTGGGACTTTTGGTTAATTAAACTCCATTTGTGGTATTTGCACAAAGCTTGTGACTTGGCTGTGCCTGCACCAAGAAAGGTCCACAAACTCCATGCAGGTGACTTAGGGACATCCTTGGAAGCCATCTGCCATGTTGCTCTCCTGGCTGCTGGCAGTCCCAGCCAGAAGGAAAGACACAGAGGAGAAAATCATGTTGTTGTTTTTATTAATAGTCTACATCACGGAGGTTTCAAGTATCAATTTTTGGAGAAGGGAGGCAACAGTTGAGGCTTGGGAGCTTTTCCAGGTGCAAACTTTCCATCAGCAAAGATGCCATGTTGGTGAGACTCCACATTATGGCAATGAAGGCTGGGATAAACTTCACCTGAGATCAGAAAGTCACAGTGCAACTGTCTGCAGCTGAACTGGCCACCCCAGGGATCCTCTGAAAGGGGGAAACTGTCTGGTTTGGGGCAATTACACCCTTTGGGAGGTTTGGGGGAGGGGAAAGGTAAAGCTTGGACCCCTTGGTTTGGACATGATCAGCTCAGATGGGGACATCTATAGTTAAGCTAACCATTTCTACTAGTGATGCTCTGATTTGTTTTTCCCCATTTTCCCACTATTTCCCATTTCTGTGCCCCAGGGTTCCCTCACCAGAGCTTCTCCTCTCTTTGCCTCGTTTTTCTCAGGCTTATCTCTTCTCCCTGCACATAAATCCCCAAGTGTCATGGAGAAGAAGGAAACACAAAAGCCAAAGTCCCTGTTTGTTTGGTTCCATGCAGTCCCAAGGGTAGCGTGGGAGATGCGGGGTTGTGCCCTGAGGCTGTAGAAAGTCAGGAGAACGCTGCTCTCCGTGTCTCAGGGACACAGCCGGAGCTGAGACCTGGCCCCTACCACCCAGAGCCACGGGCGGACCCTCTCCCCGGTGAAGGAGGCACGTGAGAAAATGAACATGAGCCCTCCTTCATCTGCGTCAAAGAATGCCACCGTCCCTCCGGCATAGTCCAGGTGGACGCTAACCCGACGGGGCACCCAACGAAGGGGTAGGAGGGTCACCTTGCGGGTGGTGAGTGCCCGAACTTGTCCGCCCCACTTCTCCACCCCCCAGATCCCTCCTTGGGGGCAGAGGCTGAGGTGCCCCTTCCGACGGATGGACTCGCGGGCCACCCCCACAGCCCAGTCCCCCCCGTCCCCCACCTCCACCTCCCAGCAATGCCGGCCGGCCACGAAGCCCTGGCATCCCAGCACGAAGGGCCAGTAGTCAAATCGCTCTGGGTTGTCGGGCAGGTCCCGTCGTCCTTCTCCACGTCTCACGCTCTTCAGGTCCTCGGAGAGGATGAGGTCAGGGTGAGCTGTGTTTGGGTCCAGGGTCACGATGGCTGTGGGATGGGGGACAGGGGTGTGAGGAGCAAGGCTGAGCATCCCAGGGATGCGGGGTTCTTGGAGGGGCCCAGCAGGACCCAGGCTGGCATCCAAGCAGTGAAAGCCTCCCAAGAAGGAGAAGCATCCCCAAAAGAAGGAGAAGCATCCCCAGGAAGGAGAAGGGTGCCATACCTGAAGCAGAAAAGCTGTTTTTAACCCAAAAAAAACCCAAAAGGAAAAGGTGCACGGTAATGGCAAGAGGTTCATGCAGAAATGCCTGCAGACTTTAGGCTACTTCAGGCCAAAAAAAAATGCTGAAGGGAGAAAAAATCTTAAGGAAAGCAATACATGGGATGTAAACCAGCCAAGTCTTGAGCAGGTTGTCTTCTACAGCACCCGCAGGAGAAGACCAGACTGGTTCGGCTGAGCACGTGGTTTAAAAAAGCAGAGCTAAAACCTGATGACAGGGCAATGAATTGGGTCAACCTGTTTCCGTCTTTGTTTCATGGAAATGGTTGGGTTTCAAGGCGAGGGCTCTGCCCTGGGTTGGGTTTTCCTCCAGCATGATGCTGAAGCTTCTCTGCAGGGCTGAGGAAACTTGTTGGGTTGCCCTGATTTTCTTGTTCTTCCTTCGGCATCTATTTTTGGACAATCTGGGGTCGTTGCAGCTTCATCTAACAGGTATGGCTGCTCTTGCGTTCTCACGCTCAGCAGAAGCCAGTTTTGGGAAAGGCTAGGCTGGAGGAGGAGCCAAGCCAGGGAGAAGCCCATCTTTAATCCACAAGCATCCTTCAGGAATTTGGGCAAAACGTGTGCAATTCAGAGAGTGATAAATGAGGCATGAAGTGGATATCAAATTGTCTTTTCTTCTGACCAGGAAAAGCCCTTTGCTCTTCCCCTCCTCCATCTCAGGGTTTTTCTCTGCACTATTTCTGTTCCCAAAGTGTACCCAGAATGAGCTGAGGGCGACTCAGCTCTTCCAGTTCTCCCCAAAATATGGCTAATCTATTTTTTTTCCTCCTCCTCAAGCCCTCTCAGTACCTTGTAGCTTCTTCAGAGTTTCCTTCAGGGCACTGTTCCGCCATGAGAAGTGACAGACTCTCTCTTCCGACTCTGGAGAAACATCTGCTTGTGGCTGGAAAGTCACTTTCCCACACCTGAGGGGAAAAAAAACCCCAAACAACCCACACTTTTGGAGTGATTATCATCACTTTAGGAAATCTGATGCCACCAGAAATGAGGTGATGGTATTGCTAGAATGTTGGGGATTTTTAATCTCACTGCCTTGTCAACCCAAACCTCAAGGAAAGCAAAGGCCAAATTTCCCTGTTGGATTAATCTTTGTTAAAATTTTGTTTTTTATTCAGATGATGAGAAATGTCCTGCTTGGGAACGCTGGGCTAGAGAAAAGAGCCGAGACTTTGCGGTGGAATTAAAGCCAGCCTTTGCCAATGTGGAGGTCATTTTGAGACAAAAGCTCCTTTGATGAACACACCCCCAGAAACGGTCAAGAGAAGAGACAAGCGGGTAACGGCGGTACCCAAAATGCCCTCCAGTTTTGCAGTTTCCCTGAAGCAGACGTGTACTCCGCAGCCACCGGTGACTTTTCTCATCCATGGTTGTTGCTCTTCGAACAACTCATGAAAGAGCTGTTCAGAGAGGCCACGTACCTGCTTATGGTGCTTTTCACATCCTAGCAAAAGGAGAGGAAAAAGAGAAAATGAAGGTCACTGTCAGGTTTTCTCCTTAAATCACAACAGTGCTGCATAGTTTAGCTAGGGATGGACCTCTTGAGTCTCTGCTCCAACCCTCTGCCCAGGGCTGTGTCCAGGTAAGGTCTGAATACCTGCAGCGATTGAGATGCCCACATCTAGAGGAACCCTAACCCAAGGAGGCACCACGCTCACAAGCAAAACATTTTTTCCCCAAATCTAGAAGAAATTTATCTTTCTGCAAACTGTGCTGGTCATCTCTTCTCCTTTCATTAGAGACCTCTAAGACACCAGCTCTGTCTGCTCCATCATCCTATTAGACCACTACAGATTACCATAGCCCCCAGCAGCAAAAATAGACACTAACGACCCTGATCAGCCCCACCTGAGACCCACCCATGGCTCAGGGGCTGTATTTAAGCTCTGTCCTGGGGTATTTAATCTGTTTGCAAGATGCCTTGGAGGAGCATGGCTGTGGACCCTGCTGATCCACCCCACGGGCTGCATTCCTAACTTGCCTCCTGCTCATGGACCTACCTGCTGCTCTGGGCTGCCCTGCCCTGCTCCCCTCTCTCAGGTACTGCAAAGATGGCGTGAAGGCTGGTAATGCTCTTGGTCCCTGCGTCGTTGTGCTCAGCTCCCCAGAACATGGAGAACCACCAGCCCTTACCATTCCCTGCCACAAAGTGATTTGATCCCCCCTTTTTTTTTTTCCATCTTTCCAGGCTGCAAATCTCCCCCTCCTCATCCCCTTGGGGGTTTCAGAGTTAAGGATAGAAGAGGAGCAAACTGGAACTGGGAAAGCCCAACTAGCTAAGCTAGTAACTGTCTGGTGGGGAGGACTCTACCTACAATTTTCCCTTGAAAAGCTGTAAACTCTCACCTGCATGAATTCACTCACCGATTTCTGACTCTTCTCTTCTTGCCCTTGTGTTGGGGTGTCCAGCTGGGAAGCATCTTCCAAGAGCTTGGTGGCATTTTTTGCCTGCCTCTTCTCAATCTCATTTTTCAGGTCTTCCAGCTGTGGAAGCAAGAAGAGCTCGTGTCCCCCTGGGACCTGCAACGTCCTTAAAATCTGAGCACGGTCTGTCAGGGCTCAGCTTCTATCCTCCCCTTTTAAGATGCGAATGAAGGAGCGGTTGGATGGGAAACACCATGAGGATTTCATGGAAAGGCGTTTCCCACAGGAGGAGGTCACCCGTGGAGCCAAATCCCTGCTAACTTTTCTTGGATTCCTGGAGAAATCTGGGTGGGAAAAAGAAATCCGACCTGATGCAGAACAGCAACACACAGGTTTGGGAGGAGAGATGCTGATGAAAGCCACAAAAACTCTTGCAATAACGTGGGCAGAAAGCCACACTATTCCTGCACGTACCAGCGCAAAGCAACCAAAAAAGGATCTAAGGATCTAAAGAAATGACCCTGGAGTCAGCGTACTACTGTCCAGGGACTTCAGAGGTCGGGGAGGTTGACACCTACCAGCTCCTCCAGTTTTCTGCACTCCAGGGTAGCTGTCCTTCCTCAGAGACGTTCTCTCTCTGCCTTCAGAAAACCGAATCTCTGCCTGAATTTCTCCCGAAGCAAACTAAAAAAACCTGTTGTTTTTATCCCTTTGATGGAGGCTGGATCTTTCTTTCCCTGTTCCTTCCCAGTCCAGGTTAAAACTGCGGCATGGATGCGTTGAGCCTGCGAGTCAGGTCTTGGTGCCATGTCTCCTGGGCAGGAGGAGGTGACACCCTTAGCCTGATGTGCTAGGAGCATCATGTTTCTCCCTTGTCAGTCTTCCAGCTTTTTATCCTGGGGAGCTGTCGAGGGCTGTCGCCTCACTGCTTTTATCTTTCTCTTTTTAGGGCTGGGCACTAGGCAAAACCATCAACCCTCCCAGAAAAGGGCCGGAGGCAAGAGGTGTTCAGGCTGACAGTAGGGTGAGTATCTCTTGAGGCTTGGTGGGACCATGGATGGGGAGAGCGCAGGAAAACAGGGAGGGAAATGTGTAGCCAGAACTTTGTACGTTCTGGAAGAGAGGGGCTGTGACTCAATGCTCGTAAAGTGGGACAAGTTGGGGGTCCTTAGGACCCCTGTCACCACTGTGCCTACAGCCAACCATCACTACTTGCCCTCCAGGAAGAACTACCCTGGCTCTGAGCTCACAGGGAAATGATTCTGGGCAATTTATCACCCGCTGCTGCTTTGTTAAGCTCCATGGCTAAATATATATATATATTTTTTGCATGGCAGCAACTGGGAGTTTGAGCCAGGGTCACTGTGACCCAGCTGAAGGGCTACCAACTGAGATAACTCTCCCAGCTGTAACCAGTTGGCCAGGTTTGGAGATGCAAATCTCATTTCCAGCAAACTGTTCCCACCAGGAAAAGCTGCAGGGGAGTCGCTCACTCCGGGAACAGCAGGACTGGAAGCAAACACCCCGCAACCACTTCCCAGGGAAGCATGGCCTGCGGTGAGCAGGTTGGGAGGCAATCTGTCCTGCCAGACGCAGGAGGTGGGTGCAACCAAGTGAACACTGGCATCTAATGAGACAGGTCCTTCTGAGTTGGGCTGTTTTGCTCTTTGGTGGTGAGCAGCTCCACACCCCGGGCAGAGCCTAGAGCACAGCTCCTTTCATCTCTAAATGAGGTGCCTACGGTTGGGCAAATGAGTTGCACCCTAAAAGCGTCTACAGAGCCTGGAAAACCAGCTGGGGTGGAGACATCCGCATTGCAGATTTCTAGAGTGAAGGGAGACCCTGGAAGAGAGCTGGAGTTGGGAGAGAGCTGGATGGAGATCAGAGACACAGAGGGAACCTGTGGCCCTGAAGAAGTCAGCAAAGCGTCGGTCTCTTCCTCCAGGGAAAGCACAGAGTTTCACTGGGATTTGGTGTTTTGAGTCGTGTGTCTTTCAGCAGGTGGGACCACGGTGGTTCAAGGACCTCCAGCAACCCGCAAACACATCCTTGTAGAACATCTCGAGAGCTTTTCCCCTGATTCTCCCAGGTTTTCTTCTTAGGTCCTTCCTGCATGGACCCAACATGCAAGGTGACACCTAGGATCGTACTCCTCCCTGTCAGAGATGTGACAAAGGGAAAGCAGATGAGCAGGGAGAAAGAGCAAAAATATTCACAGTTGTTTGCTCAGAAGTCTTTCCCAGTAGCCCTGATTGACCTTTTTTAATAAATCCTCATGCTTGAGCTCCTGCAGTGATTTCAGGCTGGCTTTGCAGAAGGCAGATGTCTATCCTGCAGCAGGATCCCCCACGTTTCCCAACTGGTGAGACCAAGCAACAGCGATGCACTGGGCTGAGGAGTGTGGACGGATGGGAAGATGTCACAGCGTGGCAAACAGCACCAAAATACCAGCCGTACCAGGACCCATGGGGATGGTGAGATGGGGCTTCATCACGAGTTGCCCATTCGTCTCTCGTAAGTTATTCTGAGCCCAGCATCACCCACTCCCTCCCACTCTCGCTCCTGGTTCCTCTTCTCGGTTCTATAATCAATAACGTGTATTTATTTTGGTGATGCCTCTTCCTCTTTCGGGTGATCTCGGAGAAAACCAGCAGTTTTTGAGGGAATCAATATAGGTGAGTTAGGCAGAAATGTCAGAGCTCCTGTCGCACCATTCCGGCTGCTTTTATAGTTGAGGGATATCTAACCAACATAGCCACAGGAGCCTCTGGTAGGGTTCATCCCATCTTATCCCTCCTGAACAGCCAACAGGGAGAAACAGGCTTTTTGTGGGAGTTATCCGGGAAGCTGGGTGTGTAGAATAGTGTGGAAATTTGCATTCCAGGTGGGTTTGTCTTCCCCCTGCAAAGAGGGCTTGGTTGGCTGGAAGTCCACCACGAAGAGGTGGAAAGGTAAGCGAGACATTCCCATGCTGCGTTTTTCTTAATCTCGGTGACTCAAAAGCTAAGGAAACCAGAATAATACACCCATAGCAAGGCAGAAAGTGGAGGGCAAAACAAAATGTTCTTTTATTTAAAATAAATATCAGAAACGTAGACAGAGGCAGAGAGCAGCTCCCCAGACAAAGAGAGCTTGTAGTGAAAGGCCACCTCCCTTTGCAGAACAGACTCTGGGTCTTCCTTGCGATTGATTTCAGAAAGAAAACATGTTGGAAAGAGATATAAATGGGAGGAGTCAGCCTGTTAAAGCCAAAATAAATTCAAAAAGACCACACTTTTGAAAGTCCTGATCACTCTGCATCCTTGACCACCCCCTCGATGTTCCCTTCTTCTGATGCGCTGACTCTATCATCTTGTTACCAGCTGATACTTCCTCCTCACCGCTGTCTGCCAGCATCCCATCTCCCCATCCTCACTGTACAGGTGCCATCCCAAAGGGGAAGGACATCGGAGAGGAGCAGCAAGTTCCTCCGGCGCAATGCTCTGAGCAGCCACAGCTGGCATCAGGCAGGAGATGTCCCTGTCATTGAGGTCTGAATGACAAGACATTTCAAGGACAGATCCAGAGGGGAGACCTGAACCCTACCCAGTCCAGAGGGGACATCAGCTGCCCGGCCATGGACTGGTCCTCTGAGGTTGGGGTTTGGGTGATTTCTTGCAAACGAGCCCCTATCCCCATCTTGAACCAGGGGAAGACCCTCTCCCCGTTGAACGAGGCTTTGGTATAAACCAAGATGGGAGTGTCATCATCTGTGCTGAAAAATGCCACCCGCCCCCCTTCATAGTCCAAGGAGACCCGTATCCTCCTGGGAAGCGGGTTGAGACGCTGGTTGGCACGGGGGGATGTGAGGGAGTGATAAGCCTCCAGCGCCCAGACCCCCTCCTTGGGGGTGAAGTTCATCGGTCCCTTCCTCCTGACCGAGGCTCGGGCCACCCCCAGGGCCCAGACACCCCCCTGCCCCACCTCCACCTCCCAGAAACGCCTCCCCGAGGTGAAGCCCTGGCAGCCCAGCACACAGGGTTCAAAGTTAAATCTCTCCGGGTTGTCCGGGAGGTCTTGCTGCATCAGCTGGCCCCTGGCTTGTTTTTGGTCCTCGGAGAGATGAAGGTTGGGGTGAGCCGTTGCTGGGTCCAGAGTCACATTGGCTGCAGGACAAGGGAGAACCAGAGTATTGGAGGTGCAGGAGAGGCTGGAGATGTTTGTTTTCCTCCCAGAATCTGGGACGAGCCCCACTCTCCTGCTTCTCCCAGCTCTGGATTCTTCATGGGCAACAGGGGCAGGTCTGGGGCTGGCACCGGCCTTGGGGTCCCCCAGCAGAGATGCCCCTGGGTGGGAGGAGAAGAGGCAGAGGACAAAGCATGGAGCAGAGGCTTGGGGAGGGGATGGTGGGAAATTCTTGGGGAGGGAAGGAGAAGTGCAAATGCTCTTCTCAGGTGTTGCTTTTCTTTGGGTCCCAGAGGGGCATATGGCTTTATTAGGACCGTATCTCAGCCCTGGATACACCAGGAGCATCACCATCAGGGTGCTGTCACCCTTCCTTTCCTCTCCCTGGGGGATTGCGCTGGTTTTATTCCCTTGGGAATCTCTTCCACAAGCCAAAAACCCAGTCTCTCCCACCCACTACCGTCAACTTACTTGGCTCTTGCAGTTGAAACATCAGGCTGTCTGAAGAGGAGAGAGATTTCATGGTGTCAGGTTTAGGTGGCAGCCAAACTGGCTGTGGCTTAGCTTCGTCAAGCAGGCTGGGGAGGCGAAACGGCTAAAGGGAGACTTGGGAGGGGAAATATTGAGGGTGTGGGGGCTTGGCTGGGTGTGAAGTCTCTTGGTTGACTTGCTCTGGTGCAGGTATTGGTGCTGCGATAGCTACGCAGCTCTCCCAAAGCCAAGGGAGATGAACCTCCTGGCCAAGCCAAACCCATCTCCGAGAGACACTGCAGCAGATTCCTCCCCTCACTGTAGCTTCCCCTCCCTGGCTTTGTACCCACGTGAACTTCGATTTTCCCACCAGCTTGGAAGTGATGGAGTCACAACAGCTTTTTTGCCTGGGACATGGAAGAGGACACTCCTTCGCTGAGCCTGTTTTTCCCTCCTCTCCTCCTCCCAACTATTTTTGCCCCGTGAAAAACTGTCACTGTCCTTCTCTGGTTAAAAGCTTCAGCTGCATTTATTTACAACAATTCCTAGGTGGGTTTTGCGTTAGCAGCCAGCACACAACAACCCAGTTAGTCCCAGATATCGGGCGCACCAGGCAAAGTGCCTCCTCCTAACCTTGGCATTTCCTCAGCGTGCTTCTCACCAGGACGTTTCTCTGAACAAAGTCCTCGAGTCGTCTTTCCAGATCGGAGGAGATCTCCACCGGAGGGTTGAACTTCATCATCTCACAGCTGCGAAGAGGACAAAAGACATGTGTGATGTATGCGCTCATTTTCTTCTCCATAAACAGCCCAAGTGAAGCTATGGGATGGGCTGATGATACTTCTCCAGGAGAAAATAAAATCCCCCTTTTCCCTGCCCTCTTTCTTGGTGGTTTGTTTCCCCCAGGGGCAGCCGCCGAACGGATGTTTCTGAACGCAAAGCACCACGCGGGAGGCTGAGCCGATGGACTGCATCTGTCCGGTTTGAAACCCCGACCTCAGGATTCACCCAGCTGGCACCCCAGACCTCTCCAGGCACCAGAGCGTGGGGCAAGGGAGAAGGAGCCAAGTTACCTCTTCAAGAGTCTTCTGATGTCCTAAAGGTGGGGAGAGAGAGGAGAGAGAGTTGGGGAAGAGGAACAACAAGTGGTGTTTCTTCTAGCTAAAGTTGTATGTTTTTATGGCAAAGGAGTAGCAAAGAAGGACCCTCCCAATCCCACCTGCAACAATGCTAGAAGACACTGAGGAGTTCCCATGGGGCTGAATTTGGGCTCCCAGGTCTCAGGCTTTGCTCCATCCCTCCTTTCCCCACCAGTTCTGGTGCTCTGGGCTCCCACCTGCAGGAACTGGCTTGCTGGCTGCTGGAATTTCCCCTCCATCTCCCAGATCAGGGTGTCGAGGTGGGACATCTCCTCTGAGACCTTCGCCACTGCTTCCTCCTGGACCCTGGCGATGGCCCTGTCCACGTCTGCCAGCTGGGTCAGGAGGAGGCGCTCTTGATCCTTCAAAAATTGGTGCAATTGTTCAAATTCACACACGATCTTCTTCCCTTCGTTTTTGGTCTTTTCCTGCCAGGATCAGAGATGAGGGCAGGGGGATGGCAGAGGAGCAGGAGACCTCCCTGCACAGCAGAAGGCATGCCACGAGCATCTCTATGGCTCTAGTACCTGAAACACTGGCAAAAACCTCCCTCGTGGATTATTTTTATGGCTTTCTAGTTTCTATTAGTGTCTCATCTCTGAGGCTGACACGGGCTGCGACCACCCCAGACCTTTGCAGAAGGAAGCGGAATAGCCTCAGGTGAAGCTCTGCCAAATGGGTAGGGGATGATGGGGGCTACAGAAAAATCCCACACCCGAGAAAAGCAGATTAGCGCCTCAAGACCACCAGGCTGGTCTCAGGATGTATTTAGACTAGATACAAGGAAGAAATTTTTTAGTATGAGGGTGATGAAACACTGGAACAAGTTGCCCAGAGAGGTAGTGGAAGCCCCATTCCTTGAAATATTTAAGGCCAGGTTGGACGGGGCTCTGAGCAATCTGGTCTGGTTGAAGATGTCCCTGCTCACTCCAGGGAGGTTGGGCTAGATGACTTCTAGAGGTCCCTTCCAACCCAAAGCATTCTATGATTCATTCTGTGATACCATGTCCTCAGTGAAATTCAGCCAACGCAAGGATGAATTTCACACCAAACCACCTTGATGGTCATTTAGGTCGTAGCAGGGGCTGTTCAGCAGGCTGAGCCTAGAAGCAAAACCGAAAGATGCAACCTCGACTGGGCTCTGTAAGAGGGAGATTTAAGCAGTTTAGGGGGGAAAAAAAGAAAAACTTCCAGGCAATCTGTCTGTACCAGGCTGGGGAATGCCTGCCTGCCCAGCTCCCTTGCGGAGGAGCTGCAAGGTTATCTCCCAGGCACAGGCTCCGGCTGATGCGAAACCCCAGCAGGTAAACATCGGGTTGGCGGGGCGCCCAGAGCAAAAGGCACAACGCTCTGCGAACCAAACATGCAACATCCAGCCTCAAAAGACACCGGCGATGCCGGGGTGGGTGGAGAGACCCACCTGGCCCTGGCATCCTGCTGCAGGGCACCTACCAGGTAGGAGTTCTTCCTTACTCCTTTTTTCCTGCTTTCCAGGTATTTTTCTCTCTCCTCCTTTAAAGCCTGTAGGTAGGCTTGGATTTCTTCCTGAGGATAAAGAAAAGGTGTTCTTGGAGGAATTGAGAAAAATCGCTTTTTTCCACTAAAATTAATTCTCCCCTCAAGTTAGATGGGAGAGGCTTTGCCTAAACAATGGCTCCTCCGCAAGGAGCAGAGCTGGAGGAGGAGGAAGGTCCACCAGCAACCTACGCCACCCCACAGAAAGAAAACACAACCCACAAACACCAACCTTGCTGCAAGCAAGGGGAAAAATTCTGCGGAGGAGCAAAACACCGGCAGCAATCAACAGCCCGTGTCCTCGGAGACGTGTGAGAGCGAGATAAGCACACAGCGAGATCTCCCACAAAAACACTCCCAGCCTCCAGGACTTGGAGGTTCTGGGGTAAATATCTCTGTATTTACTAACCACTGGTGGATTTATTCGGCATGTATTTACAGAAGGGCTTTTCGAACCCGCAGAAGCCTTCAGCTTCAACACCTTGCAGCGAGGAGTTCCTCCTGTTAATGCCGTGCGGTGTTGCGCTGTGTTTGCTCTGCCGAAGTGTGGACTTTTCGGTGTGAAAGACGAAGAGAACGGGTTTGGATCAGCAGGAGAACAGAAAAGGAGCAGAGAGAAAGGGAAGAGACACAAGAAAGATATTTCTCTGTATTTGAAACGAAGGAAACGGAATAGGGGAACAAATATTCAAAATTGCCTTCAATGACTGATTTAACCATGTAACAAAAAATAAGCAGGAATTCGTGGTTATTTTTATGTATTTTGAATATTTATCACTGTCAGTATTTCAGTACAGGCAAGTCAACAGCAGAGTGAAATGAGGAAAAAGGCTAACAAGGTATTTTTATTTCTCACAGGCTGTTGGCAAAGGTTAATAAATTAAAGGGCAGGGGGAAAAAGATCTGACAGGAACATTGTGGAAAAGCAAACACTCACACAATAAAACGCCAACATATGGGTAACTGCCCTAGTGAGGCCTCATCTGGAGTACTCTGTCCAGTTCTGGGCTCCCCAGTTCAAGAAAGATGAGGAGCTCCTGGAGAGAGTCCAGCGGAGGGCTATGAGGATGAGGAGGGGACTCGAGCATCTCTGCTACAAGGAGAGGCTGAAGGAGCTGGGCTTGTTCAGCCTGGAGAAGAGAAGGCTGAGCAGGGATCCCATAAAAATGCCCATAAATATCTGCAGGGTGGGTGTCAGGAGGATGGGGCCAAACTCTTTACAGTGGTGCCCATCGACAGGACAACGGGCACAAACTGAAGCAGAGGAAGCTCCAGCTGAACATGAGGAAGAACTTCTTCGCTCTGAGGGTGACAGAGCCCTGGCCCAGGCTGCCCAGGGAGGTTGTGGAGTCTCCTTCTCTGGAGATATTCGAGACGCACCTGGACAAGGTACTCTACAGCCTACTGTAGGTGACCTTGCTTTGGCAGGAGGGCTGGACTAGATGACCCACAGAAGTCCCTTCCAACCCCTACCATTCTGTGCTTCGCAGCCTCGCCACGGAGAACAGATGCAGCCGAACAACCACGCTTTGCCCCTGGAAAGGGATTTTCCAAGAGATGGGAGGTGCAAGCACATCCCCAGGCTTTACCTTATATTCCTGGGCGGCTTCCTCGATGGCGACCACAGCGTGGAAACGGTGAGCCTGGGACCTGTCGCACACCACGCAGATGGGCTGCTGGTCCTCCTTGCAGAAGAGCTTCAGAGCCTCCTGGTGCTGCTTGCAGAAGTTCTCCTGTCCCGCTGCTCCTCCTGCCCGCGGGCTCAGCTGCCTGGCGATCTCGGCAATGTTTGCCAGCTCTCTGCTGGGACGGAAACTCTTCCGCAAAGCCGTCTGCCGGCACTGGGGGCAGCAGAAATGTGCCTCCAGCCCTTCCCAGCAGCGGGTGATGCACGCCCGGCAGAAGTTGTGGCCGCAGTGGATGGAGACGGGGTCTTGGAAATAACCCAGGCAGATGGAGCAGGAGGCTTCGCTGTGCAGGCTTTCCACTGGGCTCTGTGTAGCCATGGCTCTTCCCAACCTACCTCCAGGACAGGATCAAATGAGCTTCGCTTTGCAGGAAGAAGAGGAAGATGTTCCTCCTTCTGGCTTGGCCGTTTTCTCCTTGCGAATGGGAGAAATCAACTCCCAGCCCCAACGCTGTGAAACGGCGGCACGGGAGGCACGGAGAGGAGCGAGAGGAGGGCGAGCGTGTGTGATGCTTCCTCCTCGCCTCCTGCCAGCCTCCCACCAGTTTTGGTTCAGTTGGCTTTCTGAGCCAGATGTGAGTCAGCAGATAGGAGGTTGGAGGGCAGGGCTGCTCTTCAGCAGGACCAGGACTGGCTGGAGAATTGATTGGGCAGAAATCTTATGAAACTCAGGGGTGGGATACTCTCTTGCAGCAGGACCAACCACAGGACTTCAGGGTTTTGAGGTTGACCAGTTGTCCATGAGTCAGTGGTGGGACCATGTAGCAAAGGTGTCAACCCCATATGGGGCTGCATTAGCAAGAGAGGAGAGGAGAGGGACTTCTCCCCTCCATCAGCACATGTGAGGGAAAATCTGGGTATGGGGACCAGTTTGGGGCTTCCCAGTGTGAGGAAGACAAAGCCAGGCCACCAAACTGGATGGATGGGGAGAGATTGGTGTTATCCAGCCTGGAAAAGAGGAGGATCGAAGAACTGCCTGCAACCACCCAACAGGGCTAGAGAGAGGACAGAGCCAAACTCTGATTTCTCCCAACCCACAACTCTGGGAAAGGCGGCTGAAAACCCACGGGGTTCAACACCAGAGCCTTCAACCGTGCATGTTCTTGCCAGTACTGTGAGGTTTTGGGGTTATAAGAGGTCTTGGTGGGAAAATAGCAGATATTACACTTAATTCAGTGGTACCCTCTTTACTTTTCTAGCAGCTAAACCAGGAACCAGAGCGAGCTTCTTCAGCCCTGCAGGAACAATGTTACTGAATGTCGAGGTAAGGAGAAATTGGAAAGGGTGGGAAAAGAGTAGAAGGGATTCAAGCCATGAAATCGGTGTCCCAGGGGCTGTTGCGCAAATTCTAGGCTTCATTTTCCTGCTCGTCCTGGGGTGATATTCCCTAGCAACACCTTGGACAGTGCCCAAACTTTAAAAAATCCGCAAGTCTGCCCAAGATGATCCCTTCTCAGTCTGCTCTTCTTGAAAACCCCATGAGAATGAGATTCAAAGCGGACACCGGGACTCGTTTTCTCCGCTTTATTCTTTGCCGTCCATACAGTCCCAAGGTATAGTGTGGTTTCCTGGATCAAACCAAAGGCTTGTCCAGAGCACGTAATGCCCGTCTTGCTGCCCGTGCTGTCTCAAGGAGCCAGCTGGATCCTGGACTCCCAAACCCAGAAGAAAGGCAGGATCTTCTCTCCATTGAAAGATGTCGGAGGAAAAGCGAAAGCCAAGGTCTCGTTATCGGCATCGAAGAAAGCCACATGTCCCTTCTCGTAATCCAGAGAGACCCGGATAGTCCTCGGCCTCCCATTCAGAGGCTGAACTGTTTCGAAGGAGGTGAAAGCTTGAAACCTGTCCCCACAGATGCCAACAGCCCAGATCCCCTGGGAAGGGTCGAGGTTAATCCAACCCTTTCGCCACGCTGAGTCCCTGGCCACCCCCACAGCCCAAAATCCCCTGCTCCCCAGCTGCACCTCCCAGTAGTGCCTCCCCACTGTGAAGCCTTCGCAACCCAATACGGAGCAGTAGGTATCAAATCTCTGAGGATTGTTGGGCAAATTCCGGGGCGTCTCATCCCACCTCACGCTCCGCCGGTCGTCGGAGAGGATGAGGTGGGGGTTTGCTGTGTCCGGATCCAGAGTCACGTTTGCTGATGGGGAGAAAAGCGTGAGAGAAGAAAAGCAGCACGTCAGAGGGGAGGTGATGGATATTTCTCCCCATCTGCACCCTCTTTTTTTTTTTCCAGAGATGAAATCTTGGCCTGACCGAAGCGATTTGGTGAAGGCCTTCTCCATGAAATATGCCATACGTATCTACTTAAAGGCTCTAATGATTTGTATTATTTTTAATTCTGATCAAAGGGGAATAGAAATTCATCTTGCCAAGCCACCAGGAAAAGTGTGAATTCCCTGCTTTTGCTGTCTTTTCTCACTTGAGTCCGCTTCTTCACCCCAGCATACCTCCAGTCTCCTGCAACTTACCCCACTGCACGTCCAGTTCAACTGGGAGGCTCTCTGGAAGGAGAGAGGAGGAGAGAAGTGCCGTTAGTTAGTTCGTGGGGGAGAGGGAGTGTATTAGAAATGGGTAAATACACGGAGGTGCGTTTCTGCCCTTGCAAAACAAAGTCACCAGGTGAACAAGTCCAACTCATGGATGGATGGACCTCCAAACCCAATGCAACCAGCTTTATGAGGATACTTCTTTAATTCAGAGTTGACTGCACCAATTACTGATTGGAGATCAGAGGAGGGAGCAGGACAGTTACCTGAACATGGAGAACAGGACAAGGGGCAATGGGCACAAACTGAGGCACAGGAAGTTCCGTCTGAACATGAGGAAGACCTTCTTCCCTCTGAGGGTGACGGAGCACTGGAACAGGCTGCCCAGGGAGGTT
>Ga0065711_1036792_pt1 | contig 20576 bp, 14 predicted proteins | sample Hoacrofraction12_FD_59098 | JGI IMG/M metagenome (GOLD analysis project Ga0065711, IMG submission 59098) | Hoatzin crop microbial communities from Cojedes, Venezuela - Epithelial fraction 12 v2 (version 2) | ecosystem: Host-associated > Birds > Digestive system > Esophagus > Crop | place...
GGGGGGGGGGGCAGGTAGGGGAGTGGAAATCAATCCCTTAAAAGAGGCGGCCTTTAGCAAAAAGTCTAACAAAAATTGTATGGCAAAGCCATGGGGATAAAGTGCTTTAAAGGTGTTGATTAAAATAAAGCAGGGTGGGAAAGCAAAAGGTCTGTCAACTATTCCACCTTGCACTGTGATCTTATCAGCTCTCAGAAGACTCAGACCAAAAACCTCAGGAAGACATATAGTCAAGTTTTAAAAGGAGTTCACAAAACGTTAATACACACTTTTTTCTCAGGTGCAGTTTAGCTTTGCAAATACTTTGGTGATCGTACAACCTGAGCTTTGTGCATATGCTTTATAGCAGGGCTTGGGGAGTGCAAGAAACGGAAAAGTGGCACCATCTGATTACAGTTTCCTGTTTTCTGATTCTCATTCACGTAAACCCTTTCTGGTAGCAAACATTTGGTTATTTCCACATCTGTGCTGCCCCAGACCTCCCCAGTGATATCTGAAGTAAGAAACAAGAGCAATGATTCATAAAATGCACCTCAGGCCTGTGCGTCAGTGCCATGCGGTACACACACAAGCTATAGACAGCAGAGAAAGGGAAAACACTTCCAGACTGGATTTGTGCCTTTTCAACACCACTGTTATCAACAGCTTCTCCAAATAGATCCCAGCACCTCAGCATGTCGTTACACTGAGTACTGCCAGATGGGACCTGAAATTTTATTACACTTCAGGTGCTATTACTTCATGTGAAACCATTAATATCTGTCAAGCTAAATGACTCAGTCTTTGGATCACCTATCACACTGCCGTCCACAAAAGTCTTAAAAGGCCAAGGAGGTTGATGTGGTATGGAGGTAACCAAAGGCAGCAATTTGTCCTGTGCCCTTTTTCCTCTTTGACAAACCAAAGAACAATAAAAAGGTTTCACCCTGGTTTATGCAATTGTTCTGGATTTGTCTAGAGCCTTGCCTAGGAAACCGTTTCAATGAACATCTCATACTTCTCAGTGAAAAAGCAGAATCGTGCGGACAGGGCTGGATTCTCCCTGGTGCTCATGCTTTGCTAGCCAAGCCACCCTCCGTAGCTGCCCAGGACTAACCCACACTACTCCATCACACCTTCTCAGCCTACACAAAACACTATCGTTCTTTCTCCTAACTGCTTTTTACTCCAGGTCACACACCAGGGAACCTCTGCCAATACATGCCATCAGCTATCCTAGTTAGAGAGAACTTTTCCACTGCTTAATTCTCCAGATAACAGACTTCCAAACATGAAAGCATTGAAACAAGCAGAATGCTACGACTATATATCTGGCAGGCACTCTCAGACAAATTCAAACAAGCTGATGCATGTTCAGTTCTGGCATATCAATCACTTCAAATTCCAGTATGATTATCAAAAGACTGCATTTGCCTATAATATAAACCCCTTTTTTTCCCCCCTCCAATTACCTTATGGAAATTTTTAGTGCAGATAATATATAGTATTAATAAATCCTCTCTAGCGTGGCAACAGCAAGACTGATTTTCTCTTTGTCCCTTTCTTCGTATCAGGAAAACCTCACACATTTCAACTTTCTTAAGAATAAAGCACAGAATAATATTGTTTCATACTCATCTTCTGCAAACACTTTCTGATATACTAGACCAGTCTGAGCTCTTATCACATAATAATCAATTACATTAAACAATTTACTGCAAAATCCTTGCCAATAGAATACAAACTCATTTTCAGTTTCTGATATGTCATCTCTTCAGTTATGCACAGCAAATAACACTTTCACACAAGCCATAACAGTTTCTGCCTTTACCTGTGAAAAAGTGTCTTGTGTTCTTGTATTATCCATGTCTGTGAAAATTCTGTTTGTTTCATCAGTACTCCATAGGGTTGCAAACTATAGTTTATTCATGAATCACACCTGCTTTTCCACAGCACGGTTCTCGTTCTTTCTCTCTGCTTCTCTCTCTCTTATGAAATCTTGCAGCCAATGGCTTTTATTAAGTGTTACTTCCTTTTATGCTGAGAACTGAAAGAAACAATAATGATGCTTTGCTTCCTTATGGCAGCTCTGTGAAAAGACAAAAAAAAGTAGAAGTTGTTTGTTTGCTTTTCCTGAAGTGATATTTTTGTTCTAGTCACTTCCTGAAATCACCAAGCCATGAATGCTGAAATTATGATCTATTGCTACATTGGACCTATCTGAACAACCAACACATTAGTTACCAAAACAAATTTTATACTAAATGTAGCCAAATTTTGGAATTGCAAATACAACGCTCAAATTTCATAGCAACATTTTTATGCGCAGCAGCAATCTTTAACATACGTCTTTGAACTCCAGCATGAATATGTGCATATTGGATGAAAGCACAAAGGCACCTGCAGGTTAATGTACAAGGTTCCTGTAAAGATATACAGCATTTTAAACTTTGCCTTTGCTATCTGTAGTGGAGGAGAGAGTCTAGTGATTAGAAGATGGAATTAACAGTAAGGTATTCCTGAAATCTAACCCCGGCTCTAACAAAAATTTTTCAGCACCTACAGAGAAAATGTACCTCAGTTTCCCCACCTATATATGGTGACTTCTATTTTGACACAAAAACATATCAAAATTAATTCAGAGATTAAAAGTTCTGAATAGACATGGCTGGAAAATGAACTTCTCGTTTCGAAATTTCTTCCCCTCCAAAGAGAGGCAAAAGGGAAAATCAGAAGCCATTAACTATCTCCTGCAAAGTACATTTTTTTAAAAAAAGTGACAGGAGTTGAAACATTTTGTTTTGATGACAGCCCTCCTTCCTCTACTTGACCAGAAGCAATTTTTCAGTAGAAACAATGGAGGGAGAGGAAGCTGAGAAGTTCAGTGCAGAGGAGGTGTCAATGGAGCACTCTGGGCACAGCAGCAGAGCTCCCTGGCCCAACCTAACGTATCCATACATATAAATCCCACCTGCTCTTCCCACTGAGGTAGTTATGGACCTTTTGCTGAGGAGCTCAGCTGATTTATTTGCCCGAGCTCAGCCAAAAGACAGCACTGAAAAAGTAAGAGGCAAGTGCAGACAGCCAGAATTCAGGCTGGAAGCCAGAGACAAGCTGTGGAGAGCGACATGCTGTGGAGTTGGCAAACACATTCACCTTGTAGGCAGGTTTTCAACATGTCAGAAACAGATCTGAACCTTCTGCCTAAGAGCAGGCTCTGACAGCCATGCAGGATTCACCAGATTCACAATCAAGAGCCTTTAAGCTCACACTTGCTAAACACTGTAGACGGACCCAAGAGAGACCATACTAGCAAATGTGTGGGTGGGAAAGGATTAGGAATGAATGCTCCCAAGATTACTTAAGGCAATGCAAATTAAAAGGAAGGTCAATACATGCTAATATAAACAGGTTTTAATCATTTGAACTGATTAAAAGTCCTATTCTTTGAAAGAATGTTAGCTTAACAAAGGCAAATATTGTAACATGGCCTAAGTCCAAATCTTCTAAAGAAATATTTAATGCTCTCAATTCTGACTATTCTACACCCAGCATGACAGGATGGAAATTTTTCACTGAACTGGAAAAAGAAGTAATGGGAAACATGTTACTTTGACAGCTATCTTTTATTATTTGGTAAAAATAAAATAGCAACTAATTCACTCAGAATCAAAGTTCTAGTATTGGCCTATTCCCCCTTAGAGTCCTCAGCCCTTGAGGAACTATGATTTTCTTTGCAAATTAAAGAATTCCAAGGAACTTCCTTTTATAACATGATTATAGCACCGCAGAACATTTTAAAATGGGAAAATGACAGGTTTCTTTTATAAAGGTTCTGCAGAGACATTGGATGGTCTTTTCCCCTCCACTACCTGCTGAGCAGCACGTTCTGCAAGGTTACAAAGCCTGTGAGAAAGCAGTTAATCAAAATGGAGCTCAATTGCTACTTTTAGAGCAAACATTTTCAATTAACCTGAAGTCATTAATTACACCTTCCTTTAATAAAGGCTCTGGTGTAATTTTCTTTTTTTCTTCTCAGTTAATCGATTCAAACATATGCCAGAATCATGTACTGCAGCAAACACGTGGGAAAATTTGGTACTTGCATTAACTACTCTCCAATGTAGATGAAAAGAATGGGGAAAAGCGTTTTGAATCAGCATGGAAGAACAAGAACACCGTGTGCGTTGTCTGACTGATGCACGAGGTAAATATGTTGCACCAGCAACGTATATTTTCCTTCAGAACAACATGAACAACTCTGACAATAGGGAAAAAAGCTGATGTCAAAGGTGACTTTGTAACCACTATTCTCTCTTCTTTAGTACTTGCTCCAGGTGTGTTTGTTGCCAAGCACGGGGGTCTTTTGCCTGGGGAAGCTCTGTGCCCTGCCTTGCCATGACCCCTCTGAAAGGGGCTGCTGCCCAGCTTGCTCCCTGGCTGGCTATGACTCCTGAGACAGGTCACCCTCCCACCAGCGTGCATCTGCCATGCTTTCCTTATGCTTTTTAGGCTAAAAAGACTGCTCGGGTGTTTCAGATTTACTAACAGGAATTGCAAACAGCTTTTTCCAGACTTCCTTCGCTTCAGTATCCAACCACAAGGTGTGAATCTCCTTGTCAGTCTCCTGGTTTACGTTATCTCACTTCTCTTGTTCACCAGGGCCCCCACAGCCCTGAGAGTGACTTCACATGCCAGAAATCAGAGATTTCCCTACCTGCTTTATTAAATGCTAAATCCCCAGGATTCTTCTAATAGCATAACGTGGACAACCCTGTGCGAACTCATCATTTTGTACTTTTTGTGGAAGTTAAAAAAAAATCCTGACAAGTATGTTTTATATCAACCTGAAATATTTGTTTAATAACTAAAGATAAAAAAATATGTTTGTGTGTCCCTTTTTAATTTTGTTAAAGAATTTTCTTAAACTTTTTCATACCCAAGAAGAGGACATCATTAATTAAGTAATTTTAGGTTAAAAAATCAGAGTTTTAATGAAATTTTTCTTTTTTTTTTAAAAAAGGCAACATCATGGAAGCATTTTTGCCTCTCATTCAAGCATGATTGCTTCAGCAGAGCTGGAATGCTCTCACAAAATATTTTAGAGTTGAAAACAAAGTCTTTACTGGAAACTTGTTTCACCTCAAAATTGTTGCCTAAACCTACTTTATAAATGGCCTCTTTCTTTATTCTGTGCAATGGTGCTGAAAAAGAGGAAGTCAGAGCTCCTAATGACTCCATCATGTAACGTGGGGTTTTGAGCTAGCACAACCACGAGCATACCAAGGGTGCTAATCAGCAGAAAGTGATGTGATCAGAGATGGTGAAGGTAAATCAAGAAAAAAATAACTGGAGGAAAAAAAAGTGAGTAACTGAAGAGAGGACAGTTCATTTTTCAAATGGAAAGAGGAAGCCTGAAAGGACCAGAAGGGGTAGAGCATCTACTCCGAAGGAAGCATACTGCAGTTGTAAGTGTCATTTCTCAGACTAGATTAATGGGTACATCAAGGAACTAACTAAGACACTGGATAAAAAAAATCTTGACGTTAAGGATTGGCACTATAAAGGGCTTACACATACTGCTCAGTGACCAAGGGAAAGAACATTCCTTGAACTGCAAACACAAAAGAGAAAAACGATACCTTCAGCACAGCCTGGATCTCCACAGTGAGAAGAGGTGGTAGGTTGAGAGACTCGCCTAGGTGCAAAGGAGACCAGGAGAAAAATAACCAACCTGTAGGATGCTGGGCTTGCACTTTCCATTATGTTTGTGGTCATTAGCAGGCCAAGAACTGGCATTCGGCCACCTGTCTGTCTCTCTGTCCATCCACCCATCCACTCACCCATACCCCCATGCACTCACTCACTCGCTCCTCTTGCCATAGAAATTTCATTGTTTGAGGGCTTTCAGTAATTTTATTTTAGTTGCTATTTTAAAGCTACAAGTCTAGCAGCCCTGGGAGACTGACACCTTCTGCTTGCTACGTGAGCTACCCACCCAGGGTGCTCCAGTCCATGTCTGAGACACCCTCAGCCAGATCCTATCTGTTTCCTTTGCAGTCAGCAATGCCAACAAGCAGAGCTGGGAGTTACTGATGGGACAGGGCATAAGGGAAGAGCGGTCAGCCTGGTCCTTTTCACACCTGAAAGTGATAATTGTTTCACATGCACCTTTATTTTTAAAGAGACAGAGAACATTTGGGGCTACATTGCAGGGATTATTTAGATTTTCAGGATGAATAGAGCCCCTTCTCTCCCCCAAATGATTGCTGAGAACAGTAGAAGGCCACTGATGAATATTTCAAGGTGTAAGGTCCTATAGACATCACACACATCTCTACAGATCAAAAAAGAAAGCCAGGAAGAGCTCCTTATGCCTTGCATTTATGAATGGCTTATTCTTCCTCACTTTACCTTCAAAGTCCCAGTAAGACAGCATGGAAAGCTCTGATACAGATAAGCCAGGTATACCAATTGACAGCTGCCTGCATTGGTGAGGTTCAGCCCTGCTCAGGAGAGAAGCTGCTTCGCTGCCAGGAAGCGAAGGTCACTTTTTTTCTGTCTCTACCAGCATCTAAAGGGAGCCAGTCTCAACCCAGAGCCTGTTTGGTAACCACTTGCTCCTGCCCTTATGGATTCTTCCAGTGGCACTACTCTCCAGGGAGGGAGATCGGCATGTTAGAGAAGCACAACAGGCAAGATACAACCAGGAAATCATACACTGACTCCTTGTAAAAAGCAGAATAAAAGTCAGTATGAGAGCTGCCAGGACTTGCCCCATGCGGGGAGCTGTGCAGCAGGAGCCCCTCTCTGCACCCCAGCCTGGCTGTGGGGCTGCACTCCAAGGCACAGCAGTGATGCAAACAGCAGTCGTGGTCAGTCACGTAGGAGCACATTGGACTGGACACAAGGAAGTAAAAGTATTTACCATAAGGCAAACGAGAACTTGCAAGTTTTAGAGGAAGTGCAGGGAGGGGATTTTTTTCCCCATCATTCTGCCTCCATAGGCACAGGTGAACAAAACAAGCTGAAACTGGTATTTCCCTCAACTTTCTTTGAAATCATTAAGAAACTTGGCTCATTGAAGAAGTCAAGTGTCAAAATAGAAACCCTTAGCAATTCAAAAGAGAATGTTATTAAATTAAATCACATAAATCACCTAAATATAACCTCTGCTTTTTAACATACACAAAAAATCCAGTCTTTTGAAGCAAAGGAGATCTTTTGGTCTGAAACGGCCACACTCCTCTTCATTTCAAATGATGCATTGCGTGACTGTGCCAACAAGTTCTGAATGAAACTGGAAAACCAACCAAACATATTACAAGGAAACCTTGTTCCAACAGGTTTTTCCTTTTCTATTTCCCCAGTGAATATCTAGCACAGAAATTGATGGTGTTGCAAATTTTAGGTATTTCTGTTTGACCTAATTTTGATCCTGGTTTTAAGCAAGAAAAATATTTATGCACAACACATTATGCTACACTGAACTGGAAGGACCCTGTTCATTAAGTGAGAAAAAAAAGGGGGGGGCGGAGCTGGAAAGATGAATAATTTAAAATTAAAACTTCTGGCAAGCGATTCAGCCTGTGAAACTAAATTCAGGTCGAGGGTGACATCTAGTGATGCTCAGTACATGATCCTTGCACAAATTCTGCCAGTTTTTGCAGTATTCTCACACGTAAATCCTTCCCAAGCTACACAGCTTCATACATCATAGCTTCTTTTATGTCTCTCTAAATTTATTCTCAAATTGTAAGCAGAAATAATATATTTCAATATGAAAACTGAACAGTTTATGTTCAACTATTCCTGTTCAAATCAGACTCTTTTATCCAAAACCCGGTCCAGCCGTACCTGGCAGGATCGAGAGAGATGACGCTCCAGATCTGAGAGCACCAGAATGTATAAATTTCATCTTTTTTTTTTTTAGTTTATAGCTGTGACTTTGAAATAAAGCCCCAGGGAGAGAGGAGAGAGCTGGGGAGGGATGAGGTGGCTGGGACAGGACCATCAGCATGACAGTGCATCCAGCCCAGCAGGACACGCGGATGCCCGGGGACCATCAGCCTGTACGGAGGCACCAGCATTGTGCAGTGGAAGCTTGTGCCAGCCACACTGGCTGGACATGTGAAAAATTTAAACATTTTTCCATATGTCTCACCAGGAATACTGTAACAGAAATATTTTCTCGTGAAATGTGGGATTTAAATTTTTTCAGGTAATTTGATTTAATTTTGTAATTAGTTCAATGTGCACATTTTGAATGACTACTGGGAAAATCCAGAAAAGGAGAAAACAAAAGCTAGGAACTAGAAAACAGAGATAATACATCTGTTCTTCAAAATGAAGAAGTAAGTACATGGTGCCTAATTGATGGAGGTGTCAGGTTTTAGCTTCTTTTATAAAAGGAAATATTGTTTTTTCATTCTTCACTTTTTTTGTACAATACATTCTGCAAAGTATGGTGGCAGTTTGATACATAAATAAAGCAAATCAGTAATTAGCAATGGAGCTGTTAGTTGCTCCTTTGTGAATCGGTAATGCACAAACAACTTAGTTGCTGAATTTTGAACAACAAAACATTTCCAGCGGTCTTCTGCCTTTGATAGTGGTTCATTGTCACCATCAAGAAAAGAAAAGAAACAACCCACACATTTCTAAAAATAACAGTTCTTTATCTATTTGAGCAATTTCCTTTGAGCTTCCCACTATGTGCAACAAACATTAATAAAGGAAATGTCAGAGCAGTGCTCCCCATGCATCCCTGTGGTGCCCTGGTCCTTCTGGAGGCTCTGCTCGGCTGGGAGGAGGGGATCATCCATCCCAGCCGCCTGCTCAGCTCCACCGGACGACAACACCGACCCCAAACTCTGCACTCAAGGAGAGGAGAGGGAGAGGAGAGAGCCACAGCTGCCCCTGTCATGGCAGCAGCCACCGCACCTTCCATTCTCCTCTGCCTGCCACAGCCCAGAGGGGCCGTGGGGGTACGGAGGCAAAATCACTTGCCTGAAAGGGGTGAGCTAACCCTGACAAGGACAGCTTTGTAAAATTGTGATGAAGTAACATAAAGCCAAGCAGCGCTTGTTGTGAATGGTTCCTTTCAAGTTTAGTTGAAGCTCAATGGCCTTTAGCCTGCACTGCTCACACCTGCTTGCCCCACAGCCTGCGCTTTAGGGTCAAGAAAGCTTTGCTGAAGGTGGTGACACTACACCAATTCATATTTTTAACTCATTTTTCAACTGCTTACGATATACGTCATGCAAAATTCTAGACCTCTGGTGATCTCACTTTGTTAATATTGATGCTGCATGCAGTGATGCACCCAAAAGCTAGACAAGTTAAAAAACCACATTATTCCAAGTTAAAAAAACAGGTGACAGCTCTATATGTTTACTCTTCTGTGACACAAGATGGCACCACACACTATCTTAATGTCAGGCTATCAAAAAAAGTAGACCATCAAAGCAGTTTAAAATTGAAAAGCCAGATATATGGGTTTAAATAAGATGAGTCGGAATACAGTGGACTCTACAGTTATTGTGTCCAGGGTGTCCGTGTGGGAATGGCTGAGGCACAGCAGGAGCAAGTGGTAAATGCTGAAGGGTTTGAAACAGCAAGATATTGGCTGTAGAATCAGAGAGAGCTAAAGCAATCCTGGCTCTTGAAAGCCTCTGAGGGCACCAGTCGGATCTCTCTTCTGAAAGCTGTGACAGTTGGCTGTACCACCCCTTTAATGAGGTGCAGAGAGGGTAGAGGAGTCGGGGTCCTCCAGACTCCAGCATGGCCTTTTCATCCTGGAAAGAGCTCTGTGGCAAAAGGATGCCTTTTCTCCTGCAACCTCCTTTTGAAACTTCAGTCCTTTAATCAACCAAAACAGACACTCTGTTTTCGACAAAAGCAAGTATTTAAAAAAAAAAGCACAAGAGACTGCAGCTTCTTCTCACCATCCCCCCCATTTCATTCTGGCCACTGCACCATGTATGGAGACAGGTCCGATACAGTCACCTGCTCAGTTTTCAGTCTTGGTCAGCAAATGACAGGGTAAGAACAAAGTAAAAGGCTTCCACACACAGTCACTGTGTCTTGGGTAAGTGATAGTGTTGGCCGAAGCTACCCATGCAGTTGTCCATCTGTGCTGTACACACAGTTAATCCCATTGCAGGCTTTAGACAGCAGTGTTGCAAACGTAATGACTAAGCATTCACTAAAATCCTCACCCTTGTTTATACAGGCAGTGGTGTAAATTTAAGCTCAAACAAGGGAGCAAATCACCAGAACTTTAGCAAGCACAGTTGCAAGCCCAGCTTTTCTGAAGAGGGGGCTATTACACGTCACTAAAGTCAGTGAATACAAGCCAGATTCCTAGATGCTGGCTTTAAAAATGGTTGACAAAACTGCTGTTCGAATGAGGAATTTCACTGAAAGAAATCTTGCCTTTGGGCAGCCTCTTTTGGCACAGTCTCTGAAAGAGCATCCCCAAGAAAACAGGCCTGCAGGCACCATCTTGGGCACCAGCAGCAACAAAACTGAAATGGGCTAAATCGAGACCCTGCCCTGCCAATTTTCCCTCCAGGAAGCACTCATCATTATCCTCTATTTTACAATGTAGGGGGCACTCAGCTGCACTCTCTTTTGTATTTTTAGCCATAGCTGTTATTTAGCAGCCTTAGCCACCAATGTTTGCCAGTGGCAGGTTATTACTAAGAGCTTTTTGAAATTCCAGTCTCGGTGTCATTGAGGTATTATTCATCATCAGGCTATTTGCTGGGCAATGGAAAGACCAAGGGGAAGTCTGCAGAGCTTGGCCGTACTCAGTCATCGCTTGGAAGACGAAGGAAGAGATTTCAAGAAAAAACACCTGCCCAGCTATAGAGAAAACATGAAGCTCAGACTCACAGACTGAATGAGCTTACTTCTCTGCTTTTCATGGAGTGAGAGGGAAAGGAGAACTACATTTAGAAACAAAAGTATCTTGTGGGTCAGACACAGGAATGAGATATCCTGGCATTTAATCTCATATCTCCACAGCAAAATGGTGAAAGCAGTATTTTATTCTCCTTCTTGCTCTGACGTCTAATTAGCCAGCGAAGGAACAATAACCCACTAGGCAGGGCTGTGTACATACAGCAGTGACAGATCTCTGGACACCCGGTTAGCACGCAGTCTGTCCAGACAGTCCACACAAGCCTTTCAAGCTGGCATTGCTTGGAGGAGGAAAGGCAGCATTAACTCACATAAAGAAAATCCTTAGTAATATTATGCCTACTATGGTAATATTGTGCCTAGTATTTTGTATTTAAACACATTTATTATGTGCATACATATAAATAAAAAAATTAATAACAACCAGTCCAGCACACAAAGGGAATAACAGAGCACAGATTCAAAGTGTTTGGAGTCAGGGGAAACAGGAGGGGTCTGAAGGTTCACTCTGCCCCTCTGCAAAAGTTTGCTGGGCAGTGACACCATATCCTGCAGATAGCTATGAATGAGGGAGATCCTGAGGTCAGGCTTTGTTGGTTTAGGCTTCTGGCACCTGCATCGTCTGAGGCACTGGCCTAGAAGACCAGGTTTACAAAATGTTTTGAGAAGTTTCTAAGCAGTCAGCAAAAGTGCCCTTGGTGAATTCAGCTGAAATTTAATTATTTCTGCCATCAGATGTTGTGTAAAATGAGTGATAGATGTAACCTTTCCAAGACTTTTTCTTGTAAAGACAATATTCAGTACAAACAAAAACTTAAACACCAGCTTGTTTTCTTGTGTTAAATGTGAAAACATGCTATTCAGAAACACCTAACCGTATATTATTATTAAATACAAAGAAAGATGTGTAAATAATCTTGTTCACTTGAACTGAAAAAAAAGGAAGAAGAAATTATATTAGACTAACTAGTTGTCACTTACGTTTTCCATAATAAATGGATACAAGGTTTCATGAGTCATATTTGCTTTCCAAATCAAGAAGATTCAATTTTTAATAGAAAATATTCCATATTCACACTCTGTAGTTTGACAATACTCAGAAAAACTGTCTCATATTGCAAATTTCATAATGTAGAACATTTTACTGTTGAAGTGCAACATCTGAGGGCAGCAGTATGATAGCGCACGTGTGGTTGGTTTAATAGATGGACACAGTCCTTTGCTACTCCTAGCTACCCCTAAACCATAAGCAGTAAGGAAAGATTGCCTCACTCTTTTCTAGAAGATATTTACAAAAAGCAATGCACCTAAAAGCAGTGAAGCTGAATCCTTTACAACCACAGGACAGTATCTTCCAAACACAAAGAGTAGAAAAGGAAATCTTTGGACCAAATTAACAAGACAAAAGTTAGCCCTACCTGATAATTAAAATTACAGGACAGATTCTGATAGTTTTATCACTGTCTTTGAGAGAAGCAGTCTTACAGGAGTGCTCTTCCGCAGCTAGAAAGAGGAAACCACCCACCCCATGGCCTTTCCTACTGATTTCAGGAAAAGCCCATATGCTGAAATGTAAACTGACAAACGAAGTAAACACTTATGGGACTTTTTTATCTCTCTTTTTTTTTTTTCAAGATGGCTTAGTCAGCCAAGGACATTTCTTTTGCAGTCTTCCCATGGGGCAACACAGAAATAGGCAGACACACAAGTTGACAACATTTTAAACAGTCTGAAACTGGTACTTGTGCAGATCTAGGAGTGGCTGGTGACAGGCATAGCACAGTCCACCTCTGGCATGTAAGGAGTGGCAGCATCAGGGCAAAAATTTCTATATTCTGGTTGTGGGGTGTTTTCTTCTGTCCTTTTATGAGTATTTTTTCTGCAAGGAAGCAGCACTGGACTCCAAGTACAGCAACAAATTGAGGTGCTCTACGCATCAGCAGAAAAATCTCTCCCAATATCCATCCACCCACAGCATCTGACAGCTCAGTAAAATCATCTTTAAAACTTGTCGGTCTCCAAAGTCTTCCAGTTACCTATAGTGCCAGAAATGAGGTCAGTCAGCAGTATTACGTTATTAGGCTTTAAAAGGCCAAATGCACCCACTGCTCAGCCCCAGCACTGCAGGGCAATGAGATTTATGAAGACAAGGTCTTCCAGGGAGATGAGGAAGATGTTCCAGGGATTCTTGGCACTGATGAAGCTCAACAGCAGAATGCAGCTGGCTCAATCATGTTTGCTTGTCTTTCACTCTGTAAGTGAGAGGACAAAACTGATACAGAGGATTATTACTCTAAAGCACTTAAAATCCATTGAACATGACAAAGCACCTGCAGGTGCTGGTAAGTGTTTTGCAATCAGGTCTGCTTTGTCTCCTTTTATCTTTAGATGAGAAGGAAAATTTTATATAACGTCCAAAAGTTAAGACTGTTTAAATTAACCTGTTAACTGGCTGAAATTACAGAAACACTCCTCTGAAACCCAATTCATCGCAATCACTATTTGATGTTCCTTTTCCTCACTAACCACAAAGGTTGGCAGGCTGCCTCTTCGTTTGCAGTGCTGGTGCTTTTTGCTGTAGCCAAGGCTGAAAGAAAATTCAGTGGGTCAGTTCCCAAATGATGCAAACTGCTAGTGCTCTGCTTCAACAGGGTTTCAGTTGGTTGTGTCAGGTGAGGATCTACTCTTACAGTTTGAAAATCTCTTCCAGTAATCTGGTACAGATATATGCAACTTCCACTGACCTCAGCTTATGCCAGATTCATTCTTGCCTCAGATCACAGTGAGCCTCAGGCTATAAAATAACCTTATTAGCTATGGACATGACTTCTTGGAAGAACACAATTTAAATCTTTCCAATATCGCATCTGATATCCAACATTGCAAGTGATTCTGCAGTCTGTGAATCTGACAGTACTTAAAAATGCTCTTAGGAAGGTGTTGCCCTAAGACATCCAAGAAAAACACAGCATTTTAGTAGACAGCACTTCATCATCTGAATGTTTTAAGTGGTGTCATTGTATGTCCTCTTGGCCAGATTCTTGTGAAGTTCCTACTTCCAGTTCTGTTGGCGTTTGACTATCAGCAAGTAAAAAACAGCCCAAACTGCATTTCTACTATTTAACTAGTGATCTCTTCATGATTTCATTGAAAAATACTAAACAGCTTTTTTCTTGAACTAAGTCAATACTTGAAAGTTTCATGATCCACAAGTCATTTAGCGAATAAGGTCTGAAGTTTAATTTATTGCATTTGTCAAATATTCTATTATCAAAAACTATAACTCTACTAAAACAGCTCTTCAGCATAGAATAACTCTGCCTGTCAGTAGAGAGCTGAGTAACCATCATGAAGTGCCCAGATGATGAATTCAAGCACCTGTTTACAGATACTTCCAAATCAATGCCTGTAAAGTAATGATTACTCCAGAAATGTACACAGAATTCAAAACCAGTGTACTTTGCTTTTGCTTTGCGAAGATAAAATATTTTATCTGCTAAGTCCTTTCCTATAAAGAATAAAACTGAAGAGAGGTCTTCAAGAGCATTTGACTCACTGTTTTGGCTACTTGGAACCACAGGAAAGTAGTAATTCACTACTGCATGCGAGCAACTATCGGTTTATTAACCTCTAGCTTCCTTTAAAATTTCCAGTTTTGTCTGGTACAAACTGTTGTTGAAAAAGAGTGAAAATAAGGAAAAATTATATTCATTTATCAGCCATTATCATCTTGAATTTCATGACAAGCGTTCAATGAGGTTTTTCATTCAACAACCTCACAAGGGAATTCTCTCTAGAAAACTCCATTATCCACATTTAGCAGTAGGCGTTACTTTCTCTACCTTTCACTGAAGAATAAATAGTTTAACTAGTGAAGAAACAACTGAGTAATAAGAACACTAAAAAAGGAGAAACATTACAATATTAACTGCTTTGTAAAACATGACTGAGAATTTTGCCAAAGAAAATGGTTCATTTCTGCTTGTAGTTAAAACAGCTAAATCTTTTTCTTTTATTTCATCACAGCAAATATTTCATTAATTGTGCTGATGTTCTCTTACTTACAGCTTTTGTTTCTTAGAAAGGGAGTTATTTTAGGGTAAAATGATGAGATAAAGAACATGAATGAAAGCTTCCTTGGTAACAGACATCCTGATAGATCTAATCTCCACATTTTACCCATCTCATCTTTGGGGTCTTGGGGTGGGTTGCCCTGACATTTTAGAAGGGCTACTCATGATCCTTCTAAGGATCCATCTGCTTGAAATGAAGCACACATAACATTCATTACCAATATTACAGATTCATGGACTAGGTAACAATTTTGAGTTTGGAAGCCTCAGATAGCAAAGCAAGGCCCTGGCACTGGCAGATAAGCAAAGATGATGGCAAGTGTGTATTAGAGGATATTGTTAAAGAAATGGTCTGCTAGTTCACAGAGCTCTATGCTGCCCTGAAAGTACAGGGCAAAACCCTAACAAATCAAGGCTTATGCTAGCAATATGTGAAAACATGAACCTGAAGATAAACTGTCTTAGCTTTTCAGGCAAAGAAAGGAATGGAAATTGGGTCTTGCACATCCTGGGCAAGAGCTCTAACCAGTAGCCCAGAATACAAAACAGTAAAGATGCATTTTCCTCTGAACCCGTTCTAAGATGTGTCCACTGCTAAATATTGTCAAATCTGGTCACAGGTATAGCGTGCTGTGAGGAGAGAGTACCTGCAGGTGTCTGTCCAGCTGCCTTACAGGTCCTGGTCAGGCTTCAGCACAAGGAGCCAGACCTGAGATGCAGAAATCTTTAGTGTCTAGGGACCTTCAGGGTCAAAATGACCAGCACTGGCCAGCACTGACTGAGTTCATATGCCTCCATGGTTAGGGAGGTATTTTCACAATGAAATTCTATGTTCATTTTTGCACTCTGGCCTTCGAGTTGCTGAAACTTTTCATTTTTATGGGTTTTTAAATTATTGTTTATATGAGCACAGAAGGGTGTTTTCCTCAGCAAAAACTTAGTTAGGTCACGCTTGTTTAAAGAATTGGTTTTAACTGTAGCAGCCTACCCAAGTGCTGGTATTTGTATACAGAACCAATACAAGCTTTGAATTCTAGATGCATTTCAAAAGATTTCTATTGCTCAGCTGAGCGAGACCCTGAAGACCATCCCCACAATCCACCTTCAATAAATCACTCTGGAGGTTGAAGAGCACTGCTGTATTCAGAATCAGGGTGTAGGGTGTTAAGTCTTCATAGTAAAACACAAAGTATAACAAGCATAAAAATCACCCGTTGCATCTATAAACTTTTGGGTGTGTGAAGGCTCATCATAAGAAATTATTAACAAAAAAATCAGAAAAGACAAAGGGTAATTCTGGAGGCCAAAACCACAGAGATTTCTTACCACCTCTCTGATTGTTACAAATAGATAGTCTAACTGAATCAAAGTCATGGCAAATGGGTGAAACACGCAAATTCCTCTCCACATGACAGGAACAATACAGTTTGGGGATTTGCAGCTGGAAGTTGAAAGAATAAAATCTGAGAAGCAGGCGATATAATTATAAATGATAACTGATACAGCAGGGGACTGCACTTAATGTTGCAAGAGATGATTTCCCTTCCTGTGCACCTATTCTCCTCTGAGCCATGGCCCCAGCTGCTGTCTGACTTCAACATGGCATCATGAACTACACAGTGAGTAGGTGACAGTTGCATAGCAACTACAGGGACAGAAACCAAGAACTTGTGTCATTCAACACACCAGATTAAAAAACAATATCAATAATTTCAACAGTGAACTTGTTTTTCGAGTCCAGGGAACGAAGAAGAACACAGCAGAAATAGAACACTGTTACCTGGGTGTCAAAGACACATACTCTTACAACACCTGGAGAGAAGGTTGTGAAATGTAACATTAATCATGGACTGCAGAGCCCACAACAAGAAGTGAGAAGGGTATTCTACTCACTGATTTAAAACAGGACATGAAACCTTCTGTACATTAACAGAGTTGCATTGAAACATTCAGATGTACTGTGAGCTTACTGACTCACCGTGACCCAACAAAGCCCAAAGACCCAAAACCTTTATTGGTCCCACTCAACCCACATGACTTCCATCCTGGATCTCCTCTGAGCACATCCCACGCAGCAGTTCAAAGTTTTCACTTGAGACCTTGGGTATAAGAAGTGGCGATAGCTATGCAGAAGACAAGATTTGGGGAGTACAAACAGACATCTCATCTCCCTAACTTTCCAATCTTTACTTCACCAGGTTTTGGTGGAGAGAGGACCCATACCAAGTATTATTTCATTTTGTATGTCCTGGATTGCAACAACTGCCATGGCTCTGCTCCCCTACCCAAGACAAGTGGACTTCACTGTCTAGGAGACTGAGGATATAAACGTCTACCGCCGTTTTAGTAAGTTGCCACTCCTCAGATGTAATATAGAAATCGCCGGGGTGCAAATCCACTGCAACACTGCAGTGGATGTTAGAGCAACCTGTCTATTTTACACTGCAATGGACAGGAACTGACAGCTGAGGGGCAGCAACTTATTACAATATGTTGTTGCAAAATGCAAAATTTCAGATCATATAGGTTTTCCAATGCTGAGCAGAGAAATCTCTTTACACCTTTTGAAAACAAGGCCTAACATGTTGCTGTCTTTTGTACAAACACAGGTTCTTCCCATTTTTGCAAAGACGTTAGAGTCAGTTTGAGCTTGCAATCAGATACATGAGGCTCCAGATCGCTATTTTTAGCACTTAATGGCAAAGGTAATAGTGCCATTAATCCACTTTGGTATACAACATTCAATTCCCACTTCAAATTGCATCTCAGTGCAAATGGCAGCTTGATTCCTGCTGCCAGATATGTTTCACCTTGAATTTCTGAATGTATTTAATGACTACTTCTTCTCAGATTCAGCTGAAAGGTGGAAAAATCGGCAGTGGTCTTTGAAACACTGTGACAACAAGGGATGAAGCATTCCGGATTTGATATTTATAGGACTAATGCAATATATTGCTGAGACTAACCAGATGGGGAAGACAGGACTAGAAAGTAACGGGCTAAGTACTCCCATGAATTGGTTTACACATGGGTGCCTAAAACTTAAGTGCCCCTCCATCAGCAGGTAATCTGGAGCCAAGCCCAGAAGGATGTTGTTCCTCCAGGGTGAGCTCTTCTCCATGAATGGGAGCTCTGCCTTTGGTCCTGTCCTCGCCCTGGGAGGATACGACCTCCGCCTGCCACTTCACAAGACAGTACCGGAGGACAGAGCTGGCAGGGAGGGACATCTGTCCAGCCTCGCAAAGATGGGCTCCTCCTTCGCTGGAAAGACAACATTTACAAGGCCAGTGATAGTCATTATGGCTTGAAATCGCTATCCTGATTGCAGTTCATCAGCTTGAGAAAGCTGGCAAGAAGAAACTGAGGCTCACTGCACAAAATCAAGATAGCTGCTCTCGGCATAAATCCGTAACTGCTACACTTGAATGGAGGGAATATATTTTCCCTGCCATGGGATTAGAGGCATGGGAGGTATAGTTTGTTGTTTTAAGTTATCTGCTTCAAAATACACCACTACATAACCCCATACATTAGTATACATGACATTGTGTTGCTTTGATTCTAAAGTACTTCTGCAAAAACATAAGTCATGAAGTACATAGATATCAGTGAGCACTTTCAAAAAAAAAAATCAAACAGAAAATTCACCACAAAGATATAATGCAAGTTAATAATGTGCAAAGAAAATTTACCTTATGATTGCCTGTTAATGTATGGTAACTGAAAATCTTCCTAGTCCTGCATAGGCTTAAAATCAGTACAATTTAGTTAAGACCAGTTACCGTGGGCTCCTGTGAGAAAAAGCAGCTGCTGGGGGGAAGGATTACTTTTGAAAGAATAAAGAAAGGAAATAGCACATGGAAACTTGTTCCCTTTCTCCAGTGGAGACATCTAGCTGGACAGCTCTTCTACTGCAGGCACCCAAGGGTGCATGGGCCTGCTGACATACTGGAGACAAACTCAGCAACCCAGTACCACACTGGGTCAGACCAACTCATCCCACATGTCTGTTCACATGAACTGCTCATGAAGGTTACTAGAAAAATCTTTGTTAAAATAGGTCTGATATCAGAGCAGTCCCATGTACCCAGCGTTTAGTCTTAGGAATAAGGGACTTCTCAGAGATTTGAAGGATGATGAGAAAGTTCAAGAACAGTTAGGTCAGAAGGCTTCAGGCTATTGGACATACTACCAAGGAAACCAGAACATTAAATGTCCATTCTCATGAACTGGGCAACAGTATTTAAAAAACAAAAAACAAAAGTTTTAACTGAGACCATTGAAGAAGCCTGTCCTTGAAACCAGTGTTGCCAGTGATGCTTTGGAAATTGAATTCAGCTACAAATTAATTTCCATGTAACTGGTTTAACAACCAGCTGGGGCTCTGGCCCTCCTGGAGTGACCTTTCTCTGCCTGTGCAACATAGCACACTTCTGCAGACAGAGGGAGGGGGCGGGGGGGAGGAAATCAACTTGCAAGAGCTGGTTAAGCTGTTAAATCTTGCTGACTGACATCCTTTAGCAGAGATTAAGAGTCATGATACAGAAAGAGAGCATGGTGTGAAGACTCACACCCGTACTTTGCTTCACTTGTAACCAAGGAATTTAGGAACCAAAATAAAAAAACAAAACCATTTGTGGTCAAGGAATGAAATCCCTGTTGCTTGTCTTAACACCATCTAGGTAATGACAGCCTTTGGAGCACCTCAGCAACTATATCATGGGTATATTATTTGCACCCACACCCCACCTGTGCTACAGCTCACCCTCATGTTCTCATCTTTAACCACAAGATCTAAAGTCCAAGTTTGCCCAGGACATACTCGAGGGAAGCGTTGTCTGGACTCAGCTCAGGGCTCGGCTCATTCAGTCCAGGCAAGAGGAGCTCTGGCTCCAGGCAGGAGATGGGCCGAGGCCGGGGCATCCTGCCCGCCCCTGCTCGCTCCCACGGGCGGACCCGGCTGCCGAGAACAGGCATCAGACATTGCTGGGTGAAAATCCCGTTTTTCAGACGAATTTTAAGGCCAGTCCATCCCGTCGCTATCTGCAGAGGGCGCCAGAAGGTTGCGATCCGCCGGTGGAGCCCGCGGTGGGGATGGGGATGCCGCGCCCGCTGCTCGCGGCTGTCAGTCAGAGAGGTGCTTGCTCTCGAATGGCCACTGCTCCGCACGCAGGATTAAGTAGGAGTTGTTTTTTCTTTGATGCTTGTATAAATCCCTTAGTTCTCTCTTCCTTTTTTGCCACTGAAACAGAAAGAGATACTTCACTGAGCCTGCAACATACTGGCAACAAACCTGCGCTGGCCCCAGCTGACAACAGCAGACGAGAAAACTCCCTGGTTTTCATCTTCAGGAGAGCTAGAACCAGCAATGTGCTGCTGCTGACTTTTCCCTTCAGAGAAGACTGTTTGATTCCTGCAAGATCTGAAGCTCACTTTCTAATAAAGGAGAAGAGCAGCCTGCAACTGACACAAAACTCACTGTAAACACAGATTTTGTTTCTACTTATAAACGTGACTAAAGAAAAGTCCTGCTGCACTCCATCCCATGTGCACAGCAACAACTTGGAAGCACTTCTTTTCCTTTTCTCCCCCCCCCCC
>Ga0065711_1009681_pt1 | contig 20575 bp, 17 predicted proteins | sample Hoacrofraction12_FD_59098 | JGI IMG/M metagenome (GOLD analysis project Ga0065711, IMG submission 59098) | Hoatzin crop microbial communities from Cojedes, Venezuela - Epithelial fraction 12 v2 (version 2) | ecosystem: Host-associated > Birds > Digestive system > Esophagus > Crop | place...
CCCCCTCCCGCGGCGGCCGTGGTCCCGCCTCGCCCCGTACCGTACCGTAGCGCTGCCGGCTCGGCGGGCGCCCCAGCGCCTCCAGCCCGCCCGGCGCCCACAGCAACACCAGGGCAGGGACCAGCCACAGCCGGAGCCTCATGGTCCGGGCGCGGCTCCCTCCTGCTCCGTCCGTCCGTCCGCTCGTTCACATCCGCCCGGGGAAACTTCGCGCTCCCCCCTCCCCGCGGCCCCTCACGCCGTGCCGGGCCCGTCGCCCTCCTGGGCCCGCACCCGGAAGCGCGGCAGCTGCCCGCGGAGCATTGTGGGTGCGGGCGGAGCCGCCATCTTAGGCGGTGGGGGCGGGCGCTGAGAGGAGGCAACGCTCAGCTCGGCCAGGGGCTGGGCGGCCGCGGGGAGAGCCCGCCCTCGGTGCGGCGTCGGGGAGCTCTCGCCGCAGCGCCCTTACCGGTGTCCCGGCGGGGGAGCGGCCGTCCCGTCTGCCCGCTGGAGAGGGAGGGGGCTCCGTGGCTGTGCAGCCCCTCTTTGGGGTGAGGTCGGGGTGCAGCCCCAGCGCTCTCAGGTCTTCCCGCATGCACAGCGATGTCTCATGCGTTGAAGATAGTTCCCTCTCAGTCCATAAGAGTGGCTTTACTAGACGGCTTTTCTAGGTTTTGCGTAGTTGTGTTAGCACGACCTGGGGGCTGTGGCACTTGGTGCGTCATGAGTAATGGGTCTGCGAGTCAGCGGTTGCCAAACAGCACTCCTTACTGCGATACAAGCATAGGAAAACGTACTGGGGTTACAGCTGTGCTGTAGTGTGCCAGTCAGTGTTTTCCGGAATTGGTTTGATGTTTTACCCGTTCACAGATGCCTCTAGCGAAGACGACTGCAAGTGACGTACTCAGCAATAATGGAGAAAAACGGCCGCCATCCCCCATCCTGCTTTTTGCCACACTGCTCATTAGTTAACCTGAAATACTTAAATAGTTATAGCATGAATAAAATTATTCCCTATCAGAACATAAGGACAGACATAGTGTATGTCTCCCAGTTTATTGTCTCTAGAGACGGGAAGATTAGAAGAGGCCAAACCACTGGGGAAGCTGCCAGTGCGCCCAGGTTGGATTTGCAACAATTTGTAACTACTGACTCCCTAAATCAGATGTTGTCTCTTCTTCCTTAGCAGCTCTTAATGTGTCTCCTGCAGACATTTTTCCATTTGGTCCTCTACTGCTTGTAAACTTGTAGCATCCACAACATCCTGCAGCAGGGAGTTCCACAGTGTAATTGTATGTATGATGAATCACTTTCTCTGCTTTCAGCCTGACATTTCATGACACAGTTCGGTGACCCCTGCTTCTTGTTTTGGAAAGGACAGTAAACAATTTTGCTTTCTCTATGCCAGTCATCACTTTATCACCTCCATGAGATCTCCTTTCAGTCTGGCAAGGCTTGTCTTGCAGACTGACAAGTCCAAGTGAAATTTAGTTCTTCTTTTCACAGAAGGTATTTGTTGCTAGTCTATGAACTTTACCAATTCTGCTGTTCCTGTTCATGGTGGTGGGACTGGAACTGCATACAGTGTTCAAGGTAGGGGATTACAGTGGATTTATGAAGTGCCATAACAATATTCGCTGTCTAGTTCTTAATATCGTTCCCAAATATGTCAAACATTCAGTATGCTGTTGATCTCCACTGAGCTGACAAATAACGTTAACTTTCCAAGATCTCACTCCTGAAGTGTAATGGTCGGTTCAGACACTGTTATTCTACATGTAATCTAGAACTGTGTTTTCCCTACGTGGGAATCACTTTGCATCTATCTATATTCACAGTCATCTATCATTTTACTGCCAGTCACTGAAGGCTCAATTCAGTTGCCCGTAGGTAGGTGCCTAGTGCTATTTCAGATGACACAAGGGTGCATTACCGAGGCTCCAGGAGAACATGGGCTTCCATTAGGTCCTGTGGCAGAACCGTTAAGATGTCTCCTGTATCGTGGAGCGTGAGTGTGGGCAATCGAGCCCTGAGTATCAAAAGGTCTTTCTGCAATTCTTCACAGCCTCACCTTTTCTTTCCTTCCATGACTAACATGATATCATCAGCAAGCTTTGTCTCATCACTCCTCACGTCCTTATTCAAATTATCTATGAATAATAAGCACAGAGATGTGAAGGTGCATTAGTGACTTCCTTTCATTGTGAAAACTGACCGTTTACTATTAGTCTTTTAACCACATTTTAATCCTTGCAGGGATCTTATCACGTGGTTGCTTCGTCTCCTTAAGAGCCTTTGGCAAAAAATTGTTGAAAGTCTTTCAGAAGTCTCAGCAGACTGTATCTCTCTAATCCCTCTTACCCAAGTGCTTGCTGACACCTTCAGAAAATTTCATACCAAGTGTATAAGGCAAGACTTCCCTTTGCAAAAACAATGCTGACAAAACCCATGTTGAGCTTTCCCTAGTAAATGATATCTCTCCATGCATGCACTAATTCTAGTTGCTACTAATCTGTGCAAAACAGGTGTCAGTTTTAGTGGTCAGTAGTTCTCCAGCTTTCCCCTAGAAACATTTGAAAAAAAAAATAATGTAACATTTGAAACAATCCGCTTGTTAGATGCCAAAAAAGTTTTAAGTTGCTTGTAAATATTTTTAGGGTTATAGACTGTTTGTGATTTGTTTTTTGACAGAGCCCATCACAATGGAGTTGTTAGATTAAGGTGTTTAGACAATAGAATAGCAAAACAGTAAATACTAATTAGGAAAAGTGTAATTCATTTAGCAATATTGTTCATTGCATGTTAATAACAATAATTTATTTTGTATTAGTAGGTTAGTTTGATGGCATGTCTGGGTGTGATTTTTTCCTTTTTTTAATTTATTTATACAAACATATCATCTTGTGTCCTGTACAAGAGCACTTCGGGAGTGTGTTGATACTCAGTATTGACAGGAATGCATTCTTCACCCGTTCAGGAATATGAGCCATTTTATTAATGTGATTAGGACCTAAACAAGGATATGATAGATACATAGGATATGATTAGAAATGAATGGGAAGCAGCATGTAGTGTGTTTTGGTGAGGAACACCACAAGTATAGCACATTTAATAAAAAAAGAAACAAAAGAATTGATTATATATAGCCAGTAAAATGTGTTTTCCTGTGTTAATATTAAAAGCTAGAGAAGTGCAGAGACAGCTAACTGGACAGCTAACGTTGTTCAGAAGAAGAGTCCCTTTAAGAACGAGTATTTGGTGAAAGAGTTTAGCCAACTAACAAGAGTGATTCCTAAAATACACAGTTTAATAATTCACTTAGAAAGGCAGGTAGATTTTGTGGCAGGCCCTGGGGAGGATGGAAGATTACCTTTGTTTCGTGAATGTTTGAATAGTAGATGACGCCCTGAGGAAAAAGGCCTGATCTTGGTTCTGAGCTGAAGAGATAAGCAGAGCCTCACCTCACCCATGTGTGAGACGGCAGGCTGCATAAAGCTGCATATTTTCCCATGGGAACTATTGGAACCCCTATTACTTGTGGCTCTTGAATCAAGTTGGGCAAAGTCCTGGTAAGTGGGATGTCTTACAAGGATTGTTCTTCCTTTGTGGGGAGGATGGAATGAATGAGTTCATAAGTCTCTTCCTCTTTGATGATCAACTGCAAAAAATTTCCTTAGAAGCACTTGGGAGTTTCTCAAAGTAACAAAACCTCCAAAACACTGAAAAAAATGCAACAGCAAACCATCATCCATTTTTGTGTAACACAAGGAGGGCTTTGTGTTTAATACCAGGGAACATGGGACCTAATAGCAAGCACATTATCTGCAGGACTTAACAGACAAGAACACCGGTATACTTAGATCTTGATCGCTGAGGTGAAGTCTTCTCTCTCTTCCCAACTGAGACTGTTCTGATAAATGAGATCTGGAGTCCTGTGGCATACCAGTTCTGTGCTGCTCAAGGGAAAACTGTAGAAGTTTCTAGAAGTCCTCTCTTCCTCACCTCACCTTTTTCTTTTTGTTTCTTTTTTGTCACCTCACTTTTGTCTCCATGGATGTTTTTTTCCCATACAGCCTTTCATTCCTCTGAAGGCCTCACCCTTACTTAGTGCTGTTTGGCCCATTGTCACTTTCTAAATATGTAGAATAGCACTCCACATTAATGATCCAGCAGTTTATGGTATTAATAGTCTTCTCCCGCTATTTGCCCCACCTGCTCAGCAAGACAGAAACTTGGCTACAACTCTTGAAATCTACATATTCTGTTATGTTCTGACTACAGGGAACTTCTGTGGTCATCCGTGGTCTTCCAGGACTACACTAATACACTGCAACTGAACTAACTTACCTGCTGTGCTAGTTTTGAAATCTGCTGTCACTACAATACAAAAGAAAGCAGAGGCCAACATGAGAGCGCTTTTTAAAGGCAGAAGCAACTCGAATTTGTTCTTCGTAATTGTATGTGTTCTCCATAATTATAATAACACATAATGCTTTTCTTCCCTGAAGTTAATCTTCCTAGGGAGGGAATATACTCTTGTGAAGTTACTTCCTGTTACAGTCTTTTTAAAATCCACAAAGAAATTACTTGGCCCTACTTTCTGACACAAAGTGGTCCCTATTTCTTGTATCTGCCAGGAGATGGTGCTGCCAGTCTTCCGTCTGTTCCTTTCCAATTCTTAGGAAAGGTGGCACGTGTTTATGCAGGATTACATACATAAATAATGAAGATACTTCTGCCATCTGACTGGTGTGCTTTTGTCCTAATAGGGATCTTAAGGCGAGCAGAAAACACCTTTCCATATTTAAAGCTTGCTACTGTCTTAGAACTGGACATACATATTTAAGATCCATCAGATGTCAATGGCAAAGCCATTCAGGAGTTTTCTGGAGTTTTGTAGTGTTCCATGACAGGATGATGAATGTAAACAACTCATCTTTATGATTTGCTGGGTAGTTTCACACCTGCCTTTCTCACCTTTACAGACATCTGTGGGTGCACTCTGGCAAGGTGGTTCATACTTTCACAGGCGTCGCGGCTCTGTTCAGAGAACCAGAGCTTTGACACTGCTCTAAATGGAAGCAGGATAGGGTTTTAAATCTCACCCTAAATCACTTTAGGAAATTTAGGCAGTTGTCTTGTTATCAGTGCTGATGTGACCAGATCCTGTGGCCCCTGGTTCCACTGTGCACACCTCACAAAATTTGCCCTGAAAAGATCTTGTAATATGTAAGAGAGGGACACATTCTATTTTGTTTGATCATTATCATAGCTTATTCATAATTTTTAATCTACTGTCAGCACTGGGGTTGCATTTATAAATACACATAAATGTCACAGAGCAACATACTTCATTTTAACTTCAAAGGATCCATTTTTTAGCTTTTTTTATTTGGTATGAGATTTTCTTTTCACCAGTGCAATTATTTGGTAACACTCATGGCTACAGTAAAAAAAAAATAAATAAAGAAAAAGAAAAAAAAAGAACTGGACCTAATTTCAAATTGCTAGGGGTTGTTTAAGTTCTGGTTCTAAAATACATCCTGGTGATTTAACATATATCCTGGTGATTTCCCTTACCCACAGACACTAGTAACATCTCTGGTATCAATCTCCTGCTTTCAGCGGACATCAGATATTTTTATTGCTTCTCTTTCCTCTCCCAAGAAAAAGCTTCTCTGATTTGAAATGTAATAGAAGAGAAGACAATCTAAGTATTCAGTAAGATAAAATGTACTTCTGGGCATTATTTTTGATCAGGCTAATATATCACCAGAAAGTATGGTTAATGTAAAGGCAGCTAATGTGGAGCTTTTGGGAAGCAATGAAAAGTGGGCTAGTCTCCAGCTGTACTATTTTGATGTATGAAACACAGAGGGAACTGATTGCCAGTACACTCCAGCAACCCAAGAAAAACCTGGCAGCTGGCCAACTGAACATCTACTGAACTGAAAAAAAAAACCAGTAAAAATTTTAGCTGATGAAATGCACATACATTTGGATTTGGGAAGATCTGCTGGGAATCTACCTAATGCTGACTGCTTTGGCGATAGATTTATGTGTATGTGTATGTGTATGTGTCTGTATCTATATATACATATGAACAGTCCCTGTACAGCCTTAGAACTGTACAGGAAATTCTTGAGCAAACTCTGAAGTCAGTATTCAGTGGCTTCACAAGTGAGGTTTATTCTCATGAGTGAGAGTTGCAAGGTGGAACTCCTGTTGTTTTTTTTTCTCACAAGCTATGCTGGCAATATGGGATTTAAGTGTAAATGGAGACTTAAACATGCTATGAATAATTAATGTCTTGAATGCTGTATAATCTACATTACAAAGAAACAGAAAAAGAGTGGGCTAGAAAGAGGCTGTGCTGGAATGGATTAATGCCATCTAGGGTTTTTTGGCAAGAACTCAAATAGAAAGCAATTCATGGAATACATGGATCGTAGCATTAGATTTTGCGTGGCATTCCCCATTAGAGCTGTAGTAGACCACACTTGTGAATGTGGCATTGCTGGGAGTTGCTTGAAAAGAGACAAATGCCTCAGCCAAGCAAATAAGACCACGCATCTTCTTTGGGTTCCACAGTGAAAACAGGAGCCCAGAGCCTCTTGCAGAATCAGGTGCTCTTGAAAAAAATCTGCTGTGATGGGATGTTGCAGTGATTCTCCTCCTGTACACGAGACATTGTGTGTCTGTCTTAATGCTTCTCTGGGTACCATCTTGAAAGCCTCAATGGAGGGACAAGACCAGGACAAGAGGAAGAAGAGATTCTGATCTTCTGTAATGACCTGGGGGCTGTGCAGCAGAAGGCCAGGGCAGATTTGCCCTGACTTGCACCACTGGCTGAATCATAGAACCATAGAATCATAGGTTGGAAAAGACCTCTAAGATCATCAAGTTGAACTATTGACCCAATACCACCATTCCTACTAAACCATATCCTGAAATGCCACATCTACACATTTTTTAAAAACCTCCAGGGATGGTGACTCCACCACTTCCTTGGTCAGTCTATTCCAATGCGTGACCAGTCTTTCTGTGGAGAAATTTTTCTTAATATCTAATCTGAACCTCCCCTGACGCAACTTGAGGCCATTGCCTCTCATCCTCTCACCAGTTACCTGGCAGAAGAGACCAACACCTGCCTCACTACAACCTCCTTTCAGGTACTTGTAGAGAGCAATAAGGTCCCCCCTCAGCCTCCTCTTCGCCAGACTAAACACCCCGAGTTCCTTCAGCCACTCCTCGTAAGATTTGTTCTCTAGACCCCTCACCAGCCTTGTTGCCCTTCTCTGGACACGCTCCAGCACCTCAATGTCCTTCTTGTAGTGAGGGGCCCAAAACTGAACACAGGACTCCAGGTGCAGCCTCACCAGTGCCGAGTACAGGGGCAATGAATGAACCCATTGGCCCCAGAACTGGAGGAATGTGGGCAGCTTTTTGCTGAGCTGGTGTCAACACGCTATCAACCTATTCAGAGGTTTCACTCTCCTTATTTATTTTATTCTCCTTATTATTGGGGACTGGTTGCTGGCTGCTGGGTTAAACCACGACACCCTGTCAACTCATTGGTACCTGAGAAACTGCTCCAGGCTAACAAGTACTTCACGCTCTGAATAGGTGTAAGTGACTGCACTGAGCAGGAAATTTGGATCCAAATCCTCACAGTTCTTTCTCAGACAAAATAGTGCTGCTGACTATGTGAGTGAGACCAAGAGGATTTATTTTTAAGTCACTTCTTTGCAAAGAAAAGAAGTTCACTAAATGCCTTGGGTCTATGAACACTATACCAAAATCTTTATGTGACCAGGACACTCACATGCCATCTGTTTCCAAAGAGAAAAGGAAATCTCTGTGAGCAGGCTGCACCAGGGACACCGGTTCACTGCTGCAAATGGGCCGGCCGGCCTCATGATGGAGCTTTGATGCAGGTGCCACACTTGAACTGCTTAAGACCTATGTGCGATTCAAGAGTCACCTGCCCATCAGCTGAGATTTCAACCATTATTTTATATGTCTTTGTGTTTATATGCCTTTGATCTCTCATTTTCATGGTGCCTCGTTTCTGTCCTCACTGCAGGCCTTTCAGTTCCGTATGCTGAAAATGTGACTCATACAATTGCCACTCCCCAGCCCTACCTGATTACTCTCCTCTGTGATCTGCTCACCAGCTAGATCCGACATGGGACACACAACTGGAAGACAAAGAGAAGCGTTCCTCCAAGTGACATTTCTGCCTCAGGAGAGTGTTTCTAGAAGGCATGGTCCCTTGCTACACCTGTGCAGGTTCTCATCCTTCTCCTGGCCTACCTGTACATCTGGAGGTTTGGCTGGAAGTGTACTCTGTGTAGTGGTAGTAAAAACCCTCGAGAGATCTGCCCTCTGCATCAGCAAATATGCCACTGAGCTTATTCATTGAGCCGTGACTTAGATTGTACTGGTAACACAGCTGTGCCACCATAAGGCACCTGGGAGCTCTTTGGTGATTTTGTAATCATAAATGTCAAGCTAGGTCAGTAGTCTCCAAACAGTTTGGAGCATTGGAGTGTAGTCAACTCTCAAAACATATTGTACCCTGTTATTAAAATTCTACTTGAAAAGGTGTTTTCACATGGTTCTGCAGAGGCCACACCAGTGGCTCATGGGGCAAAGTAAGGAAACCACTGGCCAAAATACTTCCTCAACAAAATACTTCCGCAACTCAAAGTACCCCTGCAGAAGTCAGGAGACCTTCAGCTAACTCTCTTCACATTTCTGTGTGTGAATTAGTTTTCCAATAGTAAAGCATGGATATTGATATACATTAAGTATGAAGTGTAAGTGCCAAGTATTCATAGTTATTATACAGCTGCTGACTTAAAGCACCAATTTAAAAGAACTGGGAAATAACCTGAAAATAAGCACAGTGCTAGACCCATTTTTATCTAATTATCTTAGAGACACAAGAGAATTTTCGTTATGAAAAGTGAGATTGATACTAGAGCTCCTGTTTCTCACATGTAACTGCGTACTGTTACTGGTGAAGAACTGGTAGGCAGGAAGTTTCTAAGGTCCCTAAAGCAGAAAGCACAAGCAGAGTTTACTGCAAATCTAGGACAGAAATTCATACTTGGTTATCACTCTTTTAATGTTTTTGATCTCACAAGAATACTGTTTTATGTTTAACCAGGGATGTTAATATGGCTGTTTGTAAATGAAAGTATTTTTGCACTTGAGGGAAAAGATAATAAAGGGAGTGTTTGAGTGAATGTCTGTTCTGAGCAAATGCTTGTTAGTTAAGATAGTAGGTAAACAGCACTGTAATCAAAGGACTCAAAGTCTTTTGAAGTTGCTGAGGAAGTGTGTGACAAATATCATCAAGAATGCAGTTCAAAGGATAGAGTTCATATCTCTGAGACACACACAGAAGTCCTGATTCTGATCTTGTGCTACTTCTATACCTGGCTTCAGCTGAATCAAACTTCCTCTGCTGTCAGAAACCAGCAGTAGGTAACTAACTGTTCCTGCTTTCTCTGGGACGCTGAGAAAAGCTGACCACATGGGACCAGGGCAAAGAGCGACTCTGAAACAGGGTATACAGAGGGCCATGAAAGATGAGGAGGTCAACAAGGTGACCAAGAAAAAGTTTAATAGAAAAAGAATCAAACTATGTAGTGCCATCAGAGCTTTTGCTCTTGCACACGTTCCCTCGATATTTCTTTCTCCTCTGGCTTTTTTCCCTTCAGAATCACAAAAACTGTTCCAGTTTGACCAGTTAAATGGTGCTGAATATGGTTTGTCCTTGTATGTATTTGTAATTAAACTGCGCTCAACTCGTAGGTACGTAGAATCATAGAAAGAATTGGGTTGGAAGGGACCTTAAAAGGGCATCTAGTCCAACCCCCCTGCAGTGAGCAGGGACATCTGCAACTAGATCACGTTGCTCAGAGCCCCGTCCAACCTGGCCTTGAATGTTTCCAGGGATGGGGCATCCACCACCTCTCTGGGCAACCTCTGCCAGTGCCTCTCTACCCTCATGGTAAAAAAATTCTTCCTTGTATCTAGTCTAAATCTACCCTCTTCTAGTTTAAAACCATTACCCCTTGTCCTGTTGCAACAGGCCCTGCTAAAAAGCCTGTTTTCATCTTTGCTATAGGCCCCCTTTAAATCCTGAAAGGCCGCAATAAGATCCCCCCAGAGCCTTCTCTTCTCCAGGCTGAACAGCCCCAACTCTCTCAGCCTTTCCTCACAGCAGAGGTGTTCCAGCCCTCAGATCATTTCTGGGATCATTTTTGTGGCCTCCTCTGGACCCACTCCAACAGCTCCATGTCTTTGCTGTGCTGAGGGCTCCAGAGCTGGATGCAGGACTCCAGGTGGGCTCTCACCAGAGCGGAGCAGAGGGGCAGAATCCCTTCCCTCGACCTGCTGCCCAGGCTGCTTTTGATGCAGACCAGGATATGGTTGGCCTTCTGGGCTGCGAGTGCACATTGCTGGGTCATTTCCAGCTTTTCATCCAGCAGGACCCCCAAGTCCTTCTCCTCAGGGCTGCTCTCAATCCCTTCATGCCCCACCCTGTATTGATACCAGGGGTTGTCCCAACCAAGGGGCAGGACCCTGCACTTGGCCTTGTTGAACCTCAGGAGGTTCACACTGGCCCACTTCTCGAGCTTGAATGGCATCCTGTCCCTCAGGCGTGTCAACTGAACCACTCAGCTTGGTGTCATCCACAAACATCCATAGTTTATTTTGTTGGTTTGTTGTTTTTTTCACTTATTTGTGTTCTTCACAAATATAGATAACAAAAAGGAGGGAAAGGTGTAAATAGTTGTGCAGAATTAAGATCTACAGTTGTTCCGATTCCTGGGTTGTCTGGAAGACTCCCCAAAGACAGCTGACTGACAAAAATCAGACACCGGTGGTAACACTTGTGATGGAACAGCATGAGCCTCAACTTCCCTTTTACATAGGAGTTGGTGTTCTCGATACAACTTCTTAGGCAGCAGCGTCTGCATCACGAGGCCCCTAAACTCTTAGAACGATGGTCATCCCTGTTGGGTATCTTCAGCAGGATTACAGACGGGTCAGATGTACAGCCAGCATCTTCCAGCTGTACTTACAGAGGTCTTGCTGTAGGAGTCATTTCCCAGAAGGAGTTAGTGAGATCAGCAAACTGTCCCCTGCAAATTAAACCATCCTTCTGGTCCAAAAGCCAGCTCTTGTATGTCTTTTGATGAGAAAAATTGCTGGAGACAGTGTAAGCAAGGATGCATTGCTACTTTTTTGGATGCAGTTATACTTAGATTAAAGAAAACATCACTTTTCAGGACCTTTTACAAACACTAAAGTGATTAGAGCAAAATTAAACTAGTTGAATTTTAGTGTGTTGCTGTTGGACGTGTTTTCTCATTTACCACAGCTGATACAAATCCAGGTCTTTTTCCCTTAAGAATACAGATTTTTGGCTTTTATTAGTATCTGAGTAATAGCAGTCTAAAGCATAATTCACCAAGTCCCACTCTTCAGAATGCAATCATAGCTCAACAAGAATAAAAACACCACCACCGACTATACAAACATATCTGTACTTACCAGCTTTTTGCAATACGAGGTCTAAAATAAAAATAAGATAGTATAAAAAAAAAAGGAGTTAAGATCTTGAGAGAAAAACAGCTAAACTGCTGTTTATGTACGATGAAATAAGTACAGTGGCTGAGTTTTAACACAGGATAAGTCTAACGCATCTGTTTGTTAGTGGATTAGTGAGAACAACTGACCATGATAATGCTTCTGATGCTACGTAGAGTATCAGGACTCTTCAGCATTAAGTGCGTTTCGAAGACAAGGCCCTGAGGAACCTGTAACTTTGAAGTTAGACCTGCTCTTAGAGGAGAGTTAAACCAGGTGATTTCCAGAGGTGCCTTCCAGCCTTAATGATTTTATGACTCTCAAGCATTACTGAAACTAGGCTGCTTTTATTAAAATATTTGCCCTGTTAGTGGCTGACAATGTTGTCTAACGATAACAGCAATGCAGGTGTGATGTTAAGCTATAAAAATTTATAATCAGTAAAATATAAAAACATAAACCAATGGCTGTATTTTATCAATGTGTGTGCAATTTGTGCACTGTACAGAAACAGTTTTAAGTATGAGCAGATATTTTTGTAAGATCTCTAAATGTATATCACTTGTCTTGCTGTCCTGGGTTGAGCTGGGATAGGGTTAACTTCCACAAGCAGCTGGTTGGGCTGACCCAGACAGCCAGTCCAATGGGATATTCTGTACTGTGTTATGTCAGGCTCAGTATTTAAGTGGGGAGCTGGCTGAAGCAGAGGCTTTTACTACTTGGGAGCAAGCTGAGCATCGGGTGGTGAGAACACTACATGTTGTATCTGCTTTTTCTCAGTATTATTGATTGTTGTTTTCATCTCCCTTTGCCATTCTGTGAAACCGTTCCCATCCCAACCCATGAGTTTTCTTCTTTCCTTCTGATTCTCCGCCCCATCCCACTGGGGAGGGGGGAGGAGTGAGAGAGCAGCTGCGTGGTTCTTTATGGCAAGTTGAAGCAAAACCACAACACTTGCTCCTGTGAATGCAGAGATATTGCATATATGATAGTAAATAAACCTGAGCAGTTTTTTATATTGTATGTTTATTAAACTTTGTTTTTACTGTGTAAGCCTCTAGTATTTTCTATAATAGCTTCAACCATATTCAAATGAGCTATTTGTAAAGTAAAATTTACTTAAAGAATAGGTATTTAAATGTCTATTCTTATGTAAGTTTACCAAAACATACAGAAAATAGGAGTTTATCTCTGTCTTTCAGGATTTATATTTTTATTTCTGTTTTTCCAGACAACATGACCAGTAATTACTGTGTCAAATGTGGTTTCTAAACAGTCTTCACCTAAGACGCCATAATCAAAGTATTTGGTGCAAAATTTTAACTTTAACAACATTTTTCTGTCCCCATTTGAGTCCAGAAATCTGAGTTATACAATGGCATCAGTGGCTCAGAGGACCGCAGACTTACAGCTGATGATGTGTAGTTTACTGGCTTGGATTCAGCCTAGGTCCTTAGTAACCCAAAGTTGTTACCATCTGATTATAACTAATTTCAAAAATTAAATCAGTCAGTCTGTTACAAGCAGACATGGTCACATCTCATTAATAAATACATGTACACAAATACATATAAAATATATACAATATAATATAATATTTACAGATAAAATACAGATTTTGGTATACACACCCCAGCACAACTGAAACTAGTGGGCATATTACTTATTATTTTCCCACCATTTTACTTCCCATGAGTGTGGTGCGTCTTTTAGGTTATAATTTTAAAGTGGGGATTGTAAATACTCTTGGCTTCCAAAATAAAATTAATTGGAGTCTTGCCCTAGATTGTTTCAGTTTAATAATTTTTTTAGTGAACAAATTTTCTGTGGATAGTTATCAGATCATCTTGTTTGTTTTATTAATCCCATATTTTCTCATTTCTTTTATTACGGGCATCAGTACCAGGACATTTCATTCAGGCACAGTACAGAAACAGCCTCCCATACAATAAAGCACAGGAAGACTGAAAACAAGGTTTGTCTCTTGATGCTTAAAATTGTTTTTTACCCCTAAACCCAGCTGTGAAGCTAGGAAGAAATTTGGACCCTACAGAATACATGAAAATTGTATTAAGACACATGGTTGCTTACCATGCCTATGTTCTTCTAGGATGTCATGTGGATTGACGGTTCTGCTAAGGATATCAAGGTTCTTTCCTTGATGAAGAGCATAATTTTTGTCTTTTAGATACAACTCTTCTTTCTGAATCTCGGGAGCTTTCACCAGTGGAAAGTATTACTCCTGAAGAGACTCTTATCATGCAGCCCTAGTGAGTGCAAATCTGTTATCACTTACTTTAAGCCGACAATGAACATCACAAGACCAGACCCAGAATCCCGTGCAAACCAGACAAATAAACCTGCCTGGAGTCTGACAAATAGGGGTGCTCAAAAAGTCCTTGTACTCAGGTTTTTGTTACGTAGCCACACCAGTCCAACATGATTTGCGTTGCCATGGGGAGGGGTAGTCCTCCTGGTCTCCTCCCATGCACTTCTCTTGTTGCAGGCCCAGGCTGTGTGTGGGTCAGCACCTGGCTGGGGAAGTGATAAGTGACAGGTGTCCATCTTCTTACTCGGTTTTGCGTTCAGGCTGCCTGATGCCGGCCTAAGGGACAAGCGCAGATGAGACAGCAGAAGGTTTCAGAGGTGGTATGGATTTATGTTGCACTAAATTGACCCTGTAACTGTGGCCTCAGGTGGATCCTCCAGAGCACGTATCCAGCGCAGGAACTGGTTGTCAGCGTAGCAGCCGTAGCCCAGGAGGACAGGCTGCCACTGGAGCTTTGTACCGCAGTGATTCCCGTTCAGTGAAACAGTCCTCAGACACCGCCGGCAGCAAGTATAAATCAGCACAGCCTTTGAGTTACTGTAATTTATAAGACTCAGGCTGATATATTTCATCCCGCAACATGGTTTAAAAGCAACAAGTAGTGTTTTTAAGCCAGGGATCTTTCAAACAATCAAACAGATTACCGATAGCAGATAAGAGTTTTGGGAGTGGGTGGATGCAAGTGAATATGAAAGCTGAGTGACAAGGAAGAAAAGGAAAGAAAAATACATCAAGCTACATCTACTGGTTACTTTTGTTGCAATGAGGTCGGTGTCTGAGGCATTTTCCCTGGGCAGCAATAATCTCTCTATTCCATTTGGAAAAGGGAAACATGGAAAATCTTCACAAGTCAAGGGAAAAAACAAGTAGCAACAGAGAGGAAATACCCTGTTAAAGGTAGGATTTTCAATTTTTGGTCATTTCTTCCACAAAGGGCCCTCAGTAGTCAGACATTCCTCATTTCTAAATGTTAAACTTTCTTCATTATCAGAGTATTTTTCTTATTAACCAAAAAGATTTTTATAATCCACATTATTTATATTTCTTAATAGCTTGCAGATTTTTTTCTCACTGTCTGTTTTAGAAATTGGGATCGCTCTGCACAGGAAAATACCTTAGGAAGAGGAATGCAGGGCATGGAAAATCATTGGCATCCCTGTATCTTGTCCTTGTCTCTGGCTCCACAGGTGGCAGGGTGGAAAGAGCTCTTCCTTTGACCCAGAAGAGAAGCAAACAGCTGATTACCAGTGCCAAAGGAACACAGGACTGGTCCAACCTTTTACATCCAAGTAAGCACGTAGTAGACATCTACTTCAGAAGGCTCCACAAAACATTTAGCGAATAAATCTGGGCTACAAAACAGGTTTTAAACATCCTGTAACATAAAATACCTACAGAAAAAGACTGATAGCTGGAACTACTGAAAAAAAAAAAAGCCACAAGAAGAGGCCAGGAGATGGTGGGCACTGCAGAGAGCTCCAGCCAGAAGCACTCTACTCCACTCTGTCTTACTGAGGAGGAAATGAAAAAGAACAGTTCTTCCAAAATGGATGAGAGAGGCAAATTCCTCCTGGGTCTCAGTTGGCTAGATGAGAATCCATCTAGTATTTTCAGATCAGAGTTGTGAGGAATCTCAAGGGTAAACATCCACTTTCAGACAATAGGATGGTATTGTACAGTTTCCATCAAAACAGATGGTGTTTTATTGGTCAGTGTATTCTGCTTGTTAAAGTTCTTTATCTTGTACACCCTCATCTCTCTTCTAGACGCAAGTCTTTCTAAGTGCATTCTTGTAATCCATTCTCATCTTAATGCTACATTCAGGATTCTTTGGCCTTTGGTATTTGATTTTGTTTCTAGGTATGACATGAATAATGTTAATGGAGAATGATACAGATGGGATGCATGAAGTGGGAATAAAACTTTATGTACAAACTCTGCAGCATGAGGTTATGTTAATAGCATGTATTTCAAAGACTTATCCAATGATAATAATCTAAATGCTGATTCTAAAATTCTTAATATCCCAGATAAGATCTGACACCGCAAGACCACAGGCTACCTGGCTGAGGGAGAGCAGTCAGTCAGCAAGAAGCACGAAGTGATGGGAAAGGAAAATTTGGCAAATGGTCAGGGAAGATTTTACTTCGAAAAAAATAATCCTTTGTATGATGACAGCCAGATCATGGTTGATCTACAAACAGCGGCAAAAAGGTGTCTTGACAGCAGTCTAACCAATGACACAGCCAGTGATTTCACACCTTGGTGTGAGTTGGCAGAGCAAGCCCATGCCATTTGTGCACAAGGTATGATAATGCAGAAGTAGTCAGCACAGTGCTGCACTTCCAAAATCTTGTAGATGAGTTGTATGGGATATTATTAAAACAAGGCACAGAGTATATTGCCCCTGCAACTGCTTCTTTGAGCTGTTTTCAAATCTTGCTTATATTCCCCCATCAGCTACATGAAGTGGATGTCTCCTGCAGCTGAGAAAGCAGTTCTGAATTCCAGACAGAGCAGATGATGAGTCAGTTTTAAAGGTTTCATCCAAATACGAACATAATGATATTAGACTATATGGCGTTCAATTAATCAGCACTTGCAAGGTGATGGAATCAAGAACAGCAGGATTTATTTGTTATGCTGGGAAATATGTTTCCATATTTTTTTATCCGTATTGTCAGTCATGTGCTTGCATGACTAGGTGGGGAATCAGAGACAGCTCTAATGGAAAAGAGAAATTAGGTCATCTAGTCCATCCTCACTGCCAGGGCATGACTGTTCCCTGCAGTGTATCACTTCCCACACAGTTATCTTTCCAACTGTCTTTTGTAAGATTGAAATGCAATTCAGAGTCCCATTTGGTTATGACTACCAGTGCTTTTGAGGACTTTTTATTTGGACAAAAATTCTTAATGAGAGACTCAGAGCTAACAAATTTAAATACATTTCAGAGAAGAAAAAAAAAAAGCAAATCTCAGAAACTGATTCTCAGTAAAACCTTTTTAATAGAGAAATTGTGCAATATTTGGGCTAAATGGGGACATTGTTTTCATTCAGACAGGAAATAGTTTCTATGACTCAATTCTACAAATTAAACAATAGGTTTCCTGCTAAAAAAAAATCAAAGTACTAGTTCAGTAAGTAGTTTAGGAAGCAGCCAGTACTCGTGATGCTCTGCACAGATGCTGATCAGGAGACTCGGCACTAGTGCTAGCTGACTGTAAGTATTCCAGGTTACCTGGATAAATTGCTCCAAGTGCTTGGATCTCCATCCTTCAGCTGAACAACTCAGTGTGAAAGCACTCAGATTGCACAGAGCAGGACTGGTTTATTAAGGAAAAGAAAGAATGAATACAAATGGAAAAACAGTGATAGAACTTACATGTAAGGAAATGGCAAACGACTTCCCTTTCGGCAGCGTTGGCATTACTGACTTCCATGCTGCCTGCAAATGAGAATAACCCCCATCTTCTACCCCTTGACTAGATCACCACACTCATTAAGTAAGTCCAATGGTTTGAATTAGTAAGTGGCAGTCCAAATATTTCCCTAAGGTTGAATCTCTTTTCCCAGAGGACCTGTTTGCTTTGTTTTACCGGGAGGTGCCACCACGCAGTTTGGTTTAAGGATTCACTTCCTTAAGATAGGCAGGGATTCTCCAAACTTTGCTCAGCTTCACTATAGCATTTCCTTTTACCACCAAATTCTCGTCCTTCTTTGCCTTCACGTGCTTATCTACATCAGTTCTTGTAGTGACGCTTTAAGACCATCAGCCTTCACTGGAGAATTTTGTCTGCACTGCACCAAGCAGCAACATTTTCACCGGAGAGGATCCAAGAGCATTTAAGGAACTGCAGCAGAAACCTGCAATTCAGAAACAAGTTCGTTGTGACAAAATGAGTAATTTCTTCTCTAGAACTTCTCTGAAAAGATCACAACCACTACAACCCTCAAGTACAAGTTCACGTGGTTGCTTTTTATGTCCCACCAGAGGAACCATGAGATTTTCTTGGTGAAAGATGCCTTTCTCCCTTTTCCAACAGAGGCAGAAGAGTGCTTTCAGGCCCTTCCGAGCTCAGGAATTAAACAGATTACTCTCTACAGTTTTCTTATTAAATTTGCAAATTAATCCACGTAGCTTTTCCTTTTGCCTCCAGCAAATTAAACTCAAGACTACAAACAGAAGACAGGGTTATTCCATCTCTGCTGTAAAGCTAGAAGTCATTGTCAAGCTCTTATCATCTACTTGTCTTTTACAGTGCATGGGAGCACTCTGCGTTTCATTCTTTTCCATCAGAATGCTTGAACTCCTGTTAATTTAAATGGGCTTTAGGGCTTTACCCCAGGGTTTTAGGTAGTCATTGGAGCACTCAGCTAGTTACCAAAGGTTGTCAAAAAGTCATCAGTCATGAAAGCATGGTTAGCATTTCAGGTGTGGGTGCCTAGGGACATGACTTTTCTGGATGCTCGTGTTTGTAATGCTCTCCATAGCATGGATGTGAAGCTTCACTGTAATAAAAACAATGATAAGAGCCACTCTGTTTCATTGGTTTTCTTGAAGTAACAGTTTTCTAGATTCTGCTTCATGAGAAAAGACGTGATTACTAACAGAAGAACACACTAAATTACAGTGCTTTTGTGGGTGTAGTAATTTCATCCTGTTAGAGAAAACCAAAAAACATTCCAATATTAAAAATCCACGAAACAGTCAACTTGTTTTCTTTCCCGTTATTTTTCCTACTGCACTGTTCAATTCTACTGATTTGTTAATTCACAGATTCACAGAATGTTAGGGGTTGGAAGGGACCTCTGTGAGTCATCTAGTCCAACCCTCCTGCTGAAGCAGGGTCACCTACAGTAGGCTGCACAGGACCTTGTCCAGGCAGGTGTTGAATATCTCCAGAGAAGGAGACTCCACAACCTCCCTGGGCAGCCTGTTCCAGTGCTCTGTCACCCTCAGAGTGAAGAAGTTCTTCCTCATGTTCAGACAGAACTTCCTGTGCTTCAGTTTGTGCCCATTGCCCCTTGTCCTGTCACTGGGCACCACTGAAAAGTGTTTGGCCCCATCCTCCTGACAGCCACGCTTAAGATATTTATAGGCATTTTATGCCTGTATCCTTCCATGGAAGATATTTTCGAGATACTTCCAATTCGCATCAGTGGAGATCAGATCGGACATAAGCATTGTACCCGAGCTTTATGCCGTCTAGTAATAGATGTCCAGGTCAGGGGCCAAAGACAGGAGCTTAGCTGTCAGTGGATGGGCGTTTCTTGGGTGACCATTTTAGGTGTCTTCTGTGCCTATTAAAATGTTAGGTGCTTACATGCTTTAAAGAGAGAGCTTGCAGGCCTCACAGCTTTAGTGCTTCAGATGTGCTTGAAGTTACTTTGAGATGGGAAGGAATAAAAAAGGAGGTGATGCAGACTGGATAAATATTTTTAGTATTAAACTGCTTCCTAATGCCTAGTAAATTCAGGTTTGAAAAAAAAAAAAAATCTGTTATCATTTCCCCTATGAAAAACCTTTGAAAAGACGTACAGTCAGCACTGAAGCAAGCCGGTCTGTTCCAAGCGGTATCGGTGGCCAGAGTGATTTGAACAGCAGAGCTCTGACTTAAAATGAATCATGTTTGGCATAATCTTATAGGTTTTTTTCGTTCTGGATGATGATGAAACAGCTCCAGTAGCACAGGCTTCCATATGTTGTCAGCACGCTTCATTTGGTAACAACTTTCCTCCTGGGCCAGAAGGCTGTGACTTGGATTTGGCCCAGCACTTTTGCTGTGCTGCTGAACCACCAGATATCCAGTTAAACATACTGGTGTAAAATGCGAAACTAGGGTCTTTTTTTCTGGTTTTGTATTGCTGGTGATCGTCCAGGTGGATGCTCATAATGGTCTGGTTCCTTTTGCCTGGAGGAGACCTCCCAGTTGTGCTGGTTCTGTTCCTCACGTTGGGCAGCTCACTTGTCCGTTCTAATCTTCAGCTTTTGTGGGTGTAAATGATGGTCTACAAACTTTCTGTTTCTCTGCTGTGTGATTCTCATGCCCAAAGGCTTTCTTTCTGTGTCAGCAGGGTGATCTTGGGCCATGCCTGGGATTCTTAACAACAGAAGTCTTTTTTTTCTTGTCCAAATTAGGGACAATTCCAAAACCATAATACATACTTCTGATTAAGTTTTCAGCTTTTAACACCCGTCTTCCTTTACTTCTTTTCTCCAGGCCTGGTTCTTCAACACTATCTCCCATTACATCCTCCTAGGGAAGATCAGGAAGTGTGGGCTGGATGAGTGGTCAGTGAGGTGGATTGAGAACTGGCTGAATGGCCGAACTCAGAGGGTTGTCATCAGCGGCGCTGAGTCTAGTTGGAGGCTTGTAGCTAGTGGTGTCTCCCAGGGGTCAGTACTCAGCCCAGTCTTGTTCAACTTCTTCATCAATGACCTGGATGAAGAGTTAGAGTGTACCCTCAGCAGGTTTGCTGATGACACAAAACTGGGAGGAGTGGTGGATACACTGGAAGGCTGTGCTGCCATTCAGCGAGACCTGGACAGCCTGGAGAGTTGGGCAGAGAGGAACCTGATGAAGTTCAACAAGGGCAAGTGCAGGGTCCTGCACCTGGGGAGGAACAACCCCATGCACCAGTACAGGCTTGGGG
>Ga0065711_1036785_pt1 | contig 20575 bp, 16 predicted proteins | sample Hoacrofraction12_FD_59098 | JGI IMG/M metagenome (GOLD analysis project Ga0065711, IMG submission 59098) | Hoatzin crop microbial communities from Cojedes, Venezuela - Epithelial fraction 12 v2 (version 2) | ecosystem: Host-associated > Birds > Digestive system > Esophagus > Crop | place...
CCTTCCCTTCCCTTCCCTTCCCTTCCCTTCCCTTCCCTTCCCTCTTTATGGCTTCTTTCAAGAAATATCCCCTATCACATTTCCGACACATTAAAATATTCCAGTCAAATTTCATTAGGACAACTTTCATTTGCTTAACTCCTTTCTTCTTGTATCAGGAATGTTTGTGTTGCCTCCTCTTGAGCGTTTTCTTTCTAATGATAGATGGTGTCACTGGATCCTAACTACTCCCCAACTTCAACTTAATTGATCAGACTTGGCATGTTTCCTAGAATTAGGACCAGAATAGCCTCAGGCTGTACAAGCCTGGCCGTTCAGCTAGCTGTGTGAGATGGCAATCTTGCATTACTTCTGGAAACCCATTCCTCCGCTTCACTTCTGCATCGTGGCTGTCCTAATCAATAGCCAAGTAATTAAAATGCCTCACAATCAATGTTCTAGCTGTTTTACAGACTTCTCTTATCTGTAAAAAGATTTCCCAACCTACTTTCTTTGCCTGCCCTGGGGGTCTGTAGCAACATCCAGGAATAACATGACTGCATTCATTGTCCTTCCTCATCTTCTGCCCAAACAGCCTCTGCTCTGACAGGCAAAACATTTGTAGCGTTTCCTGCTCTGGACATGGATATATACTGCTGTCACTGCTGTCTCTGTTGTGACAAGAACACAGTCTGTCCCCTTTTATAAACTTTGCATCTTCCTACTCCGTTTTCAGTCCCTTCTAGCTCACACATTCCAGAAATATCACACTTAGCCTTGGAAATGCATGTTTCCAATTGGTGACCTTATTAATATGCTCACAGCATTTGTATAGAAGACATTTTCTCCTCCCACCTTTGCTTTACATTCTTATTATCTCCTACAACAACAACCAGCGGATACATTACCGAGAGATCCATGCATTCCCTCCTTTAAATTCTTCTCCTCCCACACCACTAATCTAAAAAAATGCCTAGATCATTTCCTTATTAGTGGACAATCTGTTTGCTCCCATAGGGTTGGGAATAATACAGGCCATCTCTCCTCTGTATTTTGCTTTCTCTGTTTTGTTGTTTATGATTCCCCAAACCTCTCACATCTATCCCCCTCCCAAATCTATTCATTTATATGGGTAAAATGAACCACTTACATACTAGAAAACACCATTATGCTGCTTTCTTCTTCCACTGGCTAGCTAAGGGGCATAAGACTTTCTTTTTACAACACCTGCATGCCTTCCTTCTACATCATTTATAAAAATCACCATTCATTTTGCTAGACTTTTTATACAGCTATTGTACCTGCCATAGCCCACTGACTAAAAATCCTCTGCCCCTTCTCCTGGAAGCATTTGACTCGTGTGCGTTTGTGCAAGGATAAACAGCAGTGACTATCTGCAACATCAACTCTGCCATCAACACTTCTCTTATCTAATTTTGCTGCAGATTTCCCCATGCTCATTTCATCATTTGTGAGATCATGTCTTCTGAATCGTTAAAACTCTGGGAAATGTACTGGGCGCTGGCACAAGCCCCCCCCTCTTTAGTACACTTCTTCCCTCCTTTACTACCTCTTCTCAGTTACCCAGCCACTGCCCTTTATATCCTCCTGCTTCTACTGGAATAGGGCTGCTTCTCCTGCACAAGGCTGCGTTTCCAATGCACTCATCCTGCAACTCGCTCACAGCTGGTTCTCCTCCTCCTCTGTCACTCCTTCGGAGTATGAAACCAGCCATCTGTCATCAGTGAACCTCTCATATTCATTGATCTTCCCCAGCACATCAACCTGTCTTTCTAATTCCGCTCTCCAGTTTCTTAGTGCCACAGCTAACTGGCAGCGCACACACACACACGTGTGCACGCGCGCACACACACACACACACAGAGTATTGTTCCGTCTTTTCCAGTCCCCACGTTCAAAACCGACATCAGCTAAAAAAAAGACCTTTTTAGCTTTTGGTTTCTGAAGCTGGGGCAAGTAGAGGATGATTGCAATCCAGTTACAGACAAACTGTGCATTATTTTATGAAATAATGAAGAAACAAGAATTCAAAATCACCATGAAACATCCCTGGTTACTGCGGAGTTGCTTTTACGAGGAGCGGTGCAGAGCCAAGTGCTACAGCTCGTTGAGAAGGTGCTGCAATATATTACAGAGCCTCTTTCCTTTTCCAGCATGCAGTGTAGTGCAGGGTGGGATACACAAACTGAGCTGTGCACTCTCCCTTTCTGACTGATACAGATCCATTCCCTTTTGACACGTTCCCCAACTCTTTGTCTAGCTCCACCTGCGGTCAATTTTCTCACCCTTTGATCGTAAGCTCGTGTCCTGTGTTTGTGTCGAGCCTAGCACAGCGGGACCTGCCTCATGGCTAGTGGTAGTAGCCACACTGGTGCAAGAAACAACAACAGTAATAACAATACTAATATGCAGTCACTGTGAGGTCAATCCTCCCACAATGTGATAAAAACCAGGAGGAGCTACTTGCTGTTTTCTGGTTTACAGGGTTTTTTAGTTTGGAGCTGTCCTAATAGTTATTGCTTGGAACCAAACTGTCCTTGTTCCGCTAACTCAGTCCCAGACTACTCAACAGGGAAATCAGGCTGGCTGAAAGTTGCGCACAGGCATTCTGGTTTCTTGGATCTATTTCTCTTAAAGGGTGTGATAAAGTCCTCTGCTTTATGGGTACAGCTCTGCTGAAATCAGACACCAGGATGAGAGTGACTTCTGTTCTTGGACAACACGGAGGCATTTATGTTTTTAAAACAAAAATCTATGAAAATGTGATCCATCTTCTTTCAGCTGCCACTAAATCACACCGCAGAGCCTAGTGTTTTCCCTACAGCAACTGACGACATCAGATTAACAAAACCTATAGAGGTAATGCAGCTCACATCAAACCTCATGGGCCTGTTTGTAATCATTTCAAAGTTCTGTGTCAGCCTACCTGCTGCATATGAACATTATATCCCTCTGCAAAAAAATCCCTGTGACATTTTGGTAGAAGATATTTACTGCACACGAGCAGTGGCTGATTGATTGTTTTTTAAACCTTGTGTATCTTGTCTGATTTTATTTATTTTTTTCTCCAAATGCCAAAACTGATTAAAACATATGATCAGCTAATCTTTGTCAAATTCCATCATTACGGTAAGAGGCCTTTGCAGTTGTGTAATGGAAAAAGAGGGACATATTGTAATACCCAAAGCCCTTGTTTTGCACATCTATTCCTCGTCTTACTTCCTCTTGAACCTTGGCCTTAACCAGCACTCGTGAGCTTGCTAATTCACCTACAGAAATTGGGAGAAAAAACCGAGCGTAAGAGGAAGATGTTTCTTTGACATAATCCAGCTTATTTACAAAGTATACAGAGAAAAGCTTGTTTCTCTGAAAGAAGTTGTGAGAAAAAGCAACTTCCCTATGCAAAAATTCAAGCCTGCCTCTCAGCAAGGGCTCTGGCCAAAGGTCCCTCTCTCTCAACTTCCTCCCAGGGCTACCTCACCCTGCCTCCCACCGCACTCCCACCAGATCATCTGCTCAGCACCCAGGTCCTCTCATTTGCAATGAGAAAATGCTTTGGCCTGCACGGATTCATGTTGATTGGCTTCCTCTGAATCCTAATATCTTAGGTGAAGTCTTTGATTGTCTTCAACTTTCTTTCTTCATCGGGAAAACTTTTCTTCTGTGTAACACCAGTGATATGTGGATAGCAAGCCCATTTGCTTTAACGAGGTCAGCAACTGCCTGCAATGAAAGACAACTTGATTGCAGCTATTAGCACATTCCAGCATGACAAACATATATTTTAAGTGAGTGTTTTAGTAAAAGGTGCTGGATTAACATTGCTGTAAAGTGAGGTCCTCTCTTGACCTACGAAGTGGTTCCTACACAGCATTTTGTGCATTTCCCTCTTGCCACCTACTCCTGCATTTGGCAGCCCCCGTGGATGGTTTAAGGCACCCCGATATGGGCTGCCTGTCTTTGCGCCTGTACACCTCTCCCTGCTGGGGACCACACAACCGCATTTTTGAACTGGGTCAGGGAACTGATCTGGCTCAAAAGTAATAGGAAAAATAAAAGCTTTCAAGAAATTCATTTGTCTGAGCTGGTTCACCAGACCCCCATAAGAACCATGGGCTATGGCTGGGGACTTCCCGCTGCCATAAGACTGCACTCTTGCATGAGGCCCTGTGGAAGTTTTAACTAGCCAAAGTCAAATCCTGCCTCATCCCATCCCAGCTGTTGCGCCTTCTTCGCTTGCAGGACAACAGGTGGTGGATGCCACTAAAGACATTGACACGTGTCCAGTAAGAACCTGACATTTTCCACTTTTTTCTTAGAGCAGTCTGATAGCTGGTTTTGGTTTAGACTGAATTCAAGCAGATGACAATTTCCTGGTTCTCACAGATTTCTAATTATATGACTGTTTTTTCCAAAATTCTGTTCTCACATTGAAGACCAATAGCTTCTGACTTTTCTACAGGTTTTCTACCTGAGAAAAGTCTGATTTAATTTCAGCTCCTTCAGGAAGCCTAAGGAGTCAGTTCCTGAGCAGTCACACAATTTGACCGACAAAGATTACTCCATGCCTGAAGATGGTGATATGCAAGCAGTAGGGGAACGCTTACAGCAAAATACAAATGGAACAACCAAAAAAATCCAGATAAGAACAAAACCTCAGTCATGACCAAGATTATTAGAGACATTATAAGCAGGGATAACACCCAGTCACCATGTGTGTCACTCACAGAAATATCACTCATGTCCATAAGTAATCTTTGCAGCTTGGAAGTGTTGAACTTCTAAAATAAACAAGAGTCCCAGAACAGTTGCAACCAGTTGGAGGAAACTTTTCTCTGCTCTTCCTAGGCCTATACTGGATTTTCTGCTGGGATGAACATCAGGTGCTCAATTAATTTGACTAAAGTAGGCAGTTCATGACACAGGAAATTTCATAACTTCTTCCACCTGATGGCCACTACCGCTCCAGAAGCCTGTGAGTCTCTCATAGGTTCTTTATCATGACAGCTGGCCTTAAAGAAGTATCTCAGTTAAACATGGGTGCCTCAAACGGCAGAATAAGACCGGGTTTAAACAACTGACTTTTTCCGTGTTTAAATGCCTGTTGAAGAACAATGTGGTTGTGGGGGAGTGAGCACTTCCACCTTTGTCTTCAGGCTTGGATAAGTATTGTGGCAATGGACACACAAGAACGATAGGGAGATGTGCTGTAACAAGTTGTGCCAAGGGCTCTTTCAGAACTCACCAGTCAAGCAAAAATGAACAACAAGAGATTTGGAAACTAATTCTTTTGTATAGCTGCAATTCTCTCACTTCCTCAAAGGCTGAGCAGGTCAGAAATTGAGCCAGCTCTAGTACCCTGAATACTTCTTTGCCTCAGGCCTAGCCATCACCGAGTGAAGCAGGGCCTTCTGCTAACTGGGGACTATCCCATCCCTGTCCTGCTCTCATGTTAGCAGAGAACAACCTTGCTTCTTAGTGTGTCTCCACTGGGATTGTCCTCATTTTCAGTCACATTAAAGCAAGGATCTCAATGTCTTTGAGCACAGCACTGATGTCTTAAGGACACTGCAAGATGCTGTGGTCTTCCAGTCTACTGCTTCTACCTTTAAGAAACAAGGTGCAAACTTACAGCTCCCAGAAATCTGGTTTATCGATACACACGTGTGTACAGACTTATGTGGCATGCTTTTCTCTAAGAATTAATAGCAGCGTTACAGTTCATCACTTCTTCCTCTATCTTCCCATACACTTATGCTTCCCTGCATGCTACAGAATAGCTTACCTTGTATCATTCTGAGTTCTTACTCTACCTCACTTTCCCTTCAAAGCTGGAGACACAAATTAGCTTCATGTAATTCAAGGAAATAACCTCACTGCAGTGACATTCACCCTATAGTGCACCTATAACTGATGAACATTGTTAGGACTGACTGCTCAGGGAAAAGATAGAAATATGTGGGCTGCGGGTGGTGGAAGGGAGGTAGCCGAAGCTGGGAAGACCTGATGGGCAGAATAGGCCGCTGAACAACTTAACTGCTTTTTCTGTTTTGCTGTGGTGGAATACGCAGTGCAGGAACCTTAGCCCAGCTACTGACTTTTTTTCTGTGCAGTGACATATATAATTAAACATAGGTAGTTGCACGTTTAGTTCTGCATTATTTAAATACTCCATTGTACAATATTGTGTCATACTTCATTTCCACGCATAAAGAATAAAACATATAACTCATGTGGGTGCCAAAGATCTCAAACGACTAGTCTCTGTAAACCCTGGAGGGAATGCTAAATCGAGCTGAAAACTTCCACTCCAGCATTATGCATCCAGTTTCCCTGTTAACCTGTTTTTCCCTCAGTCAGAGGTTTTTGGGTTTGCTCCAGGCAATAGCTTCTCGGGAAGAAAAAGTATGCAATGAGATTCTTGTCCTGATTTTAAAAGCTATCCAGAAAGAAATTGTGGGAGGACAGAGACTGGATAACAATGAATTAAAAAAAAAGCAAGGGTGAAAATCACTTCAGTACTGAAGATTGCAGTAACTCAAGGATTTGTTCCACTCTAATATCTAGAGTCATGAGGGGAGGTAAACACCTAACTAGAGGAGTCAGTTTGGTGTATGAAAGATGGGACCTCATATCCTCCTTCTGCTTGCAGTGACTTGAACCTATATATTCTAGTTTCCAGAAATTTGTGCTAACCAGTGGTCCACAAAGCAGGCTAGGACACTTGGACTGCTCTGCCAAAGATGTTTCATTACATGTGGAAGACTTTGATATTCACTTGGCCAGAGGAAGAAAGGAGCATGACTCTGAAATTCTCTGGTCACATCAGACTCCTAGCCCGCGTTTTGGAATAAATAAAGCAGAGACTGAACTTAGAGAATATTTTCTTGTGTTTAAATTCAACACAGTACATACGGATAGGAGCTGAGGTGTCCACTCAGAATCACATGAGTACTCACACAGAGCAAATGAAGTCAGTAACTTGTACCTCACTCTTATAGTACAATACTTTGCTTAAAAGACTTCTGACAATTTGAGATGTTAAAACAAGATGTCTAAAAGTGGCAATCTGAAGTTCCTGGATGAAGAAAATACCTTGCAACTTCAGCCATTGGCCATCTGCTTTTTGAGACAGCCAGCATTGACGGTTGTACTTTCAAGGCAACCATTACGGGGATGGAAAGACTCATGGGTTAATAATGTAACACCAGGCCTGGAGACACTGTGTTACTCCAGGGAACCATACACAGTAGCAATACCAACTAAAGTAATAGGGCAGAAAAATACTGCCAGGTGAGGAAATGTTTGTAAGAATTGGCTATTGGATAAACAGTTCATGAGATCCTTCATAGTCCCATCATTGTTTCCCATTTCTTGTCTCAGTCCTATCTCAGCCCTGTCTCAGCCAAGAACAAGTGGCTGCAAAGCACTTTCCCAGAACCAAGAATGCCAAAATACTTCTTAGTGCTAGTAGTTCATTTGTGTTTTACTTTGGCTTACATCTGAGGTGGTTGCTTTTACGGGAGTGAAAGAATATGAACAGAGGATGAAGTGAAAGTGTGATAGAAGTAACTACAGCTGCCTTAGACTCTGGGGAAAACCCTGGATTAGGAACAGAAATAAAAGTTGTAACAGAAGGTATGAGAAAACAGCCAAAAAGTCTCCAGTGTTGGTTTGCATAGAGCTCTTCCCACAGAAAACTGTACATGCCAATCTCTTTAGCACTCCTGACTTACAGCTAACATGGGTCTTCAGCAGACAATTCATTTTTGGACAAACCATGATAGATTTCCAAAGCTATGTGTAGGAGGAACAGGATCAAGGCTTGTGTGTTAATCATCATTCTGACAAAAGACATCAATTTGGTCTTTAGTACTTGGTCACAGGTGACCTGGTGGACATTACAGAGAGACGATGAGTGTGAATCTTGTTTCATTATCCATGTGCTCATGTGTATGGAGAGACAGTTCATACAGCCATCTGGCCCCACTGTGCATTCATGCAACAGTTTTTCAGATCTTTGTCTTCCGATCGGCTTTCTATCACTCTAATTTTCTGTCTTGTTTGAATTAAGAAGGACAAACTACCAGAAAGCAATGCTTGCTTTTGTCTGTCAGCTCACAGTATTACAGGAATGTCTTCATATTGTTATCAGCTATAGATCAATTTGCAAGTATAAAATGGGACAGAACAGCCTTAAAGCATCATCAAAAGGGCTGAAGAGAGTTGTTTCTTCTTTTCCTCCCTTTTCACCTGCACTCTATCTTGACATGTCTGCTTAAAGAGGAGTCAAAAATGGTAATAAAACCAGGGTGTATACAAGCTCTTCAAAGCTGCAAAGTGACATGAAGAAATCTATATTTTGACTCTATTAATCCTGTCTGTCTTCCACCTCATAATAATAAGTAGATGCTGTCTCTTATCACACCTCTTTGTTTTGCAGCTAAAACCCACTCTGGTCCCCAGTTTATGCATACAAAGGAGCTGGTACAAATAGTAGGCCTGATCCTGCACACGTATAATCACCACCCGTACGCTTGAGGTCATTCTTACCAGATGTTAGAAGTAATTAGTGCTTTCACAGCTTTTGGGCTTTTTTACTGGCTGCTGCACTAGGTCTATTAAAGTCAGTTAAAACAAAGCAGGTTAGCATGCTGAAGTCCCTTTTCAGCCCAACAGGGAAAGCCTTCGAGGGCAAGCGTTTCGTGTTTCCCACTCGGTATCTCAAAATCCTGCAGCTTCTGAGACTTCCAACCAGTCTTAACTTCATCTCAAATCAAAAAAAGGGTTCCAAGAAACCTGAGCTGAACACAGAGATTTGTCCAAAAAAATTGGCTAGACACAGAACCTACGGGATATCTAGGAGCAGCCTGTATTCTTCTCACTCCATGCACTTTCTGTGCTGGATAGACAACTCACTAACAACCTGTATGCCAATCGCTTTAAGGAGAGGAAAGGACAGGCTCAGGGATGAAAAGAGACAACCAGGGAGTTATAATTCAGACTTTCATAGAGCTTTTAGACTCAGATGGTCCTGAAATTCATTTGCGAAACCATGTGAACTTTCTCACTGAAGGAATATCAGCAGTGATACCATTGTAGGGGAAAGAAAAGATCGCAAGCTTTGAAAATACAACCGTAAGTGCTTTTCTGAATAGTGTTCAAGTGGGTTTGAAACTAGGCAAAATGAGTTTGTCTGTCCCCACTTAAAACCACAGATTAGATAAGTATGAAAATATTTTCTCTGCTCAGCTATCAGCACTTGGCTTCTCTTTTAATTATAGTCAAATAATGTAACAAAGGGCAATTTCCATAACATTTATTCTAACCATTTTTCACATTTTACATCCTAAAATAATTCTGAACGTTTATCAGGGCATGTACAATATCTAACACCTTGCATTTTACCTTGATGCTGATTCCTCTAGAAGAGCAGTAAAAGAGATACCTGTTAGTTGCCTAGCATCTTGTCTTCAGAGGGCTGTTCAGAAAGACACCCTAATTCCTGGAGACATTACTCTTAAATACAGTGCATAGGTCTTTGCTGATAGACCATCTCATAATCTGGACTGAAGTCACTTGATTTCTGAGAATGTGTTGACCCTGCTGTCTCAGTTTCCACTTCTCATCCTGTCACTTCTTCAGTCATACACACGCTGTTCACTCTGTATTATTCATAGTGGGTAGACAGCTGATCCTGAGAATCATACCAACTTTCTTCACTAGAAGACTATCATGAAAAATGACAAAGACCAACCACTTCTTGTGCCAGCCCCGAGTTGTGTCCTGTCTTCTACCAAGATTTGAATCAGGTGCTCCTTCTGGGTCCGAACAAATGGTGGCTCATGTTTCACAGATAGAGCCTTACTCCAGTCATCAGAGAACTTTAACTTCACAGGGAATGCTTAGTGAAAACATTGGTGGCATCATTCTTGGGTGACAAAAATTTGAAACTAAAGAAATTATATCCTTTAAACAAAAAGGGAGAGTGAGGTGTCTTTTACATTGTTATTAAGTGAAATGTAATAGAAAACTAAAGCATGAAATATTTATAAACTCCTCTTTGAAGACCCCTATAAAACTGCTATTGAGTTACTTTAAAATGAATATGCAGTCCATGATTTCAAAGCTTACTGTATCAGGTCCTCAAGGTCTTTTAAAACAATTCATTTTTACTTCACATATGAAAGGGAAAAATAAATGTAAGAAGTCTCAAAGAAAGCTCAAATCTTTGCATTTCAGGTTATGATTTTGGTTTGCTCTTTTTTATTGATAATTTATGTACTAATTCTAAAATGTACTGCTCATATTTAATGTCATACCCTAGAAAAGCAGTTAATCTAGGCTACATTTAAGGCAATAATATATATTTTTTAAACTCACACAATGAATTTGGGAGATTTGCTATAGTTAAAAAAAGAGAAGACATCTAAAACACATGCTCAATGTTAGAAATAATGCCATTTAGTTGATACCTTCTCAAGAACCTTCTGATCTCAAATGTTATTTTTATTGTTGTTAAAGCTGAACCCAATATAATTGTCTTCTCCATTACTGTAAGAACAGTGTCCCTCACACAGCCAGAGCCGGTGGCAACAGACTTGTTAAAAACAAAACGTTTCATGTCAGATCTGTTAAAAGGAACAAATGAAATTTAAATTTGAGACAAAATCTCCCATTGCTGCTTTTTCAAAGGAAAACCAATCAGTTGCAAGATGAGTCACCATTTTTCCACAGCAGATAGGGATTTGCTTTCTGAAGGGATATTAAACTCCTAAAATGTTATGCCCTATCTGCAGCCCCAAACTCCTCTGTTCACAGCACAACACCAGAGCAGCAGTAGTTCTTTGTTTAATGGAAGCAAAATCCCCAGAAAACTAGGGCTGTTCATCCTCCCTTCTTAGAGCTTTCTTAGGAGCTTTAAGATGTTTTTCTGCCGCTGATTTTGTTCATTTCCATCTCAGAGGCACTGATTTCTTTTTCCGTTTTGTGAAAGGAACTGGAGTGAACATGGCTGTTTATTTTTCTACTTAGATAATGCCTTCCCATGCCAAGACAACTCTGAGCACCAGCCTCATCAATTAATATCAGCACCACTGCGAGAATGGTGTTTGCTAAGAAACTGTTGCTACAGAACAAGCAAAATGAGGACAAAACATTGGGCCAAATGCTAGAAGAGGCAGAGGGGGGCCAGGATCTGTGGATCCTGGTCCAGGAAGCACAGACGGGGGAGTGCTGTCTCCCTGGCATACTCCCCTCCTCTGCAGACCCCCTCCCCAGGCTCTGGGCTCTACACCTGGGTAGGAGGGGCTGTGCTGGGATGCCATTCACATGCCATATGGAGCCTTTCTCCATGGGCAAACCAGCATAGCTGAACGCTGATTCTGCTGGGGCTGTGAAAGCCGGCCTTGAAAGGGATCTACGGTGCTTTGGGGCATTCCTTCATCTAACCGGGGGTGAGCAAGCCTTAGAAGAGACCCTCAGAAATGGCTCGACATATCAGATGCCCTCCCCATACTTAATAAAAGTGAGGGGAAATAGCAAGTTCACCTTCCCAGGCTACATGTGGGTTGCACTAGAAGCCTTAAAAACCCTGCTGAACCGACAGCATCTGGACAAAGTGAGTGCTTTCTGTGACATTTGCCACAGTGTTTTTCTTCATCTGGATGGAAGAGGAGAGGTTGCTCAATGGACTGCCTTTTCTCTGTATTAGCACACAGGTATACATGTACACACGACTCCATCTATCCTACACCTGTGTATTTTCCTTTCTCTGCGGTCCCATATTCTTGCAGCAGTCCCACCAGAGGCGCTACACTACTGACCTTTAGCAATTGCTTTTCTTGATCTCCACAAGTAACAGCTCAAGGTATCTTTTCTATGCCACCTTCAGTGGTGAACAGCAAAGAGAAAACGATACTTTGACCAGTGAGGCATAAATGCCTTTTTGGGCCATAATTGTGAGTGTGTTCGTGATGACAATCAACTGCTCATGGAGGATTTTACAGACTAACTAGCAAGGCAAAAAAAAATAAACATGAATGGAGAGGGCAGGAGGGGAAAGAGGCTAAAAAGCAGGAGAAAATTATTTAAGATCCCACAGAAAGGTACTGAAAGAGCCAGAGATAAGACTCATTTCTTACCTCCCAATTCAGTGCTCTCTGTATAGCAGCACACGGGCTTGGCTGCTTTGCTGCTACAACACACCACTCATCGTACACTTCAAAGCTGACGTTAATATTTTCTCTGCTACTTTACACGATCCCATCAAAAGGAATCTCTCTGCCCGAATGTAAAAACCATTATCAGGCATGCAGTTGACCAAACTCTGCCCAGATGTTGCAGCGTGGTTGCAATCTATATGTCAGCTGTTCTTTTTGCTGCTCAACATGCAGCCAGCCTGTTCATCTGGCCATATGGAAGATCCATGGGAAAAAAAGAAAAGCTATTTGTGCATTGGTATTGAAAGTCAGAATAATACAGCCTTTAAGATTTAATGGGTACTCAAGCTGGCTTACAAATAACCTGCTTTGTCTGCATTATTTTGTCCGTGTCATTCCTTACAAAAAACAAAGAATAGAAAAGAAAGATCAAAGATCGCAAATGCAGCTTTGTTTTGAAAGCCAAAATGCCTTACTCCCTTCGAACAACAGGGAAGGCTTCCACGTATGGGCTTCAGGCTCACAATGCACCTTGGCCCGCTGCAGCAGATGAAGGCTCCCCGAGAAGTATTTCAACTCCCCGTGCCTCCCCGCATCCTCTCCTTCCCCACAGACTCGAAGCCCAACAAAGCCTGAGGATCAGCCCTCCTCCTGCCCGAGGTTACCCTGCCAGCCCACCTGGAAAGTCTTCTGCACAACAGAAACAGCAACGGTTCCCAGGGGGAAGAGGAGCAAACAAATTATGAGAAATGGATGTTTCCTGCTAAACAGGATGAGGCAGAAGTTCGTAACGTGATTCCCAGACATGACTGAAGCCAAGGGGAGACCTCAGGTGGCAACTTGAGCTTTTTATCACACCGCAGTTGCACAGCACAACGTAGCTCATGTCTCGTATGCTGGAGGCTGATGTCTCACAGACGGGAGAGTCACAAGGGCTTATGTGAACTGGAGCTACATCTATGCCAGTGCTGGGACTGGGGTGGAGAAGAAGCTTTCAGGGGCTTGGACAGCCCAAATTCAAGAAGCCAGCTTGGGTACCTACAGACTGTGCCATTTCAGAAGCAACTTGGAGTGCCTCAGTTGGGCTGGTGTCAGTACTCGCACACTTACAGCACCACTTGGAAGTCTCTTCTTATCCCTGTTGACCATTCGGGCAGTCTAGGCTAATAATTTCAGCACTAAATTCACAGTCTAAAGCTAAACTGTGCAAAACCATTTTCCTCTTTACAGGACATGACTCACCACATCAAAAGTCTATGCTTCTAATACCAGGGACCTGCAGGTACTGAACTCTCTCAGATGTGCCTTTCCACAGTGCGTGGCTGGGAAGGTGACTCCTGCAAGAACATCTTTGCACGCGTGAGCACCTGTTTGTACGCAGTTATCTGCTTTGCATGTGAAAGAGTGAGCCTGTGCATGGCTACACGGGCGCAACTTCAGACGTTTGATAATTTGGCCCTGGCGCTGTCAGCTGCTGTCACTTTCTGTTTAGCGCGGCGTTCATAAGGCAGCAGCTAATGGGGCGGGAGTATGGGGAGGAATTCTGGCAAAGACAAGTCGCTGGGATATTTATTTGGCCATCCTTATGTAAAAGAGTGCAAAAATGGAGCAGTAAAATATTGTAAAACTTAAGCTGATACTTCCACTAATTCAAAGTGGCAGTTTTTAAATAAGCTTGCTTCTGTTTGTCACTTTCAATCATAGGATGCCAATAGTCGTACTTAGAAGGACTTAATAGTCTTAAGAAAACAACCCGGCCCCCTCCCCCCGACCAGAACAAACAGAGCCATATTGTCATGCCTTGAGATACATCAAGTGTGTCGCACAGGGGGGTGGCCGGGTGCTTCCTCCTCGGCCGACGCAAGCGAAAGTGACAACTTGTCAACTCTCTCATCCTGTTCACTTTACGTCCTGCTCCATTTCTTGTACTCTCTTGCCTTTCTCTGTCTGCTCTCCCCCTGTTTCCACTCCTGGTCTTCAAAAGAAAAGGGCTCTCCGGTGTCAGCAGCTTTTCAGTGTGTTTTATTTGTGCACACCCTGTTCCTGAATTAAAACTAACTCCTTTCCCCCACTAGTTTTCACGTATCCACAGGACTTGTACCTTAACTGAAGCAAGGCCCAGGCATGACTTAGGCTTACTCAGAGAGGAGAGGTATATTTGCAGGTAGGGAAAGGTGGAGCAGGAGGTGTCACTCCTCATCCCCTTCACACAGGCCAAGCTGGGAACAAGCAGCAGACCTGCCGTGAAGCTAGAGGCTCCTGTGCCATGTCCCCTTTCCCAGCAGCAGAATGAGTCCGTGCCATTTGGAATCTTTCTTTGCAAAGCCAAGCAAGCTGTGCGAGACCCTTTACGCTATATAGGGACTGTTGGGCAGCAGCAGCCATAGTATCAGAAGTGCACTTCACTTTCCACATAGCCACTTCTTACTCATCATTACACACCCTGCTCCCCTCACTCTGGCCACAGCCAATTGCAAATCCAGTGCCTTCTCTCAGCAGCAAGCAGAAGTGATGAATGAAACAGCAAATAAATTTTGTTTTCTTTATGCTGAGTGGGCTTTCCAGATTGTAGTAAAGGGTGCGAAGCTCTGGTCTACCTGCAAGAGTGCACACAGATAAAACCCAGGCCTGTTCTCCCGAGTGTCCTTTGTTGGGTCCCTCCACGACTTGTTCAGAATTACTGCCTGGATAACTTTGCCCAGCCAAGGCAACAAACACCAGCAGGGACTGCCGTGGGAAACCTGCAGGCAGCGGGCAGAGTGGCACGGGGTGGGCAGTCTCTCAACCACTGCCGAGGCGCTGTCTCAGCATGGAGAGCATGTTGGTAGTGCTGGAGAGGGACTATGCAGCCAGGAAACAGGGAGTTCACCTGAGAGAGGAGATATCGGTCATTCCAAACCTCTATCGCTTTGAACTTTTTTGCCTAATACACAAGCAACAAAAAAAGCAGTAGAGTTTAAAAAAAGTTTCATTTGAATCAGGAGAGAGAGGCAGATTTATATTCCAAAGAGAAACTAGGTCTAATAGCTAAGATAAGAAAGCGTGTGTGTGTGTGTGCGTGTGCGTGTGTGCAAATCCAGGAGGGGAAGTCAGATAAGAAAGAACGATTAAGTTCTTGCCTGAAAGTAGTTAAGCTGTCATCTTAAGATCACTCTGTTAGAATTATTGCTGTTTATTCACAAGAGCACTAAGGAACAGATGTTCACCTGGCCAAGCAAACTGCCTGAATGGAAGAAACCCATATGTGGCAGCGATCAGAGTGTGCTCTGATTCTTAGAAAATAAGTTTTTTTTCCTGGTATTGGTTGAAGCTTACTAAAAGAGTGGGAGGGAGAAAATGAAAGGTAGGTGAAGGAGCTGGAGAGGAAAAACAAAGGGAGAGAGTGCAAAGACACAAATAAGATCCAAAGTGAAATTATAAGAGCTAGAAGGAACTCAGGGACTTTTCTTGAACATCAGTAAAAGCATTTGTAAGGACAATAGCTACATGAGAGACAGGATAATTAAAAGAGCACAAGCAGGAAAAAGAGATGAATTTCTTTTCATAGTTTCTTTCTTCAAGTTGTTTCAAGTTAGCAGGCAAAATGTGCAAGCAGTGCCAGTTCTTCTCTACTTCCTAATGTGTTTTCTTTTCTTTGCCTTTTGTCTTATTTATCTAATGGATTTAGAGCATTTGCGTCCTTTTGTGTTGCAGTTTCCTGAATCAGCCTGTCTGCTACGGCTAGGGACAGGCACATCCTCCAAACACAGCCCAGAGTACAAAGCAAAGAAAACACAAGAGATGAGAATGACATAGACTCACGGGTGCCTTAGAGGTAGCAGGAATTTCACCCTGTTTAATTTCTAGGGGGGTGCACACACCGGCTTGGGGCTGTCTGGGGCATGAGCAACCAGAACAAGTAGAAGATGAACAACTCGGAGGGAAACCAGGAACAAGGGAGGCAATGTAGGGCTGAAGAACGATTCTAGGCACGTGCACTAACTGACATCCTTCTCCCTCTGAACTCACCACCTGGCAGCTCCAGAGGTGTGGGCCTGAGAGCAGGTCCACTGGTCAGCAGTTCTCCTCACGCAGCAGGGAAGCAGGGCACAAGCCTTTGCCCCACCCGCAACAAGTGTTTGGGACCTGAATAATACTGTGGGGAAGATGCAGTGACCATGTTCACACATTTTTAAGCGAAAAAATCTTATTATTAATATATTATGGCATTGCGTAATCATCCCTGGAAGAAATCGCTTCTTCAATCACTACTTCACCAGAATCCTATTAAAAGGCAATAAGCCAAAGTGTGAGTTCATTTCGAGTGTTTTTTCACACAGCCGGGTCCCCTTGTGTTCAGAGCAATGGGCGACGAAACTATAGCCTAAATCATGTCAAGCTGTTCTATATACGCTGCAGTCAGTCAGATATTCCTTCTGCTGGAAAGATCACTAATTATTCAGTCGGCATTTGCCTGAATAAGGCCTCAAGACTTGGTCCAAAGACAGCAAATGTTCCTTCTTTATTATTTTTGCAAATTAAATGAGAAGAATTTAGAAAGAGAGCATATGAAGCTTATTTGTAAGACAGATGTTAAACAGACTAGCAGCTTCCCAGTATCCCTCTAATACTTATCCCCAATACCAAAATGTATTCCCTTAGCCATTATAACAATACAGGAGTACTCCGAACTTTATTGATAGTATCATGAATGGCTTTACAGGTCAAGAAGCATGGAATTATTTATGCTACTAATAGTATTTTACATGAACTTCAGGTCATTTTGAAGTGGACAGAATTTTTCCATTAATTTGTTCACTGAGAAACACAGTTTTGAGTCAACCAAAAGTGTTCATTAATATAGAGTCTCAAATGGGGGGAAAAAAAAAAAAAAAGGACCATTGTGGACAAGTTGTGGGTTTGGTTTTTTTTTTACTTTTCCTTTTGATACAACATTTTAGCACGAGAGGCAAAGGCTCTTTTTCATTTGAAATGGGATTTTTTTAAATTAATTCAGAATAAAAAGTCTAATTTTCAAATTCAAAAGAGGTTTTAACAATTATTAAGAAGAACATCTCTCATATCAGCTGACTTAAAATAATACTTTCTATCTTTTGGAGGTGCTTGGGACAATAACTGAAAAAAAGTTTTCCTACAGCTTTGAGCCTGTCGAGCCTTTGAGCCGCTTTGGGGCAGGTCTATAACTTCCTTCTGGTGAGCTCAGGGTGCTCCACCCCAGCAGCAATGGGACAGATGTGTGTCTGGTCTCTTCCCCCATTGTCCCAACCTCCTTCACCTGCTCGCAGCAGTCTCTGAAGTGTATGAGATATAGCAACCTTTAGCACACAAGTTAATGAACATACATTGTCTTTCCTCCCAGCCAGCCAGCAGCAACAGTCATAACAGATTTCAAGATACCACATATCAGAATCATAAAGCAACTATTTGTTAGCACTGAAGTCACAATATTACTCAGCTGTGTTAGGAATAGCAACTGGTATCTGAACAATGTTAGGACACTACAATAGATTTGTTAGCTTTTGCTAAATAAAGTGCATCTCACCCACTGAAAAGCAGTAATGTAAATAATAAGGAGGCATTCTGTATAATTTTTTCTCATTGTGTGCCTTCCATATGAGCTTTTTGCCTGTTTGCAGACCCAAAGATGATTTTCCTAATTGCCAATTCTGCCCTTTCATCCTGAGACTTGCAAATCTAGCTGCTAACTCTCTGCTATCAAGAGCCTCATCAGTTGTACAGTTTCCACTGTTCAGACCTTCCTGGGATCTGCACTGACTTGGAGGCACGAGAGACTCCTGTTTGCTCTTCCAGAGCTGCGCTTGATGCTGAAACGCCAACAGAGATTCAGCCACATGAGACCTTAGTAGTCATGCTACAATTTTGCACAGTCTGCTTTCACTATGACGAGTACAAGGGCACTGTTTTTACATGGCTGCTTTGTTACATTTTAAACCAAAGCATCTTTTTACAGGGAACAGGAAGAATATATGCCAGGTTTCTGGCTGCTGTAAAGGAGCATAGTTACTAACCTCAACGAGGTCCTACCAGCTTAGACAAACTGAGAAAACAGCTCAAAAACCAAAGGAATGGGCACCAAGAAGGAACATAGGAGACCTTTTTTAGGCTCAAACTTCCAAACGCTGTGATGTAATCTTAACTGAAGTGAGTCATTCCTCCGACACGCACAGGGCTCCAGCATGCTCCAAGACTCATAATGAACTTGTCCAGGCTCAGAACATTTGACACTGAATCTGTTACAGATCAGATTACTACACTGTCCTACTTCTGAATACATGGGGACATTATCTTAGCATTCTTACGTGCCCGTCTTGAAGACGATAGCCAGGGCTGTCAGCATGAAGAGGTGACGGATGATGTTTTGCTAAGTGGATGGCACTCCCTGAGGAAGAATTCCTGAGACCCAGAGATATGGACAACATAGATACATGCTGCCTGCAACTGCCAGCAAAACCAGAAGCTTCACTTTATCTCTTTTCATATTAGTTCTAATAACATGATTTTTAATTCTGGCTAGTAATCATGCAAAAATAGTGTATTTAATCTGTAGTATTATTGTAATATAAAGTATAGATATTGAAATACTGAATATTTTCCATCATATACCTGCTACTGTATTCTCTAAAGGCTGGACTAAACACATATTAAACCAATTCAAAAAGTGAGAAAACTCAAAGAAAATAGAGAAGAAATTTTTATAGTGAGGGTTTATTTAGGCACACAAAACACGGATGAACTTTTACATATCTCTGAGTTGATATCTTTACCACAATCACACAAACCACTGTCTTGCATTTTCCAGAGGCCCAGCTGATGCTCTGGTTTTCACCAGTGTGGCGAACTGGGTCTTATCACTTCCTGCCTGTTTCGAGTCCTCTCCAACCTTGCTCCTTCCAGCAGCAATGTTTCTCAGACCACTCTTGATAACACCACAGAAAGGAAATGGTCTGGAGGAAGAAGAGGCTATCGTGGCATTTGAATTTCCCAAGAAATTTCTTCATGCAACATTTTTAAAGGCTTGTGAACTATCTCTGTAACATCCTGGTTCTTTCTTCCTTACTGGTTACCACATCGATGGTGGTCATTTCCTCTGCTCCCCCCTCCCCGTTCCCTCTTTCTTACGCTACCTAATCCCTCTTTCCTACCACCCCGACTTAGCTTTGAAATTAGACCACTTTTGCACATTTCTTCAAAGCCAATTTATAAATAAAGTGAAGAAAATCAAACCTAACATCAATTCTTGTTTCATTTCACTCTTCATCCTCTCCCCTTTGACCTGAATCCTGTCCATTTCCAAATGCCTTCTTTGATACCCACACCAGTTCTTTCTACCCAAACCTACCTACTGACCTAAGAAGCAAACTTATGTGTGATACCAGATCAAAAAGGTTCCTTGAGGATCAGATGGGTTGTATCCAGGCCTTTCCTCAGTCAGTCTTTCATGACTCTCCTTAAAAATTCCAGTAGATTATCACTTCTGTGCACCTACGGACAGTATCTGCAGTAATATCACAAGTGTCTTAGTCTTTTTCCTTCCTTCAGACTCTGATTTATTATTTTGTTCTCTTCCAACTACTAAAATCAATCAAACCCATAGACATGCAATTTTCCAGGTCTTCCCTAGATACATTTTTGAACAACTAGCTGAATTTCTTGTAGCCTGTGATACTGATACCATGGAATACACCAAAGCTTCTTTACCTTATTGCACAACTGTGTTTCTGCAGGAAAACTTACATGTTCTCTTGCCATGCTTGTGAAGATAACCTTGAACACATTAATGGACCATAAACCAATATTTATCTGACATTGCAGATAGGTTGAAACTATAGCTTTGAGAGGTGTGGATGGCCCAATTCCCCTCAATAGTGTGTTAATGCTGAAACAAAAATTGACAATTTAAATTCCAACATTATTAATGATTCCACTGATGATCATTTTAGCAGAAGTATCCAGCCAATGCATTTATTCCACAATCCCAAACTGCCTCCCATGCCTTCACAAGTGCCAAAAGCTCCAACTGTCCCCTTCCCAACAGCCAAAGACTTCAGCTTCCCCATGGCAACTCCTACAATGCACTTCTGAATCTTCGTTACAACATTGAACCAAGTAGGGAGTGAACGTCAGAAAAATAGCATCAATTAAATTTATTTCAGTATCAAAATAAATAATACCAATTGTTTTATTCATTTAGGTACTTAATTGAGTAAACTTTTATATAAATTTAATTTAAACAAATCTGCTATTGAACTGCTGCAGGACTAAGGACTCTGCCAAATAATTGAAGTCCAGTTTGTCAGACAGTCCATAGTCCCCGGAACAGAAATATTGCTTTAAGAAGCTAAACTCTGACATTATATGCCACTTCTTTTTTTTTTTTTTTTTTTTTTTTTTTT
>Ga0065711_1036791_pt1 | contig 20575 bp, 18 predicted proteins | sample Hoacrofraction12_FD_59098 | JGI IMG/M metagenome (GOLD analysis project Ga0065711, IMG submission 59098) | Hoatzin crop microbial communities from Cojedes, Venezuela - Epithelial fraction 12 v2 (version 2) | ecosystem: Host-associated > Birds > Digestive system > Esophagus > Crop | place...
TGCACCCCAGGATCCCATTGGCCTTCTTGGCAGCCAGGGCACACTGCTGGCTCATGGTCACCCTGTCGTCCCCCAGCACACCCAGGTCCCTCTCCACAGAGCTGCTCTCCAGCAGGTCTGCCCTGAGCCTGTACTGATGAATGGGGTTGTTCCTCCCCAGGTGCAGGACCCTGCACTTGCCCTTGTTGAACCTCATCGGGTTCCTCTCTGCCCAACTCTCCAGCCTGTCCAGGTCTCGCACAGCCTTCCGGTGTATCCACCACTCCTCCCAGTTTGGTGTCATCAGCAAACTTGCTGAGGGTACACTCTAACTCTTCATCCAGGTCATTGATGAAGAAGTTAAACAAGACTGGGCCCAGTACTGACCCCTGAGGGACACCACTAGTTACAGGCCTCCAACCAGACTCAGCGCCGCTGACGACAACCCTCTGAGCTCTGCCATTCAGCCAGTTCTCAATCCACCTCACTGACCACTCATCCAGCCCACGCTTCCTGAGCTTCCCTAGGAGGATGTTCTGGGAGACAGTGTCAAAAGCCTTGCTGAAGTCCAGGTAGACAACATCCACGGCTCTCCCCTCATCTACCCAGCTGGTCATGCCACTGTAGAAAGCTATCAGATTGGTTAGGCATGATTTCCCCTTGGTGAATCCATGCTGACTACTCCTGACAACCTTCTTTTCCTCCACTTGCTTGATGATGACCTCCAGGATGAGCTGCTCCATCACCTTTCCCGGGATGGAGGTGAGGCTGACCGGCCTGCCTGCTTGGTGAAGGCGGTTTTCAAATGAAGGCAGAGTGGAGACGGAACTGCCTTCTTAAAACGCGAAACAAGAATAGCCTTACCGTACGTTTCACATCATTTCCCGTATCGCCACCTGGCCTGCCACTCTCACCTTTCAGAGGACAATCCCTTTGCACAGCAGGCACATTTAGAGGCTAGAAACCAGTGCCAGCAAGTTACCAACAGCCCACTGCTCCCCACAGTACCAAGGCTGCGGTCCCTGTGGAGCAGCAGAGCGCACTTAGGTGAACACCTCTGGTTTTCTACAGACAGGGGCCAGATCAAGCAGTTACAACTGCAGCAGCAAAGATCTGCTTGATCAGCAGACTGCTAGCGAGCAGAGGGCATAAGATGTAGCAGTTCATGTCTGCAGTGCCATTCTTGTACATGGAAGCCACGAACTCAGCTGAGTTCCCCAAACCCCTCCCTGGGGATTTGTTCCTGAGGTTTGAGTTAAGACATTTCTATACGTGAAGTCTCACTAGCTTCTTTCCAAACAACCCACATACTTCTATTGCCTAATTCTTTATCAGTAGTTTAAGATCAGACTCGGCCTGTAAAGAGTGGAGGTGGTGAACCCTACCTTTGTTTTGAGATGGGCCCAAACAAAACCCTTGCTCCAGACAGTCCTGCACTGCAGCACTTCAGTCTGGGAACCATATTTTCCAATCCTGCATTTCTTTTCACTACTCATTGCTTCGATTACTAAAAGATCTAGTGCTGTACCTTATTAACCACATTCCAGACCACCCAGTGCCAACTTCAGTGTCCACCTACAGTGGTCCCATACGAAACACAGCCAAGCCCAGGCATGCACTTCCATTTTAGGTAGAGAAGTACCCATGAAAGAGTTTGGTTTTTCCAAGTCATGTATTTTGGTGGGGAGAAGAATGACGACCGAAGGTAGACAGTTTCCTATTCCCTTCTTACCAATATTCAATATCTGGGGAACTGCATGGCATCTTACAATGCCTTATGGAAGGATTGCTGGTCATTTAGATGGCTTTCTTACATTATTACTACACTAAAAAACATTATTCCCGCCCACAAGCTGCATTCACTGAGCTCTCTCTTCCTTTTGAATGATTCATCTATTACAGTATTATTGCTAAAATGGATGTTCATCATTTACAGATGTGAAATGCCTCTATTTGTTTAAATTATACCACCAAAATCTTTCCCACACACTTTCCCACCTCTCCCTCCAGATCACAGAATAAAGGAAGAATTTGCTTACTGAAGAAAAAGCAGTTACTGAGCTGCTAAATTCATTCTCTCTCTCACGCACACACACAAAACCACAAAAGAGCAATTTTTGTTTATGGGTAAGAGGAAAAAACGTCCCTTGTGCATACCTGTTGGTGTTATACTCTAAACCCCCAACTTCCTTGCTTGCCTGCAAGAGATCAAGAATTCCTGCTGAACTTCCACTCTCTTTCTTTACTTTGGAATTGCGCCCTGGCTTTGCCTCCGTGTCAATGTGAAGCAAATCCTCATCTGACGAGTCATCACTCTGCAAAAACAAGGAAATGGCTCAGAAAAACCCAGAAACTCATTAAGTTAGTCAACAAGACCACCACAATAATTTCTGTAGCCTGCTGCTCCTCTAAAGACACAGGGCTAGCATTCATAATTTGCTTTCATTAAAGAAAAAACAAAACAAAACAAAACCAGCACACAGTAAAAATCCGTTTCCTTGCAACCCCTAGGCATGGCAGGTTTTTCTTTACCCATCCAGCCCTGGGGAGTCAGCTTTGAGGTCTGATCCTGCACGTGGGATCAAACCACTGTAACAGCGGTGTCTCTGGGCGCTGTGTTGCCTCAGCAGCCCCTGCTCCTGCTCTTGAGACAACGACCCATGCCGCAAAAGAAGTGAACGTGGCTTTATCTGTCAGCTGAGCTAGGCATCGTGGCACAAGATTATGATGTTAATAGCCAGTTCAGCCACAGGGACAGACCCGCTTCTGCCATCCCTACTGCAAGACAACAGGACGATCTGAGAGAGGAATGGGACAGACACACATAAACAGCAGCATCTGAGGCCACTGAAAGCAGCTACCTGCACCTAACTGTCTTTTTGGGGATGCTATCTCTGTGCACTGTAGTCTAGGGTACAACAGAACAACTATTTTCCCCGTTCCTGCCCCGCTTTCAGGCCTCTGAAGTTCTGGCCCTTATTGCTCAGACTGTCAGTCGTCGTTCTCTCCAGGAACTGGTTCCCTCCTCAAGCTTCTGCACAGTGAGGTACCAGCATGTTTGTCCCTGCTCTCTGTGCACCAGGCTCCAGACATCAAGTACTGACTGAGGCAAGGAGGTCTGCACTTGCTCTTGAATATCGCCGAGCCCAACCAGCATGACATATAGTCCTGAGTTCTTAGGGCCAAACATTGCCGTAACCTACAGCTCTGCGTTACCGAGCTAGTTTGCTTTTTCTGACTGATTCAGACATTATGATACGAATTTGTATTAGCCACAGCTGGGCAAAACATTTAGTTTTAACGTCATTTAAAGTAATTTAGTTTCCAGCATTAAGCTTCAATGCTAACACAGGGCACACTTAGGCCTGTGCTGTTCAGCTTCCTGAAGGTAAGCTATCGACAGGCACACTGACAGTGTCCCACGCTAGGGACATGCTGAAGCATCATGCTGAGTCAAGGGCGTTCTAGATGTAAGCCCACAGTGGGCAGAAGGAGAGTCTGCTAAGTGACAGCAAACAAAACCTTCCATTGCTACAGAACAGGGATTAAGGGCTTCTAGTCATGTCAGATACCAAGTGACATGAGTTCAGCTGTATTAGCATTACTCCAAGTTTCATCTGTCAAACACGAATGTGGAAATTTAATGCCCAGTGTTCAAAGCACATGGCGACAGATGCAGGTTGGGAGCCCAGCTTGGGACAGACCCCTCTGCCTATCAGCAACGTAACATCGAGCCAGGTACGGCAGAAAACTCCTTCTGACCCTTCCCATTCCTTCTTACGGCTTGCTCCTGCCCCCGTGGCGGTGTACAACTGTGACGGTTCCCATGCGCGCTTCCCACCGGGCCTGATCACCTCCAGGCAGTTCAAGCCACAGCACCAAGCCATGCTCAGCCCTGGCAAAGTCCGGATGCTCCCTACTCTGGGCAGACTGTGACGGCAGAACGAAGGAGAGGAGGTGACAACAGCCCAGGAGAAGGCTTTGCTACTGCCACTACAGTCCTGCCCCACACACTGCTAGACACACACGACGGGGGCTTGCTTGTGACAGGTACAACCAGAACCATACCTTGTACGATACCGACTCCACCTTCGGCTTCTTAACAGGAGTGTGCTGCAGAGTGTCTTTTTTATCCGATAAAACTGAATTGAAAAAAAAAAAAAGAAAAAACAAAGTCATGGTTCTCTTCCCTTCAAAAGATAGCAGTCCTGAGCCACAACTTCTAAAGCAATTCAAACCCACCTTCATTTGACCGACAGTTAAGACATGGCTTTCTTTATTATAAATCACACAGATTTTAAAGACTAATTTTGGACAATCAACACATAAGATTTTGTTGTGCAGATACAGACAAAACAGGAAACATTCTTACAGGGCAGTTCTCTTTTCGTAGTGTTTTTCTTCCTCCTGATTGGAAACTCATCAATTTTAAGTTCACCATCATCTGACACATATTCATATTCATCTCGCACAGGTTTTGCTTTATCTTCTTTAAAATTCTGCAGGGACCCAAACACACTAGTATTCAGCTGGGTTTTGGCTCCCTTTGAACTGCAAAAAAAAATACAAATCAGTAACAATATTCTGATTGGAAAACATTTTGCAAACTGACAGAGAGGAAGACAACAAGTATCTTTATGTAGGAATCTCAGTCAACTTCAAAACTTTCCGAGGCACCACAGCAATCCAAATAATTTTACAAACACATTTCTGTACCTCCAATTTACATCTCAAAATAGAGCAGCCTTGGCTGGCTTCAAATAAGCACTGTATTACTCAAGCTCGAGGTATACCATGATATGCACAATATACATGCAGTATGGCATTTTGGTATGCAGAGTTCATTAAACAGTTTCTTAAAAACATACCCTGAGTAGGATCTGCACAAAAACCACTTCATGTAACTCAGATAGTAAGAACCTGAAGCACCAAAACACAAGACATTGCCTGAATACTGAAGACACTGTTCTCAAGCAAACTACCAGCCTCAAAGATAGGTTATTGCTGTTATGGCCAGGTGTGCTGGGTTCTAGGTAAAATCAGGTTCTAGAGTGAAGAACTTTCTGCTTACGTGCATATTCTACATTGCCCAGAAAGGCAGATTTTCACCTTCTTGTATAAAAAAACCATAAATAACGACAAGACTTATTAATCTGCTTTTTTTAATGGATGTGCATTGTCATAGCTTTTACTTACCCAAGCAACTTTTTATTAGAGAAAGAGAATGTAAATTTGTTGTCCTTATTTCCTGACAAAGGTGTCTTTTCTGATTTGTGTTCTTCTTCCATTTTTAGAAGTGAATCGGGTTTACTGTTCTAAAAGGCAAAGGACCCAAACCAAATCAATAAATTCCGTTGAATGAGTTGTTGATATTTCAGATTCCTAGGTAACTGCAGAGAATCCATTCATCTATATGCAGAGAAAGATATGTTCCCCAAATGTTGTAACTCATAGAGGATTATACTCAGACTACACGGGTTTTAGTTCAGGGACTTGTCCCCACTCCAGCAGCACTTCAGCACCAGTCTAAGCAACGCCTGCCACCAACATGAGGTCAAATTTTAACACTGTGCTCTTAAACTGGTATAGACCGGTGTAAAATACTAAACCGACGTTCCGTGACTCAGAGCACCAGCTAAGCATGCTGCTCACCAGCGTTGTGCCTGTGTGGCTAAGGACAGAATCTAGCACAGTGCCTGCAACCTCGCAAACGCGTCTGCATTTTATTCCCAGGCTCCACTTGCTTCTTTCACACCTTCAGAAGAGCTTGAATGATGAATTTAACAATTTAATGTCAAAGTCATTCAGTGCAAAGGAAGCCTTAATTATTTTTTAAGCATCGCCTTAATACCTTCCTAAGCTGTACTGGCTGCGGAATTAATTGGTGCATATTGATCTAGTCACATTAACCATGACTTTTTTAACACAAAAAATTTAGATGTCTCTAACGTTAATGATTCATGATTCTTAATAGTTTCCCCACATGAAAAAGAATGTACTTTTGTTTCGTTTTGGGAATTTGTTTGCACCTTTGTCATTAGAAGTTCACCAAGCAGGCAAAATTCAGACAGCTATTTCTGTGAGAAAGCCTAGTGTCACCTTATTTTAAACTGTACCCAGAGAAAAAAATCTATTATTCTATGCATGAGTTTTACTCACCCTACATTAGCCCTCCAGGAAGGCAAGCTTTTAATTCATGTGGCATAATTCAGATTTCATTAACTGCACTTTTATGCCGTCATTAGTTATTGATTTCTCTGGAACTACTTCAGACATAGAGTAGTACGACTGCATTAAAGTAAGGATCACGAAAGAGCTCAGCACTGAAAAATCTCACTATTAACAGTGTTCCCACTGGCTTCAACAAGGACAAAGATGGACAATTCGGCATATGCCCCTCCTCCTTTATCAGTGATTACTTGCTTACTTTCTGTCCAACATTTTTTCTTTGGGAACTGAAAATTGGTGCTTTGTACTCTCTGCTTAGGCAGACCTATGAACATTTCTCCACCCTCGACTTCTCACTACGTGGCAGAATCAGCAGCAGAATTTAACACGAGACGTTACCTTATACTTCCATTTGGCTTCCGTTTTGCTTTTATTTTGCTCTCGAACTTCAAATTTCTCCACCTCATTCTGCTTACTAGCAGTTTCCTTATTGGGAACACTTAAAACATTCTTTGCAGCCTGGGGAAAAAGTCAGCATGTACTCTTAATGAGGATGGAGGGCTGGCACGTTACAGAAACACTTTTGTATCTGGAACACAACACGATGTATTTTTGAAAACTCCTCTTCTGATTCATTCTTTTTGAACCCAAATATGAGATTCAAATATTGCTCCTTCAGAGAATGCAGAAGACTACATTTCCCCTTGATATACGAAGATACAAGATTACTGTAAAAACATACTCATCTCCCTGCTTATTGCTCCCTGGACAGGTTTTGCAAACTGCATACAAACCAGTAGGAAATTCAGGAGCATTTTAGGAAAGACTTCGGGATACTTCTTAACAAACAGCGTGCAATACATTACTCTGTCAGTGCCCCAGTGAAATCCTGACCCCTACTGAAGTCAGCAGCAAAATTCACATGGAATTAAAGGCCGTCAAAATGAAACTTGTCCTACATGGGCAAAAATGGCAGCCAACTATTGTTTTATCTTCACTCACTCATTCTAGAGCAAAATCTCATGCAAATACGATGCTTTAGAAATTAGCTCCTTCATCTTTGATAACCGATTATGGAAATGCACACAAGATTGCTAATAACACTTGAAATAAGAATATAATAGTTCAAGGGGAAAAAACCAAAACCATTAAAAATGTCTTTTAATTTTCATCTCACCTCAGTTTGGGCAGGGAACTGGCAGTAGTTTGCCAGACTCAGCTTGAATCAACAGGTTTCTTGGAGGCTCCACATCAAATGAATAACCAAGCAAATAGTCAAATCAAACCAAACAGTCAGGTAAAAAAAGGGTGGAAAGCTAGTATTTTCAAAACCTTCATTTACTTCAGCAGAGACAGGGTTTTACACTGTGTTGCTTAAATCATTTTTCTCACGAGATCGAAGGCGTGATTTTATCCCTACTATGGTGAGAGAACAGGGAGAGCTTAAAATACCACGCACCTTCCCCTTCTTTGGCGTCTCGATCTTTGTCAGAGCCTCCTTTGTGTGTGCCTCCAGCAAGTCGAGATTCGGGATGGCTGGCGGTGGACTCTCTTTTGCCTTCTTGCCTTTCTTTTTTCCTTCTCCCTTAACTTTCGGTGTCTTGGGAGGCTTCGGCGGTTTGGGCGGCTTGGGAGGTTTGGGGGGTTTGGATGGCTTGAGTTGTTTGGGGGCTTTCACAGTTTTGGGAGTCTTTTTTTTAGGGAGCTTTTCTACAGGTGGGGGCGGAGGCGTCACTTCGACAGGTGATGGTGCCTCCTCCTTCTCCACGGGACAGATTTCCTCGGCATTTGTGTTGGCACTCGTGTCTGCTTTGCTGGCCTTCGAAGCATTCTGCAGTTTAGTATCAAATGGGAAGGCATTCAGACCCCCTTGTCTCATGTTAGGTACTCCCTTGCACCCTCACTTTCTTGGGGAAACAAACCCCAGAGATCCCCCCTTCACTGAAAGGGTAATGGCATTCACAGGTCAGGCTGGCCAGAGAACGAAGACCACATCGCACGCCACAGCAACGCTTTGCTCACCAGTAATTCCCACCCCCGCGTTGCTCAAGTACAAGTCTGGCCTGGAGAAACTCTGGTGGCTTCCTAAGGAATGTAACTCACACCAGGTTTTATCATCAGGTAGGACAGCTAAATGGACTGCCCATATCAACAGATGTATAAACTCAACAATCTTTTGCTTCGAATGCTGATCAGCTGGAGCACAAACCATTCCCATTTAATTCAGATGTGACAAATGTAGCAGAATCCTGTTTCATGCCCCCAGGAAAAATAAGCAGTAAAATAGCTGCCCAATTAAAATTAACGCTGTCTGACTAATTAAAAAGAAATTATTTTCTCCTTAACTTGCCATTCTCATCATCAGAAAACTTGCAGACTACATCAAAGAGGATAAAAGGACAAGATAGATGTCAATTTTGATGTCTTTGGATATAGTTAGAGAAAGGGGTGGAATGTAACACAATGTCTTCTTAAAGCAACTGAACTAGTTCTTGTCACCTTGCACTGTCACACATCCCCAGTAAGTGGAATATGATACCAGACTTAGTGGATGATACCTCCATGTGGCCTACATTTTTGGGTTGGGTTTTTGGGGGGGGGGTTTGTATAATTATTATCACCTTTGCTATAGTAACTCTGCCAAGAAGCCAGCCAAGAGCAAGGCTTCCTGTTGGGACAACGTACAGAGTCATAGTCCCAAGCTCAGACATAGCAAAGACCGAACAACACAAGTAAAAGGAGATAATACATAGGGAGAGTGATCACAGGGATGGCAGCAGCGTTCTCTATGTTCTATCGCATTTTGGGGTAGGGAGTAGCGAAAGTGAAAGAGAAAATAAGGATGGAGAGGGGAGTGTGGCCAGTCCAGCCAGGAGAAGGTGGAGGAGGAAGGATGCACGACAGGCAAGCACAGCGTAAAGCCGAGGAGAAAGCAAACAGGGGCCCAGAATATGTGGCAAGTCAGCCACAGACAAGAGCCGCGAGCAGTCCCCCTGCTGCGAACCCTCACATGAATTCTTTAAATGAAGAGAGTGGGAAAAAGAGAGTCATGTATTTCAAAGAACCCATTTTATAGCCCAGATTATTAACAGACCCACAATATACCTAATATCATGAAAAGAGTACAAACCTCACTTAATCTTATTTCTTTGGCAAGGTCCTTGATAAGTTGTGCTGGTTTGAAGTTTTCTGGTAGTTCATCTTCATGCTCTGCTAAAGCCTGAAACAGAACAAAGCCAGGCTGCTGGTTTTGTGCATGGTTTTTTTGAAAAATAAAAAAAATCCAAAAGAAAACCAAACCTCTTTAAGTGACACATCAATATCTTTCCTATGTACCAAAATCCACACTGCCCACATCAGTAGTCCAAATAAGAAAAAAATACACTTTTTTTCCCTTCCTGGATGTTATTGTAAACAGTTGTCTCAAGAGAACACCAAAGTCAATGGTCTCTTTCAGATATTACTGCATTTTCACAACTGTAACATCACTTTGCTCACCCCCTTATATGAGATTCTGTGAGAAATTCCCTTTCTACACCTACAAGGCGAGACTGCCTTAGGCTGGTGTCTTTGGTGAGTATAACAGGTATGTACCCTGCCAGCGGAGCGGTTTGGGAGCCCTCTGACAGAACTAACAACATCTGCATTCACGTGCCACGTTACAATACTCAAAGTTCAACTTTACCTAAATGCCAACACAGTCTCACTTCCTTCACTCACTACTTCTCATCTGCAGGGCAAGTGGAAAAATAAACACGGTGAGCTGGAGAAGAGAGCTTCCGCACCTCTCAGTCCTTCTACGGGAAACCAGGGAGCAACGCTGAATTCAGGCTCAGGCGCTGGCGTTCGGCAGCACGGAGCAGCCGAGTCCCTGACTGTGTTTAGATCTGGGACAGCCACCCAACTGGCCTGACTACGTCTGCGGCTTTGTGTGCTCAGCTGCTCATCCCTTCCGAAAACCCTAACGCTGCCAGTTCCCCCGCCCGCGTTTTATGACTGAATGGCCTGTCTCCTGCAGCGAATTCCCCACAACTTTAGCAGCAACACACACAAGAATAACACTTCTGAAAGGACTGCAACAGGCAATTTCAGGCTGCAAATCCCTTTAAGCCTTCTCTCCAACCAATACGTATTTCCTGGCTCAATTAATGTGTTGATTTGCACGAACCGGGCAGCTCGTGCAAACAAAAATGCAGGCGTTGTTCTAGGCCTTGCTTACATACACAACCTCTTTTTAATTGATTTGGCAGATGAAAATGCTCAGAGCCAGGGAGAACATTAATTCAGTATCCTTTTGGCCATGTGCAGAACTGATTTTTTAAAAACTCTTGTGGTATCTTTTTTCCTGCTGACTTCCCAAGAGGCACTACCAAATCCCAGCTATCGCCCTCCTTCCCCGTTCTCCCAGTCGCTTCTCCTTGGGATTTTAGAATTGGCTGTTTTGCTATGGAGACATTATTTGTTCTAGCATTTGCTCTCTGTTCCAGCAACTGATAAACCTGAGGAACACATGATATTAAAACAGGCTGCCTCTCCTACCTGTTTTTTAGTCCATGACCTGAAAGCACCATTGAGAATTTTTGCTCCTTGGAGTAAATGAGCAGGAGGTTGTTGCCCAGCTTTATGCAAACCTAAGTAGAGGAAAAAAACAACACCATTCAAACACTGCTAGTTGAAGTTGTCCTACACAAAATCTTTAATTTGAAAAAGTTTAACTGTGAGAAAGTTGGTCACCACAAATTAATCCCTATTATAACTTGATGGTAATAAGGAATATATCTACTGCATCATAAATGATCAATCCCTACACTGTGCTCCTGTAAGTTATGTCTACACTGGCAATCCTTCCTGTTCCTTTCTTGGTCCCATACTCAAGCTAGCTTCCATGTTCATGCACCCTAGGCTGTGGGAATAAAAAGGTTCCGTCAGCGGTTCTTTAATTCTGACGGAAAAAGCAAGTACCAATATGTGGAAACAAAGGTGACACCGGGCAAAGCATTTCACTTCTGCACGAGTACAAGCCTGCCTAAACTTTTCCCCTCATTCCAGTTTTGCTCAGTCGGTCACAAGGGGGCCCTTCCAGGCGACCCTCAGAGGGACCCCTCACCTTGCTTATTAATCATACACTTTTTTCTCATTATAAAAGGATCTGCTGGGTGTCTCCAGACACATTCTGTAATACGAGAAACAGAGGCAAAGAGCCTCGTGAGACTGAATCTGTAAAGAACATACACACGTGGACATTTGGATCAACTCTGAAGGAATTTGACTGGGAAGATTTTGAATTTCACAGAAAACTTTGCTTTAATTCTCAGTGCTTCTGCTGGCCACATCTCTGATGTTCCTGTGGCCCCGTGTATAAGCGACCTGCCCACGTACTTCAGCTGGGATGAGCAGTGATGGGAGAAGCGTGTGCTACTGTGTGCCTCGGGCTGGCAGAGTGTGTAGCTCATTAGGTTAAAACAGGGAACGAATCCACACATGATAGGCAAATAGTAACTGAAAAAAAAGTTGCATTTTTTGCTTCTAAGGCAACTTCAATACATTTTATAAAGAAGATGAAACCTTCCCTCAGGCATAGGTAAGAGAGACAGTCAAGGTCCTTCCTGGAGCAAGACAGCAGGATATTAAGGGGAGAGCTGGACCAGACCAGCATGCTCTGCTGCCATGTTAAAAGCAGTTTTCAAACACTAACACGACTGATTTTGGCCACTTGTCCATCTTCTATGTGACACATCAGCAGAAATTAAGAGTAACTAATTTCAGGCCCCCAAAGCTAAACAATTAAGGCAGGCAAAGAAACGCAGTTTTACCTTTGAATGTCTCTAGCAGATGCTTTCCCATATACCAACATGCAGTTTCGAAATTTGGAAACTGGGTCAGACTGACAATTTTCAATCGTCGTTCTACTTCATATGCCCTGCAATACAAAGCCACATGACCTCAAAGCGCAGCAGCTTACAAGTACGTCGCCCCGTGACAAGCACTGCTCATAAATGCCTGAGGTTCATTTTGCAGTGCTTCATTTCTTTGTGCCGCTACCACGTATTCTGGCAGCAGATCAGAAGTAAAAATAACACTAGTAAGAACCTCTGTGATACAGATGTCAGACAGTTTTATTGCATTGTCCAGCATCAGTAAAGAACTACTTGTGTTGTCTTATGCTGGGGAAAGAACCCAGCTGAGCAGGTGGGGGCTTATCCAGAAGGCGAATGGCACGTTCTAGGGTAAAACTCCTGACGGTTATTAACAGTTCTTCCTTCAGGACTTGGCCACACCAATCCAAGCACCTCACATATCCTTCCCTGCACTACGCAGCAAGTGTAAAGACAGCTGGGAATAACTCAGCATGGGAGAACATGGTCGAAGGGGACAAACGTGGGTACGCTTTCCACAATTGCCCAGTAGAGCTACACCAACGTTACTGCAAACGTACACTAATTCATAGGAGAGAGGATGGCCAGTTTATTAAAAACTGAGCCTCTGCCTAACTTTAGAGTTTAAAGACACATTACCTCATCTGCATTTCAACGCTTAGACTATGTAGAAAATGTCCTGCAAAGGCCAGGCAGTCTACAGGCGTTAGAGTTGCATAAATCCAACCTAAAAGAGAAGAGTCACGAGGATAAAACCAGAACCACATACGCTTTGAACAGAGTCGCATCTGGCTCCGTGTTAGTTTTGCACGATAAAGGCCCAGCCCAGGAGGGTGCCACACGCCTTTGGCTCCCAGTCCCAGGACTGCCTTCAGTGGTGGCAGACACTGAAAGGGGACATACTGCTCCCACTGACATTACTTTCTTGTTAGTGCGAAAAGCAGCCACAGCTACATAACAGTAGCTGCTTTCACATCACCATAAAAATCTGTGACAGCTCTTGACACTGACTTTATTGTAGTGCCACGAACAGGTGTTTTCCAAACACTTATTTTCATGCAAAAATGCACTTGAATTAGTGAATCTCTATAAATTGTTCACTGTTTATTCCACCATCTGCTCCACATATGGTCATGAGAGAAATGCCTACTTTCCACTTCTTCCAGTCAAAGTAACATTCAAGTGTGTAAACGTTCTGTGCAAGAATACACTCACACACAGAAAAAGGGCACTACTGGATGCTGCCTCCAAAACACGAGCACCAGTGCTGTTGCTTGCCACTCCGCCTGGAAGCCTCAATTCAGATTATGGATTGAGTGGGCAGTGCCTTGCTTAAAGGCACACAGAGGGAGAGAAAATCCCTGGCCTGAAGAGATTACAGTTTCAACAGGTAACAGGGAGTGCTGGAAACAGCAAGGCAAATGAGGAATTAATTGTTCATGGTGAGAGGCAGGTGAGGGACAGTTCTACTCCTGCCCTGTCCCTCACCTATCTCTCACCATGAACAATTATTAACTCCTTAAAACTCTGCACTGTTTGCTGATCAACTCCCTACCCTTACGAGGATCCTCCCAGAACTGAGAAAAACAAAATCCACCATCCCTAATCTGCAATGAAAGCCCAAGTCTATCAATTAACCCATAAAAATATGTGACACCCAGGTCTTCAGCCTCATATGAAACCATAAATGCACACTCACACTCGCGCAGGCACCTGTAGTTCCTTAGTGTCACAGGGAATCAATGACCATGAAAAGGATGTTGTGGGGAGTCATGGTCAGCAAGCAATTTAACATGAATTCTCTGTTAGATGGCAAAAAGCACCTATGTCATGGTTGGATATAGAGAGGAAACTCATGAGTTACTGCAACCCAGCTAGACCAAGAGTGGAACACTCTACTTGATAGTTGCATTTTTAAAAGGGTGCCGAACTATTGATAGAAAGTAGTAAAAGTTCTGATTTTTTTTGTAAGCACATGAAATTACACTTCTGCTGAGCATCTATAGCATTTTGGACGTGCTATTTCAGCAGCTGTAAAAAATGAGCAGGAAACCTCACCTGCAACAGCCAGCTCACCTGATGGAATGAAGAGTGTCTGTCCTTGTTTAACTGTGCACTTGTAACATTTATCTACTTGGTCTGCAAAAAACATCTCGCTGTGGTTTGCTGCCGATTGCCAGCGTTCATAAAGAGAAATATTTGCAGAGGCTGGTTTGATGAGATAAAATATCTTTTCTCCCTGAATTAGAAAACACAAAATTAGCAACAAGCAGCCAAACCAAGCACTGTTGCACTGGCATAGATTCACGCACACATGCGCGCGCACATAAATACTTCTTTACAGAAATATATAGCACTACATATGTTCACATTGCTGAAATAAAATTCACTCATAGCTTTGTACAGAACGGCTGAAATAACTGAATCACCAGCTGACCACATTTGCTCAGATATGTGGGACTGATGTTGCAAAATTTTACAGTGCCAGATTCCATTATCCCACAAAAGCGCGACGTAGTATCTCTCAGGTCTTAGGCGACGTCTGTGCAGCAGGCACTACAGCAATACTGAAATCCAAATACAACGAAAACACACAGACGACTTCCACACTCCCAGCGGCTTCCTCGCTCGGCAGGCCCTGGCGCTGCTGCGAGCGTACCCACTCACAGCAGTTAAGGCTCTGCATGCTTCTCACGGATACACCAGGACCGCGGGGGGAAAAAACACCTGAGGTCTGAATTTCTGAGAGAATGTTAGGGTAGTCTTCGCATGTGAAATTTAGTTCGTTACTCGATACAGCGCAGCAACAGGACCCCTCACCTTCAGCACGTGGTACCATGCGGAAGCTCCTCCCGAATCTATGTGGAAGTCTGTGTAGCTGTCCTTCACGCAGATCAGGCAGTACTTGGTGACTTTTGGTTTCGCCAGAAGAGCATCATCAGGCCAGTAGTTTTCCACCCAGGACAACTTCTTGACTATATCTGGAGGCTCTACAAAACTCGACATCCTTTAAAGAGAGAATTGAAAACAGACATGCACCTTTTCAAAAAAGAGCACAAGGACCCTGACGCAACACAAAGCGGAGCGAGACTCCAGTACTTGCACGGCCATCTGAAGCAGCTCCTGACGCGGCAGTGGAACTGCTCTTCCTTCAGAAAAACTGTGAAAACTGTTTACAGACAGAGATAAAAGGCTTTTTCAGTATATGACTTAGCAACGATCCTTCGACTTCTTTCAGCAGCAGTATTTATGATCAAGCATATGCTGTTTGTATTTTTCCAGCCCCTGCCTCTTGCTCTGTAGGCTCAGTTACCAACAGCGCTGTCATCGCAGCCACTTTCCCAGCCCCCTTCAGAAGAGAACGTGAAACGCGTGCTCTCTCACACTAATGGTCTGGCGAGTCTTAAAAATTTGCAAGTTAAGCTGAGTATTAAAAATCCTAATAGCTATAACCTTAGTACTTAAGGACTAAAGAAGCCTTGATCTGATCCTGAAAATCACAGTGATCTTTTTATTTAGACTGACTAAACTACATTAAAAGCTCAGAAGAAGCAAAAAGTCTAATTTGCTAATGTGAATATACTTACTTAAAATAAAACACATGTAATATTCATATAATTTACACAAATGAGTTGCGCATTCATACAATGCGTAGATATTCATATTGTATATACTTATTTATATAATTCACATATTATGTTTATAGTAAATATATAATATATACTATAAATTACAGCTAAGATGGTGTAGTGGCATGATAAACACGTATTAAAAGTGTTTCATCCCAGAATGTGCTAAATTTTATATCTAAATAGTCCAAAATTGGGACTAATATTTGGAGGGGGCGGAGGTTCACTGTTGGGCGCTTGCAAATATCACGTCAGTAAGAGTATCTGCACTTCACACTGAAATTAAATGCTCCCATGTGTCATTTCTGCTCTCTGTCAAACACTGATAACAATAGCTCCATTTAAAATGGCAGAGAAAGATGGAGCAGTGCGTTCAATTAAAGTGTCACTGCCTATGTTAAGAAATAAAATATTTGCTAGTTAATGTCTAAATTAGCAGCATATGAGCGACAGCTCCAGCAGTCCTGCAGAACAAAAGGCCTCCCGTTATTCCGGGATAATGGCAGAAAGCTAAAAAAAATCTCAGTTGAAGATGCTGGTAATCTTTGAAGCCTGTAATTACTGGAGATGCTGTCCGCAGAAATGGGTGTGCGCTACTAAAACACTAACTATGGGGCTAAAGGTAATGGCTTTGAAAAAAAAGAGTTTGTCATTCTTCCTCAGCCTTCTGTTTTAAGGCTACTCTACGTCTTCTTGCTAAAATGGCATGCCCCCCAAAACACTCACTCTTCATTTTTCTGTTGACACTCCTCACCTTCTGTGTAGCGTTTGTATATAAAGGAATCTTTTCCCTCTCTGACGCTTCCCTTCCAGAAGTACCAGCTACCCAGCAGGACTGCAAGAACTGTAAAAATGATCTGCACAGCTGCATGAAGCTCACTACACTCCTGATGCACCTGCCTGCTTCTGGAATAAAAGCACAGCTCAGGTGACGAACACAGCTAATTACCCTAGACAGAAAACATGCAGTCTACAGCACGAGGAGAGCAGCGGGCCTGCTGTCACTGAGGACCGGTGACACTCCACAGCCAGCACCATCACCTCTGGCTCACTGCGCCACTAACACAGCTCAGCCTCCAAGCCCACCCGTACCGCCACGTCCCCCAGCTTCCCGTCGAGCAGGCAGCATCGCTCCAGCTCCCAACCGCTGCCACGCACGTTACACGTTAACTCGCAACAGCACTGAAACTAAAACTGTGACACTTGGTGTAGGATTACGAAATTGTAACGACTGCAAACTTACTCTCATTGCAGGACATTCGGCAACTTGTTACACCATACCTAGAGCCACACCTCATCGGTTACTTACTCTCCATTACTTTAAACTGAAGATTTCAGTAAGCAATACACGATGCACTCAAACCAGTGCTATAAAAGCAGGATGCTCACTGCTGTACAACGCCTTTTAAAAAAGAATGCTCTGAGGAGAACACCATGTTTCAAGATCCTTAAGCTGGAGGAAGGGCTGTCGTTGCCTTATGTCCATCAGGAACGTCCCAACTCACCAGAAAAATCACACGTAATACTGAAAAATAAAACCCTTTACACCCATGTTCTCCCACCAACCCACATACGGATTTATCACACCTCTGGTCATCTCTGTCCTCCTTTCTTTGGCCTTACCAGTATTTGTCAAGCTGTATCTAGGTACCTAAGATTATCCTAGGAACATACTACGTTATCACTCAGTACCAGGACAGGGCTCCTGGGGCATGCAGTTATAAGCTCGGCCACGTGTCCCGGGCCCTGCACGGTGTGCCAGGCTGGGCTCCTACCTCGTGTCCGAGAACTCCAGGTTGGTCACGTTGAGCACCCTCTTCCTGTTCGTACTGTAGTAGTAATCCACAAATTCCTTGAGCTTCATCTTGCAGTCTTTCTGTTTGGTGACGTCGGTGACATCAACACTCCTCTCTGGTCCTAAAAATTAATTCAATGGAAAAGAGAGATTGAAGGGCAGCCTGACTCGCCCCATTTTGTACACTTGGGGTGAGCTAACATTTCAATCTTTTGATTTTCTGGTCTTCTTAGCCTCTGCATCTTCCCTGTTGTTTATGCATGTATACACATATATATATATGTAAAGAAAACGTGTATATACATAAAATGTATAAAACGGTGCTTTTGCATTAATTTTGCGGTGAGACATAATTATTTCTGTAGTTCTTATCTTTAAAGAATTAATGTTATTTTGAATCTATTTCTTCATGGATTTTATCTGCGTGGTGAAAATTATACGCAAATACCAGTATACCCACAGAGTAAGCCCAACCCACCATGCTGTAAAAGTCTAGAGACTGTAGACAGTGTAATACTGTACAGGCTACCTTGGCAAACTGATTTTCCAAAACTGTAAGTTCTGTTATGCTCTACTTTTAAATTTTGCTTATGATGTCTATAACTGGGGAGGAGTTTTGCAGGAAAATTCCCATGTTTTAACATGATATTTTAGGTGTGCCACAAAAATTGACTTTTTGTTGTTTCACCCAAAATGACACCTATCAAAATCCATTCCTCTGTTCTGCAGTACGGACGACAAGCTGCTAGTACTTACACATTTCTTCTATCCCTTGTGGGATACAAATCTCCAGTGGTACTACTAACAGTGTTAGTCAGTTAGTGGAATTTAACACTGGGCACACCAGAGAACACATGGAGAAAGTCAAAGCTTTATAGAGTGCCCATTTCTAAGCACACTCTTTTATCCTTTCTGCAACAAAAGCATCTCTCCAGCCTTTCTTCCCTGCAGTTTTAATCGGCCTTATTTTTCCTCTCCCAGTGTTTCATTCATTACCTTTTTCACATTAGGAGAGGGAAAAAAAAAAGCAACTTCTTTTTCCGTGAAATGCCAGAACAGTAACAATGTATTTGTCAGTTTGGGTTGTCGCATTTTGTCCTCTGCTACTTACTTTAGATACTGTTTCTAAAAGACATTCTAGGTCCAATGTGACAAACTACAAAAGGGCAAGATAAATCCCTGCCTGGTAAATCCCGTTCATGCGAACTAACCCCACGGAGGTTAGACCAGCCCGTATTTGTTCCATTGGCTTTCAAATCTGGTGCCAGCTGCAGATTAAACAACCTGTGTTCTTCCCTCCAGCTCTTCTACAAGAGTTTTCATTGCTAGGGCGTATTATTTCAGCTAGAGGCTGAGAGAAAGCCAGCAGATGCATAAGGAGCACCTAGGTCATACAAGAAAATCTGCTAAGTGTTGCAGATGGGCAAGGAAAATATGTTTCCTGCAGAAGCAACGGGACAGAGTGAACAATAAAATCAGGGGTCTTGAGTTCTCCTTTATTCATAGTTATCTCACTGCACACAATCACTGCAAAAGCAACAGATACAGCCTAGGACACAAGCGGCTGGTGATAGCAGCCTCCAGTCTGGGGAACAGGTCAACGGCCTGGTAAGGAGAGTGCAGGAGGAGGGGTGGTTAGCAGACTATGTAAGGAGACAAACAGACCGTGAATTGCAGACAGGTACACCGGAGCTGGAGTCATGGCTCCAAAAGGACAAAACCTTGCCAGAAGACTGGAAGGATAGAGAATCAGACAGCAAGCGACACAGAGGAGGGACGGAGCAAGGCCGGACAAGAGACAAGGTCACACACGTTCAAGGAAGAAGGATGTGGGTGGGGACCAGACAAGCGACTTCAGAGCGCTTCCATGGCTCCTGGCCAAGGTATATGTTCCAAGGTGGGATGACATAATGACTTTAGAGAAGATGCAGGACGATACCCTGCTCAGCTTGGAGACAGGAAGATGCCACAGTGAATGCAAACAACCAGCGGCAATGAAAATAGCTCTCGCTGACAGCAGTGTTAAAAAAATGCACTGCCTTCGCAGAGTGGAAGTCTCAGTCTAGCAATTCCTTCCACACAAAGTGAGATGGCAGTAATCAATTAGGACCTGGCCAGAAGAAACAATTTTTTGATACTACTATAACTGTTTCTTCTAATGCAGTGCTATGGAGTACAACACAGCCTGGCTCAGGCTCAGTATAAGATACACAAGCTGGTATAAGAAGCAAGAGGGAATTAATTGCTAATTACAAGCTATAACTACACAACAAATATTGAAGTCAGCACAGCTCAAGACACAGACTATAATTTACAATATATGTCACATTTTAAAGTATGAATAATAGATATATTTTTTTAAAAGCAGTGGAGCTCCAAACAGTACAATGTCACAGGCTTGCCAGATACCCACCAACGTAGTTTTCAACGTCGCTGACGTAGAAGGTGGGCGCGGGCACGGACAAACCCAGGCCGTCCTTCTTCGGGACGAGGATGGGCTCTGCAAAGCCATGCTCTTCCAAATACTCTGCCGTTAGCTGGCTGCCCGGCACTTTCACGACGACATCTTCAGCGCTGAAAAAGCAAGCACAGATTCAGCGGTGAGGTGCTTCCACGCAGAGTTTGGCATCTCCTGCATTTCGCTACTGAAAGCAAAAAGTTGTGAATAAGGTATCGTATGCAAATTAGGTGCATAAGACGAAAGCCAAAACGCCATTTATTGCCAAGCACGCTCGGCACGCTGAAGTCGCCCGGCAGCGATTCGCTGAGTCTCATGCACCAACCACTGGCAGCTCCTAAAATAACAGCTTACGGGGAAAGACCCCTCTCCTCAGCTACAGGGACCTGCCCAGTCACCGGTGATCAACAGTAAAGAAGTCGGTGTCAACTGCTCCACTCTAAAGAAGGCAAGGTTAAAAAAATTCCACAATCTCAAACAAGCTGTCCAGGAAATATTTTGCAAATCCTTTTTAAGTAGTCAAATAAACTGCACAAACTCAAGCAGAGGAAGTTCCAGCTGAACCCGAGGAAGAACTTCTTCCCTCTGAGGGTGACGGAGCCCTGGCCCAGGCTGCCCAGGGAGGCTGTGGAGTCTCCTTCTCTGGAGATATTCCAGCCCCGCCTGGACG
>Ga0065711_1036793_pt1 | contig 20574 bp, 12 predicted proteins | sample Hoacrofraction12_FD_59098 | JGI IMG/M metagenome (GOLD analysis project Ga0065711, IMG submission 59098) | Hoatzin crop microbial communities from Cojedes, Venezuela - Epithelial fraction 12 v2 (version 2) | ecosystem: Host-associated > Birds > Digestive system > Esophagus > Crop | place...
GGACCTTGTCCAGGCGGGTCTTGAATATCTCCAGAGAAGGAGACTCCACAACCTCCCTGGGCAGCCTGTTCCAGTGCTCCGTCACCCTCAGAGGGAAGAAGTTCTTCCTCATGTTCAGACGGAACATTTACATTCTTTTTATAATATTAATACCTGCCACTACATCCAAGAAGCGTTTTCTGAAAAAAAACAGAAAACTACACAGCGTTTCTGATCTCTCTCCCTCTTCAATTCTATGACAGTGTGAGTTATAAAAAAAATTTATTTTATTTACCCTTGTTTTAAGAGGTAATTCCCATACAATGAAAAATATCTATGTAATATAATTTTATAAACAGTATACAAAAAGTTGTTTTACTCAAAAAACCTCTCCCCTCTCCCACAAGATGCCAAGCAGAATTTTGTACATATAGTGTGCCCTTTATAACGCAGACAGCTGAATCACTGCAGGTTGAATTTATATTTTTGCAGTTTATAATCCATATGATTTACATTGTTCATGTCATGCTCCTGATACGACTTTTCAGACACACTACTTCATTCTATAACAGTTCAGTGGAGCATAAATTTTAGCTTTTGGTCAGCTATGACAGTCTCCCTCCAAACGTTATATACGTAAAATACAACTACTCCAATTATAATACTATGTCAGTGGTCTTCCCACTCTCAATTCTTGTAAGTGTCACAAAAATTTGTCACAGCTCATCTGAAAGATTTCACTTAGAGCTGTGAACCATCCATAGGTCTACCAGGATCCAGTTAATATGCACTGCCAGTCTTTTATACTAAGCTTTTTAATTCTTACTTTTAATGGAATCCCTTTCCCTGTGAATCTTGCTCTTTTGAAGAATACGGACTGCCTGCCCAGTTGTTCTACCAATGCTCAACAAATCTGGAAAGAAATGTTATTTTCTGTGAGTTTTTATTAAAAGTTTTGAAAAACAAGAAAACAGCCATACAGCCTGGTGTCTTCACATTTAAAATGCCTTTACAGATTGAGTTTTGTATCTCTGAACATGTGAGTTATCTCCAGCTTTTGTTTTTGCCATAGTTTATGTAACTACGGATTGCCAAGTCCTAGGGCGCTGCTCCTCACCATAGAAATTCTATTCTTACCATATGACCATAAACAATCCCCCCACTAAAACTGATTTCTGTTTTGAAAGATCAACCTGTCAACCACATGGCGGCTCCTGCATGCAGTTTATCTCCCATGGAAACACCACACAAAATTTCATGAGGAGCAAAGAGAGATGGGAGACAAGTAGATACACACACTCCATGAGCGCACGCATACAAATGTCTGAAATAATACACATGCAAACAAAGACAAACACAAATACTTACTCTCAGACAAAATGTCTAGCCTTTCTGCATTCTCTTGCAAGGTACTGTACCACTGGTTGGTTATTACAGAACGAACACCAGTAAGGCTTAGAAGCATTGCTGACTCTGTTGGTCTCTCTACAGCAATACGCAGACCACTAAAGAAAATCAGAAGTATGAGATCAATAGACTAAAAATGTACATAACATATCAAAAAATATAACTCAATGTACAATGTTTTTTAATAGAAGGGGAGAGGGAATGTCAAACTGCATTTTCTTTTATGCTGAGCATCAAGTGTTTTCACTTCACACATCAGTGTTTATTCATACAGCATCTTAAATTTAATACAAAGAATTTAGATAACTTTCTATATCTTTTCATGATGCAGTTTTACCATGTGGATCACTCTCTATCATATTACTGTTCTGGGCATCTCAGGAAATTGAAAGGAGCAGTAATACAGTAACTTTTACAAAATACTGCAGAATACCCTTTATAATATAGCCAGAAGGCTAGGAATCAGGTGAAAAGACTTGTTTAGTTCTGCTTAAGGTGCTAAAGGGAAACATAAAATATTGTAGGAACTGAAAGCTTGCTCTTTGTCATAGGCATGGCAGTAATTCAGAGGCTTAAAAGTAAATCACTTGTAAAGAGGGATTATATTTGTTTACTGCTGAATATTTAAATAAATATCTTTGGTATTCTTGTTTTATTGATGGGAGGGGAATGATATTTTCTAGGGTTGGAACTGCAGTAAACTAAAGGCTGAATTTTGTTTTGATTAGCATCTGCTTTTCATGGTAACTTTATATGAAGATGATAGCTAAAGTTTTCTGTAATCTTTTGGGGAGATGCTGTGTAATAGTCTATGAAGTTATGTGACTTGGTTTTAACTGAATGTTATTCTAAACCTTCTGGAAGCTTTTAGGCTTAAATATGTAAGTCCTGTTGATTAATTCACCAATCTATTAAAGTGAGACTTCAAAAGTTCAGAGTTAGAAAAACTAGTTTAAGGAATCACATTTTAGTTTGATTTAGGAAATCGCTGTTTGTGGGGAGGTCAAAAACAATATTAAATATAAAAACCCTAGGAGGTTGTTTAAACACTCAGAGATCTGCATATTTACATATGTAGATGTGCATATAACCTATCTTAGACACATTCATTTTGACCTCTTTCGACTGGCTGGTCACACTGTGTTTGATGCATCCCGGGATGCAGTTTGCCCTCTGGGCTGCCTGAGCACACTGCTGGCTCCTGTTGAGCCTGCTGCCGACCAACAACCCCAGATCCCTTTCTGCAGGGCAGCTCTCCAGCCACTCCTCTCAAACTACGCTTGTGTCCAGCGTTACGCTGTCCCTGATGCAGAATCTGGCACTTGTTAAACTTCCTGCCATTAATGACTGCCCAAAGCTCCAATCTATCTAGATCCCTCTGCAAGGCCTCTTGTCCCTTGAGAGTATAATTGGGTTATTTGAAAATTCAGCCTCAACTAAATAACTCATGAATAAGATTAGGACACTAAAACTATTCTTCTTGCCTTTAATAACTTAAAAGTTATTTGCTGGGTGCCATTTGCCAAGAATTCATAATGGACATACAATAAAAGTATAGAAACCCTGCCACCTGTCAATTTATAAGCAAGGCTAAAAAAGCTCTAATTAATAAAATTAAAGATTCTGAACAGGTCATTTAAAATGTAACTTGCCACAATAATTTATTTAAAAAAAAAAAAACTGGCTGATTGTTAAACTGTTCAGTGTATGAACAGTTTGAACATACCTTAGACAGACTCTTAACAGCTTATCTGTTAAAGGGAAGTTTTATATGTTTAGTTAGAATATTCTGAGAATCATGAACTCAGATTGGGAGGTATGTGTAATGTAGCAACATTTCTGTGTCATATTTTCTTGACCATTGCCTTGTAATACAGCTTTCATTCTATTTAGCCCTATTTAAAGAACAAAGCTACAAGATAAGGAAGCTAACTTCTCCCTTAGGCGTAGATATGAGCCCTTCTAGATGCAGAATGAGAATATTTATAACTCAAAATTTTAATTTTGTTTTGAAATAAAAATCCTCTGCCCTGTTCTGGACTTCACCAAAATAAACTTTATCCTACCTTTTGTGGATATCAGAGCTTGCAATTCTTTGAAAACTTTGCTTTGATCGCACCAGATCTAGAAGTATCATCAAATGGCATTCTGGAAAAAAAAATGTTATAGCAATGGTATTTGCCCTAATAATAATGCCCAACATAATAAATATAAGCAAATTGTGTCTTTCTTAAGTTACTTTCTTGAACACAGTCTAAACAACTAATATTAAATTTATACATTTCAGCCAAAACTGTCAAGTATTAAGCAAAAGAATGCTAATAAAGTCATCCTAACATCATTTGACTACCTTTGCTACAGTTTTCCACAGTGTTTTGCAGGTTTGTTTCCTGTGCCACCTTAGTATAACTAATAATGAAGTCCACATACCATCTTATTACAGACTAATGACCTATATGACTCAATTCTATAGTTATAAACTCTTGTAAGATGGAGTTATGGAAATGTTATCTATCGCAGTTCCTCCCCACAAGTTAGGACCAAGTTACATCTCAAACATTCCTTACTCTCCTTAAGTGCCCCCAGTGAAATAACTTAGAACACTCTCAGATTTAAAAAGCTTTTCCTACTGTTTGGTTTGCTGCGGCTTCCACCTGTTACTTATTCTCCTGACCCAAGCAGATGAGAAGTAAATTACTTTTCTGATTGGAAAGCCTTTGACATACTTGAGAAATATTATCATGTCTCCCCTCCATCTGTCAATCTTTCCTCCTAAAGTATGTCTTACATGCGTATAGATGTATGAATGCCCATACATATTTCCTAATAAAACTATGCACACATCTGTAGTGTAGCCTTCTGACCGCTCTTGATATTCTCAATCAGTAACTTATTCAATAAGTTCAATAAGGTCAATATTCTTCTCCAGCTGAGACCTTTGCAAAACTAAGTAGGGTGGGGAATTATTTCATGTATCTTGCAAATGATGCTCCTGTATAGTTACCCCTATACAGAGCTTAGGGTTTTTTTCTCCTAGCAAGATGATGTTGCTTAATTTGTGATCCACCTCTTGACTCTATTCTGTAGATGCCCATTAAGCAATCATTCCCTCACTTACTAATGTGTAACTGATTATTTCTGCTTAAGCGTAACACCTCCCTCTAACCTTTCCTGAATGACTCCCTGCTAATTATCCCCATAAAGCAAGGTTAATTTGCATTCTAATCCTGCATTTCAGGAGTTGCTGAACCACCTCATTCTCTTTCTCAGCCTGGTCTCATTCCCAGATTCAGCAATGATACTTTGTATTTCATCATGAAAATGACCAGCAACAATATTTAATAATATTTGGTCCAGGTTAGAGCCCTCAGAAACCTCAGACACAGCTCATAGTTATTAATAAAAGTACTTTTAACATGAAGATTGGTTCTACAATAGATTCAAATTCAATCTGCAAAACAACAGTAATTTTACCAGCTAAAAGCTGTGTAGGTGTTCAGAAAATAGAACAATCCTTTGAGGACTAAAATGAATACATTTGAAATTAGTTTATTCTCCATCAAAGGAAATAAGATGCACTGGAGAAATAATCCTGACATATTTTAAGAGCAGAACACAGGGTGAGGGTTAACAAGGCACTCGGGAACTTTCCAGAAGTTGCCAGACCTCTAAATATCTGCCCTACAGACATCTGAAACCTCATTTTCAAGAGCGAGCAATACATACAGGAAAACATATTTTCTTGATTTCCAGTAATATTTATATACACATGTTTAAATCACTTTGAAAATCAATGCTTCCTGAAGAACTTCCTGTTACTTGCAGGGCTTAACAACCTGATGTGTACTGTCCTCAGTTTTACATCTCAAAACAATACAGATGGAAGCCAGCAATTCAGCTACTCCGACAAATTCAGCACAACTCCAAAGCTGAGCTTCTTCCAGATGTGCAAGGGGAACAGGAGAAAGGAAGACTGTGAATCCAAAAAAACAGTCCTTATGCTACAACACCAGAAAGACTACTTAGTTGTGAAGAAGCATAGAAAAAAACCCTCAAACCTTCTCAGAGTCTACAAATGCTCCATAATACCAGAGTAATCATTCATCATTAACCCAGTTTTGACAGACAATTCTGCTTTGCTTGAGTGAAGACTGAGGAATTTTGGAGAAGTGGTACTGCAGAGGTTGTTCTTAACAATAAAAAATATTTTGTTACCAAAAGCCAAATGCCATAGAAAGGGACAGGAGTTACTGGGAAAACCATCAGATGATGACTCAGTTTTTAGGACTTTAGAAATTCCAACATTTGGAAGTGGAGAAGGACTAAACTTCTTTGTGAGGAATAACAAGAAAGCTATGCAACAGAATAAAATCCACATAATGCAAAGTTTTTCTGATTAAAATCCTGGATCTTGAAAAAAGCCCTTAGTTGCTAACATTAATACTGTGATAATGATACAGTATGAAATAAACACAACTGGGAACAAAAGGTGGTATAATGAAAAAAATATTTTCCAGTTTGCTTATCTCACTTGGGATGTTCATAGCAACCAGTCTGTTGAGTAAAATATGAGACATGAATCTCTCCATTCCATAGAACAGAAACGCACTGCAGTTTGTCAGCAGCTGCTCCCATTCAGCTTGGCTGAAAGGAAGGAAGAATAAAAGAAAAGACATTACTTGTGTTATTTTACAATCATATTTTTCAGAAAATATCCATAGCAAACCTTCAGCGTTATTTACTCCAGAAATATGCATAAGAAAAGTCAGCATGCAAAGCAAGGAGACAAACAAGACTGCAGAATTCCACGAAAAGTGTAACAACTCTTATGAACTACTACTACTAATTATTTTAATTAAGAGGTATACTTAGTTTAGTAACATCTCATAGGAAACAAGAGGTATAGTGTATTTTTAGATAAATACCAGACTCGGAAAAAAAAAAAAAAAAATCGATGTATGCATTGTACATCTTTGAAGTAACAGTATTTAGCCTAACACTCAATGGGAGGAGTATTCATGTATGCATCCACCAGGATATGAAGAAATTAGGTTTTGAAAAAAGATGCGAATAATCAGCCTAGATGGCAGCAAAAACTATGCAATTTGATAACAGGTAACAATATTTCTATTGTTATGAAGAAACACTGGAGTACCTACACAATAATTTTACTTAAGAAGATTTCAAAGGCTTGATTAAACTAGCAGTTACAAAGGAAGGTCCAATGACGACTGTGTTGCCTCGCTCACAGGACTTGTCATTGCTTGACCCCTCGAGATCCCTCTTATCCCTCTATTTCTATGATCTTAAAAGTAAAGTACTTCTGTAAAGAACAAAGTGTTTTTATGGATGAACTCCATAAAATGGTATTAGTTTCACAATCAGATGTTGAAATTGTGAACTGAGAGATGCACCTTCACTACTGTGCTTCTAAAATCTCTGCTCCAATCTTACAGTTGACTCTATGTGCATGGATATGCTATAGTTTTCCGTACTTGGATTTAAAAACAGTCACGAGCAAAGCCGGAAATTGCATTTATGCTTCCATATACTTGTAATATTCATCAAAGAATGCAACAGTAGATATTTTGTCAAAATTGGATTATTTACATATACAGCAACTCTGATGCCACTGATCTGGCTAAATCACTTTGTGGCACTGTATTTCAGATCCCTAAACTATTCAGTCTACAAATCTAAATACGTGTTTGAAACAGACACAGTGGTTAGCTATGTGTTTACCAGCTCAGGAAAACGTGACCCTGTTTTGTGACTGAAGCCTCTGGGAATAGCCACAATTTTGAAAAAGAAACATGGCTAAAACACAACAGCAGATAGAGTATTACAAACCTTGGAATGCGTATGTTGCCAACAACTCCTTCCCACTGTAGTGTAAACAGGTCATGGTATTTTTCTAGGATTTCCTTTATTTTTTGGGAAGGACTTAAAGCTTCTGTAACAATAGAATCTCATCATTATGAGCTTAATATGCTACAAAGGACATTGGACAATCTTAATGCCAAGCATTTTAAAATGACAATATAACAACTCAGGTTTTTGTAGGCCATCGTCGGTTCTGAAGTTTTTTGAAACCGAAGTCTAGCTTTTAAAACTAGCAATTGTGACATTTTCTGCATAAAATTGTTTGTAATTCCCACTTGAAAGGTGTATTTTATAGATGACAAGGATTATTTGGTAGACAGGTTAAAAAGACAGACTTTAAGAGCACAAAGAAAAAATTCTAGATACCCTGAGGAAAGTGTAAAGAGCTGAAAACACCAGCACTGCTCATACAGTTCTGTTCCAGTGGCTCAGAGAGGACTTCAGTAGATGGAGATATTAACCGAGTTTCCAGAGCCCCGATTTCTGAAAGTAAGAGACCAAACCCCCTCCCAGGGCACTGCATAATTAACAATAACTCACTTTCTCTTTTTTGACTACATTTTCATACTGCTGTAAATTACGGATACACTCTAGAGCCAGATACTGAGCACACGGTAAACAGTGTTTTATTTTGATCTGCTGTGAAGGAGAAACTGCAAACATATGGGGACATACTCTATTATGCTACTGATTGTTCAGTAGCTTCTTTTGTGTTTAGATTTCATAACTATCTCTATTAAAAACTTCCATTACATCAATTTTTGGCATTTGATATACATTTGAATTTGTTAATGAATGTGAACCAGTTAAACTATTGCATGCACGGGGAGAAAAAATGAAGTAAAATTCTATTATTAAAGTGTTTGTGGCAGACTGAATTAATACGTCCAAAGGAGCGCAGCAAAGCTGGTGACAGGGCTGGAAGACGTCCTCTGAGGAGTGGCTGAGGACTCTGGGTTTGTCTAGTTTGGAGAGGAGAAAGCTGAGGGACGACCTCATTGCTCTCTGCATCTTCCTGAGGAGGGGACATGGCGAGGGAGGTGCTGAGCTCTTCTACCTGGGATTCAGGGACAGGACGTGGGGGAATGGTTCAAAGCTGCGCCAGGGGAGGTTCCAACTGGACATCAGGAAACATTTTTTTTGTGAGAGTGTGTTCAATCACTAGATAGGCTTCCTGGAGAGGTGGTCGATGCCCCATGCCTGTCAGTGTTTAAGAGGCATTTGGACAATGCCCTTAATAACATGCTTTAGCTTTTGCTCAGCCCTGATGTGGTCAGGCAGTTGGACTAGATGATTGTTGTAGGTCCCTTTCAACTGAAAACATTCTATTCTATTCTAATACAGTAAATGCCTATTGCCTTGATAAATACATTCCAAAAGGAAATAACAACACTCTCAAATATTCTTATAGGGCTGTTTGTGTCTATCACAGTATCCTTCACCTTTCAAAGGACTGCAAAAACTTTACGTGTTACACAGTCTTTTATTTGTAGTCTTTAGCCTGAGAATGCTGTATAGGTGTGGTGAGTCCAATTATTCCTGTCCCAGTTCATTCCCACCCAGTAGTTTGTTGCAAGCCCATTCATGGCTTTCAAGCACATTTCTTGTATAATAAAGAAGATCATACAAAGCATCATATCCTTTCAGTCAACTTATATCCTTCCCTGCACTACTGATGTTGTATCTTAATGGCATATATTTGAAAAATTAAAAATGCTACAACAGGTTAGTGAAAGTAAGCATGTGTTTTTAATTGGATTACCTAGTAAGAAAGATTACCCAAGTAATTATTTTCTTGGTGATACCAGGTCAATATTTAGTGATATGAAAGAAATAATAAGATAGTCTAACTTCTCTCCTGAACCTGAAACTGGTTATATTGTTTCACTGATGCACCATTTCACAGGTGATAAGCAATACTGTTCTGACAAAAAGCTAAGCTTTTCTGTCAACATTTTGCTGTCATGACTTCATTTTCTGTTACAAAAATTTCTAAATTCTATGGGTAGTTGTAGACAAAATATTACTTTATATTACCTGCCTCTCTTCCTTCATTGTAAGGGTCCACAATATCTGATAAACAATTAAGGGTAAACAATGCAATGTAAACAGCAAAAGAGAAAGTTTAAGTCAGCTAATAGTTTGTGAAAGGATACATTTAAAATCATGAGTACCAACAGGCAAGCAATTAGAGGGTAAATCACGACTAATTGGTGCCTACAATTAAAAAGAATACATATTCTACTACATGCAGTAGTCTCAATCAAATACTAACAGTATTGCATTCTTTGTGTCAAACAACAACAAAAAGATGTCCCAAAGTTTTGAAGGCAGGACTGAAAGCAACATGATACTCAATTGTCAATGGAAATTAAAAGCATAAGCTATTCTGCATTATCTACAATGCATATACATACATTACATATATATACACATGTGTGTGTGCATGTATACAGATATATTTATAAAAATCTGTGCGTACACTATATAAAACATACTATATTGTTGGGGGAAGCATTTCAGTGACTTTAAACAGCTCTCTTGGTGAGCTGTTAAATATGTCACACTTACACAGAGAGTATGGTTCTTCAAAGAAACAACTACTCTGTTATTATTGCAAAATCAATAAGCAGCAAAACTCTTATGCAATATTTATTCCACTTCAGATTTCTAGCATATATAATGAGCTTCTCTGCAAGTCACTTGTAGTTTTTTAACATTTTTTACACAAAAAGAAGAGCTAGTCCTATTTAGTTTACTTAAAAATGTGGAAAGTTCACCATTTTGACGTTCTTTTTCTGATGAGCTTTTGGTTTTGTTTCTTTAGACATTTCAATATCTGTTTTAACTTGAGTCTCTGTAGAATTGAAAAGAACAGGTTTTTTTAAACATATGGGCGGTTTTAGAAAATAGAACTTTCTTGAAGGACTACTTATATTTGTTATGATGTAATAATAACAAATTAAAACTAGTTTCACATCACACAGCAAGGCAAGGACATTCCCCAAACCCTCTTGCCTAAAAATAATGGCTTGAAAGTGGAAAACAAGCAAGAGATGTGATCCCTTGGACATGCAAATGCTTCATTACATTGCAGATTTAAGACAGAGTTGAACTGTGATTACCAAAGCACTTTCTAAGCCTGTTGCCATATCTATTCATTGTTGATGTTACTGGCATAACTGAAGCTTCTGAGAGACATGCAGAGATCAAAAGGAAAAAGAAATTTTCGTATTTGAATTTGATTTTTTATTTAAGAGATTTTTTTAAAAGCACAGAAAACTGACTTAAATTTCTCACTGTATATACGACTGTCACCCAAAATACGCATCTCAGCCAGTTCTCACTGGAGTGCATTGCAAGTTGGTGGAAGTTTGAGATATGCATTACTGCTCATATGGGTAATGTTAGTAATTGCATGAACTATGCTTCTTCTCATTCATCTGCTTCTAAAATTATACAACCATAAGAAGTTTACTTTAAAAAACGGAAAAGCAGAAATGGAAAAAAAACGCCCACATTTTCTAAAACTCCTATTTCTAACAGACCTGTAACAGTATATGAATGGCTATGTAGACTAAAAATATTCTAATCTCAGATTATTCACAATTATTTCCCTTTAGAAAGGATGGGCGAAATGGAAAAACAGAGCACAGGTTATACCGAAGGCGCTAAATGTTACAGATAGGAACATAATACAAGAACCTCTCCAGAACAGAATAATTTAATGGTACGGAGTGATATTCTTCTAAACCTAGCCTATTTGTTATCTTAGGCCCCCTAGTTTCATTAATTTAAATTGAGTTAAAATGTGTTTTTATCTTTGCATGAGCAAAATCTTATCTTTGCATGACTTCAAATCTTTAACTTCAGTAACAGAAGGCATCTTTGATTTATACAAGAAACTGCTTAGTGCCTGCATTTATTACTGACTTTTAGAATAAAGAATTTAGAATAAATAATTTTAAGATGCCATATGGACAAGTTTACCAACTGTCCAACTACCTCACTCAACAAACCCATTTCACTTAAGAGTTTATATAGGGTGCAAGTGTCTGCAGTAACGAAAGAAGTCCATGAAGCCTGTGGGATCCGATTTTGCTCGTGCATAGCGCAAGAGTTACTGGATTGACCTGAGCCCTTAATGTAATCTTAGCTTTACAGAGAGGAAGTAGGTCAATGATTTAAAAGTTTTTTACGTTTCATATTTTGAGCAAAGTCTTACACTAATATTAAATAAAATTAACAGAAGTCTAAATTCTTATTTCATTTTTTTCAGTGCAGCTGAAAACAGCTTTAAAGAGTTTAAGACCATACTTGTATGAACTGAAACTTTGCAAGCCAATTTAAACTCCACCACATTTTACACAATCCTTTAATATGTAGAGGTTATTTTAGATTAGTTGGCACTACAACTATAACCAGCCTGTACATTACTGAAGTCTACTGTACTATCTATTCCATCTAAAATACTGGAAACCTATTGTATGTGGCAGTCTTCGAGTACAACCTAATAAAACATTCATATTATTTAAATATTAAGTATCTTGTTCAGTGCATCATTATGCGAATGCAAAGAATGTTTATCTAATAGTACCTGATGCAGTCAGATGTAATCGATTGGAGAGAATCTGGAGAGAAAAATCTCTAGATACAGAACTTACTCCTTCCTCTTTGAAGACACTCAGAGCTTCCAAAGGCAATTCCATAAATAATGCATCTGCTAGTAATACCACACACAATCCTAAATCCATAGGTGCACCTGAAGAAATGTTACAGAACATAGTTGAGATTTAGTAGTTCTCAGTACGTATAAAAATCATTGAAGTTAGATGTAAAAACCTAAATTTCCTCTATTTTACGACACCTAAACTCCATTTTACTGTGGATTAAGTGCATTATGCAAAAATAATGCTCTTGATACCATTACTCCTAAGATGTTGCCAAACTTTTATGCATATGCACTTGTGAGCACTGATTCTTCATATTAATAACCAAGCATCTCAGATTGAAGTCCAGGTGTATGCAATGTATTCAAGAAAATGATGTTTGGAAATGCAAAATTGTCACAGCAGCATTTGAGTAAACAGTATAGAGTTGTAAAGGAGTGTAGAGGAATGGGACAAAAGCAGGTTGCTGTAATGAACAGAAGAGAAAAATGCAGAAGTAAACAGGACTTGTGGATGTGCCGAAAGAGCCGAGTACTGTGGAAACATTCTATATCAACGAAGGTCATGATGTCCTTGAAAGTTTTTGAACAAAAGAAAATGAGGAAGTTATCAGTTGCAACAGAGGACTTTGGCAGAACTCCCAGAGCAATGGAAGGAGGCTGAAGCTTGTAAAATGCAAGACATAGTAACAAAAGAGAAATCATGCGCAGTTAAGCTAACCAAACGAATGTTTAGAATAGGCGCATGAACAATGTACGTTAACCAATAAGCATTTAGGTTGGAGCGTGTGGACAGCTTTGCAAGGGTAAAAAAATGCAGCTTTCTGATTAATAAAGGGTCTTCGATTTGGATATCGGAGTCCGTGTTGTCAATCTCCTCAAAGGAGCTCTTATCTAATACTAACTGTGCCTTTGTGTAGGAAAATTTTTGTTTCTGTTATTTGGAAAAAAAAAAAATACTGAATATCATTATGACAACATTTTCCTGTTCTACAGAGAACCAACAAATACATGGAAGACAAATTATTCAGTCTTTCCAGAATGACAGAAGCAGCCAGCTGCCAGATTGCAGAAACCCTTGCAGGCAAAAGCAAACGTATATCTTTTTTTAGTAATTTTTAATTGAGAAACTTAAAAAAAACTCATTCCCAAAGCAAGCCATGGACTTGATTGCCTCTTCTCTTGGAACATGTTTAGGGACATATTCCAGCATTAGGCTTGCATCAAAGCAAGAAACTTGTGAGAGTCCATAAAGTAAAAAACAGGAAAAGAGAAAACAAAGAGATCAAAAGACTTAAAGTTCTTTCTTTTAGCCTTTCTCCTGAAAAGACTGGTTTATAATAAAAACATTTTATTTAGCTGTCTAAAGCCTGTAGAGTTTGGAAGGCTGTAAATACATGCAGAAGGATAGCTCCAGGCAGCATATAAACTCTTTGGAAGTATACTAAAATACTTGACTTGATATAGAAAATAAACAGACAAAAACGTTGCTAAAGCCTTCTTCTTCTCACTGGTTTCAAAAAAAATGAAGGTAAAATGGCACGATTTTGATATCTGTCCCCACACACACACATATATTGTACTCAAGAGAGCACATACCCTGCTTTCTAGTGTGTTTGGTGTCGTTTTCTTTCACTTTTATTTTTCCTGATTCAGCTGCTGAAACTGATGTGCTCTGTTCTCTGTGAAGAAGAATTACAGCGAAAATATTACCGGCACTAATACTTATCTAAGTAAAAGTTTTCACAAGAAACACAGACGTAAGTGCTTCAACTTCAATGAAATTCTACACAAAGGATGTACTCCCTTTGGAGTTCCTGTCCTTTGGAAATCCCATCCTTAACTAGTTAAATTACATTTAATCCTGAATTTAATATTGTACAACATAAGCTGCAGAACACTGCTTGTTAGAGATGGCCATCAGTATATCATGTGCTTCAATTCTCTTATTCTTGCATATCCCGCATATACTGTCCTTCAAGATGTAAAAAGTTAATTCAACGGGGTCTATTCTTGCTCAAACCACTCCTGTAATTGTAGAACTTGAGTCACCATTCTGTTTTCACAGATGATGATAAAACAACCTAAATGTCTTACCTGATATTGGAAAAATCACACTGTGACAACACCGGTTTCAGATATTCTTCCATAATTTCTAATATTTCAGAGAAATCTGATGTCAAATCATGTCCATTGTCATCCATTTTCTCTGCTGGAGTCTGTCACAGACATTGCAACAAAACTCAGGTTACTTACAAAATGCTATTTATCAAGGATGGAAGGTGTATTATGTTAAATCAGAGACTAAGACAAAGCATTTGATACCTCATAGAATGGAAAATATTAACATAGACACTCAGTTTCCAAACTACTTTACTACAAAACATCACTCCTATCAGCATTCTGCAAAATATTCTAACATAGGAATCAGTACAAAATGTCAATATTTATTATTTAAGCGATTAATATACTTCTGCAGTTTCAGTGGGGAATGGCAGGGAAGTCCAGCAGAAAGAAAAGATAATGTGGTTCTCCAAATAGCAGGAAGAAATTGTGAAAGGACAACTTTGAGAAGTAAACAGAAACTACAAGATGACTGTAGAAGAAAGAACTGAAAGCATATGGAGAGATCAGGAGTCAATTTAGGAAAAAAACTAAACAGAATGAAGAAAATCAGTAAGGAGAGAACAGAATCATGTAGGAGATGACACTAAAAACCGAAGCTCCTAAAAGCCAATATAGATGGACATAAAGACACTAACTGGAAAAACAAGCTCTACTAAATGGTGAAGAGTGCTGGTATTAGGAAATGGACTTCTCACCCAAAGCTCTGTTGGTGTGGTTCTGTACAGGTTGCATGCTTAACTGAGTTACCAGCAGGTCAAGGGAGGTGATTCTGCCACTCTGCTCTGGTGAGACCCTCCCCGGGAGTCGTGCATCCAGCTCTGGACCCCTCAGCACAGGACAGACACGGACCTGTCGGAGCGGGGCTAGAGGGGGGCCACAAAAATGGTCCGAGGGCTGGAGCACCTCTGCTATGAGGAAAGGCTGAGAGACTTGGGTCTGTTCAGCCTGGAGAAGAGAAGGCTTCAGGGAGACGTTATAGCAGCTGTACACTACCTGAAGGGGCCTACAAGAGAGCTGGAGAGGGACTTTTTATAAGGGCATGGAGGGATAGGACAAGGGGTAATAGCTTCAAGCTGAAAGAGAGTAGGTTTAGATTGGGTATAAGAAAGAAATTCTTTAATATGAGGGCAGTGAGACACTGGCACAGGTTGCCCAGAGTAGCTGCTGGATGCCCCCTCCCTGGCAGTGTTCAAGGCCAGGTTGGATGGGGCTTTGAGCACCCTGGTCTGGTGGAAGGTGTCCTTGCCCATGGCAGGGGGGTTGGATCTAGATGATCTTTAAGGTCCCTTCCAACCCAAACCATCCTATGATAGTTATTGAAAGTTGTAATGCACATGCATTTTGAAAGCCTAAGCCACTTTTTTTTTTCTCATCTGTTCTATCTCACATTATCTTATCACCATTTTCTTTACTTACGCAGCTACAGCAATCTTTCTATAACTTTCCATTACAACAAAGGCTGGTCATGGACAAGAAAAAAAGTGATCAACACTTAAACCATGTGCAATAATTAATATTTTAACTGAAAGAAGCTAACATGATGAATAAAACAGAATTCTAACTCAAGAACCAGATGTGTCGAAGTTGTGTGATTAAAAGAATGAAAACTCGTACAGAAAATTCAGAATAATCTATAGTTTTTACATTTATATTAATGATGGAAATAGGTCTATACCAGCTTTTGTTAATATGCTGTATTAGACAATGAATTTTCATTTATATCGAAAAACCTGAATTTTATCTAATGGAGCCAAAATTAAGGTAAATGAGAATGCTAGGATGTAGACTTGCACATTTCATGTGTAGAAGACTTTCTGTCACCTTGCAGCTTAAAAGCTTATGTGAAAGTTGCACGCTTTTCCAGGGTACGTTTATGGTACACTTCTGCTCACTGATTGTGAAAACAATGTCCTTATAGAACTAAGCATTCTTGCAGTCACATAAAACTTTCATCATCTAGAATTTAAGAGTGTTCACAGGTACAGACTTGAAATTTCAATCAGATGTGTCCCTGAAGCAAAATTTTGTGACTAACCGACTTGAATCAACTGTGTCCAAATAATGAGCTATAGTGTAGAATATATTGTGTGCCCTAGAAAAAAACTTTTCTTTGCTGGAAATCAGTAATAAATCTCTGGCTAAGATAGTTCTATTTTGATTAAAGGGCTGAGATCTGTGATCTCATTTTTTTTCTTGGGACAGCTGGGGCTTTCATGTGATAGGAAAGCCAATGTACATTTGCAAATGCAAATCTTAGAGGTACAGCACATTTTCATGTAAATTGATCTCAACTGCATCAATTTTCAATTCTGATAATCCACTGAACACTACAGATGCTGAATGACATTGAAAATAGTAACAGAATAACACAGTAAGATTAAATTTTGAAGCAGAGTACACACCATTTAGTAACTGAAGACTTGGGACATTACACTTGGAATAAACTGAAAATTCTGCACAGAGTGTTTATGATTATTATGGTAAAGAGTGTTTATGAATATTGTGGTTATGAGTGTTTTTTAGTATATGTTTTTCACCCCATTTTAAATACAAGGTAATCAAATATATTACCGCATCTGTTTTGGAGACACCCTCTTGCAAGTTTTGAATGACAGTCTGTCTAAGGTGACTCTTCAGCTGTTGCTGCTTGTAAAGACGCACTTTTTCCAACAAAATACTGAATGTATCAGGATTCACAGTAAACTGAGAAACTTTAGCTTGCACTATTGAAAGGAGAACACCATCTTAAGACTCTTTTTGAGACATCATATTTGCACTTGCAGAAATAATTGTACAGAGACGATCAGTTTCTAAAGCCATGCTGTTCCTTGAAAATTAAATAACTGTTTATATATATTTAGCACAAAATATATACAGAAATGTACAATCAAAATAATCTCTACAATTATGTATCTATAACAACTTTAGCCTTCAAATATCAACAAAAATTCTGTAAATTGTGACTAGATACATTATATCTGACAACAAAACACATGTACTTAGGCATTTACTTTTCTCTAGTATTAGTAAGAGTTACAATTATTTTTCAAATTATTTAAAAATTGTACTGACTGCAACAATGAAAGATACGAGCCTTCTCATAACATCAACGCAACGATTTTTATCTCTTAAATGTAAGAGGCACTTACCCATTGGCTGAGTGGATTTTCCCTTTTGCTGTGCAGTACTTACTTTTGGCTTCTCAATCAATGAACTGTACAAATTCGATCTACAGAAAGCAGAAAAATGCTGAGTAGATTATTTGGCTCTTCAGCCTTGTTTATAAGAAGTGTATTTATTAGATAAGTAATTATTACCCTCTAATTTAATGTGCTCAGAAATACTCTGAAGATGCTGTATTTACCCCCACCTTGGGGTGCGAAAACCTGCAAAATCTAACTGGAACAAACAGAGCTATAAGGAAAGCTCTTTCATTGCTATATATCCAGTGAGGTAGATTTTTATTCACTCCATGACAATTGTTTAAGACTTTTCACAGTTGGTGAAGGTACTCATAGTCAGTTACTATAGCTCAATTTATGAGTAGTAGCTGATTAGGCTACAGTAATGAGATTATCTGTGGCTTTATAAAGGTAAATATGACCCCACCTAACATTTTCAAGAGCATAAGCAGTAAGAGCTGGAAACTACTAACAGAATTTAAGAGGATACCAAGAATGGCCTGAAACCTTGCAAGTGACCTCTAGAGAGTAAAGATATAATTAGGGAAATCAGAAGTACAGAAAAACATACAGCTTTGAGCTGTAGGCAGATTAATTTACATATTAATTTATTCACTATCCTAAAATTCAAGTCCAGCAAAATTAGAAGTACAAGGCACTAAACAACCAAAATAGTGATTATTTACAGGTAAAAAAAGATGAAATTCGTAAACAATAGAATGCTAAACCAAAAAGATAAAATTTTGTACCTGTCTTCTGAATGCTGGAGAATAATTATGTAGAAATTAGGCAGCAATTCATCCATAATATTAAAATGCTCAACAGGAATATAGAGACTTCTCCATGCCTGTAGAATAATGCAAAAGTACCATTATTTTCATAGATTTTATACACCCCAATCTCAATTCTTTCATCAGAAAATTGATAATAATTCTAGGAAAAAAGGTGCTAACATTTAAAAAAAAATAAAAGCCAGAACGAACACTCAGCAGATGTGCCAGGACAGGACTGTGTCCAAACAACAGGAAACACTTTTTCACTGTGACTGACTGAGCACCAGAACAGGCTGCCCAGGCAGGTTGTGGAGTCTCCATCCTTGGAGATATTCAGAAGCCATCTGGATGTGGTCCTGGGCAACTGGCTCTAGGTGGCCCTGCTTGAGCAGGGGCACTGGACAAGACGACCTTCAGAGGTCTTTTCTAACCCCAACCATTCTGTGATTCTGTGATTTTTTTGTGGAGTGCAGAACAACTTAAATATTACTTAAAACAAATTACAAATACTGTAACTTATTCCACTCTTCGTAATAACCTTACTTTTTTGGACACTACACTATCTGTGAAGTTAAAATGCTATCAAATGCTAGCAGAATATTAGCAAAGGAAGGGAGCAGAATAATTCATTGTAATATTTATGTTTGTAAAAATCCTTCATCATTTTCTTAAGAATAGACACCTCACCAAAAGGAATTATATAAAATTACACTGGGTTTACATGGCAAGGTTTTGGTAGCAGGGGCAGCTGTAGTGGCAGCTTCTGCAAGAAGACACCAGGAACTGCCTCCATGTTGTACAGAGACAGTTTCAGCTGGCTTCAAGACAGACCCACCACTGGCCAAAGGTGAGCCTCTCAGCAACGCTGGTAGAACCTCTGTGATAACGTATTTAAGAAAGGGTAAAAACACTGCACAGAAGCAGGAAGAGAGGAGTGAGACAACATGAGAGAAACAGCCTTGCATACACCAAGGTCAGTGAAGGAGGAGGAGGAGGTGGTGTTCCAGGCACTGGAGAAGGGACTCCCCTGCAGCCTGTGGTAAAGACCATGGTGGGGCAGGCTGTCCCGGGCAGCATATGGAGATCCATGGTGGAGCAGATATAAACCTGCAGCCCATGAGTGAAGCTGAGCCTGGGAAGGGGGGAAGTTTTGTTTTTCTTTTTCACTATCCTAGTCTGTTATTAACTGGCAATAAATTAATTTCCCTAGGTTGAGTCTGTTTGGCCCGTGACAGTTATGGGTGCCTGATAGCATTGTCCTTATCGTGACCCATGAACTTTTAATTGTATTTTTCCCCCTGTCCTGTTGAGGGGGGAGAGTGATAGAGCAGCTTAGTGGGCACCTGGCAACCAGCCAAGACCAACCCACCACAAAAATATTGTACTAAAGAATGTAAAACCCCTTCTGAGAAAATACAGGCAAAACCAACCACAAACTTCCTAGTGACTGAACAGTCTCACTCCAGAGACTGCTGCCTTTAAGCATGTGTGTTTACGTGTTTTTCAGACTGAAGTTTTATGTGCTTAAGCACACTGGGTACACTCTGGGTATACCTATGTTGTCAAGTGACAAAGATCATCAGGAGCAGAATTATACACTGTATACTGATTTTTACCTCAGAATACCTCTGGACTGGCCCTCTGGACTGAATGCCCACTCATGGGCCACAATGTGGCTTGAGTGCATCAGAGAATCCAGTTCAGTTTCTGTGTGAGAGGAACCCAGCTCATGCAGTCATTGTACCATGATGCAAATCAAAGCACTGTAAGCAAGGACAACTGAGAGATTCACTTGGAAAGTGCATTCCTGATCTGTACTAAAAATCTCAATGGAATTTAAAAGACACTAATATACCCCCATAGAGAACTACTTCAGTGACCACTTTGACTTCTTGCATCACGCTGCCTGGAATCATGCAGTTCAAGCATGCAGCCATGATCAGATGTCTTGATTGCCACCTTTTCTTCCCTGAGCTACTGCAACAGGTAAAGACATGATGGGCATTGATGAACGTTTTCAGCTAGCGATCTGTTACCAGTTAGATAATTACAGTAACTCAAAACCAGCGTCTTCTAAACCAAATCTTATCCTATTCCTTCTGCTAATCACAGCATGTATAGGGAAAAGCCAAATCACTAGCCTGCAAACACATACATTTCTTATTCTGTACTTTATCTCTTTTTGCCACATTTTGTAAATGCTTAAACCCTGCCAGCTACAACTAATTCTTTGTATCTAACTTGCTGGGACTTTTTAATATCATTCATTTCTAACCTAGGATCTTCCAATGCTGGTTTTGGTATGCACTTTTAGATCTCAGACCTTTGAAGAATACACAGTTCTCAGCCAGCTTAGGCCAAAAGACAGAGTATCTGTCTCTCAGAAAAGTTTAGCTATGATTTGTTCCAGAACTATGAATACATGAATTACACTTTCACTTTACTGGTTGGTTTCTTTAAATATCTATTTTGCAGCATCACAGTTCAGCTGATGCCCAGACACATGGATAGAGTGTTTGTCTCAAAAAAAAAAAAAAAAAAAAAAAAAAAAAAA
>Ga0065711_1005320_pt1 | contig 20572 bp, 12 predicted proteins | sample Hoacrofraction12_FD_59098 | JGI IMG/M metagenome (GOLD analysis project Ga0065711, IMG submission 59098) | Hoatzin crop microbial communities from Cojedes, Venezuela - Epithelial fraction 12 v2 (version 2) | ecosystem: Host-associated > Birds > Digestive system > Esophagus > Crop | place...
TTTTTTTTTTTTTTTTTTTTTTTTTTTTGAGGCTTAGATATCTTGTCTTTTTAGAAACAGCACTTCCCGTTGACAGAGAAGTTTATGGATTCTTCACCTCACCACACCCAGGACAAAGAATTTAAAGATACACAGCTGAAATAAATAGAAGATTATTGTATGTTATTGTGATTTCGTTTTTTTAGCACAGGATCAGTGACAAACAGTACCTTAGGCATGGTAACTTTTATTCTGTGCTGCTAGCTAGTATTTTGAAATGAGCATTGTCTGCATGCAGACTTCAGCAGGCTTTATTGCAATTATGACATCCCAGTAGGAAAAAAAAACAAAAACAAACTTTGTCCTGTCTCCAGAGTTTGCAAAGCTAATTGAACTAAAGGGAGAGCTAATTCTCTGAAAAGCCAATGTTCTTTCCTGAGACCAGTGTTGTGCCGGTTGCTTCTGCTCGATTTGATGTAAATAACCAGCAATGGCAGATCAACTTTAACAACAAAATCTTTGTTTTTGTCAGCATTTTGGCACCATTCAAGCTTGTTTCTGTAATCCTTTAGTTAGTTGGTCTAGTTTGCTGATCAGGTTACGCTTATTTGATGCAGGAACAAATCATAAATCAGCTGATATTTTTGTGATTGCAGCTCCATCAGTGTAGCTGAATCTCACAGAGGTTGTGTAGTTCAGCTGCATTCATCCTTTTTCTACTGAAAGTATTGTGCAGTCTGAACGTACAGTGTCGTTAGTAAGTTATTTGACCTACTACACATCTTGGATGATAGCACTAATGTTGACTTACATATATGTAGATAAGTCAGTTGAGACTGTAGTGCTAGGTGATGGCCCAGGTTCTGGGAGGAAGTTTGATCCATTGGTGTGAATGGGCAACGACCGGAATGCTATATTGTTTCATTAATGTGTAAAACCACTGCAAGTATTAGCTACAAAAAACATCTAGCTCTGACTAGAAAGCGATTACCCTGTTTAGTGGGAAATTGTGTGAACTGTTTTCTTTTTTTTTTTTATATCTGGAAAGCAAGACACCACAACCTCAGAAAAATAATGGTCCTAAAGCCTAGGCCATTCACTTTGGCAGATTCTGAATAACTGTCATGCTCCAAATCAGCCAGAGTTGAGTTCAGCAGGTGTCTTCAGTGTCACTAATCTTGCAGTACTATGAAATATTAATAATGTGCTGGAAGAAGGAGGAAAAAAAGTCAATTGTTAACATTGTTCGTATGCTACATTGGCTATTCGTCCCCATGTCCGTCCCCTATGTCATTCGTGTGTCGTGTCCCGTCCCCCCCCCAACATAGTTACTGGAAGTGACTCGTTACTGTTGCATTCACTGCTAAGGAGGCGTTGTTCAGGAAGAGGAAAAAGGGAAAAAGTCCATAGCTATTTCAGTAGCTAGTGTTGGGAAGGTTAGTATTTGTATTGCTGGGCCGTCCTATGTCCTAGTCGTGACTTGTAGTTTTTGAAGGATGTTGGACCTGGAAGTGTGCTCTTTCTGCAGAGCTGCTGTTTGATGATAGTTTACAGCCAAACTGAACAGATCAAATCTTATTGTCATCCCCACTGTACCTTTATTAGTGGTAGAGAACTGCTCTGTAAACTGGATCAGCTTCTGTCTGGTGATGAGCTAAAGGGAAGAAATGGGAATGTGTGGCAAGCAGGGATCTTTAAGTTTTGAGCTGATCATCAAAACGGTAGTGGATGGATTCAGGCTTTATTCACTTGATTTTTCTGCAAAGAGTTTTTTCTTTTAATACATAGGTTGTCCAGGAAAGCTGGTAAGATAGACTACTACAGTTTCTGCCTTGTCACCTGATGGAACTGAGAATAATCTGCAAGTTCATTTTTTTTTTTGTCTCAGTTTCTTCAAGGGCACCTATAAGTGGCCTCTGCCTGATTTTCTTCTCTCGCTTTTGCTGCAGCTAGTTCTTAATCCTGTGTTTGGAGCAAAGAATATGGTTTTAAAAAGCTTCTTAAATACAAATCTCTGTACAGCACCAAAACCATGCATATCACCTTGCTCTTCACAGTTTTCTTGCTTGTTTCTGCTTAACTGTTTTTACTGGGCTAAAATGATCAGTTATATTTTGTCTTTTTGTCTTAAATCTTTGAATTAAATCAAGCGTACTTCCTGCAAATTTAGTCTTGGTGTATAATTCCTACACTCCAAAATGATTTTATGGGAGAATGGGAATCAAGGAAGGTACTTTGCCTCTTTTCCCCTCACAGACATGAATAATGGTACAAATAGCCCATCAGACTCATGTATACTTTTTACCGTGATACCATCATGTGCTGCTGTGTTTGCAATAAATCGTTTGTCGTGTTTGCAATAAAGTGTTTGTCATCTTTGCTTATAGGACATTGGTGCTGGAAAAGGCAAATACTATGCTGTCAACTTTCCAATGAGGGATGGTATAGATGATGAATCATATGGACAGATATTCAAACCAGTGAGTACTTATTGTGTTTTTTAGAGATCTCTAGAAAGATACTAGTTTCATTTTGTGGATTTGTTTTCATAATGTGAATTAACAACTTGCTGATTTATATTGATTATAGATTATATCCAAAGTAATGGAGATGTACCAGCCCAGTGCTGTGGTATTACAGTGTGGAGCAGATTCCCTGTCTGGTGACAGGCTGGGATGCTTTAATCTTACTGTTAAAGGTAAGCAGAAAAGTGGTTGTTTGTTTGTCTGTAACCTTTTATTTAATAGAAACCTCTATTCTTCATACTGGTTTCCAAGACACTTGCATGATAAGGACTGGATTCACAAAGGTTTTGTGCATTACTATGATTAATCACCTCTTTCTCTGCTATGCGAAGATGGCCAAAGAAGTTGCCTCGTTCTTTCTGACCATCTAAAAAAGTTAAGAAACTTGGTTTTCCGTGTTCTTCCTAGCTACTCAAGTGATTCTCTTCTTTCTGTGCACATGCTTTACATAGCTGTAGAGCATTATTCTGGAATGACAGAATGACAACAACCATCCTACTGCAACACTTACTATGATGGGCAAATAATAAAACCAGTGGTTCACTTAATAGGACTAGAGATACTAAACTTCAAATGCCTTGTTTGGTGTAAAATAGCTGTTACGCAGATGAGACTATTCACTGCTTTGTTAAATTTGTACTGATGTTTGTTATACTGAGCCTTATGTTAACATTCTTTTTTATTAACTTTTATGGAATTAATTTATTTTGATATCACTTGCATTTCTACCCAAAAGCATGATTCTCAAAATTGGGATAAGATGTTAATTTAGCAAACATTATTATTATTAAAGTGATAAAATATTGAATACATGTTGAACTTTCGCTGAGTCTTGAATCCAGCCTGTTTAAATCATTCACTTTCTGGGTTTTCTTGGTTTTGTGTTTTCTTAATGAGGCAATTAGAGTTTTGTAGGTAACAAAATGCAGTATAGTATCTGTCGAGTGTGCAGTGTTTCAGGGTTCTTTTCTTGATTTGCACCAGATGGCAAAGCTACTTCAGTTGCCCATACAGCTCAGATTTTTTTCCATCTTGCGTATCTTAGAAATCAAGAGAGCTGCTGCCTCCTACAGATGCCTTTCAGTATGCTGTACCTCCCTGGAATGTGTACTGTCTTGGCACCAGTTCGTTCTGTAAGCAAGACTTAGCAACCTCTAATACAGGTTCCAATTTAGAAGTAGAAAGGACCAAGTACCAATTTGCTTTTTTCCCTTCTTCCCTCTTTGCATTTAACTGAGAAATTATCCCTAGATTTGTCACTGTGTATTGACATCAGTTATGGAAAAACATAATGCTAAACATTCTAAGAGCATTTCAGAACAGCAGCGATAGACCATCATGCAAAGTTTCTGAAGACTGGGGTGGATTATGTTTGATGTATTTTGTACATTTCTTATCTGTAGTTCTTGACCTTATGTGAGGTTGTGCTTAGCTCTAGGGGGAGACAGTTCTGTTTTACTTGAATCAATTCAGTTCTTACTTGAGAAGCGTGACTGCATATGTCTGATTAATTAGTTCATTATATATTTTTCTGTTTAACAGATACTTTGCATATATTGTCAACTCTTCTTGTGATTTACAGGTCATGCTAAATGTGTGGAAGTTGTAAAGACTTTTAACTTGCCATTGCTGATGTTAGGAGGAGGAGGATATACTATTCGTAATGTCGCTCGATGCTGGACATATGAAACTGCCGTTGCCTTAGATTGTGAAATTCCTAATGGTAAATATTAATACCCAAATTAATACTTTATAAATAAAATAATCATGGGAAGGTTTAAGTGAGCAGATAGAAAATATTCCTGTAGCTAACTGTAATGCATCAGTTCAGAATAAACTATGTAGAAAGCTATTGTTAGGATTTAGCCAATAAATTTTTAGTAGCTTATGCACTACGTAAACTTAAGCATTTTGGGCTTTTTTTATGCTTTAGCAAAAGCTTTAAATGATTGGATCATTTTTTGAAAATTCAAAATGTAAAACTTACAGAACTTTCCTTGTAACTATTTTTAATACGAACATCATCAGTATGATAGAACATATACTGCATTTTGATTGTAACAGCATAGACCTGTGTAAGTTGGGCACCACCATGGGCATGGTATTGACAAGATATTATTAATGAGTATGGAGATGTCCATTTTATGTAGTAAAACGTAACTGTTTCTTCATTGTATCTATGGGTGAAAAGTAACTGTGAAAGTATATTGACTTCCACTCTTCCATTTGACTCAATTTTGACTATACAAGCTAGCCTAAAAAAAAATTGAAATCAAAAAAACAATAGTAGACTTCTTTCAAATAGTTGAATAGTGAAGTAAATTCTCTGAGGAAGATCCCCAAAGATCCTGCAGTGCCTTTACTTCTGGCCAAATATACTTCTGGACATGTTTTTGGAATGCCTCTTTATAAAATTGATGTTTGGACTGTTTTGTTGCACATCAGTCATGGCAGTTTTCACATAGGACTGCAACTTTTGCTGATAACCTTTTGGTATTCATGTATCTCTTGCTGGGTTCATAGTGTTTCCGTCTGACCTCAGTGGAATGCTGATGTCAGTGAGAAAAGAGTATTTGGACAGTACCTTTCAAGACATATATTTTCCATCTTGCAAGTCAATATACATTCTTTGCCAGCCAAAGCTTTTGAACAGATGGTAGTGTTTCCTTATCTTGGGACTTTTTTTCTCTCCATTAGCGCGTCCCATTCAATGGATATATATAAAGTTTTTGGGTTTTGTTTTTTTAACATTCCTCTCAACTTTGTGGGTCCCTGTCATCTTTAATCTGTTCTGAGAAAGAACAGTGCATTTTGAAATGTTGCAACAGCAAGTTAATCTTCATCTCCTTTCTATCCACCTAACAAGATTGCTTATCCTGTCATAATCGTAAATGAAGAAACAACACAAAGGGTTTAACTAGAAGTGGATTTCAGTGTCTTATTTTTTAAGGGTTCTAGTTTTTTTCAGATTTCTGTTAATGTATCTGGGAAGACACACTCTCATTCAATATAAAATACTACCGTTTTCCTGGATATGGAGTCTTCATCGACTTCATTTTGGGGATTAGATGTTCCAGTCAGGGGATCGTTATCTGTGAAAATACAGAAAGTGGAGGAAGGGCAGGGGTGGGGGGAAATGGACAGACATGGGTGTCACTGAGCTTACAGCGCTTACCATGGATATTGAACTACCTTTGATCTTCGGCCTAATAATATGTATTGCATGTTCTGCTGAAGAAATATTTTGAATGGCTCATTTAGACCTTTAAACTGGACTAATTTTGAAATTAGTTGTAAGAAATCATCAGTTAATCTTTTCTGAAAAAGTAGCATTTTTAATTATTTTACCAAACTTGTTACTTATGGTCTAACATGATTACAGTAGAAGTTTCTCTTTCTCTTTGTATTTTGCCAACAAATTGAAGTTCATCTATTGAATAATTTAGAGGAAGAACACTGAACAGTTCAGGCAGTACTTAAGTATTACTGTTTACCCGAATACTTCAGGTTTAATAGTTGTCTAACTAAAATCCTGTCAAAACTACTGTTGTGTTTAAAATGTTTAAGATCTTTTTTGGGTCACAAAGTTGTCTTTTGTGTTTTGGTTTATAGAGTTGCCATACAATGACTACTTTGAGTATTTTGGACCAGACTTCAAGCTTCATATTAGTCCTTCGAATATGACTAATCAGAATACACCAGAATATATGGAGAAGATCAAGTAAGCAGTGATTACCTTACCTATCAATTAGGTCATGTGAATCGTATTTCTCCAGAGGTTTGATTATTAGGCAGTTTTGAAAACTGTATGCCTTTCTCTGTTACACACTAAAAATAAATACTGAATAGATTTGACATATTTTTCATTTGTCAGAAGAGTTACTTTTAAAGTCTGTTCCTACAACAGTATGTATGCTTATGAAGCCCTATGGCTATAAATAAGACCCAGCTTGGATTTTTACTTTTTCCAGCAACTAAAGAGATGACTGTTTTACTTGGCTTCCCATTCTAATTTTGTAGAAAGTTTATCCTGTCAAGAAGCTGGTATGCTGTGATGATTAGGATTTCTAATTCTCAGCTCTGTGTCTAAACGTGAACCAAGATTGTCATTCTTTGTAGCTGTCAGCTGTGAAAATAAAAAGTCACATGTGAGCTTGGACATCCAAAAATGTGGAAAGATAGCAATGTGAGTGCAGGCAATTGAGTGACTGTGGTTTGATAAATCCACAAATTGAGAAGTGCTCATTGACAAGCTATAGTGGGTATATGTTTTTAGCCTGTGCTATTTCACACTTAGTTTATTCTTACTCACATCCTGAAGGTTTGATTGTAAACAAATATTTTACTTTGGGGACGGAGTAATGCAATACAATCAATTTTGTACTCAACTGAAAAGAGATAGTTGACCAGCCTGAAGTACCCTTTGCTTACCCAGGCTTGTCCCTGCTCTGGGTTTAAAAGAATAAACCCCTACCCCTGCTCCAAGTTTAACAGGCTGTTAATGGTTCACAGGAATTCTTTTGGTTACTAAAAATAGCTGAATAAAGATGTGAAACTAGCTGTATTAAGTTTGCCAGTACTGCTATAACCTGTAAAACTGTCAAATTGCAAAATTAACCAAAGCAGTTAAAATGCTAATTTTTGAAGTGGTTAATGTATAGACTGTGATTGGTGTTCATAGCACAAGTATATAAATCACAATCAAATTAAAGGGTTTTAGTTTTTAATAATGTGCAAGGGGGGGAAAAAACCCACACATTTTTCATTAATGCAGTTCTGCAAAACTTCTCTGTAATAATAGTGCTCCAGCTGGTGATCTGCCAGGCTGCATGCTGTATATTGTGTATTGTTGAGCTTTCATGGTGCAAGTAGGCTGCAAAACTTGTTTGCTCTTTGACGCATCTCTGGGCACAGATTGTGTGTGTTCTGTCAACAGAGGTACAATCTCACATCCTGTACTAGCACCCACAAGAAGAGCAATGACCCACCATTTCAGAGAATCTTCCTTCAGTTAGTTGTATGCTTTCAGAGAGACCTAACTTTAGGGGAGGGGACTCCCTGGACTGGCAAAACTGTTTTGCAAGGTCCTGTGATTTGAACAGAGGCAGAAACCATAAGGATTCTGAAAAAGCATCAGTTGCCATTTGGCTCTTCAAATTGGGCAGAAGGATTCAGAGATGGTTGTTACAAGTGACAATGTCACAGTGTGAATCAGTGACTCTACTTTTATGTAGTAATAACTTTCCTTGTCTGTTACTTACAGGCAGCGCTTATTTGAAAACTTGCGCATGTTGCCTCATGCACCTGGTGTACAGATGCAGGCCATTCCTGAAGATGCTGTTCATGAAGATAGTGGAGATGAGGATGGAGAAGATCCCGACAAACGCATTTCTAGTGAGAAATATCTTCTCGTGGTAGAGCATGTCCAAGTAGAGCCTTTTTAGATTTAGTTGTTCAGAACCTTAGTCCCAGGAGGGCGGTATTGGAAGATTGGCACTATTGTTTCCTGAGTGAAAAACTTTGCCACTGATCTGCCAGTTTTGCTGTTCTTAAGGTAGATGGCATCTGTGCACAAATCTGAACCTTTTAAAGGGGTCTAAAGAAGTGCTGAAAGAACATGGGTTTTTTGCATCTTATGAAACAGTCGTCTTATTTCAAATCTAAAATAGATACTCCAGAAGTCTCAGATGATTATAACTAAAGGTGTACAGGACTTAGCTTCTGCTTTTTGTTACTCACAAAAACGTAATGTTCCCTTTTGATGTGAAGTGAGATACTGTCTTCAGAAAAAATTGTTATATAACATTTTATTTGCTTTTTTTGTTGCGAGAGAGGGGTTTTCCATACTCGCAACACTACTCTTCATTGCTGTTAGCCTTTGTATGAACAGTGAGTTGTTCTTCAGCTACAGCTAAGAGTTTCCTGCTACCTTTAACCTTTTTTTGATGGTGATTGGAGTAATTCTGTAACCTCTTATTGGTGCACTGTTGGTTTTCTGAACTGTTGAAACCATAATGTTTTCTCCTGTGATTTAGTTTTTGATATTTGAAATTCATTTGATACATGTTAAAATACTCCCACCCTCCCCCTGTGTTTCTCTAAAGCTATTTTTGGAAGTCATTGTGAGAGTCCCAGGATATCTTTAAAGACAGTATTTTTATCCGTAATTTAGTTCATCAGCATTAAATGATTATAGTATATTATTAATCATTCTTAATTTGATAGTTCTTTTTTATTAGGCCTATTGTAGTTGGACTTTATGCTCAATTAATTTCATAACTCTGAATCCTAGTTCGAGCATCTGATAAGCGCATAGCCTGTGATGAAGAATTTTCAGATTCTGAAGATGAAGGGGAAGGTGGGCGACGAAATGTTGCAGACCATAAGAAAGGAGCAAAGAAAGCCAGGATAGAGGAAGACAAAAAAGAGACGGAGGACAAAAAAACAGGTAGGACTCTGGTGTGATTTCATCCTCTATTTTAGAACTGCAAATGTCAGTTCTGCCAGGAGAAAGATGCTTTTTCTGTTAACAGTTAATTAGCTGTTGAGATGATGATTTATTTTTTCCATCGTATTTAAAGCATCTGTTTTATCAGTTTCAAGATACAGCTGTTCACACTAGACTAGTGTTTTCAGCCAAGGGTTACTGTTACTGCATACCATCATTATGGCCAGTCAAGAGAGACTTGCCCTGAGGTATTTTGAATCACTTGGCATGGTGCTCAGATCACTCCTTTGGATAGATGCATTTAACACTCTATGTTAATATGTAACCAGTAATAGGACGACTTCTAAAAGCTAGTTCCCCCTGCCTAGGAGTATATACAAAAAAACCCCGCCACTTGGTCATGTTTTTTTCTTCCAAAGTCTTAAGGTTTTCTTGCATATTTTAGTGTATTTAAAATCTTGTTGGTTTTCAGATGTTAAGGAGGAGGATAAATCCAAGGACAGCAGCGGTGAAAAGACAGATGCCAAAGGGTAAACCATAATTATTTAATAATGAATGTCACCTTTTTGAAGAATGTTTATTAATTTAAAATACTATGAAGTATTGATTTCTGTAGAGATCACTTTCAATTCCTCATAATACTAAATATTTTGGACTCATGATTAGTAATTAAAAATTGCATTTTTAAAACAGTTGAAAAAATGAAACAACAATTTGTTTTTGCCTTTGTACAGAGCAAAATCAGAACAGCTGGGCAATCCTTGAACAAAAGATAGCCTCTCATCAGTTGCAGAACATAGTAATAGAGCTGGAGAATACCTGAAAGAAGAAAAGTTTTCGTACTGAGAGAGACTGCTGATTTCATTTTGTACTATTTGGCATGGACCGTATTTATTTTCAAACGGCTTTGTTCTGGTTTTTGGCAAGTTGTATTGTGAGTTTTCTAATTATGAGGCAGAAATGCCTTTCTTCACCATGCTTTATGTAATAGTATTTAAAAATGGATGTGAGTTATTATGTTAAATGTCTAAACTGATCTATTAAAGTAATTTGCCTTTCTTGAGCTGATTTTACCTTTTTTGTAATTTTATCTTTATTAAAAAAAAATTGTACTTGGTTGTCTTTTGTCCATCATTGAACTATAAAGAGGAAATCTCATATAAATTAAGCAGACTTATCTAGGAGTAGCTAGTGGATTTAAATGAACAGCGGGCAAACACTCAAGTTGAACTGTGTTGCTTTCATTAACTCCACATGTTTCAGTGGCTTTTGCATGGGGTGAAAACAAATGCATTGGAATATGAGTACCTGAGATTTCAACAGGCTGGATAAATAGCTGAAGAGATGTTGGAGTAAGGTGGTTGTATGAACTCGTGCTTTGATGTTAAGAATTTAAAACTGCAGTTGCATGCCGTGTGCTGTCTAAGAACCTGTCCCACCATCAGAATCTACCCACGACCGATTCATTTGCTGTTCATGAAATTTGTATATTGTCATCCTTCAAAGCTTGCAAGATAGAAGATGAAAGTTTTTGGATTTAACTTATAACCCATTCCAATTTTTTACAACTATAAGCAACATAAAACTTTGTTCCCCTTAAAAAGAATAATTTTTGTTGCCTGCCACCTTCTTTGAGACATTACTTAGTTTTGGTGACTGGATTGAAACAGACTTGAGTCCACACATTCCTTTTTTGCTTTCTCACTCTACAACAGTTGTCTTACAGGTTGACATTTAATGAAAAGCACAAGCTTTGGTACCAAGTCTTCAAAGTCTTCACTGAGCACAGAAGTTTGCAGAAATGCATTGCTACCCAATCCTTTTTTAAAATAAAAATCTTACTACTTTTTTTTCAATCTATTCTCTCTCCTTTCTGTAAAATTCTGGGATTGTGGTCTGTGGCCTAATTGATTTATTCGTGTTAAAATTCCAATGCACTACTTTGAACTATTTGTGCATTTGTTCTGCCCAAATGGTATATTCACTGAAGGCTCTTCTGAAGCCACGTCATGTGTTGACTAATTTGACGATTTTTCCAGTGAGAGTAACTCACCAAAGCTAGGGCTACTTCAATGTGTAGGAGGGGAAGGGAATCCTACTTTAATCTTCATGAACATTTCATCTTGGAGTCTTCTCTTCCCTTTGTACTCTTAGGTAAACTTAATAAGGGTTAGATTCTTAAACATGCAGAGAGATATAGTAGGATTTCTCAGTATAGTGGGTTTGTATGATTATATTGCAAAATCAGATTTAATATTTTTGCTGCAGTTCAGTCAAGCTGACCAGTGCTTCCCTAACTGGCAGTTGCATAATAATCTGTTTTAATAGTAAATGTGCCCAGTGGTTTAAATACTGTGCTAACCTGTTCCTATATACGGCTACAGTTACAAAGTGTAGTAGGAAGTAGAATTGCCTGCTTCAAATCTTTGTAACCTTTTTGGCTGTGGTTTAGAAATAAGATAGCAATTCTCTGTAGTTTAAGAGGCTGGTAATTTTTAATAGTTTGTGGATTAATTGCTGGTTCTGTTGGTAACGAAGACTTAAGTGTGTGAGTAGAATTAGTGGACTGAAATACAGTATTTAAGGGGATAAAATAGGTTTGGGGTATTTTTTATCTGAATTAGAGTGTTGCCATCAGTAGACTCCTTGACGTGTCAGTGTGTTTTTGCTAGACTGAGAACTTTATGCTTAGTGTTTATGTCTGGAGAAGGGAAATTTCCTTCCCTTGTCTGTTACAAAACTGATCCATATTTCAAGAATAATTTGCTTTTGGCTTTGCCTAGCCAAAGGAAACATTTTTGGTTATTTCAAACACTGACAGTCACCATCCGGTTTTTAAAAACCTGAAAGCTAAGAATAACAATAATTTACTTTTTTTTTTTAATATTCATGTTGGCTATCAATCTTGAGGGTTTTTTAATTTTTTCTTAGATTTCATTTATTGCTATCCATTCTTTTCTGAAGGTTCTTGTAAAACATTTGATGTTGTCACTTTATTAGGACTTTGAATGATTTGTCTTAGGAAGAGCTCAGGATACTCGATTGTTTTTCCAAAATGTAGTGTTCAGATATTTCTCGGGCTTTATTTTGGTGTAAACGACTACTTTCTGCTCAGGTAGAAATATAAGATGTCCCTATTTCATGAGCTGCAGTACCTGGACCCTTGGTATTCTTTGAAATGCTTGCTGTAGGTCTGCGTACAGATGGAAACAGATTTTTGTGTTGTTGATTTCTCTTTGTTCAACAGGAATATAAATATGAATGAATATCAACACCTATTTCTTGGGAAGGGAGGGAGAAGATTCAGGATTTTTTAAATTTTAATTTGGATTCCTCCTTCGATTCTGTTCCCCAAGTTACTATGCAATGTTTGGCTGGTCTTTCGGGCAGGACAGAAGTAACCGGAGAGGAGCAGCCCTTTCCTTTCAGCAGAAGAGCTACTTGAAAATGGACTTGGAATTGTGGCCGAAAACTTGAATTATAACGTGGTTTGCATTTATGTATTCACAAGCCCTATTGAAAATACTTTTCATGTACTCGCAGCTTCCTATTCTTTCAGTAAGTAGCATTTTGGGAACATGAGTTTGTGTGTGGGGAGAAAAAAAATCTGAAAGGGAATCCAGAGTCCAGTATTTCTTTTGCCCAGAGCCTAGAACTGCCAACTTTTGTTCACATATGTGCTAGTGGTTTAAGATGGGTGATGTGGCTCTTTTTAGCCAAATTTTCAATGGGATTTAGAAATCTGTTAATTGAACCGTATTAGAAAGAATTATTATATATGATTAATAGACATTGCAAACATACAGTATGCAAGATACTATTCAGAACATGGCAGCAGAAATAGTACCTATTATTAATACAGTTAGCAAACATGGGATTTTTTTAAAAAAATGTAATAATTTGTAATAGTTATGTATCTGTGAGATGAAGATGTCAAAATGGAGACTAATGTGTGGCCATATTTGGTCATACTATAATTCACACCATTGAAAGTTGACTTCAATAAATATAATTGTAAATGCAAATGTAAACATCTGTTTTTGGGTATGGTTCAAGCACTGGCAAGAATGAAGTGTTTATGGAGGGAGGGGATTAGGTAAGCTGCAGCCATCACCCTTGTTCCCTCTGCTGCTCTTTCCTCAGCACCACCAAATATGTTGTTTGTTCCCCATCCCTGGCGAGAGAGTAGCTGCAGTCTCTTCCCCCTCTATATCTGTATCTTGATTTAACCAGCTCTATTACAGTCTTTTTTTTTAAGTGAGATAGTTTTGCACGTGAAAATGGTTCTTCAGCTCACTAAAACTATGGATTGATGCAGCTATTTGAAAATGTCTTCTAAGCAACAGTTTTGTTCCTTTTTTGCTAGTTAAAAGAATTCTTCAAAATCTTTACTTTTCTGGCTTACTTGTGTCATTCAGTTTAGTCATATCACATCTGTAAGAGTACGTGCAAATGGAACAGGGAATTACATGAGCTTATTTAAAAAGAGGTTGTATACCACAGTCAGCAGAAAATTTAGTAAAGTGTTTAATGCTTTTCAGCTTACCTTAGAGAATACTGTGTCATTTTGAAACGACGTGCGTTGTAAATAGATGACCTGGCAAAACTAGTTATTGAAGCTGGATAGCAGCAGGCAGAAATAAAGAATAACTTCCTAGGTTAGAAACTTGAATTAATAAGATTCTAGGCCTAATGTTTTCTGTGATCATGCTGCCAGAAGTAAGGAAAAGGAGGAGAGGAAAAAAAAAAAAAAAGAATGAAAAAAGCTATGGGCAAGCTTTAAGTAATTCCATGTTGCAGTTGCCAAACCAGCTCCACATGGATAATGCATATGCTGAATTGCTCTTTGTTTTTAAAATCTATTTTTAAAACTTTCTTTATGTGATGCTGCTTTTAACAATATTTGATTCCATAAAATTCCCCAGAGACTTAGCTGGTAGAGGAAAAAATTCTATATCATTGCAGATTGTATCATGCTGCTTTATTGAGCCTAGAACAAAATTAACTCAATATTTTAAAAGCAGTTACTCTTTTCTTTTGTTTTTCAGGCTAGCAAGCAATTGAAGATGGACAAATCAGCATTCAGGCTCGAAGTGAAGGGAAGATCAGAGTGAGCGAGGAGGACTGTGAGTCAGAAAACCACGCAGTTGTGTGGCTGACTGAGACCCCATTCGGTCGGGAAGGTTTTTAAACACAATAGCAACATTCTTTTAAACTTTCTACTTAGTACCTTTCTGTGGAGACCAAAATTATGAGGGAGGTTTCTGTCAACTCAGATTGGAGGAGAAAGACTTAAACATCACGTACTTTCAAATGGAATCTTTTTGTGTGCTAACAGTCTTCATGTTTGCCCCATTCATTCGCATAATGAAAAGGTTTCCTTCCCCCTACTTGCATCACTGTGCAGGGTTTTTTAGTTGTTTCCTTTCCTTTCCCTTGCTTTTTTTCCTGTTTTTTGGCAGCGTTTTTTCATTCCATGGTCAGTGAGTGGTAACACACTGAAGGAATCCATGAATAGACAGTGCTGCTGTAACTGCAGATACGCATGTTACCAGACTAAAAAAATTGTGCTATGCACCTGAACATCAAACTCGGTTTTTCTTTCTTTCTTTTTTTGGAGAAAAGAAAAAAGACGAATTCTTGTCCTGAAGAATCTTACATGCTTCTTCCATCTCAAGAGAAACATTGAAGCCAGTAAAGGTGGCACGTTCTCATCAGAGACCAGGGGTTGGTGTAAACCATTGGCAGCACAGGAATGAAACGTAAATTCCCGTTCCCTCTACCCACAGCCAGCAGGAGCCTGTGACTCCTTGTGCACACAGAGCAGGAGAAAGCCAGTGCCATTGTCACTGGTGCTGAGATCACAGCGTTTTGCAGAAGTGAGGGCTTGTGCCGTATGTGTCTGATGTACAGGATGAGGAGGAAGCACCGGTACAAGGCTGTGCCGCTCTGCGAACCCTAGCGAAGGTGCCTCGTATGTGGTATCTTCAAAGGATGTTGCTCAGCTTTCAGCAACAGTCTGAGAGGGACAATACGGGTCTCTGTTTAGCCTAATTTAAACTTTCTCGTGTTTACCCCTCACAGGCTGGTGTTTCTTAGCCCGGCCTGCATGCAGGGGGCAGATCTAAGACTCCCATAAGCTCCTAAACCACCTTTGTTTGGATACTCACTTCATTCTTTCTGCCCATGCCTAAAGCTACGTTTGCCATGTCAGAGGGAAGCAGGCTTGGAGAAAGGCAAAAATCCAACCCCTGTTATCTGTAAATTTTGACAGAAGCAATTTCTGTTTGTTACCTTACTAGATGTTTTCTATTCCCAGATGAATGGTGCCTTAAGTCTTAAAATGATGGGTTAAATTTAAGATATGAGCTATTTTGGATGCCTAATCTGAAAAAGCCATTTGGGATTTGATGTTGAGAGGCAGATAAACAGCAGTTCTGCAAATCTGCAGCTCCAAACGAAAGTTGCTATGGAGAGCCTGAGCATCTTGTAGTTTCTGAATTGATGAACTGAAATTTTGGAATGTGAGTTAAGCTTTTATGTGACAGCAACAATGATTAGTTACTGCATACATGCCTGTTCTGGTTTCTCTGTGCTGCCTGAAGATGTGAAAGGTTTCCTTACAAATTTCTGGTTTTAATATTCAAAATATTTCCAGTACTTTTACAAATCCACTTCAGTATGAGTTTATTTTTTGCTTTCCACAGCTTGCCAACTTGTCCTCTGAAAGCAGGCTAGGAGAATTACGATGCAGGTCTTGGCACGTCCCTATCATGTTCATTATTAGCGCATGGTAAGCATGTCTAGGCACGCTACAAGGGAGCAACAGTGCATGATACCATGACTAGTTTGGCTCGTTGAAGCCCAGGGTCATACAAAACTTGACAGACGGTTGGGGTAGCTCCTACAGTGATCAGCATTGAGACAGACCACAGCCAAAGGCATGTCTCTTAAACACACTGGCTTGAAATGAGCTTGCTCAGCTTTCAGTATCAGTCTTGCCAGGATAGAGTTCAGCTCAGGTGGATTTAAAGTCAGGTCTCAGGTAGGCTGTGTATAACTGAAGCAACGCTTTTCAGGTGCTGGCTGAGTGTATCACAGCAGGGGAGATTGATGTTAAGAATGAAACTAAGATATGTGATAGGAAATGGATAGAGGGAATTCTGTTACTCTTGCTGGTCACGTCAGAGGGTGCAACAACAGGACTGCCATTGTTGGTCCTGGAGAGCTTGCTTCACCAGAGCCACCTTCTCCCCCACAGCAATCTCTCATCTGTGCTTGTTTAAAAACAAGCAGGTGCTGCCTGTGCAGTCCCAACCACGGCACTTCCTACTTGAGCTCTCCAACAAGAGGATATGGGAGCTAACAGGAGTACCGAACCCTGCGAGAAGGGCCTTTGGGTAAGGCAAATGTGGAGTTTCAGATGTTGCAAGGTTAGCTAGGGTGTGCTCCTCTGTTCCCTTTCTTTTGGCGGATCACTTCTGTTTGCAGGGCAGCGTGCAGCTTCGTTCTGAACGCACGCCGTGTGCTGCACGAGCTGGCGGGCACGGCCAGTTTCCTGTGCCCGACCAGAACCTGGAGTCGCCTCTGGGAAGCATGAATCTGTGGCTCTGCAGGGGTGGGAGCCAGCAGAAGAGCAACGAGGGGCTCCACCTCTTCCCTCCTCCCGGTGCAGGAAGTTCTGTGGGAGTCTGTTGGGCTGTCACCATCGCCGGGACACTGCCTCCAGCACAAACAGAGGAGGCATGACCTCAATCAGCTCTGCTCCTTCGCCATCAAATGCCATAAACAAGGGCTGCCTGCATGTGATAGTTCTCGTTAATCTAAACACAGCTAATACAAAAGATGTGCAGGGCCCTCCAGAAACTGTTCAGCAAAACATCAGAGCCAAAAGCCTCATTAGCAACCACTTAACTAACATGCTTCTGATTTTTGAAAAGAAGCTCAGAAAATACGCAGTGAACTCCTGCAGCCTCTTTCCTGAACTCCTGGATGGTCATTAAAACTACTGTGGCCGTTTAAGGAATTTGAATTGTGTTTCTTAAGGCTAAAATGCGTTCAGAGTATCCCCCATCTCACCCCGGCAGAAGGCGGCCAGTGCTAGAGAGCACTGGATGAGATTTGCTTCTCTTTCTGTTGCCCTCGCACCTCCTCACCTGTGCCATTAACCCAGTCAAAGGTGACGTAACAGGCTGAGTTGGGGAGTTGAGCTGGGACTTGGAATAACCCAGCAAAATGGTTCTGCACTCTCATTCTCTCGTGGGCTGGCACTGCTGCAAGGCTCGCGCAGTGGTGACAGTAGGTGGGAAGTGGCAGAGGTCACTTAATGTGGTACCAGTACTGACAGGGTTATCAAACAGTTTTTCTTTGGTATTCTTCTTGTTACTCACAGGGCTCATTTTTCAGGGTACAAATTACGTCAATTTAAAAGCAATATTACAGAAGTATTCCATATTGAAGGTGCCTAGTCTTTTCATTATTAAAGTGCAGGTAGTGAGTAAAGTAGTCCTTGCTTATTAAGACAGCTGGAAAATATTATCTGGTTTTTAAAAGGAGAACTGTTCCCAATTAAAAGAAGCCTTGAGTGTTGGATGCTTATCTCCTATTGAGTTCCTAGGCTGCTGCTCTAGCAAGGACATCTTGTTAAGTTGGTGATAAAAACTTGACTATTTTTTTCAGGGTAAAATTTTACATGCTAGGTTAAAAAAAAAAACACAACAAAATGGGATATCTGCAACATACTTTGCCTTGTTTGATCTCTTCAATATTTCAGCTTGCTTTTCCTTCTGTCCGTATATTCCAACCCCAGGTAGTGAGGCCAGTGAAATGCTGGTGTTACCTGTGTTCATGGACAAACTTGGCACCAAAGAGACATTACAAACCACTGTCGTGGTCCTGCTACTATGCGTAGTTCCATGTGTTGTTTCACTTCTGCCTGAAGTTTTGTTATGGACAGAGGGTTTGTTTGTAAATTCCTCTGGAGTTTCTCAGCTTGGTGAGATCTGTAGGGGGTGGGGTTTCAGTGTGTTATTTCTCTGGCAAAAACACTTGAACATGTCCTTCAAATGTTCTGTTGTCTTAGGCTTCTTGCAGCTGCTTGATGATTTTTTTTTTTTCTTTCTTTTGCTATCCCTACATTCACTGTTTGCTGGGGTTTTTTCTGATTCATTGTGAAGTCCCAATTTAACAGTGATGGAAACTGTGTAGAATTATTTACTTAACAATGTGAAGTCCCTTCTTAAACAAGTTGTTGCTTTATGAAACTTGATGGGATGACCTGGCACTTCATGTACTTCTGAGAGCGCCCTTGTGAGTTAGGTGAGTTCTATTGCTTCCTTCTATTGATAGAAACAGGGAGGCAACAATTAGCAAGTCCTAACCCACTGCAAATTAAAGACACTCTTTCACTGATTTTTTTTTCTTTTTTTTTTTTTTACCTCCCCTCCCATCTCTTAAAATTTTTATACCACCACTGAGTCTCCTTTTTATGCTCTAAAGCAGACAATAGATAAAAGATCTGAGTGAAAATAGCTGTGGACATGAAAAATGCCAGATATTGAAAGATGATATATAGCACAGGGTAAAATGCTAGTAAATCATACATCGATGCTGACCTTTGTCCTTTAATGCCAGAATGCTTGTGCTACTTGAAAGCAGCATATTGAGAAATAAATCACTTCTTATTAACCCCACCCACACAAATAAGGCAGTTGTAGCACACTGTCACTGTCCTGAAGTAGAAGAAAAAGCCCTTGTTATACACATGGCTAGGAGATTTTTAAAGGCCTAGTTTAGGCAATCTGAACCCCTCTCCTCAAGCCCTTAAGATCACTTGTCTTCTGGAGAAGTCCTATTGAAATAGCAGGCCAAATAAGATGAAGTGGAATGGAAATGTATTTCTGTGGTTTGGATCATTAATTTGGAATGCTCTAGTGAGTAAGTAATTCCCTGAAAATTGTATGGATGCTCTAAAAAGCATTAGAAAGATTTTGCTCTTTTTAACTATGTAGACTTTCATCAGGTAAACTTTTCCTTTCTACTCAGCAGCCAAGAAACTGTGCTCTGCATAGGATAGCTGAGGGTTACATGGGTGAATTGGATCCAAATGTTGTGAATTTTAGCATCACTGTACCTAAAGTTTGATTGCCCGGAAGAATGCAGATTCTTTAGTTTTGTTCCTAAATTTTCTATGACAGAAGTGAGGCAATTACACTTGCAGCCTACTGAACAGATAGCTTTGTAAAGTAGGCCTTAATGAAAGTTGATGTATGTTTTCAAACTGCTTCTCAAGCACCCCTTGGCAGGTACGCACTGAGAGGTGTTCCATTTTCCTCCAATTTCTGTACTCTGGACCTCCTGGCAAGTAGGTACCTGAGTCTTGAATTTAAAAAAGGCAAAAAAAATTTACTTTTCTTCCCTCTCTGAAAATCACAGTTGGTCAAAGGCTAATGCTGCTTCTTGCACAAGTCATTCTGGCTTTGGAGCCATGATTACATCATGCTTTCTTTGGAGCTAGCTCTTCTACAAGTCAGAAACTGTGTGGGGTTGAATTCTCTCAGGAAGAAGATACAGAGCTAAAGTTTATTGTGTCTTGGGTCAGTTTCCTAAATGCTGATCCATAAAAGGAGAAATACCCTGTAGGTGTCCTCACGGGATGCAGAAGGCTCAAGGCTCTTACAAGGGAAGCAGAGGAACACCAGGCAGGCTTCCAGCTGTTCACCTTCCCTGAATCCACAGATCCAAATTCTGAAACCCAGCGTGCTTCTGCACTGCAGTGTTTTCAAGACTAGGTAATATGCTAGCATCGACTTGGATGATCATAGGATGCTTAAATTCCTACACTGATACAATTTCATTCTCCATTGTATAAGACAGCATGAGAGTATATGGCAAAACACTTTATTCCATATATCTGTGTCTGTGTTACCACCTCTGCCTCCCTCCCCATCCCACTACATGCTATCTGATCACAGAACTTCCTAGAGGAAGCTCCTATGTTAGCGGTGTATTGGCAATGCAGAGAATGGATAGGTACTCATGGTGTTCTCCAGCATCTTCAGGCATTGCGCATAAAGCAAACATGCTGGCCATGCTGCATTTCAGAAAATAAATCTGCTTGGAAGTTGAGAAGGGATAGGACTGGAAACATGGAAATTCTTGAAGGGTCTCTAGTATAAGAAAAAAATCTGAGGATATGTCAGCATCACATCCTGGAGTCCGGATGAGGACGTTCCTGAGCTGTACTTGGAACCAGAAGTGGCATAATCACATTGGATGGTGTTCCCCTCAATTAAGTTCTGCTGAAGGACAGGACTTGTTCAGCAGAGAACCATATGGACATGGCTGATCTTTATTTAGCTGAAAAAAGACTGTCTCCATGCAGTGCTGTAGCTGCACATCTCCATTGGCATTCCATTGCACAGCTGATAGGAACTTTCAGTTCATGTTTCAGACCGGAAAGATAGGTCTTAACTGTTTAATATGCTTAAACAGAAACTTTTAAAATTAGTTTCTGAAAATTATTGTAGTAGAGCTGTTGATAAAGTCCATAATCCCCCTTTTCTCATCCCAGGAATGGCCATGCTGAAGAAAATACTTTTTTTTTTTTTTTTTTTTTTAA
>Ga0065711_1005794_pt1 | contig 20572 bp, 9 predicted proteins | sample Hoacrofraction12_FD_59098 | JGI IMG/M metagenome (GOLD analysis project Ga0065711, IMG submission 59098) | Hoatzin crop microbial communities from Cojedes, Venezuela - Epithelial fraction 12 v2 (version 2) | ecosystem: Host-associated > Birds > Digestive system > Esophagus > Crop | place...
TTTTTTTTTTTTTTTTTTTTTTTTTTGGCAGTGAAGAGAGGAACATGCCATCCCTGTTTGAAAAGTTTCAGGGTGGGAAAGGCGAAGGAGGGGCTGACATACTATACATACCTTTACATATATTTTTGAGGCAGAAAAACAGTGTTATGTTTGAGCAGGGTTCAGCAAGTGGAAAGGGAGGTGGCATTTGCTCTGGCCATTTGGTCCTCTTAAATAACCCCACAATTTACAGCATGCTGAGAACCAGCACAGTAGATGTGGCTGCCTCACAACGAGGAGGAAATACAAACGTTGCATACATCGCATCACATATGTAAAAAAAAATTTAAAAAATGTTTAGTGTCTGGAGGAAAGGTAGTAGAAGTATTTGTCTGCAAGGCCCATGGTGGTGCGGGCTCCTGTGAAGTTACACTCACTGGCTCATAGCCTTTGAATTCTAGGAAAATAAATTATTTACCCTGTTACTGTCACAGCCACACTTCTGGGTACCTTGCATGACACAACTCACCCAGTAGTATGGAGAAAGGGAGAGAAGAATTAGTCTTGTTTCCTGAAGCTACAGATAGAAGACATTCACATGAAATTGTAGGGCAGCGGAGGGCAAGGCAAGCCAAAGGTATACTTCCCAGCAAGTTTAAAGCTGCAAACTTTTCTTCCTAGACTGGAAGAATAAATGAGATGAGACATGTAGCTGAGTGCTGGAGATGTTAGAAACAAAGACATTATGTAAAGGTTTTGTAGGTTCAGCTCAACAGTGTCTTTTCACTCTCTACAGAATAAAAATATGAATATATTGGGGATGGTGTATCCAGTTTGACAGATCTGAGAGTCAACTAAGGGTGCAAAACTGAATGTGCAATTCAAAAATAAACATCTGAAAAACGTACAAAAAAGGCAAAATCCTAAAAAGGGAAAAAGGACACTGCGGGAAGAGTAAGGCGTGTAAGAAGCAAAGAACAAGAGAAGCCCTTGCCTGAGAACCATCGGAAAGTCCACATCGGAGTGCGAACCCTCTTCCATTGACACCTGTGGACAGAGTCTGGTCAGGGCAAAGTACTGTGAAGTTGGATCTGCTTCTTGGAACCGGGGGTGGAAACCTTCCCCGAGGAATGGAAAAAAATGTCCCAGCTGATTAATGCAAAGTCATACACTGCTCTCACAGAGGAAATGATAAAGAAAAGAATTTTAAATGGCATGGTTCCTTTGACTATTTCTCAAGTGTCGCTATTTTTCTAGACCGTCCCCCAGTTTGCCCTCACCATTGCAGCAGCAGTACAGAAACGTGTACTCTCATGCTTCTCACTCAATGATTTTCAACTATTTCCAGAACATGACCTCCCATTATAAGAACACTTTCGGGAGTCTGACGCCTGCTACTAAGCTCAGAAGAAAGAAAGCCCCTGCCTCCTAAAAGCTGTCTGCAGCAACCAGGTCAAATACCTGTGGACAACAGAGAAGCTGGACCACAGAAGTGGGATAGAAAAGGTAGTCCAGAAAGAGAANGAGTCTAACATCATGGTTANCTTCCTTGCATGGACCATAACCNTGAGATCACTCTGAACTTTTTTCTTTTATGAAAACTGCTCAAAATTAGCCATGAACTAAAGTGCATCTTATTTTCTTCTGAAAGATTTACTCCCTTCCCTACCACTTGTTTAACATCCTACACCGCCAGCCAAACACGGAGCCTCCTGGGAGTATTCCTCAACGTTACCACCTGCATAGACCCAGTTTCTCCTAGGGCTCTTCACTCCTCAGCCCGGGCGCTGCCTGCGGAGCATGGTCCTGTTTGGAAGTGACTGGCGTTTGGGTGGGACGCACTCTCACTTTGGGACAGTGAGGAGATCTAACGTGCAGCCTCACACTCAACGTAATCATCTGCCAACACAGTCATGAGCTGGAATTCCATTTCTTGTAGCAATAGTTGGGACCAACAGCCACAATAACTCTGCGCTGAAAACTTGTATTTGTGGCTCCATGGCCAAAACCACAGGAAAACTATTTTTAGCGCAACGGAGCTCTAAATAGTGGAAGCACTGAAAATTTAGCTCGCACCGTGGGCCAAATTCTTCTCCTGGTTACACCCACTCTATGGAGAAGCTTGAGTATAATAAACAGAAACACTCTGAAGCAGAAGTTAAAAAAAAAATAAAAAGGTAAACTTTTACTTATTGGTAAAATCAGTATTTCAAACTTTAAATGAAGAAAGGTACATGTCCTCCAGCATTTCCTCTGGAAATAAATGAAAGGAAAAGGGAACAGTTTGAAATAGAAGCGATCTGTTACAATAATTGTACCTATTACGATAAAGGTAATTCATCCCACTATGTATGCCTGAACAATACGTATAGCTAAAATCGCTCTCCATTCATTATGCAGATACTTTTGGCTTAGACCAGTGAAAAGGACACTGGGTTTATCTGTACCTTGAGAGAAAGACGCAGCAGATGAGTGTAGCCTATGAGTAACAAATCAGGTTTTAATAGCTAGACCTACACTTAATTACTCACAAGCCAACTTTCTAACAGCAGTTTATCACCTCGGGATTTCACAACACAAAGCAATTAGTGATGGCGAGGCAGAGTGCTCAAGCTTTCTCCCGTAGGAACCGACAGGGCCTGACTTTCTCCTTCTGGGTGTATTTCTGCCAGAGTCCCCGGGTTACATGACGCTGCGCCTTTACAACTTGTATTTAAATTTCGTGGCACACTTAGGGACGTGACTTTTTTTTCCACCCTCATGACCAAACAGTTGGGTTTACTAATTTCCTCTACAGTATCAAGATCTGCATATACAAGCATAATAATGGCTATTATAAAATTAAAGTGCTTTTGGCACAGTGTGGTGCAGGCTTTGGACAGCATGTTGCGAGCTATTTGCTTCCCTTTGCAAAATTTCCACAGAAGTTTTATTTTCCTTTCTTTTTGTTAGGAAAACAGGGAACTGGATCATTTTCTAAAACAAAAAACTTTTGGAGAAGCCAGTAAGATGAAAGAAAAAATAGGGGTTTTTTTTCTCATATTAATAATTTAAAATGTTATTTTTCATTCACTGTTTCATCATTGACGAGATTTCTTCCACTCTCTAAGCACTGCCCTATGACGCACAACGGAAATTCAGAGAGGAAAATCAAAAGGCAAACAACACATTTTCAATTTCGGTTACATTTTTGCAAATCTAAAATAAATTTATATTGTTGTTACTGTCTAAACACCTTCATATTTCACACAGGAAAGAAAATATAAAAAGTTCATCATCTTTTTCCTCCAGCTGCTTAGATGGGCCCCATGTAAGGCACTGTCACTAAAATAGTTCACAGCCCTAATTACAATTCACCACATCTTGGGAATGACATTTAGGATTCTTGAGGCGCTTTTAGATAATTTTTAGACTCTGCGTAGAAGATCAGCTGTCACAAAGTCAGTTTTATTTTGTAACAGATTTTATCCTTTGGAATGTTATGTTTGGACTGAGCTGAAGATATGGAAAAATACATGCAATATAGTTTGCTTACCCGACTGAAATATAACTCCTAAAACAAAGATGAAACTTTCTGTCCTTTAATGTTCATTATTCCAGCCTGTGCTTGCCTATAGCTATTTGGAATAGGAAAGAGGGGGTAGGGGAAAGAACTCTCCTTTACTGCATTATTCTGACTCCATTAGTGTAGTCAGAGAGAATTCCTGCTCTCTATCCAGTAATTAAATAAATATTTAACATTGCAGGATTTAATTGGAATCCCAAAAGTTAACAATAGCCTCTGCTATCAGTGTCGCTATCTCAGGGGTTCTGTTTTCACAGGGTATATTTAGATCTCAGCCACATCGCCCACTGGCATTACAAATAGTATAAAACTCCCCCCCTTGAAAAAAAGAAAACAAACAAGAAGCTCCACAAAATCTGGAAACTTTTATAAAGTGACGCCATCGCCGCGAATCTCCTTCCCCCTGCTGCAAAACGTACTTCAAGGCTTAACAAATTCAGTGGCAGGCAGGCTGTCGTAAAAAAAAAAAACCACCAACCAAAAAAGCCCCAACCAATAACAACTGAACACAGCTTTACCTTGCAGCGAATTACTGCAGCTCCATTTTCCGACCCTTGATTTTTTCGCTCGCTCCCTTCCCAGTGGTTTCTGTTTCTGGCTCTCCCATGCTGGCGGCGGGCGGCTGGGGAGGAGCCCAGCGCCGAGGGTCTCCAGCCCGCCGGGAGCAGGGACCGGATCGGGTAACACACCCGTGAGCACACCCAGAGCCGGCTGCGCAGAATTCAAATCCCCACTTTAGAAACTTTCTGCAATACTTGTGTGTCAAGTCTATTTTTGCTTCCTTCCTTCATGCTGTAATAATGCTCTTCGGTCCGATGCAACGCAGCCATCTTTTGTGCTGTGCCTTTCGTACAATCTGTAGATCAAAAGCGCTTTGCCGGTGTAAATCCTGGCTTTGCCAGAGCTGGCTGGTCCCTTTCGGGGAATAATTTATGTAGTTTGCAAAATGGGAACAACTACAATCGCCGTGTATTGACTCTTTGCATGAAGTCTCTCTGCACAAAAAGAACGCTTAGAATCTGAATGCATTTAATGGCTATAGATGTGTGTAAACCTGTCTAATACAGATACATAAATACATATATATACACATAGTTAAAGCATCCAGATGGTATGTCTATGCACACATACACCTCAAAATGGGCCAGTTTAATTAGGATAATATGTTTTTCATGTAAAAAATACAATTATACAGTAGGAATGTTCTTCATACCAGGCCTTCTACATTTGCATTTTACCACTCTGCATGTATATACAAAGATAGCAAAAACAGAGAGTAACATTTATAACATTTATATATGTGAGTGTAAGTCTGCAAAAGGCGGATCGTTCTCTGTGGATCTACTGAGCTAAACACAGTAAAAGCTGGTGAGTCTTGTTGACAACAGAGCTCCTAGAGATTTCAAAGTCCAGTTAATAGGAACAGTCTGACAGCTGCACACGCTAGAAGAACCACTTAGAACATAACAGTCATGCGATTAGATAATTGCAGAATCAAAGCATTGCTTACTAAAATAATGAGATTATTATGATTATGTCTAATTGTTAGCCATTGGTCTTGATGAAGATGACTAAGGTTGTGTCCAAAAGATCAGCTCAACCCTCTCAAACCCAGGTTCATGAGAAACCTTGTGTCTTCCTCACAGTGCAAGCCTGAGTTCCCTTGCCAGAGCTCCAATGATCTGGCAAGACCTGAGCCATCAGCAGAAAGGAAGGTTCAGAAACCCCCCGTAAGGCATACGGTGGGGAAGGAGGAGTGTGGCTTGTCAAAGAAAAATCAGGCTTTGCAGATCACTACGGGATTTCTTTGAAGGATTCAGCCAGCAGTGAGAGGTTATTGAATTCTACCTGGATTTCTAAAAGACTCTTGACAATGTCTCCCACCTTTCTCAGGGAAGATAATCTGCTGGGGGAAAGGAGGTAACGGTCTCCTAAGAAGGTATAACTACTCAAAAGCAAAGCAGCAAAGAGCAGCAGTATCTGGTTCCTTTTCACAGCAGAGGAAAGTGGAGTTTCACAAGCACGCGTGTGCCCATTGGTGCCGCTCAGCGTGTTGCTGAATGAGCTGGAGAAGGGAGTGGGACGATCTATGGAAAACGAAGTTGTCTAGGAAAGTGGAGATGACTCAGTGTGAAGAGCTGAGGAGGGAGTTCGCCATACTGAGTGGGAAACAAAAGGCAGATGAGATTTGGTGTAAATATAAATGTAAAGTTGCACATGTGGGAGCGAAGTCACATCCAAGATGATGTGCTCTAACATATTATTACTCAGGAACAATATTTTATAATAGCTCAATGCAGGTGTTGAATGCATTTTTGATCCCCAAGGAGTGCACTGAATGTGAGGAATTGCTACGAAAGGAATGACAAACAAAGCAAAGAAGAGGGCTCTGACGCTGTGAATTCTCGGTGCACCTGCGTCTCGGGTTCCATGAAGAGAGCCAGTTCTCCATCTCAAAAAGCAACGCTACATCTGACAGAGGTACGGACAAGGCCAAAAAGAGTGATCTGAAGAATGAAATGGGTCTCATGCAGGGAATGTCTAAATCGTCTCTTCCATCTGGAAAAGACACAGCTGAGAAGGGACATTACAGACCTCTGCAAAAAGCCCAGGTGGAACAGGGAAGATGAAAGAAGATGTTGTCTTCCAGTTCTGGAGGAGGTGAAAGGAAGCTTAGCTGCAGGCTTTTGAGAAGAAAAAGGTAGTTCTTCACACAAAGTGTAAGAAGGGGTTCAAATCTCTGCCACCAAACTTTGTGGGTACTAAAAGTTTACAGGAGTTCAAAACCTGAAACTGGTGGCAGAGCAAATTCACAAAAGAAAAGCCCATTAAATGTCACTAAATATAAAGACACCAACCTCTGGCTCCGGAAGTCCCTCAGCTGCAAGTTGCTGGAAGAGTATTCTGTGTGATTACTGTTTGCCCGGTACTTATTATTCTTCCTCTGGGCATCCTCTGGCTGTTGGACAGGACACTGAGCTCACAGACCTTTGATCCCACCTGGCAGGGTCACGCTCACGTTCTTCACATGCTCTCAGGAGAACAGCTTTTCATCCTGGAGCTGGTATCTCACTGCAATCAGATGTTATTGTCTAAAACATCACAAATCCTGGTTTATGTTTTTTCTAATTTGTAGGATACCCCAGTTCTACCTCTGCACCATTCTACAAATATCGCTACGTATTTATAAATGACATATATAAATGCTTCTAGTAATGGGAATAAAACTCTTCTGGTTAAAACTGAAATCTTCTTTTTTACTCTAGCACTCTGGCTTTCTCAAGATGTTCAGGAGAAAAGCTTCCAAAAAGACAGTAATGAGTTTACACTGCGTCACTCAAAAATGCACTAATTACTCTAATCTACATTAAGAAATTATTACTAAGAACTCCACAGTAAAGGTAATTTAAATAGAAGCTTCAATGTAGTGAAGCTGTGGTATGGTAGAGCACAACGGTGCAGAGCTTGTAGCCCAATGTACGTACTAACTGAACTAACGATCTAGTGTCTTTTCATCCACTTTTTTATATCATTATGTACAACAAAGAACGTTATGTTTTGAAACGTACATCTGGTCTCTTCCAGTGAGACCAGAGCTCTGCGATCATGGGAAAATTCCCTTCATGCCAAACAGGGGAAAAAAATGGCTTTTTAAAATTTTCTGTAAAGGGAAAATGGTGGCAGGGAGGGCAGATGTTTGGCATTTGAAAAGTTGTGTTTTGATAGAAAAAAAAATGCCTTTTAAAACAGTAATGCAAATGAAGAACATCTAGTGGAAAAGTCACTTCCAGAACTTGTGTTTTGACAGTGATGAGATGGGATTGCAGCCGAACTTTTCCACTTGTCCGTTCTCCTCCTTCCCGAAACTAGCAGTGAAATGCAACTGATTTCATAAGGTATTTTAACAAATTTATATATGCCAATGGGACAGATCTAGGCCAGAGTTTCTTTGGTCTAGCTCAAAAGAACAGAAAAATACTCGATGGATATTTAATAATTATACTTTCTAAGAGAAAGGCATTTTCATTCCTATTGGAAATACAAAGAAAATTAAATTCAGCAAGAAAACGCCACGTCCAAAATCAGACAGATACATCAGTGGCAATTTCAGAGCTGAAATTTTTAATTCAACCCCCAGTTTTGAATTGCAATGACTAACCCTCTACAGAGGATCTCGGGTGTAAAAACACCAACCAGTTGTAGTTGCACTGCAGTTCCCAGTGCCTCTGAAATACTGACATTTAGGGGTTTCGCAGAACAAGGAGGTGTTTCCATTCTGGATTACCAAGGATGTGTTTCTGAGAAAGCCACACAATTCAACTTGAAATAAGCACTTTCCTGCCTTTCTTATACATAACTCATCACACCCAGCTTTTAATATTTGTCTATTGTTTCAGACCTACTCTGCCAATTTATTATATAAGCAGAACTTTGATCTTCATTCTGTCAAGCAAATTTCTTAGAAAAACTCTGGTTTTGGTGACAGTGTTTAGTAGCGGGATAGTTGGAACTGCGGATAGATGGCTATAAACCTCGGTCTTGGGAAAATACTGATTAGTACTTATATTTAAGCATGAGAATAACCTCCCGTCTATTCAGCGAAGTATTTATGGCTATGCTTTACTTTAAGCACACACTTAAATTCAATTAACTTTATTTTAATCATGGGCATAAGTGCTTTGCTCTCTCAAGATAATAAGACCATAGGCATTTCATTTAGCTGGCTGAGCTTGTTTTGAAGTAAATCTTGTATTCTCAAGCACAAACTGACAAACATGCAAATAAGTGTTACCTTTTTGCCTAAAGACAGAAAATGATAAACCGAGTAGTTTTCCAGTCCATGAGGGGAAGCACCTAGGCATGGAATAGATGTTCATTTCCCTGATACTATCATATTAATTGTCTGGTAGTGAAACGCTGCCTTCCAAGAAGGGAGTGTGCCATCTTTGATCTCCTTCTGTACATGAGCAAGGAGAGACAGAAGTGTTCGCTTCCATTGAAATGAAGAGCGTTTGTTTGCTTGTTTGCTAGACAAAAGCAAACGTTCTGGGGACACTGTGGGCCATACCTTCACTTGATATAAATTGGCACGTCTCTTTCATTCCAGGAGAATTACACTAATTTTACACCTCAGAGTACATCTCGGAGACTTTCCACGTCCTGTGTAAACTTGAATAGAGAGATTCTGTATCATGAGGTGAGATCATAATATGCAAGTGTTTCACAGACATAAAACTACGAGGTCTGGGAATGCTTGACGGTAGCTAGTAAATACAGTATGGCCTGGTCATTAAGTGGGACCCCCATTGTTTATAACAAGAATAAACCAGTTGGTAGGCAGAGCCAAAAAGCAGTTTTCTTTACCGTGGTAATCCTAATTAACAGCTTTTCCCCACCGAAGCAGTAAAATGCAAAATTATGTTTTTATTAAGTCTTAGGTGGCTCAAAAAGCCCCTTTCAAATGTCATTAACATTTGATCCATTCACCAGAGAAGTGACCATTTTAAAAAGAAGTAAAAGAATAATTGAAAAATTGGAACATAAACCAGCTTACACCACTGGACAGAATGTTTCTGAGGCAAATTGAGAACTGACATAAAACAAGGCCGATTTTACCACCATTCAATTTTAAAGGAAAGAATTTGTGTTATGTTGTCATAGTTACTTCAATTAACATGAAATAAAAGATTTTCAGAGTTTTCTAACACTGTTAGTGTTTATGGAACCAGACCAAAAGCAAACCCAGCAAAATTGGAATTTCTGCTTGCCATACAATCACTTATATGAATACTGATGTTAATGAGGGCTTGGTATAAAAAAAAATCCATTGAATGCATGTAGCTTACTTCCATTTTTATCTTGTGAACATTACTGCAATTATTTTCATATACAGGAAAAAATATTTCTAGGGGAAGAACAATGCTGAACGGATATTGGGAGAACTTCAGACAGGAAACCTGGTACCTTCAAAACGAAAAGTTTTGAAAAGTTTCAAGTGATTCACGGCCAGTTTAGAGAGCTGAGAATCTGCCCCCGGCTGCTCGTCTCTGCCGGAACGGGAAGGCGGCAGTGGGCATAGCCAGGGCGCTGTGGGTGCCAACGTCTGGACGGCCACGTACCTTTGAGGACATCCCCAGCAGAAGGCAGAGCCATCGCTCCCGCCATCACGCACCCCATGGAGCTGGTCCAGCCTGGAGAGGTGGAAGGACAGTGGACTTTCCCTCCTGCAGGCCAGTATTGCTGCAGGGAACGAAGATGAACAGTAGTGAAGTGAGACAGTGGGAAGCTTGCAATGAGCACTTAGCGTTTTCTCTCAAGTTACAACATACTGGTACCGCTGCTGGTGGCTCCAAAATTCAAGGACAATAAAAATGCTGAATGGAATGGCTTTTCCCAGGTCCTACCCTTCACCTGGCTGACAAACACCATTTTCTACCTTGAAGAAATACCATTTTTGGTTTGCAGAGGTCTGTCTTCTGGCCGATTGCTTCCCCTGCCTGGCTTTTTTTCCTTTCTGCTTATTCGCAGCCTTTGCACCAAGAAAGGCGTAATGCCATGTGTGAGCCCTAAATGTAGTATTTAGTTCTTTCTTCTAAAAGGAAAAAAAAAACAAACTGTCTGGGGGCAGAAAGATTTCAGGGTGTTCAAATTCCTGACATGGAAAAACCTGTGGTTAGTCAAAGATAATCCTGTTATTTCCACCAGTTTTACAACCCTGTAACCCTCGCTTCCTGTTGGGTGGTTACGAAGCTATATCAATGCGAAGGGAGAACAAAGTTAAACCATCCCGGCTTCTGAGTACAGAAGGGAGTTTGGACCTCCATAAATGTTCACTTCCTTGTTGTAAATGACAATAATTCAGGAAAATTATTCCTAGGTTCTTTGCATTTAAACATCAAATAAGATGCAGGGCTTCAGAAGCACTTTCAATCTATGCTGGAATTCAGTGGGAAAAAAAAGCAGTAAGAGTTAATAGCTTCTTTGGAGCAAATTACCATTTACAGCCGGCTCACCGTTAATGTGTACCTGAGCAACCACTCTGAGTTCATAAAGTTCAGTGAATTCAGTAAAATTTAAATGACATTATTGTATATTAAAGGCTAAGTCATACAGGTTTTTTATGCAGGCAAAAGCCTCGCTGCTTGCTTTCTGAATAAGGCCTGATTAATGAGAGCAGAATTCAGCACTATGTTAATGCACCGTTTAGTGCCCCACTTCTGCACACTGCAGTGCTACATCTGTGCCCATTTCGTATTCTCAGTTAAATTATAATCAAAAAAGAATAGATTGAAATGGTGCATTCCAAGTATCTCTCGCATAGTCTCGCTCGTAAGCTGAATGGCCCTTTTTGTAACCAAAAGGACCAGGAACGGCCTCCTTTCCCAACTGGAGGTCTTTTTTAAATCTGGCTTTTAATATTCTTGACGTTAGCAAGGAGGAAAAAACCCTAGTCTATGCTGATGCTCTGCTTGCAGATTGTCCTCCAGTGCAAGGGGCACAATGCGCTTCCCTGGCCGATGCGCGGTTGCGCGAGAATCATCCATTTTTATCACTTTCAGTTATTGTTTCCTTCCCTCGCCACAGATATTTCCCACAGTGCCACTGTTTTCTCTTGGCCTCCTTACTCATCCAAGCTAATGGTTGGGGGCACACTGGGCATTTTGTTATGCTTTTTTTCTATGTTCTGGTAGGCATGAAAACACCCAGTGGGGATTCCATTATGTTTTAGCACTTGTGCTGAAGGGTGAAATAACTTCACAGCCCGTCAGAGGAGTGATGCATCATGAATAGTTCCTTCTTTATTCTACATATTTTTATTTAAACATTCTTAACCGTGTTTTGTAACAAGCTGCTTTCACCGTACTAGACTGTCTGGAGGAGGAGGATCTGTTTTAACTTTCAAATGACCGTGAAAGATTGGAGAGAAGCAACAAACAAGAACATCTCTGTATTAAGTTGTCAAACTTTTTCCAGGGATCTGAGGCTGAAGGGACAAATGTTAGCAAAGAGTTTTTGCCTTCATTCAGTGTTTTGCTGCCTTTGTTTTCAGAAATTTGCATAGTTTTCACCTGGGTATTGGGTTCAACTAAAACTTTGCCAGCTTTGTCTCTTCCGTGATTTCTTTGAAGACTGAATGCATCAGAATTTACATGGGCAGAGCAAAGAGCAAGCTGGTGTCAAACCCCACAACATCTGTGTTCCCCATTGGCACTCTTTTACTGAGAATCTTCAAATTCTTGCCAACAAATCCTAGGTTTCCAGTGCCAGAAAATGTCAGGTTTCCCATTTTTACTGTGTTAGAACTCATCACCACATGCAGCTAACTGACTGCAACAAGCCTTTAGTTAGTGAACATCTCTGATGAGTTCTTTTTCATGGAACACCCAAACCTCCTTTTACAATATCAAATATGTGAAGGTCATTTAGCCTTAGNGAGTGGCCCTGCCTGGAAGGGACTGTGACACAGGTCACGGATGGAGCATCAGCAAGGGAGAAGAGGAAAGGGCATTTTCCTCTCCCAAAGCTCCTCATAGTGCAGTTCAAGCCAGAAGTTACTGAGCATTCCTGACTCTTCCTCAGCTCTTTAAAACAAGTACGTCAGCGATGGAAGGATTTTCTGTACTCACAAGGTGAATTCAAGTCANAAAAACTCTGCAATATCTTCTCAGTCTGATAATGTGCTTCTGATTTACCTCACCTCTCTTTTGAGTTTACTTGTGAAATCCCTCAGGGGTTGGCCAAAGCTACCAACTCTGCTGGTACATCGAACCGGGACGATGCATTAGCAGTAGTACAGCCTTCATTATCTTGCCTTATGCACTGACCTGTGCTCACTGCTAACATTTCTTCAATGCACCACAACATTGTATGTTCCCCGAGATGTCCACCTTTATAAACAGTCTAGACACAAAATTCTAGAATGTTAAGTTGAAAACCTAAGAGCAATTTGTTCACAATACATAAATCAGGAGCATCTGTTACTGCTTTTCCCTAAACCCCACTCATGATGAGCACAACACATGCTACCCAGAGGCAGGCTGAGACTTAGATCATAGCTGAAAGTGTTGTTCATCTTCCTTCCTTAGGGTTTCCTTCCTCACTGCCTCCAGGACAGGGGTCCTACACCAGCTTTCTGCCTGGAACAAAGAGCGGCCCCGCGGCGGCATCTCGGGCTAACCTCTTGCAAAGGGAAAGGAGTTCACTGCACACACAGCCCCATCAGTTCCTGCTGACATCCAGGGAAGGCACAGAGCTGCCCTGCTGAGCCCGCTCGCTTTGATGCTACTCCTGGTAGTAGTATCAGGAGTATCAAGGTGTGGAGCCCATCCAGGGGTCTGCTTAGCAAATGCAGACCTGGCCAGGTTCGAGCACTCTGTGCAAGGTCCTTCATTTCACTCAGCATCCACAGTGCCAAGATGCTGGTAGCCAACAGCTGTGAAAAGCAGGGTCATGAAGTACAGAGGCCCTAGCAGCATGCTGGCTTGTGCCTTGCCAGAGGTCACAGACTGTGGCCATCGCATGGTGCACCTCCAGAAATCGGCAGCCTCATGCCCCCGCGCCGAAACCAAGCTCTGCTTCCCAGCCAATGCGCTGCATCACCTGCAGTCTGGCCTTTACAACAGATACCAAGTTACTTACATGCAATGAAAAGTTTTCAATCCTGTCTTCTGTCCCTAAAGTAAAAAGCACAGGGGAGAAAAAAAAAATAAATTGGTCTATTACTCTTCCAAAAAGATGGGAATGAACTGGACTTACGCAGCCTGCACTGTAACGGGAAACATGAGAGCCCTCTTTCTAAGTCTCTGTAGTCCTGTGTTGATTTACAAGTCCTAAGGACAAAATTCATTAACAATATTCCCCTTACGACTTGACCTGGGAAATTTTTTTTTTTCCACCCTTGCCTAAGAATATATCCTAAGAGTGGTAACACAGTGTTATCGCATTGACCCAGCAGAAGAAGATTCAGGACTGATTAAAATAGATGGCCATATGAATTCAGCAGCACAGTTATTGAAATTAAAGTGCTAGCACCAAAATAATATCAGAAAGCTTTTAAAAGCAGTAAAACATTTTAGATCTGTCCTAAGTCATTGATTTACTATAATGGGGAGAGCTGAAAGGAAGCTTTTGCCTCAAAACCCTTAGCGAACAAGAACAAGGTTTCTACAACATTATGGCAGATTTACACAAGATAAGGAGAAAAGTCTGGGAAGCTCTGCATCGTGAATCTAGAGTGCCCTTTTAAGGATACTGCGGAGGGGCTAGGGTTTGCAAAAGAGATTCAGTAAATTTAGCAGCACAAAGGTAACAGTCGCTTGTTCTTTCATCAGTTCCATGGTTTTGAAAACAAACCCATTTCCTTTGTCTCAGCTTTCTCAGAATGTTGAGAAAACTTTTTTCTCCACTTTTTGAAAATAAAATCTGCACCTCTTCCACTGGTCCATTTATTATGGGAATAACTGTGAAGTGCAGGGTGAAATGCTGGCCGCATGCAGTTTGCGCTCAAAGGACACGGACCAGACTTCATGCTCCCTCCTGCCTCACAGACATTTTATCATCTGGAAGAAAATTAAGAACATCCCGGCGTTGATTTGCATTCACAAGCTCAATGAAAAAGAGGCAACACAGGAAAAGTAACCACACGGGAACATACAGAGCTTTCAAACCAGCAACAAAAGATAGTGTGTAGTCAAAACACAGGTGCTTCATCCTCATATTTTCACTCAAGTATCTATAGCCTCAAATGACCTATACAAAAAATCCTGGAAGTGGTGGTGGGAGGACTGTGGAGGATGAAGGAAACAGTCTGAGGAGGACATGGAGCTGGCGCCGGAGGATCAGAGGCAGCAGGAGGGTTCTGGGTGTTAAACTTGTTCTCATCTATATAAAGCTGCTGGATCACAAGCTGGGCTCTCTGGTGCGCGACCTGCCTTCATTTTCTCAGAACAGCTAGGACCCGTGAGTTTCACACATGACAATTATGGTGGTTTGTGAACAGAGAATAAAGAAAATGCGCCCTTTGGGTTTTCTTGACTGTTATTTTTACAGCTAATAATTCAAAATCAGGTTGAGAAGCGGACCTTTGCTGAAGAAGGGGAGAGGAGAGGGCAGGGCTGGACACCGCAGTGCACAGCAGTGCCAGCTGCCGTGAAGAGCGGTGTTCTTAATGTCAAATACACTGAAACCAAATCACAATTGAACAGATACCATAAACATAATAGTTCTGCGTTCATGTTACGCTGGTTACCTTCTCCCCTTGTCAGGGTGAGAAAGGTTCTTGAATAGCCAGAGCTGTTGAAGACCAGATGTCTCATACACTTTCCTACCATCTCTGGTCAGAAGAAGGAAGGAGAAAAACCATGTATGCTTGTAATTATAAAGCAGAGGCCTGATCCAGAGTCTATTGAAGTCAACAGAAAGGTTTCCATTGACGTCAGCGAGCGCTGGGATGGGCCCCCAGAGCTTCACTGCATGCTAACAACATCTTGACTGTGGTCAGCTGGAGCTTCACTGGGTGAATTTCAGGACTGGCTCGGATGCCCAGGTTTCCTCTCCTTGCGTGATGGGTGAAACGGCAGCCTGCAAGCACGGAGCTGCAGGTTTTAAGGCTGGTTCTAAACAAGGACCAAGCTTCTGCAGATTGTGCAGCAGCCTTGGGCTGTGCTAAATTAATGCCATCTGCTGCTGGCCTTCCTCCCCTCGCCTCCTCCCTCCTCCTCCCTCAGGGGGCTCCTGACAGTGGAGAATAGCTGGAGTACAGTCACAAGCATCACGCCTCTTCCTGTCCCTAACACACCCTTTACACCCTTTGTTTCTCTCTAAGTGTCATGGGTGGAGTAGGATCCCAGTACGCTGGCTCCAAACCAGCTGGCAGCATCCGACCAGCCTCAGCCCCATTTCTCCCAGACTTGGGGGACCTGAAGCAGGCAGAGCCTCCGCTGTGCAATCTCCAGGGCTTCAGGATGGGCTTTTTTCACCCAGGAGAGGAGTTCTTTTCAGTGATGTCACCGCCCTCCTGGCTGAAAGTTTAGGAACTTTCCAAATTCAGAGAAGAATTGCAAATACCGTGTGAAATCTCTCCTCGCCCTAGGTTGAAACCTTTGCCAGCAGCCCTCTCGGAGGAAGGCTTCCAGCGCTAGCCTGAAAGTTCAGAAGGTAGGACCCAGTTCTCACCACCAGTGTTTGTGAAACGCAATTGAAAGTAAAGATCCTAATTACATTTGGCATTTCTAATAGTCGACCTCCAGCTAAACAGATGACATCATTTGTGGCATTGACAGTAAAAGAGCCCACTGTAAACAAGAGTCCATCCAGCCTCATTCTGCTCTGACAAAAGGAAGGGGAAGGGGGGGAATCTGGCTAAACGACCACGACCTTCACATTTTTTTCAAGTATTAGAGATGTCCTTGATGCCTCTGCAAAACGACTTTAAAATGGGGAAAAAAAACCTGCTCAGAAACTGGGACTTTTGGCAACCATAAGGAAATCACTGTACTCAGCAACATGCAGCCGCTTGGGCTGGGGGCATGGTCCCCCTTGCCTTCCTGGATCTCAATTTTGTGGGTGTTAAAGATCTGTGAGGCTGGATTGAACCTCCTTCTGATTACTGAATGCTACATTCGACATTCCTATGGGATGCATTTTCCAAAACAGGATTTATATTCACCATTCCTCTTGGAAAAAAAAGTTGCACGTCATTGCTTTCTTGCTCATACCACATTGCCTGCTCCTTGCCCTTCACCTGCGGGAGTCACAGCTCCCACCTCTGTTGAAAGGGGAAGAGATGTTTGTATTTCAGCCTAGAAGGAGCTCCCTCTAGAGAGGAGCAAAGCGGCTCTTCGCTAGCGGGGAGGAACTCCGCACGATTTTGGTGTAGCAATGTATCAGCCTGGCCTTTTGGGGAAATACCAGGATGCAGGAGCTGCGCACCAAATTGTGCTTAAGGGAGCAGACAAAAATCCCTTCCCTCTCTTTAAAAAAAAAAAAAAAATCACTAGCTCAGACTGCCGTGTTTCAGTCTCAGGTTGTGCATTTTCTAGATGGCCCCTGTTCAGCAGCCTGTCCCGTGGCTGTGCTGGGGATCAGCGCAACGCCAGCTCGCAGCAACACGCGCTGCCAACACAGGAGGATTCTTCAGAGCTCTCCTTTCCTCGTAGCGATCCCGCTCAACTCTGCTTAGTTTGTGATATTTGAGGGCATCACAGCGTGAAGCGGCATGAACACAGACCATTAATTGTAACAGGATGCGGTTAGAGGCTTTTTGATATCTGCGTGCCCGTAACTGTAACCTGCATTCAGCTATTTTCAGCCCTTCGTGCAAACAGGAGTAACATTTGCATTCAGATTGCCCTTAGTGCATAGATGTGCTAGATGATAAATTAAAAGTACAGTGTAAGGGCAATACCCATCTACTCCATGTCAAATACATACTGGTTTTTTCCTCACCAGGTACTGTAGATGGATGACCTTTGCCAGATTTCTTTTTAGGCAGTTACACTCACTGCTGAAAAACAACTGCTCATTTGGACAGCAAGTCTAACTACAATCTTGGAATTTTAATACTTTCCCACTGCTCCATTTTTGAAATCTCCTCCCTAGCTGTGCTTCTGATAGCTTCCTTACCCTAAGGAAAGATCTTCTCCTTGGTCTTTTTTTCTTTGCAAAAGTAAATTATGGGATACATTCTTGATCCAAGCATATGGAAATATCCCCTCACCTCCGAAGCGAGATGGGTTCGTAATGGTCCCTGCTCTTATTAATTTAGTTGCAAGACACTGTCTGAATCACTCACAGTACCATCATGCAAACCCTTTCACGGTAGTTAGGCTTTATTCATAGGAGCACTCGCCTTGCGGAGTGTGAAAGAGGCCATTTATGTTTAATAATGATAATAACCAGCAGTTGGAGACAGGGAAAAGAAAGGAAAATAAAACCCCACAGAAGTTTACAGGAAAGGACATTCAGTATTGCCAGGAGGGTGAGAAGGTCAGACATCTGGTGGTTAGTCTCGCCCTGGATTACAGGCAGGAATGCACGGCCACGGAGGTGGGGCTCGGCCGGCCGATGGGACTTCGGGGTGCCCCGGCGTGCCCCCCATTTGCACAAGACCTCTTTTTTTTTTGGGGGTGCAGATCACAGAGCGGGCTGATTCTGCACAGCCAATCTCCCAGGGGATGAACAATGGAAGAGAAAAGCACACCCTGAAAAAATTTTGGAGAATAAGCTGAGGTAAAGACTACCGAGGAAATATTTATGAAATCCCTGAGAAACCATGTCATATTCATCCTTGTTAATCATAAATGCCCCCCCCCCCGCCAAGAAACAGCGATCACATAGACCTGCATGCCTTCACTCAGTGGTCCCAAACTTTCTGGGAATAGACTGTCAGATATTAATAAAAAAGTGTGTGTTTCGGGAAGCCACCTGCAAACCACCTTGCCACTTTTAGATCCTTCTGCAAGGGGCCACAGACGTTGCTGCTTTATTCTGCCCCAGTAAGGCAGAAATATTGCAAGTGTGCTGAAACTGCGAGTATCGAAACCAGGCAGTGTCCTGCTGTGAAGACGGTGGGACGGAGAGCTCACGTGGTCAGCTCTCACCTGGCCACGAGTCAGTGAAATAGAGAGAGTAACGGGATTTACATTTTCCCAAAGCCAGAACAATGCTGGAGTTCAACCTTCAAGAGCTCAGCAGCCCACGAGAAAAGGAGTATCTTATTATCAAGCCCTGTAAGATCTTGCAATGTTTTCCCTTTGGTGCTGCAATTTCGACACCCCCAACGTTTATTGTAAGTTATCTCAGACATTCACTGTGTTCAGTTTACATTCATCTCCATCTATTTTTAACAAAAAATAAACTCAAATGCACATTGGAGCAGTACAGTATTTCTCTTGAGTATCATTAATACTGCTTGATCACATCTTTTCCTGGCACTTAGTCCATTGGTTTATGAATTATTTTGTTACACTGAGTACATAGTTGATAGTTTAATGGCTGGAAGTGATTGTTCTCGAAATATGGATGGAGTTGTCATGGTAATACATTGCTAGGAAGATTAAGCATGCTTAAATTAAGACATGCACTGAATTCTCAGTTGTTTTAGCTACTCTTTCCTTGCCATGTTTGGAGAACATCCTATCTTGTGCAATCCTCCAAGACGTCTTACTGGATTCCCCGTCAGGCAGTGACTAACCCAATGCTTTGAGTCACCCATTTGCCATCCCTGGGCTCCGGCCAGTCCCGTGCAGCGTGCGCAGGGGCCGGCGGGGCAGCGATTGGCCTCCAGCGCTGCCTGTTTTGCAATACCAGGAATTCCTTCCAGCCCCTTTGAACTAAATCCTGAGCAGACTCGCACTCGCCGGAGCGTTTGGCTCTAAGATACACAGGAAGGTTTTCAAAAGCTGACAACAATGAGAGCTAAGTTTCTAGAACTCGATTTTTAAGGGTTTTAAAAGCATCGATAGCGCCAGATGTGTTCTTAGGAGATTTCCAGAAACACCTGTTGAAAGTGTCACCCCTGGGATTGCCTCCCACCTGCCCTATGCAGCAATTTGTTGCGAGAAAGTCACCGTAGCCGTTCCTATCAGAAAGTCTGATAAAGAAGATTTTAGTCGAGTATCTCAGTACTTCTGATGGACCGATAGCATTTCTGGCTTCTGTTGAAAGAGATTGGCTGACACCAGTTGTATCTCTGGTCGTGTGTGACCTGTCAGTGGGGATTTTTCCGTGTGGCCTCGCTGACAGAGACTGAGATTGTGTGCGTGGGTGGGAAGGGAGAAGCATCATTTCCCCAAGAGCAGCTCCCTGTAACCAGCCCACTTTGGTGTTCTTGGTAGATTTAGCCTGTGCCTTCCCATCTACGCACAGCAAAAATGAATATATGCTAAAACCTTATCTTTGAGGAAATTTGTATGGGAAAGGAGCATTATTGGCAGTCCCATGCAGGGTCTCAAATCCATGCTGATATTTGAAACATGAGCGAAGAGAAACTTTCAGACATCGAAACTCAAGAAAAAGAAAACAAAATAAAAGGCCAGTCTATGAACATGTGGAAATACAATTTTCAGAATTGCCTAAATGAAACAGAAGCCCTGTATTTACTTCTGAACATGCTATAGCTGTGGACAAAGCAAAGCCACAGCAATAGGCATTAGCAAAGAAAACAGTTTATTGTCAAATCCACTGACACGGTGTAATAACTCCTCATTGCAACTGCAGCCAACACCTTTCTTGTAAATCCAGCAAATAAATATTCACTGCCCTGTACGTGATCTGCAGCTTGCAGCAAAGATGACCCCAAGCACATGGGAAAAGGATCAAAACAAAAAGCACGTGATGGTTCTGAACAGAAACTACATTATCCGTGGAAGGGACAAACACACATGGCCTTCAGATCGGTGTAAAACAATACCAGGGCTGCAGCAGGGCCGAAACTGGGAAAAGCAGATGCTGCCCAAAGCAGAATCTGCTCAAGAAGTTTAACATGCACACCATATCAGGAAATCGGAGCGCTTCCATGTGAGCAGAGAAGAGTTCATGGCAAGCTTATTTCCAGCTAGCATCAATGAACCGAGTGACAGAGACTCAAGAGGCAGAATTCAGACCAGGATCCGTATGCTCGCTCGGTCTGGTTGAGGTAGCCCTCGTATTCAGCGTCTAGACAGGAGCCAGCTACAGACACGAGGCCTGGCTGAAGGTCAAGAGCTACTGAAAAACGTAGGAGCAGTTCTGCAGCATTTCCTCTTAAGAGACGCTGTTCTGCACAGCGAGGAGCAGAAAATTTCAGCTGGTGCCAATTCATGGGAAATTAAAAACTCACACAGAGCACGAGGGTCCCTGAGACACGGCAGCAGGGGAGAACCCTCCCCCCAGCCACATGTTTTTGACTCCTTCAAAGATGCAGTTTAACCCTCAAACCTAGAGCTGTTTCCACAAATGTAAGAAGAGCATCTCTAGCTTTTAATAGGTGCCAAGTCCGTTGTTTAGACTAGAGATTCAAATTAGCTTTGGGCCAGTGGAACAGACCAG
>Ga0065711_1005321_pt1 | contig 20571 bp, 12 predicted proteins | sample Hoacrofraction12_FD_59098 | JGI IMG/M metagenome (GOLD analysis project Ga0065711, IMG submission 59098) | Hoatzin crop microbial communities from Cojedes, Venezuela - Epithelial fraction 12 v2 (version 2) | ecosystem: Host-associated > Birds > Digestive system > Esophagus > Crop | place...
CCCCCCCCAGCTGATGCTCCTTCTCCTCCGCAGCTTTCACTGCTGGTGCAGGATTTTGCATCAGGAGGCTTTTCGTGTACCAGCCCTCCCCACCCACTTTTCAGCTTAATCCAGAGGATTTTGGAGACATTATGGCTCAGCTTTGCACATGTTATTATGCAGAAGAGGAAAAAAACAGCAGTTGAGATTTCTCAAAGCTGACTAGGAGCTTTAGGCATGAAGCTCCTCTTAAGACTCATGGCTTTGAAAATCTCTGTCAATTAGTACAATATTTTGGTGGAGATGATAGCAAAAAAAAAAAAAAGGAAAGCATTGGTGTCTCTATGGGAGGCCCCTTCCCGATTAATGCTGATTATCCTCAGGACAGCTCTCCACCCCTTGCCTGGGAGGACCACTGACACTGATGGGAGGAGGCACAACGCGGCTGCAAGGAAACGTACTGGTGGAAAATCAGCTAACGGCAGCAAATGTAGTTTCTAATCAATGTGTGCAAGAACGTTAGAGAGACCATTCAGGGAAGATGCTCAAGCACTGCACTCTGCTGTGCGCGCTCGCGCTGCAAAGGGCCCCTTGAGTGCACTTGGGTGCTGACCCTGCGCCGGCTGCTGAGCTGCCGGGTGGCTGAGGACGCCTGCAAAAAGTCTCTTCTGGTGTTATTTTCCATTTCTCATCACCCTTGTGAAGTCAGGGACTTGGTCTCTTCAGGAGAAATACACTACACTCACCACTAAAATGCATTTTGAAACGGAAAACAAAAAGCAGCAGAAAAGGGTTTTTCGTATTCTGAGCGGTCACCCTGTAGGGGAGCTGCGGCTCAGCTCTTAGCGTAGCGCGATACAGGTGGGCTGCAATCAGGTAGACTCGACATCGTGCGTGTCCCTCCGTGCGTGAGGAAGCAGCGCACACAGCCCGTCAGAAACGCTGCCCAGCCACGCAATGGGCAATTTCTTTCTGCCATTGATTTTGGCTCAAAATCAGGATTTAGAAAGACAAGACAGAAAACGGTGTGTGGCACTTGGCAGGATTGTCAGCAACTTTCAAAGTAGTTATGGATGTCAGATTCTTAAAAAAAATAGTAACAGAAGGGGAAATGATACATATTCCCCTCCGAGTAGTAGGTAAAGTTTGGCAGTCAGTGCTGAAAGCTTTTCACCTTTCCCTTTTTCTAACTTCTCTCAGAATTCAGAGGGCTTTGTTTTGAGTGTATACGCTACGTCATGCCTGTCGAAAGGGCTGTGCTTTATGGGAAGAGAGAGGTGGACTTGAATGCCTTTAAAACGGCCCCTGATAGTCTTTGAGACACGTGGGAGAAATGCATTTTGCTCCAAAAGCAATTAATTTTTTTCCTAGTTTGCACTCTCTATAACCTTTAACTACTACAATCCTTCATGCTTCTATAAAAGGAACTTTCTGAATAACTGAATGAGACCTGGAGGGTGATAATCTGCATTTAACAGGGTGGGATTTCTACCTCTTTGTAAAATGCAGCTCCTTCTTCATTTAAAATGAAACACTAAATGGAACTGTACATTGCAGGGCGGGAGGACATAGGGACTATAGGAATGGAAACCGTACAAACAACATCACAGGCATTACTTATTCTTGAAATATCTCTATAACCAGAGTGCTTTGCTTTGACAATTTACTGTGGACTATTCAAATTACTCGCTGTTTTCCTATTATAAAACCCATACCCCGTTCATTCGAGTGAACATGCTCTTGAGCTTTCAAAACCGAGCTGCTCTCTGAATTGCCTCAGTTTGGCAGAAAACTCATTCAGCGTCGTTTTATATACTGTGCTTGTTGAATAAGGAGGCTGAATGGTAGGCAATCATTGCTGTTGCAATCAGAGATATTAAGAAGGATAAGTTCTATCACTTTTTTTTTTTCAAAGTCAACGAGATGCATCCCTGCCATTGTGGAATGTGATCGAGAGAGAAATGCAAGCTGAGTCATGTAGCTCGAAAATGAGAAGAGGGGCGTACAAGAGATGTCAAGGTCAATCGTTTCGTCTCGGTGTTTGGAACAACAGGCATCACTGAATATCCCGACATCACCCGGCCTCAGCGATCACGGTGCGCTGCGATCTGGAGGCGGGCGGGCGGGTGGGAGGGAGCAGGCTGCCACTAACCACCGGGTTAGCCTGCTGCTGCCTAAGGCCAACAGCTTCTTTCTTATGGAAATGTCTGACTCACCAACCGAAAAATGGTAAAATATTTTGCAAAACCTTCATCTTAATGAAAACCATCTTTAAAACTTTAACCAGATGGCTCCACAGTTTTTTTTGGTGGCACTGTAAAATTCAGAGGCTCAGCTAAAATCTGGACTTCATGAAAATCATATACAGGAACAGGTGCCAAAGCACAGGAACAGCTACAAAGTGAATTTTCCTTGTAAACCTTACTGGATTAATGGAGTAGCATACGGTAAATTGGGCCTGAGCTCTTAACGTGTTTTCTTCCACCTATATAGTGTGTCCTAAATAGGGGTGAGGTTCATATGAGCACTTGCTGCTTCTGATCTCGTCACACTCGCATTAAGGATTGCCCTAAATCCTTGACAAGCAATTATTTCTGGTATTCAGGTCATAAATTCTCATTAGCAGCTGGGCCTGGAAGAAAGCAAAGGTCACGGTGTAGTAGGACGTTGTGCAAGTGGCTGGAGTCTGTAATGTAAAGTACATAGCCTGGACTGAGCCCTGGTCCGGCGCTGGGCAAACCATCTTTGTTTTACTCATCACTCGCAGCTCCACAAAGAAAAGGCCTCTCTCTGCTCATAGTCAAAGTCTGTTTAAGCCACCCTGAATGTTCAGAGACTGCTGCACTGCCCTCACTGCTGTATTTGTGCCTTCAAAAGCATTTCCTATTCTGAGGAAGGTCTGTCTCCAATAATTGGAGAGTCTTGCACAAAACCAGGCTAAACCCAAGACGGCACCGCTCCTGGCAGCAGTGACAACTCGTGATGAAACCATGTTTGTTTAATTGTTCAGAGCTGCTGTGTAAACCTTCAAAGACTGCACTTTTTTGAAGGACATGGGCTTGGCCCAACTCTCATGTTGTCACCTACAAATTTTTGTTCTATTTTCTGTAACCCAGAAGAACACATCATACAGTCTTTCTTGGGTTGCCTGATGCCATGCTTAAGAACTCATCTGGAAAGTTTAAAGAAGGACCAAACCAGTTTAAAAACCAGTTTGGTAGACTGGGCCTTGCGACTGGTATATAACAAGGTAAAGATAAAGATGCAAAGATACACCTTTGGACGGTAGGTTCAGAAGAAGGAAATGCCTGATCATAGACTATCTCTGGATGCCGGTTTTCATCCCTAGCTGGAGGTGTTGCTGGCAACTGCATCAAAATATCCAGGTTGCATAGATACTCTAGATGCAGCTGGCAAGAAACTGAGATTTCCATTTGGTGAGAAACTCAGACAGTGAAAAGACAAGAAAAGAAATGTTGCCTGGAATGAGACGGGTAGCCTGGAAGGAAGCCAGTATTTTTTTTTTCCCACTCAAAACTCAACAGGCTTTTATTTGAATTTCTTTAAAACTGACATATTCATGGAAATTTCAAATAGGCATTTTCTGACAAGTCCCCTATTCCCCCAAGCCTTCCCTCCCTTAACAACCCAAGTTTGTCAGATCCTTTCCAACCAGCTGTAGCTGTAGGCTCTTTTATATTCTGCATAGAGTTGGGACCCTCCCTGAAGTTACAGATATGTAGTTATATATACATTTTAAATTCCTGCACATGGCTACACATCTCATCTAGATGGATATATGCATATTTATTCCTGTAAGAATTGCTCTAGTCAGCCAATTCTGGCTGATAAAACCTTCACATAAAACATAGTCTTATGTGATAAATAAAAACAAAGATTGCTCTCTTTCTGCTAATGAATCACATTCCGGAATCTCCTGCTTCTCTTTTCTCAATCGGAACATGTCCTTATATGCTCGGTCTTTTAGAGCAGCTCTACCGTGTCTTGCAGCATCGCAGGCTGTGGGATTTGCACCGTGCCCGTTCCTTGCCCTTTCGGAGCTGGTGCAGGAGCGCAGACTGGCACGGCTGCCTGCACATGTGACACCCTGCACTGCTGCAAGAGCACAGGAACACACGGCGTTGGTCACCTTTCAGGTCAGCCTGAGTGGAGTCACGCTTACGGTGTTACAAGCTAGACGTGCAAACGTCTGATTTCCAGGCATACTTTGGGAGCGTAGGCCTAAAGCACGTCCCTAGATGATGAACAAAATTAAGATATACGGATCGCTACCCCCGACCTGCCCTTCAGAGCACATGTTTGCAGCCCATGTGCCTCCGCACGGTCCCAGGGAGCCATCCCCTGCCAGGGTTCCCCCGCCGTCTGCACGGCATCGGGTACCACCGTGTGACTGAGATAAGGGGACGTCTCGGGGACATGGACCAAGATGGTCATGCATTTTGTCTGTATTATGAGCTAATAAACAGATGCCCAAGCTATGAAGAACAAGATCTATCTTTAAAAAATCCATTAACTGTGGGAAGTTCGTGCTGTGCTGGAAAGAGCTTTCCCCATGTCTCAGAGGTGTGCTGGTTCCCATGCTGTAGCTCCTACACAGTATACACTTAAATACGACAAATGCTGATGCCATTTACAATAACATGGATGACTCTGTATAACAATAAACCACCAATACCAATGACATGGATCCCTTGGAGCCGAGAACTTGCGTACAGCAGGGAGCATCCCCCAGAAACGCGGAGGAACCTCGAGCTCGGACTGCCAAGCACGCCCGTGAGACGCGGCTCGTCACTCGGCATCAGAAACACTCGGGTGGGAGCAAGGGTCAACACCGGAGCAGCAGCCTCTAGTGAGCTGAGCAGCTCTGACCGCCTTCCACAGCCTCTACCCTTTCCACAGACTACAGAAATTATTTCACAGATGTCCCTGCACTGCTTTTCTGGCATTTCTCAAGAGCAGTTCTTGGTTAAAATGTGAAATTTCAGCAAACCGATCAACGTATTACATTCTGAAATATTCAGGCATTCACATTTCTGTGTGAAACCCTGGATTTTGTTGGTTAAACAAATTGGTGAGTGTCAGGGCAACGTCTCCTCTTAAGCGAGTTTCTCAGATATGTGGAGAAACTCATTAATATTGAAATCTTCCATGACAGAAGGCAAGTAGGCAATACAGTATCGGAAAAAAATATTCTTGCATTTTGCATACTGGTTTAGAGAGCAGGAATCAATGGACTAAAAATGACCTATTTCTAATCCTATTTTGCAGCTGATAGAAAGTAGCTCTTTTGGTATTAAATGATGCATCTATTCAGCAAGCAGTGAATAACACACTTATGATTTACTTTGTTCGAACAGTCTTCTGAAATGATGCAGTCTTTAAATATTGCAGAATGTCCCTGAGCACACACTGTGGGTTATCTGAAACATGCATTTTACTTAAACAGAAACATTTACCTAATTCTACAGATTTTACTTTAAGGATGCAGCTTTCACGGAATGATTTAGAAACGTGAAGTTCACTTGTTTGTAACAGCAGATGAATATAACACTTTAAAGGCAGTTATTTCCCATAGTGTGGCCAGAATGTAACTCCAAGTGTTCCTGGCTTAAGAACCTGCCTTGCTTTGCTGCGTGTTCCTGCAGTAACACATTACACACTGGATAACGTGTGCAGATGCGTAATGCTGAGTGAATTTAGAAACTAATGTTTTCCATCAGAGAGAACTATGCTGGAATTTCTCATCTGCCTGGAATTCTGAAATGCAACAGAAATGTCCATATTATGTTATGTAGATAAAGCTTTAAACTAATTAACAGATACGATTAATACATTGAGCTTTTTTTCTTTTGAGACTGTTACTTGTTTGATGCCAACCTACTCATAGCAAGTCTTGGTAACCTTATATACGCTTTATATCTGTCAACTGGCACAAAGGAACCTGTGGTCTTCTACTCAGTGTTGGAGGGTGATTCAACCATCAGATGAAGGAGATGGAGGGCAGTCTGGGAGACCCTGCCTCCTTTCCCAGGGTGGGATTATTTGGGAGGCAGTGAAGTGGCCACTGAGAGTCAAAAGCTCCTTGAACAAACCGATGTCTGTTTCTAATGTGATTTAGAAGTTAAACTTGCAGTGATCCAGGTTCTGTTATCCTAGATCTTGATCATCTTTTCATACTTATTCAGTTTTTTGGAAGAAATTCCACAAGCTGGGGAAAGAAATAAAAGAGTCTGAGTGCTGGCTGATGATGAATGACTGGCTGTTTCTCAAGGCTGGTCGTCCTCTTGTGCCTCAGGCTTCATCTCTACTCCAGAGTTTGCTGTACCAAAGTGTCTCCTGCCCACAGACAAAAATCCCTAACTCAAGGTACATGGTTCTTTCGTCACGTAAAGACAAAATTAATGGCAGGAAAGAAGGCCATAAATTCTGAGTTTCAGAGCCCAACCCCGTAGATTTTCCTTACGCATATGATTTATTGATTAAAATGGAAATTGCAACTGCATAAGAAGAGAAAAATTGGGTGGGTTGACATGTTTCCTATGAAACAAATACAGCCTGCTTGAAATTAGGTATTATTTGGTATTCTGACATATTAAATGTATTAGATATGCGGTAAGGCAGATCAGGGAGAAGTAACTGAAGTTCAAGAAGTTGTCCAACCTGCCCAGAGTGCTCATTTAAACATATGCTTTTGTTCCTGAGCAAATTAAAGAAGTTAAAGCGCTTCTCTCCAACTCCAATTTTTACAAAAGTGCCTCATAACAGGTGAAATCATTAATTAAAGAAGATTCCTCAATTATTCTCTCTGACCTGTCACTGTTACTTACTTAGTCAGCGTTAAGATTTCAGCAGCATCTTCAAAGGCTTTTCGAGACACCACCTGTGAACTAATTACGCTAAAGGCTTAAGTAAGTAACTACAGCTCCTCGCAATGGCTGACAAAATAGACACCAACTGTGCCCCTAATTTTTTAACTGTCGCAGCTAATTCTACATGCTCTAAGCATTGTCACTTAAAATTGAGAAAGTAAACTCCCAAATGTAAAAAGGGGCTCCAGCAGAGGAATCCACAAGTCTACCGCTGCCTCTCCCAAACACAGTGTTGGTTTTGCATGAGCTATAAATGTTTTAAATGGTTTGTCCCCTGTTGGTTGGAACTGTAAGGAATCCTTAAGGATGTGGGTTTTTAAAATCAAAATGGTTTTTATAGATAATCATTGGAAGACATTTTGGGGATGTTGACACATGGCTTATGAACGTCTAGAAAATGTCAGAAAACGTCTGTGCTGAAATTTTACACGTGTGTCTTCTAAATATTTTTTAACAATAGGTCAAAACAGCTGATTTGAGTAATTATGCTGAATATGAGAAGAAAAGTTGGTAAGATTAAAGGTCTTATGTATGTAGCAATTTCAACGCTGACAGATTTTGCACCCTGCAAGAGGATTAGAAAATGCTGGGACCTCATCATCAGCGCAGTACTTCACCTGTTTAGATGGGAGTTATTAATGTTATTCTTCGGCTAACTAGTGCTTAAGCAACACTGAGAAAATAGATGGCTGGTAAGAAAAGTGGCCTGTAGGAGTCAGAGGCAGTAGCAACTCCAGGTTTAAGCATCTTAAGACATCCGTGACCTTTTCCTTTTACACTACTCCTTCCATACACAAAAATACGTATGCTCCTACTCCTATACACCAGTAACAATGAAAAGGATTTTCAAAGATTTTTTGAGACTAGGATCATTTCTGTGTATTCAGAGTTGGACTAAAATCCCAACAGAAGGTAGTTTCAGGATCTTCAGGATTACTTTCTACAAAAAGTAACCTCCTAGTTTGGGCTTTAAGAAAGATCCTGGACAACTCTACCAGTGACGACAATGTTGAACATCCCACCAGCCATTTACCTTGATTTATGGGAGATCCTTGGCCTGCAATTCCCCCTCATCTATCTGCAGTTAAATATTGACTCAGTTATGTTTTTTTTTAATAACCTTTGGCTTGATATTGGAATACTGGAGAAGGATCTGTCTCCTTCCAGCAGCAAAACCTCCTCCAGGAAAACCATCAACTGAAGTTGCAATGAAGTGAAGTTGTAAATGGCAGTAGTAATTAACCAACTAACTGCAAAGCCTAGATTAAGTACGAAGGAGGCTGATACTTTGTCTTCTGACTGATGCAAGACACAAGGAAAAATGAGTTTCTACAGGATCATCCACATTTGTATTCCTGTCAATGCATGAGGGAAAGCAGGACAGATGGACAGAGCTCCAACGGGTGCTGCTAGCTAAAATCTCCCAGGCTGACTTTAAACAAAGTCACAAATCTTATTTTACTCTCATAAGCAGCTACAGACAAATAAACTGTGTTTTCTTCCACGATCTCCCACCCCAGCCTACTGTCTTCTAAGCTGATGCTGCAGCACGAGGGACACAGTTTCTGACACTCTGGAAACTTTTTAATTGCCTCTGCAGCTGTATAACTTCATAGCAACAGTGATGGTATTATCTAGCTATTTACCAGACTAAAATTAGAAAAGTAGAGGGACTATCACAGTGTTATTTAATTATGTAAGTCAAACAGAACATTTCAATGGCAATGCCACTGCTGATAGTAGTGCTGATTTCCAAGAGGACGGACTCAATACTAAATTTTTATCCATTCTGAGGGCTGTTCTTTAAAAAAAACCCTTCCTGTTGTCTTTCCGGGGGAACAGATGTTGTTTTTCATCTGCAAACTGACCTCGGAGTCCTTTCCTCAGCCATTTTAAGTTGGATTAGCTCATGTAGTTTCGTATCTATTGCAACTTTAGTTGCATGAAATTTTTCCTCTGCTGTGTTCACAGGCTTTCATATTCTCAGTTTCACACTGTACTTTGGAAAAAGACCTCTCTATTTAACTCCGTGCTCTCAGAATTAAGGCAGGGATCATTATAAAAGGATGCTATTCATTGCCATTCCCCCATCTCCATCCTGCTCCTAAAAAATATGTATAATTTTGCTCATTTGTTGTAAATTTCTGCAGACAGCAAGAATTCAAACACGTCTTGAAGCTATATTATCTGAACATCAGTTTTTTAGTGAGAAAAAGCTGTGCTTCTGTGTTGTAGTGCTTACCTACGGAGATTAAAAACCGAAATGTTACTAGAGTCCATTCCAACCATCACCACAGAGCACAAGCCATCATGCCCTGGCCAGAGCTTGGAACAGTACCAGGCTAAGGCGGCTTCTCCATCAATTGCAAAACCCGGCGTTGAACGACACACAGACTGAGGTTCTCCTGTCACTACTTCGCATGATTACCGTATCATCCGTGACTCTTTTCGTCTTCCTGGCTTCTGTTAGCTATAAAAATTATTTCTTAGCTTACTTTCAGCTGCTTGGTAGTCCAAAGCAACTGTGAAAAATCACAAGGACGGGAACTCTTATTAGAAACACTATCAGCTTTTTGCAGGTTAAGTCCATCCCTCCCCTCCTACTCCTTCTGCTGCTGTTTAGTGATGAACGGCGGTCGGGCACACCTTGCTCAATCGCTGTCCCGAACGGCTTTGCACCGCAGACACGGTAGATCCTCTGCCCGTAAAAAAGACAGAGTGCTCTGGGAAACTCGCTGCTGAAGAAGGGCTCGTGGGAGGCAGACAGGCAGCGCCTGTGCGCAGCGCGCGTCTCCGCAGAGGACACCAGAGATTGCCCTTCCTAAGCCCTTTAATTAAAAGCACCGAAGATTTATACACTTGTCTTTCTGCTCCTGTAAGTTTTAAGGTGGGTGGATCAGTCTGCTGCCTACTTTCTCTTTTGTAACTCTCTGTTTAATCTGCGTTTTGAACTGGCGAGTAGATTACCTCAATCTCTGTGGCTTTCTGACGCAGTCTTTCTCGTCTTTTTAACTTAATTTGGAAGTAAAAGTATACTTCATATGTAGGTTTTGCCAGAGGAAACTTCTGCTGGTGTTTGTCTCCCAGATAATCCTGACAACGTTTCCCAGCCTCCTCCTTGGAGGAGACCTGAGCATTGCACATCTTACCGCATTACGCGCACCGAAAGAATATCAACCTGCTGGGTCTGACGCTGTAAGCAACGGGAGCCAGAGCACGGTACTTGAGGCTCGTGACTTACCCCTTCCAGGGCTTTGGGAAGTGGCTGGGAATACTGCTACAGCCTGACCTGAAGCCAGCTTTTAACACGCTCTGGGCAGGGCAGCCCCTGCTCGGCAGCCTGCGCTGGGCTGCCCAGCTCCACTGAGGTTGTCCTGCTGTGGGGTGGCAACCAGAAACCCCCGAGAAAGTGGGGAGTCACCATGAGCAGTCAGGACCTCTTACTGCCCACCAAGCACAAGGGCAGGCTTCTCAGCTCTCCAGGAACACCTTCTGGCACCCTAAAATGGGGATGACCTCCCAATGGGGTCTCAGATCCATCCTACGAGTCGTTCAGTGATGAGACAGCAAGAAATTCATAAGCCTCAAACCAACACTGATGTTTGCAGCAACACCAGAAGACAGTCAGGTTATCACAAAGAGAAAACACAGTAATTACACCGCGCGGCTGCATTGCCCCATGTGCATCCACCGCATCACCCTGGGGCAGAGAATGAATGGGAGAAAAACGGAGATGCGGGGAGGGGGTTTCTCAAAAGGGGAAAGTTAAGAAAGGGACAACATGTGAAGCCTGGAGGGAAGACAAACCAATGAGTGCACAAAGAAGGGAAGGAGACAGTCCAGCACTACCACAACACAGCTGCCCACCATCAACTCCAGTTATTGGTATGGCGATGCATCAGTCATGAGTCCCTGAGAAAAAGTACCCAAACATACTTCGTGAATGTATGTGGATACTGACCTGGGCTTGAGACAGGACTAGAGGTAGTAGGCTCAATAATTTCTACAAAAAGGGAAAAGGAAAAAAAAAAAGAGAACATTTGGGAGTTAATCACACATGGAAGACAAATACAGAATGAGACAGCAAACAGTCATGCAACAGACACGACAATTTTATTTAAAGATCGGGCTGGCCATCACAGGCCCGTGACAACATGCAGTCGACCAGACTTCTGTGCCTATGGACTATACATCAGTGCCTTTCTTTTCCCAGCAACGTTATTCCTGTGTCACCAGCATACAACTTCGGGACCATCACACTCCGAATATGCAAATATTCATGCCTGCCACCTTGGCAAAGCCACCCTTGGAGTCCTCAAGCTCAAGAACGTTTTTCCTGGGAATTACTGAAACCTGCCTAGAAAAAGGGGGTTTTGCTCACATTTTTGAAGGTAATTTCCTATGATGAATAGAAGTCAAGGTAACAATTTTGAACAAAGAATGTTTTTAAGTAATAGTTCTGTGCTTTAGTGAACTTCTAAAAATGCACATCTTTTTAATTATTGAAGTCTTTACAGAAGAAAACATTTCTGAAAAACATCAAACACATTTTGAAGATGTTTACTTCACCTGGGGCAACCGATACACACAACAGAAAAAGTTAAGAGAAGAGCACAACTCTCCAGCAGTCAGTCTAATGAAACAATCACCTGTGGCTTTTCATTATAATTTTACTTTAAAATTCATTATGCTGTGCCTTTTCATTAGCTTTGAATAGTGCTATGCAAAATGAAATACCAGTCCCAATCAATCTTGTGCAGAAGCAAGCTACCATCTCAATATAGCAATTCAATACTCTTAATAAAAAAGACTTAACAAAATTACCAAGCTCAAAAGATCATTGACCGTATCTTGACTATAACAAGAAACTAATGAAAAAACATGTGAGCGAGTTGCCAACAAAGGGTGTGCAGGTAATAGCTGAACACTCTCCACTCTCGTCCAATTTTGCATTTTTTCCCCTACAATTACTTTTCAAGCAATTATGAGGCAAAAATGATTTAAAGTGAAATAACAAACAAACATTTTCCCAAACAGAAAGTTGGAAGTTAGGGAGTTTCTTTACCGAGTTATTGACGATAAGAATTCTGCTAATACAGATGAATGTTTTCAATCTTGCCCAAAGCAATGAAACAGGGAAGGGCAAAACCACAAAATGTTTCCAGCTGTCTAGAAACAAAAGATGTCCTCTGTGAAATAAGGTTGTACTCCGGCATAGAGCAAACACGATTTTAGCAGAAGAATAAGAAATTATGTTAAGAGACTCAGAAAAAACAAAGAGTTATCAAGTATTCATCAATTTTGTATTTTAATGACTGTTTTATAAGTTTTATAATAATTTGATTTAGTGGTCTTTAATTTCTTCCACGTCTTTATGTTCTGAGAAATTACATCCTGCTTCTCATATCTCATTATCAGCTTTGCTTCAAATGCATTGTACAATGATGACAGAATTTATTTTTCCAGCTGCCCTAAAATAACAGGATCTTTTTCTCATGAATTTAGGAATTAATCCTTCCTGTTGCTATCACTTCCTATACATGAAAAGGTTCCTCTTTAACATTCTTTGCGACAATCAAGGAAATTAACATACTTAATGAGTACAGTATTTCATTAAAAGGCAAAACACCATACCCAAACCAGCAGGGGTTTTACTAGGATCGTGCCTCTTTTGGCAACATCGGGTCGAGACTTTATGGTAGGTGCTTATGTAGAAAAACTCACAGAATTGTAGCATCGAGGCTGGAAGCAAAGGCGGTAACATCATGTATCGTTCTTGCAAAAAGCCCATTTTAAAAATGTTATTAGGTCAAGGAATTGAAGAGAAGGATATATTTCTCATTTAAAGTTCTAAAACTCTTTGCGAATCTTTATTCATGAAATTATTCAGATCTATAGAGAGAAAACCAATCCAGCTGGTTTTCCTATAAGCACGGTAGGCTGGTTCATTAAAATTAAAATATATTAATGACTTCTTAGTAACACTGGGAAGTGGGAATGTGTAGGAAAGAGCAGTAGTATCTCTACTTCATTTTGCTGGGACCCCAATCCTACAATATCAGGACTGCTCAAATTTTCAAGGGTGGTTGTGGAAAAAAGTATGAAAGCGTAATGGAAAAATGTGGCAGTCTGTGCCATTTCTGTGACTTCAGTGGAGAAGTCTCGTTGAGCAGAAATTTTCAGACTTGTTTCACAAACCAGAGGAAAAGCAACGCGTTCGCAGCACCTCCCAGCTTACCCTCTACAGACTCGGTGCTGCCTGAATTGCTGCGTGCGGGGTCCTCACTGTCAGCTTCAGAGTCACCTGTTCTGGTGAGGCAGGTGTGAGTCAAAAGCTCCTCGTTACTTTGAAGCAGAGCTTTAATTCAAGCTGCCACCAAAAAGATAGAAACAGGAGTGTCCTGGATGTAGGGGTACTGGCATAGCATCACTGGGTGCTAAACATACACGGAAAACTTGTCATTTCTGTCAAGGTCTAAACATATTAATGCCCAAACCCACTTCTTGTTGTGTGGCAGCCTGCATTTGTCTCTGTCCTCCCTGCCAGGTTGGAAGGCTGCTGGCTTTCCAGTCCCGTGGCTGCACGTGCAGACCAACTGCTGCCACCAGTTAGGGATAATGGGACAAATTGCCACCATCAGCTTCAAGCACCTGGTCGACATGCAAGAGAGAAGGTCATAGCTCACGGTGGGCATCTCTCCCGTGCCACAGGGCTCTGGGGACTCTCCAACAGGGCTTGCTGCAGAGCCAGAGCTCAGCCCCTCTGGGAACCCAGACTCCTCCAGGAAGACGGGCCAGAACAGATTCAGCCAAAAGAGAGTAGCACACTTTGAGAAAAGCTGATGAAAAATGACAGTTGAATTTTTTTCTAAACTGTGTACAAGCGTACCTTTTACTGCCTTCTGAGGTTCAGCTCTCTTTACAAATACCCTACCAACCACACAGTGAATGCTTGGGGATGCTGCCAGAGATGCCACCATGGAGAGCAGAACTTCACAGCGATGGTTCGGGACAAGCATGTCCGGAGTTAGAAGCCCCTGTCCTGCCGTTTTAGAGGTGCTGCCCTGCATTGCATATCAGTGGAAGCCACGAAGTGACTGCTGGAGAAGGGTTGGTACAGGCAACGACTGGTGATGGCCGCCCTCCGGGTCAAGGCTGCAGCCCTGATTCGGGTGGCTTTAAGAAGAACAAGGGGGAAGGTTGGGAGAAGCTCAAGAGATGTCTGCAACTGTCCGTAGGAGGAGAAAGAAAATGAAGTAAACAGACAGGACAGCAAATAAAGTATTTGATGGCAGATGGATTAAGTGCATGGAAGAAGTACGAATGCTGCTGAGAACAGCAGCCAGCGAAGTGACGCCGTCAGAAGGGCTGTGCAAATCACAGCCTGACACCACACGTAGCCAGGGAGAAGTGACAAAACTGCTCGAGAGCAACGCAGAGAGGCCTGGAAGGGGGCAAGCGTGCCCAAGGGCAGCGCAACGCAGGGTGGCAGCTGTGGCTGGAGCCGGGGCGGAACAGGGTAGAGAGCACCCCAAGAACAGTGCTGCGTCCTGCGCCGGCGCTGTGATGGAGTGCAGGGAAGTAAGGGACGACAGCACGGGTAAAACAAGCTGTCTGGGTTAATATTACTTGGACAAAGGTAGAGAAACGCCTTCTTGGGACAAAACAAGGAAATCTCTTTATCTGCAAAGTCACATTGTGATAAAAACAGCTAGAGAGTTTTTAAACAGAGAAATGCACCTGCAGGTCCTGGTGTCATAGCCCGACTTCGCGGAGGCGAAGGAAGGGGAAATGTGGGATAAGGAATGTGCGCAGGAATCTGTAGCACATTGTCGCGTGAAGAAATAAAACATAATGTTCTCTTAAAGTCAGTTTGGGTTAGCAGTAGGGAGCATACGCTAGAGCCAGCTGCTGTAAATAACCTGGCATTAGAGAATCAGCAGTTGAGGGAGTTTAAATATAGTGGAAGAATAAACACCACAAACTCGCACCTACAGCTCTAATCCTCAAAGGAGGAATCTCTGGAGAATATAAGCTACTAAAGACAGCTGGGACAAGGAGCTGCAGTTTCATGCCACGGACATTTAATGTTGCCTTTTACCAAAAGGAAAGAGATAGTATCTAGAAATTCCCTTCTGATCCCAGGCAGAAAAAAGCTTGCAGAGAAAAGCTCTTAAATATCGAGAAACCACCTTGTGAAAGGCTACACAGCACAAGGAGGAGCACGGCAAGGAACAGGAGGAACTGACCATAATGAAGCAATGCCTGGGAAACCCAGCAGAGCAGGGATGAAGTGGGACGTGCCCAGCTAAATGACCCCTGAGAGAGGAAACCACAGCAAGCCTGTTGCAAGGCACTCGTTAGCCCCATAGACACCTTCAGAAAAATGACAGCACCTCTGTTCACAAAGGTAGGGCAGAGAAATTAAGCATGGACCTAAAAATAATTTCATTGCTTTAGTTTTAGCAAAAGCTTAAACAATAGCATCCTGAATAACAAAATGGAAATGGAAATTGCCAGACCAAAGTTAAAGGAAAATTCAATCAGCCGAGGATACTCAGGTCAGGGGGATTTAAATACGTTTGCACATAAAATTATCAAAGCCACAGTAAATTCACGGGGAAGGGAGGACAGCAGGCACAGCAGGACTGAGAATTAGAGATCTGCTCAAGGAGGGTAAGCACGCACAGCTCCAACTTCGTGGCATTCAGGGCTTTAGAGAAAGAAGAGGTGGAAGGAGCTATTAAAGGATATAGGCAGGTAAAAACAAGCAAGTAAATAAAAACTGGCTATTAGTTTACCAGAAACCAATTACTTGTAATTATTTGCCTAGAAAATTTCCTAGTCTGTGATTAAGGAACCGAGTAATTCATCAGCCCCTGTTTGCAGAAACAACGAGGTACCAACCGGGTGTGAGCGCGTTCAGAAATGCGAAGCGTGGCTGCAGCCTTGGCAGCTGTGCTGTCCTGGCGCTGCCTCCTCGTCGGAGCTCGTGCAGCCGAGAGCCAGCTCCGAGGAGGAGGAAGCTCCGTTAGTTTGTGGAAGGGATTACATGACGCTGCAGCCTGCGGTATAAGGGGATTAGATCCACTGACCCAGGCAGCCCCAGGGTCTTAATAGCACAAACCAACCTTTTTTTCCCCAAGAGAATGCGAAAAAACTCAGCAAAAGTAAACAATCTGCTGTTCCACTCTGTTGCCAGCGGAAAAGCAGCCTACGAGCCTCTGACTCTCGGATAAAACCCACACCAAACCAACAAGCGAGCACCTCCACTCCTCTTCCCGCCTCCCAAACGCAGCAGCGACCAAAAGCAGACGCTGAACGGCCCACGGGACGCGTGCCCGCAATGTGTCATCGCTCTCCATTGGAAAACGCACAGAGGTGACGGCGACAGATGCATCGTCACCGCTGACACCGGCACGCTTCAGCTCAGACACCCTTTCTCACGAGCCATGACCAGCCCCTCGCTGCTCGCGGAGTCACGTTTCCCTCTCCGCCGCTCGCAGACCGGCGTCCGTCAGCCGCTCGGGACAGGGCACAGCCACTCACGCACGCAGCTCGGCGCGCTGGTGCTGAGCCACAACCCTTACGGCATCTCACAAGCCCGGGACGAGCAGTGCTTTCCAGAAGGCAGTTTCCCCTGTGGAATTTACTACTTCAGTAACACGGCCAGTTTCAATACTAAACTGCTGAAAGCGCTCAGAAATGGAACCGTTCTCAGGCGGGTGCGTGATGCTTCCAGTCACGACATCTTCCTGTCTCGTGCAGAGGGGTCTGCCGATGGAGGGAAGAAGAGAAAAACGAACAAAACCTCGGTCGGCACTGGCAGGTACTGCAAGTTTTCCCACTTTGCAAGTTGAAAATAAAATGTAACTACAAAGCAACTTAGTAAAACCCCAAAGTGCTCCCATTTAGCAAAGATGTAGGAACTGAAACCTCTTTGGTGTTGCCAGCCAATCTATTACTTGCGCAGCACCAGCCCGGCCCCGGTTGGGGCTGGGGTGAGGGTCTCAGGCAGCCCCCTCGGAGCGGCAGCCCACCTACTGCCAGGGCGTTTACTGAAGCCTTAGGACAGCGTTAAATCCAAGCAGGGGAAATGGTGAGGATACAAAAGCTCGGAAGTTTGGAGAAGTCTGGAACGCAGTGGGACCAGGCGTACGCCTTCGTTCTGCTCCCTCTTTCCCCATGACTGGTCCTGGCGCAAACACAGAGGAGAGGAGAGCGGTCATTAGTTACTCCCACTCCCCTTCCTGCCCCGTGCCCCCGCAGCAGCTCACTCTGTTTTATCTAGAAACAAAATGCAGAACTTCTGACAGCATTCCCACTCCTGGTACCTTGCCAAACCCCTCAGCCTGCATCCGCTGGTTTCTGCCTCTGCATTTTATACAGTGAATTTACTAATTTCTCCAGTGATAAATCCGAAATGACAAGACACGTCAAGCGACTGGACTCAGCACTTGGCATTCCTTCTCTGTTGAGATGCTTTTGCCCCTGAAAAAATTATCTCCTGCAAGGTAACAGAAAACAAAATGTCTCTGTGGATATCACTTCTGAAGCCCAGTTCTGCTCTAAATATTGTAATTAGTTTCATACTGACAATATTAAAAATATATGTATTTTTTTCCAGCGTATGAAGACTATAAGGATATCCACTGCAAATCAAGGCCTTTAAAAGCCACAAGCCACAGACTTTCACGGCCACAGAGCCGGCCCCAGCCTGCTCTGCACGGAGACGGGGCACAACCCGGGGCTGCGCGGTTCTGCCCCCACTCACCAGCATCCCGGCCCCGGCGTGCGGCCTCCTCGGCTGCTGGCGCAGGAGCACGTTTCTGCCGACGCCGGGGCCAGAGAACAGCGTTTGTCCGTCGCTCACAGTGGGTGTTAACGCCACCATAAAGACCATTTCGATCCATTCAGGAAGGGTAATTCTCCAGCAATAGAAAAACGACGACGCTCTTTTCCGGTTCTGTGGAGCCCCCTCCCAGCGCGAGCTCAGCACCAGCACGTCACTGGGACCACTACAGCAGAACTCTTGAGTTAACACCTCAAATCCAATTTTTTATTACAAAGATAGCTTATTTTATCATACTGAAGCTGCTCCAAAATGAAATTGGTTTGGTTGGCACAATTGATACTGTTAGGACAATATCAGTTTTGAAAAATGAAAAGTATTTTTTATTAAAGTCACGTCACACTCAGATTCTGTTTTTCAGAATAAAAAGCAATGCTATACAAGTCTGAGATATAATTTAATCCTGTGTATTCGTCACTATTATGGTGACAGAAAGTCTGACTTATTTTCCAATAACTATGATGAACAGAAACTGTGAATTCTTTTGTTTTCTGTAGCCCTCAACTTTGTAACGTGGGTTTGTGTCGTGCTTCAGGTATTTTGCTCCCAAGTGTGGAATGACTACTGGGACAAACTCGGGCTGCCTTTGGCTAAAAACTTCTGTTTCTCGGACTCTCGTTCTGTGATACGACACGCGCAAGAGCACAGAACTCCCTCTGCTCAGCAGCATTTCCTGAGGAAGACTGTGAAGTCAGACACACGACCAAGAGCAGACGCGCGCCGTCTGACAGCGCCGAGCACCGGCAGACACGCTAGGTCTGCTTTCCAACAGCCTTCCCGTTTCTTCTGGTATCTGGCAGTCTGGGTATTAATTGTCAACACTCTAAACCGTTTCCCTATTTATATCCAGTTAAGATAAATACAAATGACCTGAAAAGGCGTGATTAGATATTCGTATTTACTATAGAATGGCATTTACGTACATTGTGAAAGAGAACGCACAACTGCACGAGGTGTTTTATTACAGGACGGGGGTAGGTGCTTACCCAGTACCAGTAACACCTTCTCTAACGACAGTGCTGTCCCAGACCTGAGGAAGCGTCAAAGCGTGACGCTACCAGACTGGCACAGCGCAGATCAGACGGAGAGAGAGCACGAAAATCTTGTTTCATTTCAGTCTGCGTCAGTAAAATCGTTGGGTTCTGCTGTAATAATATTCAGACCTCCCATGTATTGGAGGAATCAATAACTGGTCCAAAGTACAACTGGCAATTAAATACAAACATATTAATTAAATTAATTAATTAACCCCCCCCTCAAAACTATTTTCATTTATGACCTTTAATAATTAACCAGGCTTATTTAATCTAATCTCCCCTGGGCTTTAGCTGCTATGTTAAAGATTAATGACTTATTTTGAATGAAGATCCTTAAGCCTAGGCAAGCCAGAGACTCTCTGAGTACAATGGCAAATGGAAAAACACATTTAACAATAAATCTTTTGGATGGAAAGCGTAAGCGTATTGGGTAGAGACATGACCTTAATTTATTCTGTGACTTTTACTCGCCATTAATATTTTGCAATTGCAGTTTGAGCTCTTTTACAGGTTTGAGTTATTACACCTTAATTGCCTAGTAATGCCTTATTTTATTTAAAGGGTTTGTTCTTTTATTACACGATGATAAGTATTCAATAGCTCGGTGTCTATCAGACGATAAAAAAAAAATTATTAACTTTGAGTTTGAGACCTGAAGTTGCCAGGTGGTTTACTCACACCATCCTTCAGCAATCCTCGCTGCTCTACACCTACAGTAGTTTGGTTTTGCTGGATAGCAGGAGTTTTTCAGCAAATATTTAAATATTTTGGAGCCTGTAGAAAGCCATGTGAATGACATCTTTTAGTGTACTCTTGTAAAAGAAGTCCAATGAAAGAGAAGTTCGAGGAGCGCTCACTGATATCTGTTTCTGTGGAGCACCAGGCTGGAGCACCACACGTGTTCTAATGGAATTTGATTTTCCTATGAAAAAATTAAGGAAAGATACTAAAATAATACATTGTTTTAACTCTGGAGTCTACTAAGGTTTTAAAATTTATTTAATTTTTAATAACTTTCAGAATGAATCATCTTATTTTATGTAGCATGAACTATTTTATAGCATGAAAAAAGTTTTAAATGTAATTTAATTGGGGGCGTGTGTGTAAACCACTAAGAAGCAAAAATCATATTTCCATTTAAAACCTTCAAAGTAGTATTTAAAATAACGGTCACCCATTTGATATTCTTGCCGGTAACAGTATGCACTTTCTGCCCCCGCTATCACAAGCATTTCACATCTATCACACGTTGGTATGTGCTGAAGGCTTTACCTTTCACAGGAATGCCTGTATTTTGAGGAAATGAATAAACCAGGGAAATTTATCCTGAGCAGAGGGACTTTTCGGGCATCACAAAAATATACCCATGAGTTTAAGGTCCCATCGCTCGTACCTCTGCACTAGTGTTTACAAGCACTGAGCAATTCAAAGATGAAAAAGTGCAACGAATTTCAAGGAAAAAAAAATATTTAAATAGATGAATAAAGAAAATTTTCAGATTTGAAAAATAAATGTGAACAATGAAATCTTTACAGATTTCGGAACAACCCTCCGCACCTGCAGCCTTCAGCAGTCCCAGGTAACGCGCGGCTGAAGAAACGCCAGCGAAGCGAGTCCAGGAGCAGAACGTGAAACAAACCATGTAGAGGGTCGCTTCCGTCAGGACAGAGGCAAGAATTCATCCGTTCATGGCAAAGGAAATCTGGTTCCAGGTGGCTTGGAGGCGGCAAAGGAAATCTGGTTCTGGGTGGCTTGGAGGTGGCAAAGGAAATCTGGTTCTGGGTGGCTTGGAGGTGGCAAAGGAAATCTGGTT
>Ga0065711_1036794_pt1 | contig 20571 bp, 19 predicted proteins | sample Hoacrofraction12_FD_59098 | JGI IMG/M metagenome (GOLD analysis project Ga0065711, IMG submission 59098) | Hoatzin crop microbial communities from Cojedes, Venezuela - Epithelial fraction 12 v2 (version 2) | ecosystem: Host-associated > Birds > Digestive system > Esophagus > Crop | place...
GAGGGTGACGGAGCACTGGAACAGGCTGCCCAGGGAGGTTGTGGAGTCTCCTTCTCTGGAGATATTCAAGACCCGGCTGGACAAGGTCCTGTGCAGCCTGCTGTAGGTGACCCTGCTTCGGCAAGGTGGTTGGACTAGATGACCCACAGAGGTCCCTTCCAACCCCTACTATTCTGTGATTCTGTGATTCTGTGATTGTAAAATTGAGCTTTTTGTAAAAGAAACATATTTTAAGTTAACTTGTGGTTTCTCCTTTGAGAAAAAAATAAATTGGTACATTCCCATGGTCAGATTTCAGATTTTTTATATACAAATACTGGTCCAGATTTATGAACGGAGACAAGCCAGCCCTGGGAGCGTGTCAGCTTCGTCTGTGTTAACGTACACCCACAGATCTAGCAGATTACACTGAGTTACTAACGGTGTGGTTCACTCTTTAGTTAAGAGTTGAAAAGGCCGCCTTGGACTAGGCGATGTGTTTAGTTTTTCCAGGGAGTTGCAGGGACTGCTGGTGCTGGCTGCTGCTTCCCACATTTTCCACCGACACCGGGAACCCGTAGACTCCTGCAAAGGTCTCACTGGGAAGCCGAAAGGCAGCCTCCTACCTTACTGCTCAGAATCACTGCAGCAAAACCCTATTGCTGCCTTCATGACCCATTACTGGAAAGATCTGCAGGGCTGGGCCAAGGAGCTGAAGGAATTTTAGTAGTCTGATGCACTTTCTCACTGCAGGAAGATGCTGTTGGCCGGGGGTTTTGGGAGAGCCCATGGGTTTTGGAAAAGCCTGCTGCTGCAAGAAGGGAAGCCCCAGGTCCCAAAAATTTCTTTACTGAAAGAGTGGTCAGGCACTGGAATAGACTGCCCAGGGAAGTGATGGAGTCACCATCCCTGGAGGTGTTCAAAAAACGTGTAGATATTGCACTTTGGGACGTAGTTTAGCAGGCATGGTGGTGTTGGGTTGACAGTTGGGCATGATGGTCTTACAGGTCTTTTCCAATCTTAATGATTCTATGATTCTATTAGGACGAGAGGAAATGGCCTCAAGTTGCATCAGGGGAGGTTTAGATTGGTTATTAGGAAATTTATTCTATGATTCTGTTTTCCCGTCTGAGGCATCGTGAGCTTAGCAGGTTATTCCCAATGAGCAACGAGCCGGTGATCCCTCTTAGGTACATCGGCTTGGAGATGTCAGCAGAGCTGGCAGCACCAGCAAGGATGGCGTCAGTGACTGTGGATGGGGTGTCGGACAGCATTTATTTTGCTTTTCTGTTCTGGTGGGAGTCGATGAGCCCCATGTTCTTTGGTAGCTGCTGCACAGTTAAAGTGCTGTCGCCATCGTGGGGGTCTCGCTGTTGTGGACCCCGTGTCACCTCCCCAAATGCCCTCTGACCTTGGCAGCGTGCGGGTAGGGTCCGCTCCTGTCTGCCTGGGGCGAGTCTGACCCTCTGCATGGGTTTGCAAATGCCCCACTGTTGGACAGAATGGGAGCTGCAGGGTGTTTTACCCTGGTTCACATAGGCGCTATAAAACACACTTTATTAAAATGAGGGGGGAAAGAAATCAATGCAACTGCACATCAAAAACAAACAAACCTCCGTTTTGCAATTTTAAAGCAATCCATCAGAAGCTAATGAAGGCCAGGTTATTTAAATGATAAAGGACGGAGAATGAATGCATACCATTGTCTCTGCTGCTTTTTCCAAGGTGATCTGGGTTAAAACCGTGCTCTCAGGGTTAATTTTGAGCTGCTTTTCTTTTAAAAATGTTTTTTTCCTTATTGACACAGGGGGGTTGGTTTATGTAATATCCATAATAATTCCCAGATTTCTGTAGATTACAAGGTTATCCCCATGAATGGCTCTGCTGGCAGAGGAATGGGGTCTTCCCCAGCACAGGCTCGACGCCGGCCTCCTGCCCTGCGCCGATGGGGAGAGCAGGGTCCGGCCATTGCTGCTCACCCTCCCGCTCCCCTGGCCGCCTGCAGCCCTTCACTTCTCTCTTCAATTATGGATGCTTAATGCACAGTGCTCTGGGGTGTAATTAAAAACAAATAAAATAAAAAGAAGGCATGGAAAAGTGCAGCCCTGCTCTTCCACTTTTTCCCCTTCTCTGGTTTCTGTGTCACCTTTCCAGCCCCACTGGGGACAGTTTCTGGGGACCACCAGCACCAACCCCACGGGAGCCCAGACCTGCTGCCCCCCTCCTGTCCCCCCTGCGTGGGGGGAGCGGGTCCCACACACACACATAGGAGGTCACGTCCATGCACATGAGTCTGGCAGTGCCAGGGGCTCTCTCCTGTCCCCGTCAGTAGTTTAACAAACCAGCTGAAGAAGAGACTGGACCAGAGCCCAGCTCTCTGAAACAGGTCTCCCAAGCCTGGAAGACCCTGTCCTGGGGACCTGGAGTGATGCCTGCCGCTCTACCACCCCTAAGAGTTGGCAAATCAAGACTCTGACCCCTGAACATTCCAAGATTTGAAATGCATCTGTAATAACCAGGGGGTTTCCCCATGCCTCGGCAAAGGGGCACCAGGCACAGAAGTAGGGGGCAAGACCAAGGGTGGGATGCCAGCAGTCAAGGCAGGTGAGGGAAGGTGCGTCTCTGCACTGCTGCCTCCCGTGCATGCATGCAGGACCAAAGAAAGCCCTCGGGAAGACTTGTTACCTTGGGCTTGGCTGCTCCAGAATAGTTATCTCTCTATACTTATTTTTTTTCATTGCCTCCTTGGGTTTTCTGCTGCTTCTTCCCTCCCCAGCACTTCAAAGGCCCACTCTCCTTCCAGGCACTTTACCACGTCCGTGTTATCTGGATGCGAACGCTCCTAAGCCGCCCCGTTGGCCACTGCCATGCGTGTGGGCAATCAGAAATTTATGATGATGCCGAGACTTTGGGGGGGAGAAAGGCGAGCGCGTTTCTGCCACGAACCACTGCTTTCAGGGATCATTCCACTCGACTGGCTGAGAAGAAAACTGCTCTGATAGAAACTATGTTGTAATAGTTGGGAACTGGATAACAATGCCCTACCGACGGAGCTGATTTATTCTCGTATGCCGGCACGGGGAATTGGTATGCACCAAAGCAGAAAATGGAGCTGGCTTTTCAGAGGTGTTTAAAATCAAGCAGCCCTGGAGTCACCAACCGATTATTTAGGTGATCTTTCGGCAGCCCGGCCGTCCCATTTTGTTAAGGGCGGTGCTATTCTGCAAAGCAAATATTGCACACGATCAAAATGAAGTCCCCTCTCCCCCATCGCCCCCATTAAACTTTAACTTTGCTTATCAGCTCCCCGCAAGGAAGCACCGGCTGCAGGCTGTGAAGGTGCCAGTGCCTCGCAGCAGCACCTGGGAATGACTGGCGGGGAAAGCAGGGAAGTTTAAGAGCAGCGGCCTGAGTGATGATGAGAGGAATGACATATGTTATGGATTTACTCAGAAATTTAAGAACATCTGCCTAGGTTTGCTTTGGAAAGAAAGAAAGGAGGGGGCTGCGTGAGAGCGAGGGCTGGGCATCACTGCCCATGCTCGCGGCGAGGGATGGGAGAGCGGCACAGGGTGGGTGACACAGCCACCGACGGAGGGGTATGGAGTCACCCCGCCTCACCGCGTCTGGGTGTTAGACGTGGGCACCCCCACACGTGCCCGTACCGCTGCACCTGCGTGACAGCGGTGCAAGCGCGCACCCTCGCTCTGTCACGTCTGCATCCCGTAGGTGGGCGTGCAACAAGCTGTTACTGACACGTTGTGGGGGAACATGTGTAATCTGTGTGCATGCACGCTTTCTCCCGGGACTTTTACCCCCGTGGAGACACAAGGACTGGCAGAAAAGTGGCTGCTTGAGGAGGGCAGTGACTCCAAAGGCATTAGCATGGATGAGCTGCTCTGCTCGCCTGCAGGCGGAGAGGAGCTGCCGCCGGCTCAGCGTCCACCCCTGGCACATGTTCCTGGGACATGTTTCTGGTGCACATATCTCATGCTCAGAGGTGCTGTGCCACTACCTCAGACCAGCTTATTCTGCAGGGGAAAAAAACCAACCCCACCTGTGCAGGGAGCAGCGCTCCCCAGTCCTCCGGGCCATGCCTTAGAGCTGCCTGCTACTCCGGGCTCCGCAGCGGAGGGACGGGCAGCAGGCAGGAGGCACGGCTGCCCGCCCAGAGCAGCGTTAGTTCCTGCAGGCGGGTCTCAGCTGGGAGGAGTGATCTCCATCCCAGGTCATTTCTCAGTCTCTTACCTTGGTTATCTTCAGGGAAAAGGGTAGGACAGGGTTTACAAGCAAGCCTGAGGAGCATGGCTGATGTTGCTACCAGAGGCAAAACAGAAGCAAGGAGGCTGAGAACTGCTGTCATGAAGAGCTGAGCAGGGATGATGTGTGATGGTGTGTGCTGGGAAGGGCTTCTCAGGCTGAGGGATGTCAAGGAGACATCCTGGAAGGACTGGGTGTCGCGTTTTGTTCAGGGGACGTTTGCCATAATACGTTTTGACGGGTCTGAAATTGGTCCTACGGAGGCCAACAATGAGGGTGAGCAGAAAATCCCCCCCCGGCACCCGCGTGCCAGCGGTGACCTGCTGCTCAGCTGATGCGGGGAGATAAGTGCCGCCAAGCTGTCACTCTTCCCGGCGGCATCCGCGGTTATTTCGGCTGAGCGGTGCTGCCGTGGCAGCGAGGAGATCCGGGGCTGCACCTCACGGGGCTGGCTGCCAGCGGGAGGGGTCTCTGCCCCCAGGGAATTGGAAGAATTAGTATAATTCTGGGTGTCAGATTTGGTTTTCTAGGGGAGGCGGTGAAAGCCATCACACAACCGGCCGGTCCGTGGCCCTCCCAAAGGCAGCGCATTGCGTGGTGCGGCAAATATCTTCCAGTTACTCATCCCAACTGGATGCTGTTTTGCGAAGTGACGTTTTACAGTTATTCGGATGCCAATTCACCCAGATGCTAAAAAGCAATTATTGCATAGTTTTTTGTTACTCTGTTTTCCCCGGCGTACTTTGTGCAGCTGGAGTTGGCTTATGCGATAAATGGACGAGGTTCAAAAATATGACTCCTCTGAACTTTTTAACCTTACACGAAAGGGAGGAATTCTGAGAGCAATGGATAAAATTCAATTAACTGAGATGACAGAAAATAATCTACTAAGCGAATACATCAGGCAATTGGAAGCTTTCATACCTTTCAAAAAGGAAATAACCTATTTCTTTCCTTGTTATCTAATGACACAGGAGTTTATTTCTCTGGAAGCAGTTACAAATCTACCTAATGGGGCCTAAATGCTGTTGCCAGGCAATTAGGGCTTTATTGTGTGGCTAATTCTTTCATTTCCGTCACTGGTGATTGTCGTTACAAAACGCAGGACTCACGAGCTGTCCCCTCGGCCGAGAGCCTGTGCTTGCACATCGGCACACGCGCGTGCACCTGCGTGTACGTCCACGCGGGTATGCACACGTATAGCTTTGTGTGTACGTTTGCACGGCCGTGGTCTGCAGTGAACAACGTGGCTCATGCATCGCCTTTCAAACCGCCCCTTCCCCTGCCTGTACCGGTTAGCCCCGTCCGTACGGCCATCCACAGCGTCCTTCCCACGCCTGCGTCACGGGAACATGGGGTTCCCCATGCACCACTGCTTCCATTGCAGCAGGGGAACACCGGGGAGGGAGGGCACAGGTTCTGGGCTGGGTGCAGCCCCTGGCACCAGGGAAATGCCTGGCTACAGCAGCTGCAGCAGGTTTTGGGGAGGAAGGGGCTCCATTTCTTTCCCTAGTTGAGTTCTGTATTCAGCATCACAGCTGATGGCGCAGATAACTGCCAGGGCCCAGAACGCACGGGCGATGTGATCCCCTCCTCGCTTGTGATCCGTCTTGCAAACTGCCCTTCTTGGGCTGGGCTTTGTTTTCTCCCAAAAACCTGCGCCCGCCACTTGTGCTCCCATCAGGGGACGATGGGACACTCAGGGAGTAGCTGGGAAGTTTCTGCACAGATGGATACTTCTCTGAGCTCCCGAAAGCAGGGTTTCCTACAAACGCTGATCCCAGGGAGAAAGGCGAGGCCGATCAGAGTAACACACTTGCGTGCCAATAGCTTGCCAAAGCTACAGAAGCCCTCTGAGAAGAAACCTCTGCTCTGTCTCCAGAGGCCGGTGGGGATGGTGGGCAGCTTGGCTGGAGGGCTGGGACAGCACGCATTGTCCCTGGAGCGGTGCGGACTGCTTGCTGTGGTGGCTCTCTGGAGCCCATGCCGGTCCCTGCTGGGCTCGCGGGGCTGCAGGAGCTTTTGAGAAGAAGGCATCAGCTGTGACTTTACAGCCAGAAATTACTTGATTTTTTTCTCACTGAAATATTTTATTATGTTGAAAAGTAAGTGTTGGCCAAACCAGACACTTCCAGGCAACGAAGTTGCCCAGGGCTCTGCACATGCATGGCTCCTGCCGACGGGCATTGCTGGCTCACGAGCAGCAGGGTCGAGGGCTGGGGTGGGCTCTGCAGCCCCCAGCCCCCTGCAAAGAGGGGAGAAACCCTTCCTGGCAGCGGGGACGTGTAGTATTGTAGTATGCCTGGAAGCACCAAGTGTCTGCGAGTGCTGGGGCTTGGTGAACCTGGCCAGGATGCTGCCGTGGGGAGAGGACCATGCTGCCGGCGGTGCCTTGCCCAGGCCCTCTCAGTTGGGGTGCCACCACCCTCCCTGGGCCACGTCCAGCGGCATGGGCTGCTCCCTGCAGCCCTCCGTGGATCTGCCAGCTGGGGGCATGCTGAGACAGTGGGAGAGCCGCTGCCATGCTGCATGCTGCCACTGCTGCTGTGGGTCCTCACTGCCAGCATCCTCCCACTCGCCACCAGCATCCCCCTGCTCGTCACCAGCATCCTCCCGCTCACCAAGCCCCGGGACAGCATCCCCCTGCTCACCGAGCCTCAGCCAAGGCATCCTTCCTTGGAGCATCCCCCGCCTGCACCGCCCGGCGTTAGACGACACACTGCTGGGCTGTTTTCTCTCCTTTGATGGTACTGCCTGTAAGTTGCTCTGGCAATCATAAGGGGTTTCTAATTAAAAGTACCAACAGGGTAAAAGCTTCGGCTGAAACGCAGTATTCAGCCGTTCAACGGAATGCTGCTACCGCTGCAAACTGGCCATTTCCCTCTGAAATGCTTCCAGCCAAGAGACCTAAAGGCAGCTTTTCTGGTGGGCAGCAGCGCGACCACAAGTTGGTGAAGGAGCAAATGCAATCATTGCAGTGCCCTGGAGCGAGCGGGGGGGACGGGACACGGGGCCTCATGCCTGCCTGTGCCTGCTGCACCGCACCGCAGCCCAGCGACACGGGAAGCGCCGGCTTTGCAGAGCTGAGCTCAGGCCCTGTCCCAGCGTTCGCTGGCTCAGCCCGTGCCCGGCGTGGAGCCCCTCACCGAGGCGACAGGCTAGCCCCTTTCCGAGCCCCTTTCCTGGGGGTAACGTGGCTGCTGTGACCCCATCTGGGGCTCCTGGGGACTGTGTAGCTGCAGGACCATGCTTCGGTGTTTTGTGCCAGGTAGTGGAACAAGCCAGCAGGACTTTTGCTGGGGGCTCCAGCAGACTTCAGAGAGCTGTGACCGCTGGAAGGTGCTGCTGGTGCTGGGAAGCCTCTGTCAGCAAATGGCAGCATGGTTTGTGGCGGTGTTGGGAGCCAGGGTGAGTGTGAGAGCTCGGATGGGAGGAATGGCAGGCTCCACTCCTTCATCCAGCGTGTGTGTACGTGGCTGAGCAAGCTCTGGAGGCAGAGTACGTCCCTCACGCGCTGGAGGCAGCAGCAGCCTTGGGCTAGAAGCCGTTAGAGGCTCTGCTCTGGCTGCTGCCCGTGGGCGGTGGTGGGGTCCCTCCCGCTCTGGTGGCAGAGCATAGCTGGCCTTTGGTGGCAGGTTGGCCACCGCTGCTAGAGACGTGCAGCTGCAAAAGTAGACACAAGCTTTGCGAAATAAGCTGCAGGAGGGGGAAATAAGGCCTGCGGCTGCAGGCAGCCAGGCTTCCTCTCCAGGCACTGAGGCTGTTCTCATGGATGGTGTTGTGGGGCCCGGATGTCCCCTCGGGGTCCTTTGCAGCCGCCCGTGCGATGGTCGTGCTAACCCAGCGGCAGGGCTGGGCGCGGGGGGAGCAGCAGCGAGGAGAGCACGATGCTGCGATAACGGGCTTGCCTTATCGCCCTGGAGTGAGCTGCATTGTGGCGGAGAAAGCCCGTCAGCCGCACGGAGGACTGAAATAACAACCGTTATCTGGTCATCTATTGACTGTCTTCTGTGGCTTACCCTTCTAAAAGGTGAGAGCGCTGTTTGAGGAATTAATGTAGCTACATGGAGGTATTTAAGGCCAGGGTTGCTATTACCAGTTGGGAAGGGCTGCGTTAATGAGACGATACTGCAGCGGCACGGGGAGGGGGAAAGCGATGCTCAGGAGCCCGGGAGCACGTGTGAGGGGAATGAGCTGTTTCGGAGAGGCTTCGGGGACTCGCTCCGCTTGCCTGCTGGTGCCGCTAATGACGGTGAAGTGCTTCCTCTTCTGGCAGCATCCAGGACTTGGGAACCAGGGCTTATGAAGTTTTTAACAACAATAGTAACTTTGAAACATTTAGGCTGTTTTTTTATTTGCTGCCTGGTTTGCTGTTGAGGATTTTAGCATCCTTGCACATGCTAGCACTTTTCTTTTTAAAAAAGAAGGAGAAGTTGAGTTTCTCGGGAAGCCCTGCTCCAGCAGCTGGGGATTTTTGGAAAGCCAACAAAATCCCAACGAACCCTATACTCCTGAGAATGGGGTAAATTTAAGGGGTGCTTGTGCAAAACCCCTGGAGAAGGCGGCTCCGGGAAAGAGGAGCAGGTCAGGACAGAGTCAACCCAGGTTTTCAAAGCCACGTGAGATCCATCCGTGGCTCAGGAATGCCACGTGAGAATTCACAGACTTAACCAGCCCTCCTCCTTCCCCACTTCTGCACATATATTTTTATCTCTTAATTACAGGCTGCCGTATGTACAGGGGCATTTAAAACACATGGAGCTGACCCTGCAAACCTTTTCCAGGGCAGGGAGGGTTTGCCGAATTCCGGGCCCATGTTATTGACAACGATGATTGAAAATAATCCTTCTAAGTCAGTATTAGGGTCAGGCCTTCTGTGTAAATCTTTATTTAGGCACCAGAGACGTCTCCTTTTCAATGCCATAGGCTGTAACAGCTCCTTTATAAAGTAAATGCATAGGGACTGTTAAGTCGCTGGATTATAAGGCTGTCACCCATGCGTACTGAGTCTGCTTAGTCTAAACCTTCCTGAAACTTTCATTAAAAAATGAATATAAATGTTCAATGCGTTCGTAACCCACCCAGCCAGGCTGTTTAAAATACAGCTTTTCCCTGCACACCGGCGCTGGGCACCCCGGGGCCCAGCCAGCACCGCAGGGCCCCTGAGCATCCTCCGGCGGGTTTTGACCCACGGTGGATCGGTGTCTGAGAACGGCAATGACAGAAGTTCAGAGCCAGCTGGGCTCTGAAGTATTTTTAATTAAAGAGATGTGAACAAATCCAAAAGTAGTATTACAGGAGATGCAGGCAGCAGCTTTAAAGCAGTTGTACCCGTCTGAAACTCTGGGTTCTGAATCTGAATCTAGAACAGTTTTTTTCTCTCCGGGTGAGCGGGACCGTAAGCTTGGACTCCCAGGGCGATGGTTTGGGAGTCGCTGTGCAGAGCAGGTCCTCTGCAGGCAGAGGGGACGTTGGAGGCCCTTCCGCGGGGGGTGGTGTCGCAGCGGTGGGAGCAGAGTCCCTCCAGCCGCCCGGGGCGAGCACAGACAGGACCGCAGCGGGTACCGGTGGGGCATCCCCTCGTCCCCAGCAAACACCACGTGCTCCCGGCATCTTCCGCAGCTGGATGGCACCGGCGATGCCGCCCACAGGCTGGGCTCTGCCGGAGGAGTTGGATGGCCACAGTGGGGGCTCCCTGGGAGTCCCTCGTCGTGGAAAAATTGTTGTCAGCATCTCAGGCCGTGACCCCAGGGGCATCCTCCTCCAGCACTGCCCCAGATCAGCTCCTGCTGGCAGGGGGTGCTGCTGACCCCCGCAGAAGAAAGTGGCTGTTTGGGCGAACTCTGCACCCCCTAAAATGCCAGGGTCAGGCAGGGAGGGCACCTGGCCCTCTCGCAGTGGGGACCGGCCCCCGTCTCCCTCCGGGTTTTCCCCCCCGTATCGGTAGAGCAACGTCAGTTTGATGCACACTACGTTGCACAGCTTTCAAAGAGCACTTGCAATCTCCTTATCAGTTGCAAACATTTAATATGTCCAGGTAAATTAAGAGTATGCTTAATTTCTTATCGCACTTTTCACTTCTTATTTTTTACTGAGGAACTTTCTTTTGTGGGAGTTTTTGTTTTGTGTTCTTTTGTTGTGTCAGTCTGCTGATAAAGGCGTGCAGTGGATTGCATTGTGCTGTTAATTTTCCTTTTGGTATGCTTGCTACAATGACTTATTTTGTGTCTGATACATTAGTTATCCAATTTTTGTAAGCTGATTTTACACAAACTCTTTTTACAGCCTGTGCAGCTTTTGATTATGAATGAGTGCAGAGATACACGCAGAAGTATTATTTATATAAAATATATAAGCAGGAAGAATCTTCATAAATCACAAAATGCTATTATCCTCAGGGTTCATGACGGCCATATCTTTTTTTTTTTTTTACGGAAAAACAGAATACATTAAACATCCCAGCCATTCGAAAGGGGCGTTTCAAAAACTGTACAATTGCTCTATTTATTCCATTTGTTTAGTTTAATATCTAAAGTCTGTTTTACACAAATAAATCTTAAAATTAAGACTTAAGTAAGAATTTATTGAGGGAGGCTAGTGTATCTGCCTGTAGTAATATTATGGTTTATGACCAAAGGAATACGGTATTTAATCCTGGAGGGAGAGCTTTCAGAAAGCTATTTTGCATCAGGGTCCGCTGGCGATCTCATGCCTGTTGGGGAGTATCCGGGTGTGTACGGGCACACACGGAGCCCCCCTCGCTGGGAGACTCTGCCGAGGCCGTGCGGCAGGAGCATCGCTGCGCTGCAGCGGCACCTCACTAGATCCATTACAGAAAACCCTTGCTTGGGTTGCACTAATCAATAGCTGCGCCTAACAGTTTACTATACCGTTTAATTAAACAAATTTACCTTTTGAAGAAAAATCCATTGCAAGCAATTTAGATTCTGGTGTATTGCAACCTTTTTTGAGGTTACTAGTGCTTTTAACCACTGTCTAAAGTGCATACAGTGTTAATTAGCATATTTAGGATTAAGTAGATTTACCATGCAGTAATCATTCTCTAATTCAGTAAGAACTATCTCTGGTGAATAGTGGACATTAATGACAGTTGCAAGAGCTTAGATATTACATAATCACTAATTACATTCTGCACAATTAGCGGAGACTCCTCAATGTGAATCGCTAATGGCTGATTCGTGTCAGCAGCCTGTTCTGGCTGTAAAGAAATATAAACAGTCTGCATAATTTTCTGATGGTATTAGCATAGGGAAGGAGGTTATTAATGAAGTTGGGAGGCCGGGAGGAGCTCTGATGGATGGGGTGAGCCCAAAGACGGCATCACCCTGCCGTACCCTGCCTTGATATACACCTGCGCTTCATGATGAACGACGCCAGCGGTGCTGCCTCTCACTTCCAGCCTCTCGGCTCCCGTCAGGCGGCCGGAGGATAAAACTGGCACCTAACGGGCTTCCGCAGGAGGCCACCAGCCGTTCGATTAAGCACTGAGCCAAGCGGTGCTGAACCGGCTCCTGCACCCAAACCTTCCGTCTTTAGGGATCTTTGGCTCTGTTTATTTGGGAAGAGTTGGGAACGACGCGCAGCCTGCTATGGCAAAAATAAAAAAAGACCAACTGACAGGAAAGCATTGGTTGGTTTACTTTGGGGTTTTTTTTCCACTACTCGGTCTTTGGAAAATAAAAATGCAATAGTTTCTTGCATTTCTGCATTTAGCAGTTCCTTACTTCTAACCATTTTCTAAAACTATGAAAAAATAAAAAAGCTGAATTTTGCATTTACCCCCATCTTGCATGGTGAAGCTGACCACGTAGGGAGAGGACGTTTCTTATGAGCTGAACGTGACAAAGGTTTTGACGAGAGTGAGGTCGCAGGCAAGCTCCACTTCTTTAAAGAAATAAATCTTTGCTCAATTGATTCTTAGTGATGTTTGGATCAGGTCCACGGTTTCTTACAGGCGGAATTCAGCCTCCCACATTTGTTGTCTAATTAAAATGAGGAATAGTGGTATTAAGCCAGTGGAATTGCTTTGGACAAATCCCAAACTGGAGACCAGCATTGGGCCCCTATACCTTTAGGTATTAGGTATTTTAAATTAAGATTGCATGTGGTTTTAAAAGGCATTGTCAGAGCAAAAGCAATTTAACAAAAGGCAATGTATCTGGCGACTACTCTTCTGCCTGCCAAGTGCTCTTCTCCGCAAGTGCATTGTAGGGATGGCAGATTACATCTCCTGAATATTTTTGTCTGTTGCTTGGTTCATTTTCATAATAATAACTTGCATCCTTCTATATCCTTTCATGTTGAAGGGTTGCAAACTATTACACAAACAGACCCACTCCTGAGATGCAGCCATCTCCAAGGGGAAAGACGAAAGCTTTCAGGGAGCAGGCAGCGGCCGCCCCGGCGGGGGCTGTTGAGCACAGTGCCCTCTGGATGGGGTGCCGAGGGGCTGCTGGGGAGCCCCCGTCTGCAGCGCACCCCACCTTACGCCACCAGTGTATACCTTGGCATGGAGAAACCCGGAGCCGGCGGGTCCCCATCCTGCCTGCGCTGCGGGGGGGAACCCGCAAAGGGGGCTGTGCTGCTAGCACGCTCTGCGCTCGCTGCTGGGGCAGCACTTGGGCTTGGGGCGGGGGAAATCCAAAGCATAGACAGCCCTTATTTTCCATGTTGTGTATGAACTATTCTGGATCGGTGGAAGTAAGGGCTTTGCAGTGGTGTCGAGCGGGAGCAGTGCACACTGAAGCATCCTTTGCTGCTTTCCCTGTCAGCCAAAACAGGTCGCCTCCTTGTTTCAAAACAAGACCCAAAATACTGTTTTTCTGGGGGCAGAAAAAACGGCTAGCTGCTTCTTCAGATCCACCGTGTCACTGATAACGTGCCTTAGATAACTAACGTGTCCCAGCAGTGACACCTCAAAGCCCTGAAAAATCCTTTGCGAGGCTGCCAGGCTGCCTCCGCCCCAGCAAGCAAGTTGCTCTGCTCGGTTTCACCACACCAGGTAGGGGCTTACAACATTTTAATGTTGTTTCCCAACAGCCAGGATGGCAGAGCGTTCATATTCGAGTCTGAAAATATTGGCCTTGAAGTGCCTTGTCTAGAAACGCTGGTTTTTATCGTTCGGGGCCAGCGGCTGGGCAGACGTGAATTAAGGCCAGCCCAGTGAGCACCAGCAGCGGCAGTGGCGGAGGACGAGGCCAGCAGGCTTTCTGCTACATGTGCTTGGGAAGAGCAATTAAACGGTGCAGACGCAGCGCGGTAAGCGTTGTTTTCAGCTGCAGGTTCTTCGAAACCACGTTCTCGGTGTCGCTGATATTTTTTCCAGCGTTTCGGCCCGGCTAGCGACAGGCCCTCCCTGCCTCCCAACTCCTCCAGCGCCGGTGCTGGGGGGCTGGAGATTAAACGCAGACCCTGGCGTGGGGCGGCATTTCCATAAGTGCTGTTTGCGAAGGCAGGTGCTATTCCTTACATTATCGCCAAAACATTTAAATCTTAATGACTGGCATTGTTGTCTCAAAGACGGTGTTTTTCCTGCTGAGAAACTGCATTAGATTGGAGAAACAGAGCTCATTTCCATTCACTCAGCAGTCTCTCTAGAAATGACATGCAGTGCTTGAAACTGTTTATTTCCAAATTCAGGCCTCCTCCGCATCAGTCATCAGCTTCAATTACCAGTTTTCCGGAGCCGAGCCATCAGGCAGTCTGACACGAGGGTCCAACCTAATTCCCACCTTCTCCAAAGTCAAGAGCATAATGTGCAGATGAAAAGGTGGAAAATAGCCTGGACTTCATTAGCATGCAGAGCCCGGCTGTTCATTTGCTTGCTGCGAATGGAAGTTCTGACACTCGGCGCCTTCTGCAATATGAGAAAAGTCCTCTTCAGAGTATATGATGTCCTTACCAGCCAGGAAAGGTCATCAAAAAGGCAGGCGCTGACCTTGCTCCCTGCTCTTCATGACTAGTTTATTGATTCCAGGAACACCTCATTACATGCCGGATCAACATATTATTGCCATGTTCAGCGGCTGAATTGTTTACAAGTGTCTTTATAACCAGCAAAAGCCTTCCGGATGATGCATGACTACACTCATTTGGATGTGACCTGCCAATTATATGTTATCCGATATGGTGCTGTGTGTCTTGATCCCTGACCGGGCCCGCTGCCCTGCATCAGCACGGGCCCATTTACTACTTCTTTCTAACCGCTCTTTGGGAAAGTGTCCATTAGCCTGTCAGTCTGTAAATATTTTATTTTTTTTTTTACCTCTGCTGCAGGCAATGCGAGCGTTATTGCTCTGTCATTTGCTATGCATGAGGTTCATAATCAGTTGGGGGAAGAGGTTTTTTTCTTTTACGGCGGCGTCTGATAACCCACCCAATTTGCAGTCAGTATGCATGGCGAGCGGTGCGACTTGTTAGAGCCGCGTGCTGGCCCTGCGAGAGAGACCTGTCATATTTTATTCAGGCGCAAGCACTGCGAGGCTGGTGATTTATTTGCGGGAGGGAAGGCAGGAGCAAATCCTCCCCCCTCCCCAGCCTCTCCCTTCCCTGCCTCTAAAGGTCCAATAACTTACCACCCAGCAAATGCATTTTCCTCTTCTACATATTTTTCTGTGGTTTGCATTCTCATTCTCTAAATATATTGCGATGCGTTATTTATCCTCAGTCTACAGCCGGGTGACTTGGCGTAGTTTACACACGCGTAGACACAAGAATTTAAAAAATAAATCACGGGGTGCACGACTACTATTTTAATCTCTTATTACAGACACTTCTATGGCTCTATAAAAAAAAAAAAAAGAGTGGCACAGCAAGTCCGTAAAGAGAGATCGCTCAAAAAAGTGGCACTGAAAAAGCGGCTTACACACACCCATCGGCACAGACTCGATTTGCTTTTTGCTGCCTCTGCTGCTGGTGGTCAGCAGCCTTTGGTGACGATACAGGTAGGCATGCAAATGGCACGTGATGCCCATGGTACTGACCAGAGGACTCGCTACCCATGCAGCTGCTCTGCATTCAGTTTGGCACTGGAGAGGGGCTGGGTGCCTGTGTCTTCCTGCACCCTCAGCCCGGACGCTCGCGGGGTAAAGGCTGGAGGGTGGGGATAACTGCCCTTACCCACTGGTAGAGGCCCTTTTTCTTGACGTTTGATTTCCACGTGCAACCAGAAGCAAACGTGAAGGGGCTCGGGTACGTGTGAAATGGGAGGAGCACAGGTGCGGGAGGGCTCTGTGGGACCGGGCGCAGCAGAGGTCTGACACCTGGCACAAGGTCTGGTACCTTAAAGACAAATGAGATGAGTGTTTGCTTAAATTTGTCCCTTGTCTGGGGGAAATATTTTAGAGTGAACTCAAAGCTATGCGAAAGAACTGTTGGATGTTTGCCTGCCGGGGATGCTCTCCCGAGCATGAACCAGAGCCACAGTGACCTTACACCGATTCTGGTTTTTTGACCTGGTGCAGAACGATGGAGTTGTACAAGTGAGAGGCAGCGTGTCCCCACGGTATCTCATCCCACAGTGTGTCCCTGCAGCATCTTATCACAACTTTCTGGGATATGAGTACTGGGTTTTAAAAAAATAAAACAACACACAACAACAACAACAAAAAAACCACAAAATAACCAACCAGCATCACCTGAAGCTGTTGAGTAGCTTGTTCATTTTGTATCTACAGCTTACAGATGGTTTTCTTTAACAGTACTTCACACTGGAATTGGCTATGGTTGTGATGGAGCGTATTTGACCAGCAGAGCAAAGTTGGTTTCTGCTCTTAAGCAGGGAAGATGTGCAGGGACTGCCAGCGTGTTGGTGCCTCTCAGAGGGGTTTCTGGCAGAGCTGGGGGGAAGTTGTGCTCCTGGAGCCTGAGAATCACTGCTGTCCTCTGGCTCCGTGTGCCCAGGGTGAATCATTCCCGAGATGCTGAAGGAAACTCCTTGCAGAGGTGGTGCATCCGTGCAGCCACGGATCAGGCTGATGCGGCAGTGCCGGGATTTTCATGGGTTTTGTAGCCTAGCTGGAATACGACAAAATTTATGCACGTATAGCGCTGGCTGCTCAAAGCTCTGCAAACATTAATTAAGTTGCCTAACACCGCTTGGCAAGTGTTAGTGTTGAAATCCTCTTGCTGTGGTTAAATTGAGGGACCAAAGGGGCGTAAGAGCTTCAAGGGTGAACCGACAGCAGCGAAGATGCAGGATCTGCAGCGTCCCAGCTCTCAAGAACCAGTATTGCATCATCCTGATTTTAAAAACCACTGTTCCAGGCCCAAGGGTGCCTTAAAACCTGCCCCGTGACATCAGAAGTGTAGGAGGAGCTGGGGGGTGCCCCTTGCTGGGGTGACAGAAAGCAGCGAGAGGCCCAGTTCCCTCCTTACAACATGGAGTGCTCAGGTTTGGGGGCTATAGAGGGGGAAGTTGAGTGTCTTAAAGCAGCCCATTTAGCTTCCAAAATAAAAACTGGGTTTGCATGTGTTTTTTTAATTAGAGCTGGGGCAAAACACAGTCTCAGGTCAGAACAGCCTCAGGCTCTGGAGACAGCACAGTGCATTGATCTGAATCTGAATTTTGGAAAGGAGAAAAAAAAAGTCCATTTACTAGCAAATCCCTGGGTCTGAGCAGCCCTGAAGCTGCAGGTGTTGAATATTCAAAGGGCTGATTCACCGTAGTGAGCTTTGGGGTTTATGCTGGCGGGATGCTGCTGAATCCAGTGCTGCAGTCGAGTAACACCGTCCCCCAGCGTGGGTTGTCAACAGCAGGAATTGAGTCTGCGACCGCTGAATCTCAGTGTGGGGTCTCCACCACGGCGCTGGGATCTCCCTCCCCCAGGTGAGGTGCCAGGTAATTCACTATTTGGCCTGTCTCGCACAACCAGCGAGCGTCACGTTGAGTCTGGCGGTATTTATGCTGGGATAAGCCTGCAGTGGTTTATCAAGCCCCAGACATCCATCCAAATTTGGCACTTGATCCTTTCATTTCTTGTTTATGTCATTACTCCCAGATTCCTATTCATCACATGAATTTTCTCTTCAAAAAGGAGAGAAAAATCAACTCTTCATGACAGCAAGCAGGAAAGTTGCATGACTATGGAGAGGAGCATTAACCTTTCCTTTAGCCTGAAGAACATAATCTTTTTAAAATCAACTTTTTATTAATTTTTGAGTGATGCTTAATAGCATCACTCAAAGTGAGATGCAGTGGCATCATCAGGGGAGCTCTTCGCAACTTCTCACGCGTGCAGTTTAAGGTGATGCCTAAACTGAGGGTGCCCGTGGGTGCTGCGGGAACCACGACATTGCCCCGCTGCCCACGTGGGGCCGTCTCCCCTGTTGCACTTGCACGCTGATGCCTTCTGCGGGGTCTGAACCAGCGAGTTTGCAGCCCCCCGCATCCCACCCTCAGCAGTTTTTTGCCCTTTCAAAACCCAGCAGTGCCCTCCTGCAGTGCTCGGGCTGGTTCGGGCCTCTCCGCCCCACCCCACCTGCTGCGAAAAGCCGTGGGTACAGACATGGGCAAGGGCTTGTGAGCACCAGGGGTGCCCAGTGCCTCCAGGCAGTCGAGCAGCAGCGTGTGATGGTGGGGGGGAGCTGCCTGAGGCTCTGCCGCAGTCCTGGCAGGGTGAAGTCCCATCCCTTGTGGCGTGGCCTCTCCTAACGTTCCCATGCCCACAGGCCAGCTGCATCTTCCTCAGACACACCACTGACTGCAAGCGACTTGGAAGCCGGCCCGCCATTCAGAGCTCTCCTTGCAGCACATCGCTGCCAGGAGCCTGGCCGGCATGGGCAGCACCTGCTGGGTGCTTGGGGCAGGCAGCATGGACGTGTCTTTGGGACTGGGTGCTGCAGCTCTGATGGTCGGATGGGGCTTCTTCCCTCCGGGCCGGGAGAGCACAGGGGAGAAGTTGAGTGATGTCAGGAGATGCCACAGCGCTACCCCTTGGTGGCCTCGCCAGGAGGCTCGTTAGCAGAAAAATGAGGTGGCCACTGGATTTATTAACAGAACCCAGTGTACAAATTTAATTTTCCTACTCATTGCATTCCAGCAGAGTAATTGGACATACAGTCCAGAGCAGGGACAAAGGACAAGGTCAGTTATTTGTCTGGCAAATACAATTATACGTAGCTCTGAGTGTAGGTTTGGAAACCGCGTTCCCTGGCTGCGTCTTGCCCTGCGTAAAAATCGCCCGTGCTCCTGGAGCACGAGCTGGAAACGTGCTCCCCGTGGTCCACCCCAGGGGACGACCCCCTTCATCAGCGCACAGCCAAGAAGCAAACATGCAAGGTGTGCGGAGCGCGACTCGTCCCTGAGGAAATTCGCCTCGGAGGGATGCTCGGGCCCTTGCAGCGCCGTCCGGGGAGTGCCGTGCTCACCACGGCCCCGTCGCGCAGCCGGGTATTTAGACCACCGCGCTGAGGAACGTTTGCAGTGTTTAAAGCTCAGTGCTAGGTACTCTCATTGCAGTGCAAGGGCGCTGAGCCTAGCACTTCTCATCAAGCCTGCTCCAAACTTCGGTGTAGTTTTCAATTGCTTTGAGTGCTTTTGCCGCCCGTGTTGCATTAACCGGAAGAAGGAATCGTTCTGTACGTTCAGTCTAGCCGCGTGAACGCAGGCGCTGGAACAGCAATCTGAAATACAGCGTGGCCGCCGCGCCGGGAAGCCAATCTGTTCAAAAGACCAGCGGTGGGGCGGGAAGGATCCTGCCAGGCGGCCAGCACCCGCTCCTCAGCCCGCTCTGCTCCCGCTGCAAATGAAGGCGGCAGATTGCCATACACTGGAACAAATTAGCCCTCCCATTCATCTTCATTAGCCACGCAGTTCCACTGGACCCGAGCTCACTACAAGTGGGTTCCCAATATCTATGTAAATGCCTCTTTCTACACATATTCACTGACATTTATTAGTAGGTACCAGAAGCAACGCTAAAAGTACAAGCCATGCAGAAGAGCAAATTAGTGAGGGCCATCCCCGTCGGCGCAAGGTTATCATCCCGGTTACGCCACGGCGAGCAGAGCATTTGGGTATTACCCCTGTAATTATTGTTGTTGGTTTGGCATTAAATGTGTGCATTTAAAAATAAATCGGGCAAGTCCAGCACTATTGCAGTGGTTTCATTCATCACCGTGGGGTGTATCAGAAGACGTGGTGGTTGGCCAACATGGAGTTGGACCTCTCCATCCATGCTGGGCCAGATGAAGGAGCCACCTCGATTTCGTAGGACTGGATTTCCCCTGGAAATCAACGGGTGAAAATCAGGGTGCCCTCCTTAGGCTGAAATTTGGATTTAGCAGGGCTGCCTTCAGCCGTTCCTCCTTTGTGACCCAGGCAGGGGGCCAGCCAGGGCTCCCAGAAAAACCTGGCCCCTTTCCAGTTTGTTGCGTAGGAGAGGAAGCAGCCGGAGGGGGGTCGCAAGTCCTGCAACGGGGGGGGCCCATGCCGAACCCCGGCAAGAGCGACTCGTCTCTTGTTTGTGCGGGCCTACGCAGGCCGGCCAGAGCTGAAGCCCGGGAGCCCCAGAGGTGGCGGGCAGGGGGGACCCCGGCAGGCAGCGGGCTGTTTGCACCCCGGCACTGCAGCTGCGGTGGGGGCTTGTATTAATTATGGGCAATTACATATTTTACATATTGTTATTGACGGGTTTTTTTGTTGCAAGTAGCTGATTATATTTAAGAGATAAGGAGGGAAAATGTCTTCCCCCGGCAGCTAAATCACTGGGACAAGGCTACAAAGCCCCGACCGCACGTCGCAGACCTTGCCAAGTGTTTCAAAACTGAATAGTCATTGGGTTGGCAGATAATTCAGAAACTATTTGTATGAGCTGTTTATCAAATTATTAACTGCACAGATGTTGTTTGGTTGAAGAGCAGCTGAACCTTCTCTCTGCCAGCCGTGGAGACAAAGGTCTGCAGGAATAATTGGAGATGTGCATGGAATATTAAATTAATTTACTGCTCTTAATTCTTATGCAAATCCTGACCTCTGATAGAGCCTATCAATTACCCTGCATACAGGGAAAAGAAAGGAGAACAGTTTCTTTCTTTTCTTTCCCCCCGCTCTTCTTTTTTTCCTGTTGTTCTTCAGTTTGGGTTTTTGTTTCTCCCCCTCCCTTTTTGAAAAGGAACTTGGAAATATTTGGGGGAGGAAAAAAGCCATTTGTGGGAGAAGCAAAGGACGGGGATTATTTAATTGAATCTCCCGGTTGCGGGCCACGTCCCCGGGGAGTGCGGGCGCGGGTTTTGCAATGGGGGGGGGAAGCCCCCGGGCCCGGAGGCCAGGGCCGGGCTGAAATAGCTCCACACGCTTGGGTGCGAGGGGCC
>Ga0065711_1036795_pt1 | contig 20570 bp, 17 predicted proteins | sample Hoacrofraction12_FD_59098 | JGI IMG/M metagenome (GOLD analysis project Ga0065711, IMG submission 59098) | Hoatzin crop microbial communities from Cojedes, Venezuela - Epithelial fraction 12 v2 (version 2) | ecosystem: Host-associated > Birds > Digestive system > Esophagus > Crop | place...
TTCCTGAAGTGGGGAGCCCAGAACTGGACGCAGTACTCCAGATGGGGCCTCACTAGGGCAGAGTAGAGTGGGAGGAGAACCTCCCTCGACCTGCTGGCCACACTCTTCTTAATGCACCCCGGGATACCATTGGCCTTCTGGGCAGCAAGGGTCACACATTGCCTATATGCACGCAGACACAGATAGTTGGAACAGAGTAAGTGTATTAGCCTGAAGTGCCAGTTCAGGGTTTTTCTTAACGTTGTCCTTTTTTAAAGTTAATAACCTGTGTTTTGATTCTTGTAATACATTCAGCAGATAACAAATGCAAGTGCATTCTAGCATGCAAACTCCAACTTCCGTGTGTGAAGCAAGCTTTTAGTTTATTACTGTCTTCAGAAAACAGTAAAAACAGGAATATTAACTATCCAGAAGACCAAGACAGCAACAAATATGTAGGAAATTGCAGTTGATAGCTGGTTGTAAAGTAGTTTGTAATTGGACTGATACCTCGTACCAGAGATTCTGCTTGAAACCTGTGACACTGTGAAAGAAAGTGGTCTGAGCTTCATGGGACAAACCTGCCAAGTGACTTGCACAAGAAGATGTCCATTGGGAGACATAAGCTGGAGCAGTAATTGTAACTGGAGTGACTGTGCCTAGCAGGCCAGGTGGGATTGCTTTGGGCCTGGGTTTTGCTAGGTCTGAAAAAGTTGTAGCTGCAACAACAATGTCTGCTGCAGATGTGGGAACACCGCGGCTCCAGCTGAGAGACGTTGTGGGAAGATGTGAAGATCCATGGTTCACTCGTTTTAAACTGAGATGTGCCTTCCTGCCCTGTGAAAACCGTCAGAGAATATGCCTTGTTTCATGAAAGTTTGAGAGCTGTCTGAAACCTGTCAGTCATTAAGGAGATTCTTCCTAGCCTTGCTAAAGACTGTCATCCCTCTAAGCCTTCTTTGCTTTATAGAGCTGTTCAAAAGACACTGGCTTCCAAAGCTCTGGTGGCACGTCCTCTGCTGGGCCCGTCTGTCACAATGTACTTTCAGATTAAGGTGTTGCTCAGCCTCTCCAGCTGGGGTTGATGTCTCTGACCTCCTCATCTTCAAAACAGGCTCTCTGCTAGATCATTCAGTAGCTGTCCTGTGTATATGTAATCTGCTGGTTGGGGAGGAAGCTACTGAGCTTCCAGCACGTGTGTGCACTTTGAGGGCTGAAATGGGATGGCTGTGATCAAACCACAGGGACCTGTGACAGATAACCACTTCTCGTCAGTTAAGCGGGGGTACTGACTTTCTCCTTCATCCCCGAAATGTTGGCTGGAAGGGACCAACAACCTCAGCAGGTCTCTAGTTCAACCTCGTGCTTGAACTGGGATTGCCACCAGCATTAGGTCAGGTTTTTACTTGGGTTTGCACTCTAGGGTGTGCCAGCACTAAGTATCTTGCTCCCCTGCCTGTGGTGTCCTTGGTTAACCACTGACACTGGCATGACTTCCTCCTGACTAGGGGAGTTTTCTTGGTTCAAGAGAGTAAGGACAGTCAGGGAAACAGAGGGGCTGAGCATTATCCCAAATTGACAGTGATCAGGAGTCTGCAACCACACTGTGTTAAGGCTGAACTGGTCCTATTTTTGCTCTGAAGACTGCAGTTATCATGTGTGGTCTTTGGCCAGGCTGTAAGTTAATCCTCAAACTCTTCTCTGAGCTATTTCCAAGCTCCTGGCCTGCTGCAGTTAACTCTCCCTGGTGCCAAGTGAAAATTAAAGTTTATACATCCTACTGTAGCGGAAGTTAATGCAAGTATCTGGAGTGCATAAAAAATTGGCACAGATACTTGTTCATTCAAAGGAGTCCAAGATTCTGCTCTGAATTGGCAACTGCCTCTTGGATGGATCTGCATGCTGGGGAGGCTGGGGTGTTGTTCAGGATAGCAGGATGAGCTTTCACCCAGCAATATAGTGCATGTTGGTTTTTTTTCCTAAGGTTCATTTTTCAAGGAAACGAAGAACAGCAGCACCCCTGATCTGACTGCACAAAAGCATCCTGACTGTGGTGGAAGAGAGGAGGGGAAATGCATAAAAGACTAGTCTCCAAGTGGGTTATTTATGGCTGTGTGTTCTGTACGAAGAGGAACATTTTGTGATCAAACCCAGCAGGCTGACTGAACTGATTGCTTTTGTTCCTTTAGGTTTAATATGGATTAATTTAGGCTTTAAAAAGCATAAACATTTGGCTCTCCATTTTCTTGAGCAGATCTATAAAACACTATTTCCTGATGGATCAAGGGGACTTTTTCGTTCACTTCATGGATCTCACAGAAGAGGAACTTAAGAAGCCTGTAGACGACATCATAACTACAAGGCTAGAAGCTCTGCTTGAATTAGCCCTGAGAATGAGCACAGCCAATACAGATCCTTTCAAGGATGATTTAAAGGTAATAATGTATTTAAGCAGAAGGTAACTGAATTTGAGCAGAACACCTGCCATGATTTGGGAAGATCTGTGTGCCTGTAAACATGCTGGATGTGCAGTGAAGGAAAAGAGAGTTGATGGCTGTCCTTCTGCAGACCTTCCCTGGGTTAAGTCCTCTTTCATTCAGATTAGCAACTGGAAGCACCCACCTTGGACAGAGGACTGTGTTTTCTTGATGGCTTCTGAACACAGGGAAGGTGCTTTTGGGTGGCCTCAGGATGAGGAGGAAGCAGTAGTATGTCTGTTATGCTTCTTTTCAGCTTGGATTCTCCCTTTGGAGTCCAAGAAAATACCTGATTAGAAGTCCTGCTTGTTAATGATTGCATGTTGTACAGAATTGAAGCAGCACAGAGGCTGTGCCTGGAGAGTGTGAGATCTGAATAGACCTTACAAAGGCTGAGGGCAAGGGAGAGCAATCAGTGGAGTAGTATGTTGTATGCTGATTGTTAAATGCTACAGTGACACTGCTCCCATGTCTGCTGCTCCATTCCAGATCATACCATTTACTATTGTTTGCTAGGTTGGTGACTTGAGAGTGACTCTGGTAATTTGCATTTCTGCCACATGTCTGTTGCTACGTGGTAGTTGTGAGTATCCTGTGGCTTCATTTTTTTCCTGCTCTTCCTTTATAGATTGACTTGATGCCTCATAACCTCATTACACAGCTCTTGAGAGTACTGGCCATAGAAACGAAACAGGAAAAGGCAATTATCAGTGCAGATCCCACAGAGCTCACTCTCAGTGGTCTGGAAGCATTTTCCTTTGACTACATTGTTAAGTGGCCTCTGTCCCTTATTATAAACAGGTAAGGTATCAATCCACTGAAGGAAAAAAAGGCAGAAGCTTTTGTGTGGGGTTGAAGCACATTTCTACACAGTAAGACACTGGAAAGCGTCTGTCTTTAAAGTGACATTATAAGTTGCTGACTAGTACGGAATGCATTGCGGTTGTTGAGACCTGCTTGCTCCAGTTGTACACTATGGAATATGGGTTGTTTCTTCAGTAGAGCTGTACTAGTCCACGTCTAAGGAATGCTTGGAAAGTCAAACTTTCATTTGAAATGGTGAGAAGACGTAGATCAAAGGATGCTTTATCCGCCTAGCCCTGGTTTTACTTATGACTGGTCACTCGTTTTTCATTTGTCCATGGCTTTCTGAAGTATCTGCCCTGAGAATATGAACTCTCACAAGAGGGTTTCCATGCAAGAATCAAGCATTTCTCAGTTGTGGAGAGCAGAATAAAATGCTTTGTCTGATATCCCTAGTTGAAAACTGAAAGGATACAGGCTGTTGCTAGAATTGCTATAGCAAGCGATTTTGCATTTAATTGAGTTGTGAGGGTCTGTGTGGTTCATTTTTCTTCAGGGATTTGCCCCTTGCTTCACTGGAGAAATACTGGCACATCTACTGCTGTGAGTCAGGGTAAATGGGACAAACAGTGTTACATAAACAGAGTGACAGATACTGAATTGTTAAATGTCCACAATTAGTTTGTCCCTATATCTCACCTTTAAAAAATCAGTTGACACAGTGGGACTTCTCTAATAATGTGATGCTTTTGAAATTATGTCACTTTCTTTCAAATTGATTGTATTAACTCTGATGGTAGCTATGGAAGTGAAAATACTATTTGGTAAGGTTTCACGAACTGTATCGACTGGAGCTCTGTAGACACCTACACTGAAGTGTCTGAATGCAGACCTGAATCCAGTCCCTGAAGCTATAAATAAGCATCCCCATCTGCCTGTGACAGTGCATCACTGGCAGGGTAGTGCTGCATGTAGCTTGGTTACAGCTTTTTCTTCATCTTTTTGGAGAATCCTGGTGAATTGTTTTGGTGATCGTAGCAGTCTTAGTGCAGTGGGTACCTGACCTCAGGCTTTCAGCCCCCTGTCCCAGCATCTATGTGAGTGACCTATCTGCAGGTAGCTCGAGGGAATTGAAGAAGGAGGCTGGTGATGTACCCACTGGCAGGAAATATAGAGGAGGGACTCCTTGGAGAGAAATTCTTTAGGATGGTTGCAAATGTGGTTTGTTTGGTTTTTTTTTTTTTCTGGTTCGAATTTTTTCAGTGTGGATCTGTGTGCATCTGAAGGTGTAAGGAACATACTGTGTAAAGTCTCTTTTCCTTCGAGCATCCTCAGGTTTCACAGCTTAGTCTGTCAACCAGAACAGGGCTTAATCTGGATGGGTTTCTCCTTTCTTTCCAGGAAAGCACTGACAAGATACCAGATGCTTTTCAGGCACATGTTCTATTGCAAACATGTGGAAAGACAGTTGTGCAACGTTTGGATCAGCAATAAGACGGCCAAGCAATTCTCCCTGCATTCTGCTAAGTGGTATGACCTTTTTGTCTGCTGGATCGGATGTGAAGTATTGGTTTTCCTTCTTGCTAGTTAGATATGTCGTGACATGAATCAGATCATTTTGACATGGAAAAAGATCCTTACAAATTTCTTACAGGCTTACAGACATCAAAATAAAACATTTTAAGTTTCAGTAGGAAGTGTCTGCCTGATAATCTTTGTACTGCTTGGCTTGTTCCTCTTTGCTAGCATGAAGTTTTGAAAAGGAAGAGATGGTCTTTAGGGTTAGCTCATTATACACTGAATAGTTAACAGCAGAGCACATCTATGCACGTATCATCTTGGTCACTACTTTAGCATCAGCAAGATTAGTAGGACCCCAGTAATTTAAAAGCAACATACTTCTCTTCTGGCCAGACCACTGGCAAGGACTTGTGACCTTCACACAGCTTGGCTAATATTTGCGGTGTTGGTGTCATACAAATTTAATAAAGTAAAATTGGTGGGGTGTTTTCCCAGAAAATCATTCGATCCGGTTCCATCTGTGAGGGTAGATTTTAATCTCTGGGTCTGCACTCCAGGTGCTGGAGATGCCTGTTTGGAAAGCGATGCCGACGGCACTTTCTTGTCACAAGGTAACCTTGGCCGCCTTGGCACTTACCTCAGCCAACATGGCTGTAGGTCTGGTTCTCCTGTAATTGTAGAGGGGTTAGCAAAAAAGACCTGTAAGGGTCTCTAGTCCAACCTCTGGCTCACAGGATGACTGTGCTCAGCTGGGGACAGGGCAGCTGTGGTTGAAAACCCCTGGGGTAGGTACCCCCAACTCTCCGGTGACCAGTCCCAGTTTGCTGGAGGCAGTTTTTAGTGTGCCATCACAGAGCCTGCATAAATTAACGTTGAAAGACCCTGTATATAATCCCACCATTCTATTTTTAAGGTGTAATGTCATTAAATACTCTAGGTGGCAGGTGATTTGATTAAATGTTTGGATCCCCTGAAAGAGATGCAAGGCATGGAATATTTTTAAGGGTTCTTTTAATAGGTAAGGCTGGAAAGAAGCATGAACAATTTATCTTGTTGAATTTTGCCCTGATAACAAATGAATGTCTCAATAGTTACACCAGTAAAATTGCTTTAATATTTAATATTAAAAGTTTAGTTGGATATTAACTGTCCAGTCTACAACAGGTTCAAAACTCTGACCCTAGTAACAGAGGGAAAGTCATTTGAATATGTGGAAAATAATCAGAGATGGTTTGCATTAACTTTATAATCCCTCTCACATTGCAGCAGTGAATTTGCTAGAACTGAAATATTTAGCTCTGCTTGACTGCGCAAGCCTGGTGATAGTTCTCCATGGCATTTGCTAGCTCTAAGTTGTGTGGGTGTGATTTCTCCCCTAGCTTTGCTGGTGCTTTCACACTGCGGCAGCGGATGCTGAATTTTGTACAGAATATCCAGTATTACATGATGTTTGAAGTGATGGAGCCAACATGGCACATTCTTGAGAAGAACCTGAAGTTGGTGAGTGTGTGTGCTTGAGAGAGGTTGGAACAGAAGACTTAAACAAATCTAATGTATGGAAAAAATGCGTAATTTCAGTTACTGCAAGTGTCTGTTAATTTTATTGGAGGCACCTAAGTGTCTGGGAACTGTTGTTCTTACCACACTGCAAAGAGTGCTGCTGTTCTACATCACCTTTCTGCTTTATTAGTCATATATCCCTTTCCTCTCTTGGATGCTCTTATCTGTGCCCAGCTCATGCTCTGCACCCTGTTATGTAAAGGTGGTATTCTGCTGAACACAGAAGAAAGAAGACTATGAAAAAGGAAGAAGTATGCAGGTGCAAAGATCATAAACCGCTCCAGACATCTTCTGTTGATTCATTGGCTGACTTACAGTGCTCTTAAAAGCCAAGACGGTGCTTTCTCTTCCATGAAGCTGCCAAGGACTGGCATGTTAGGACTATCTGTTATAAAACAGGGCCTTCTTTATTCAGGTGGCTATTCCTCATGTTTATTCCTACTTCCCTGGGCAAGGCTGGAGAACTTTTCCACTCTGGTGGTATCTGGGAGAGGCTCGCTTCCCACTGTTTTTTATGCCTTACAAGGGACTATCTGAGCAAAGCATGCCTGGCATCATTTTGGTTCCTTCCATGTTCTGAGCTGTGGGATTTTCCAGGTGTGTTATAGAATATTTCAGGTTTGCTAATCCAAATCAGTGACTTCTCCAGAAGTTAACTGTTTGCCCTAGCAAAAAACTAGAATTAACATTTTTTATCTCTTGATGGGCACGTGAGATGCTTACATTATCTCAGAGAGGAACACATTCTCAGCTAATGTCCCACCTGCCTGTTTTAAACCAAGAATGTGAAGTCATTGGGAGTTTACCTTTCAGAACAGGCTGGTCAAGAAGCCCGTAAAGGTCTTCTCATATCTGGTTTCGTTCATGTCAGATTTGTTGGTTCAACAGAGAAAAAAATCTGTCACCAGCAGATCAAGGGCCATTCTCAGTCTGTATAGAGCAAACCCTCCTCTCCTTCCTTTTCTATCTGACTGTGGTAAAGATCTAGACTTTCGTGGCATACGGTTATTGTGGAAGGTCATTAGACAAGCAAGCAAAGGATGATGCCTAAGCACTGACAGATCTAGTGAAAGCTGCATCAATGCTACAAATACATGTTGTCTTCCTTGCCATCAGTCTGGGCCCAGCCTATAGCTTATTCATTCCCTAGGAATGTGTGCTGGTGCCAGGGCACTGGTTGCCTCACCTCGCAGCACCATTGGACCTGCCTGGCTCCTGCTGGTTTCTGGCACACAAACAAGTCTTTGTGGGAGGAAAAAGAAAGCAGAGATGGCATCTTAGGTTACATCTGTACTGCTGCCTGAAACAAGGGCAGAGACATAGACTGCCTGCTCCACATTACATAGAAAATGTCTCCATTGGATCCCATGTGGTCCTAATATACAATAATTTTGTGTTCTTCCAGTTTCAGTGTTTGCAGCAGTGTGGGGAGGGCTATATTATAGCTGTTTTCATAGCGTGAATCATAGAATCATTAAGATTGGAAAAGACCTCGAAGATCGTCAACCATCAACCCAACACCACCATGCCTGCTAAACCATGTCCTGAAGTGCCACATCTACAAGTTTTTTCAACACCTTCAGGGATGGTGCCTCAACCACTACTCTGGGCAGCCTATTCCAATGCATGACCACTCTTTGAGTGAAGAGCTGCAAGGATATGTTAATTGGGCTGGGATATGCCATTAAGGCCTGTGAAAGTGCTTGAGTGTACACAGCTTGGTGCAGTAGTGTTGGAGGGCTTTGCCAAGGGAGGGAATCTGACCTGCTGCCATCTCCTCCATGCCAGGAGACAACTTGAGCAAGGCTGTTAGGAAGTTTTATGCCTGAGCTTTGTGTGACGGGTGTCTTGGCATATGGCACTCAGCACAGGCAAAGGCTGTGCCAGGCAGGTAACTAGTGTTTAATTAGAGCTGATGATTAGTGATCCATTCCTCAAGCTTGCTTATTTTGCAGCATAGCCTTTGTGATGGCTGTAGTCATTTTGCTTATGCCAAGGGACACTGCGTTCCTCATCATCTTCAGCTTCCTTACCCACTGTGGTGCTGCTGTGTTGGGGCTAGTGTTACGGTGCCCCACCTACTGTGAGGGAAAAGGAGACAGATGTACATCACCTTATTTTTCTTCCCTCTAGTAGTCATCCTGTGATCAGACGCTTCTGGGTTGCACATCTTTATCCTCTTACACCATGAAAAACATACCAAACAGCCCAGCACTCCTCCTGGAATCTGCATTAAGCCACAGCAGCTCTCCTGGCACCTCTCTGGTGAGCCTTCTGAATCTTCAATATCAACTGAACCTGTCTTAGTTTCTACAGTGTATTGAGGAGTTGCTCTGGTGTCAGCTAACCAACATTTTCTGATGCCCTGTCATCCTCTTTCCTGGAGAATTCACAGGAGGTATCAGGTCTAGGATTGTGAGCATCTCTGCATATTCTTGGCGAGGACTTCTGAACAAGCAGAGGTTGTATGTTCAAATCCTGGATGATCTGAGAGAAGTGTACTTCCTTCTTTATTTTGTTGTAAGTTTAGGTTTGCAAAATATAGCATTCGGTTTACTTTACTTGAATTGAGGCACTTGAACAAGTTACCCTGTCCTGGGTTCTTCCATACTGATTTCAGGTAGCACTTCTTTTCATCTCTGCTGATTCCAGATGTCCTAGAAAGGACTGTTAAATGCAGCAGGCATGCACCCTGTATTGATGGCATCCTCTGTTGAGAGTAAATGACCTCCTGACTCCAGAGTTTTTGCAAAGACTTTCTGTCTGAAGATCCCTCTCTGCTGTGGCTCTCAGCCATTGATTTTCTCTGCTCCTTGAGAAATATAGCAGTGTTGAAGCATTTTTATTTCAGTTCCAAAAAGGAATTTGCCAATTTATACTGTTTCTTGGAGGAGCCCATTCCCAAGAAACATCTGTAGACCAAATCTTTTTGATAAGCCAAGTCGGCAGAATTTTTCCCTTGCTATGCAACATCTGTGAGCCTCTTTAGCCTGCCAGAGATGTTGAGATAGCAGGTATAAAGTGACTTTGCTGACACTGGGGAAAGGTGTTTCCATGGCTGTATGGCAAGAAGGAGATATGTCTATGCCTTCACCATACAGTTCTTAATTTCAAACACATTGAGGGCTGCCGCAGCATTTTATAAAGCATTTCTACATTGCTCTGTACATGAAGGGCTTCTGCGAGTAACAGTGCAGTAGTAACAACTCAAAGCTGCCCATGATGGGAGTACGTACACAAGTCGTCGTGTGAAACCAAGAAAGTTTTTTGGCAAGTTAGAAAAGTCTTTGAGATGTAATGGAATGTATGTTTGCCTCCCATCCTCACCAGTGTCCTTCAAGGCTTTTAAATGTCTAGGAAAAGGAGCATGCCCTCTACCGGTGCTGGGGCAGGAAATGTCTGGCTCCAGGCAGTGTTGTGATATGGGCACCTGTGAGTCAATGCTGCCAGCTAAAGAAGCTGTTTCAGCAACCACTTTGTTATGCAGTCCTTTAAAAGAGCTGCTCGCCAGGCGTGACATATCCCCAGCCACTCGGTAAAATCTTCCTTGATTTAAATAAAAACATCATTTATTTCCAAACAAAGGATGCAAAACTGGCTGTTTGACCTCTGTAGCCTACAGACTGACTTCTTTCATTTGCATTTTAGGGAAAAAGATGGTCCTCACTGGTCTCATGTAGTGTCTTATGCTGTTTTTTGATTTGTCAGACTTCTCTCTTGTGCATTTCCACTTGAAGTTGAGGTGCTTTCTTCCTAAAAATATAACTAGTATTTTCACAACATCATTGTCTTCATCAACACACCTAGCATCTTTGTGGCATTAGAGCCTGGCATTTATCCCTGTCCTGTATTAGTAGTTTGAATGGTTATGAGGGTTTTCTTGGTGTTGATCCTGATGGAGCAGAGTGGATAACCTTGGCAATTTTGGTCCTATGGCTCTTTCCTAAGCTTCATTGTATGTTCTCAGCTTTAGCACATCCCATAATTGTACAGAGTGAGATGGGAGTTTTAGTCTGTCATTTAAAACTTGAGACTGAAACAGCCCATTGAAGTAGCAGAGCTGGACAAAAATCTTACAGAATCCTTGCAACACTGCATGTCCCAGTTCCTTACTGAGCTCCTAAAACATGTTTCTGAAGAACCTGTTAGTTTTAGGCTTCATAAACTTCCTGACATTTAAGATTCTAGATTTATTTTTTTTCTTTTCCGCTTATTGTGTGAGTTTACTGAGATCATGAAGATGGGAGTGGGCATGACAAGCACATATAAAAGCAAAGGCAGTGCATGTTCATAAAGCAGGTAACTCCATCCTGAGCCTCCTTTCCAGTGGAAGGTTTGGATCGTAAAAGAAAGCATAATTTGGTTGAGAAGGTGATGTGACAAATCAAAGGTAAAAAGCCTGTGAAAGGCTGTTGAATGCAGTAATGCCAGTAGTCTCCATCTCAGGATGTTTCTCGAAGTTGGAAGTACCTCAACATGCCCTAAAGCATGTTTGAGAGGTCACTGTCAGAGACAGGATGCTGGTTTAGAGCTTTGGTCTGGTGCAGCACAGCAGTCCTGGTTTGTTTTTTCATTATTGGACTATCCTGTAATAGGCATCTAATATTGACGATGTCCTGAGTCACCACACAAGCTTCCTCGATAACTGCTTGAAGGACTGCATGCTAACCAACACAGAGCTGCTGGAGATCTTCTCCAGGCTGATGTCTGTCTGTGTCTTCTTCACAAACTGCATGCAGGTATGTACAGCCTCCCTGTATTGACCATGCCACTGCCAGCTGCTTTGGGTGCCAGGCAGCTACAACAGTCCTTTTTTTCATCTTGACCCCTCTAGTCCTCAATGCACGTGGAAGAGCCTCTGTACCTCTCTAAACCAGCAGGGTTTGGGTCTTGACTGATCAAACCCTCATTCTTTCTCCCAAATGGTTTCGATGGCTTCTCCCTCCACAAAATTCTCTATGCTCTTCTGTTTCTGTGTTGGGATCAGGTTCGTAGGAACCGAATTACCTCTCTTCAGACAGTCCTGCAGCAGAATTTGAGGTGTAAGTTGTAGGGCTCTGTGATTTTTAGCATACTCTTTTGAGGGTCAGGTGAGGACTGGTGAGTGGACCCGTGGAGACTGATCTCCGTGGGTACACCCTAGCCAGCGTCTCAGGAAGCCCATAGCTTTAAAAAAAAACCACCTTCCTTTGGGTGTAGGGAGCTTTGTGTTAACATTGTACATTTAATCTCAGAGTTAGCTTTGATGGGAGTTACCTAGCTGCAGGGCTAGCAGAACTGAGTCAGCCTCATGCTTTGCCATAGTTGAAAAAATGGGATCTAACCATTTCCCCAACCCTCTGCCTTTCCAAGAGGTTCACCCGGAGCATGAAGCTGGATAATGAGATGGACCAGCTCACCTTAGAGCATAGCACAATGCTGGGCCCACCAACAGAGGAGGAGCGTGCTGAAGAGACTGCGAAGAAGCAGCTGACTAATAAGGTGGGAGAGATACGGGATGGACAACCAGACCCTTTCCTCTGTGAATAATAGCTGGGGTTGCAGTCTGGTCAGGGTGGCTGTCCTACCTCTTGCAGATAGATCTTCCTAGTTTCCAGAGCACCTCTGGCCCCAAAAGCAGAATCTTTGCAGAATTGTGGGTGTTTTTGAGGGCAGTGTGGAGCGCCAATGGTGTTCTGAAGGTCTGCTTTGAAGTCCCTGCACTTGTTTAAGTTCTTAGCTGTATTTTCAGCTGTGCAGTGGGTACCCAATACACAGGCTTTCTGCAACTCAAGAGCTTTCTTATTTCCAGAACTAGCATTTTGTGACGGATGAGCCAAGAAGGTGTTGGGTGTGACTCTTTCCAGCCCATCCCTTTGATTTATGGGGTATTTGTCTTGTCCATGTTTCTCTGTCTAGATGCACTCGTACTAAGTGGTTTGTTTGGCATGCTCTGCAGTTAGCAGGCTGCTTCCTGTCCCACGGAAAGCCCCTCTCTGGCACGCAGCCAGTAAGGTCCATCACACTGCAAGGCAATCAGAGTGCTCCAGAGGTTACAACCTGGCTTAGGCAACACTCACTTTCTGCTTACTGACTTTTCCTCCTGCTTGAAAATAAATAATGACAGCATATATTTGAGGATAACTCTACTGAGATCTGCTCTGGGGTTCTCCCAGATACGTGTGACAGGGTTTTTAACTACCAAGGATGTTGCAGCTGTTTTGAAGGATTTATTTTAGTGGCTCAGCGACTGTTAAGTTTCATGGCAGTATTTCTGAGCAGGTTAGAAAATAGGGAAGGAATACTGACACCTTTTTGGCAAGTGTGAATCGGCAAACGCACGGGGCCTCTATGCCTTTGTCTTAATAGCTTTTAGCAGAGCATGCTGATAACCTCCAGCTGACACCTGACTTCGAAGCAACAATCAACGAGTGTGATAACAATTTCTCATCACATCTGCTGGACCTGTTGGACAAACTGAGCGTTTACAGCACCAATGACTGTGAGCACAGCATGCTTAACATCATCTACAGGTGAGCCAGTAGTTTTCTCTCTGTAACTTCTCCTCCTATGGTTCTCAAATTCAGCTCAGGAAGAATGATTGCTGTTTATAACTGTGCGTGTCTGCTCCATCAATGAAAACACTGAAATCACATGAAATACTGCTTTGCATTTCAACCCAAGGCTGTAAAAAAACTCCACCCACATTCCTGTGAATTATGTGAAATTTGTCTATTAATGTTGTAAATGTAATGCAAGTGTTAGTGTTCTTGGGGATTGTCTCAGTGTGTAGACTGTGAATAAGCTGATTCCTGAATACGGCATAAGTATTCCAAGATGAGAAAACCATGCAATAGATTGATCATAAGTGGCTATTTTGTTTTAAATTCATATCTTGTATTTATTTAAATACGCATCCATTAATGTGTTTTTATTATGGCCTCACCCATACTTACTAGCTTCTTAGAAATCAAAATTCCTTAAGTAATACCTACAAGTCAGGTACACAAGATACACTGCAAGAAGAGAGAGAGAGAAGGAGATCTAGGTTTTACTGCTAGGTTTATAAGCTCTGTGGGGGTTTTTCAATAAAATGGGATGCACAAGGCCTTCTTTGGAATGAGTAACATTTGGTTTTGCTGTAAAAGTCATACGTATTAGTGTTGCTGGACTTTTTAAGATCTCTGTTACAGATTGATGTAGTGTGAAGAGACCTGCACTGGTACTTCTAGCTTTGAAGAACCACAGATAATGCACTAGGAGCATTATCCTCAGCTGAGCACATATGCTGTGTGAGCAGAATGCTTCTCACTCTGATCCTGCTACCTGTGCTTTAGGAGCAAAACAGAAATAATTACAACTATGGAGTTTGCTGCTGGGAGCAGCTTTTAGTGTTTGTGGCTGGAATATGTTTTTCAAGAGTTAAGCACCCATGAAAACTAGCAGCCTGCAGATTGGAAATGTTCAGCTGAGGCATGCATATAACCACAGAATAAGAAGGCAAGTGAGAGTCAGGAGCTGACATCTCTTAATTCAAAGAGTCACCTTGGAACTCACATGTAAGAGCTGCTGGTTGCCAGATGCCTCACACCTGGCAAAGACTGTAACACTTCAGAAATGCTGCTTGCAGACTGTTAGGCACATGCAACAAACAATTCATTTTTACAGTGACTTATTTTTTCCAATGAAGAGGCAGGGTATATATTGCAAATAGGCATAATTTTAAGACGCCAGGATTTTCATGAATATAAAATATTTCAACACCAACACTTTTTAAAGTTACGGTGCTTGTGAGCCTAGAACACTTGAGACTGACTTTGTCATTGCTGTCAGCTAGGGCACAGAAAATAAAGCCATCCTAAACATCCATTAGTTTTTTTCATACTGTCTGTAAACTGATGTGTAGCCTTATTTTCATGTGTAAGCAACTGTAAACATCTCTTACAGGACTAGCCAAAAATTAAGGTCATTTTTAGGTGCTGATTCTTTCATTTCTTTCATGTTTTTCTGAGGAAAGCCCTTCATTTACCAAGGAGTACTCCTTACTTTGAAGAATGTTTTTCATCTAAAGTTGTAATGCTTTTCAGTGGTAGATCTGCTAGAATCAGTTGTCAGCGATACATAGTTTTGTTCACAGATGTGCCTGATAACGGGTTAATCATGTATGTTTTCTGTCTTCCTTTGGTGCTGTAGGGATTGGTGCCCCATGCCCTTCGATATTTAGTACAGAACAGAGCAGATCCTTACTGAGTTCTTTTCAACCACTTAGGACTAAAGGGTACTTTGAGCTTTCTCCTGACTGTGCTTCATCCCTTGTTTTGTTTTGTTTTATATAAGTGTAGTCTTATTGCTCCTCTGCTTTGTTTGGTGTTTGTGAGCTGTAATTTTTGTTGATCATTCTCATCCTTTAACTTAGTCTTCAGGAAAACAATTAGAATATTAACTTGCAACCATTAGGTTCTGTTTGCTGCCCATCTGTACCAGATAATCTTTTGTGGATGACTGATAACCCATACACCTCTGTTGAGATGTGCTACACCTGAAAACAGAGGAGGAAAAGTTCCAGGAATGTTTATTTAAAGCAGGTTGTTGTCCTCTCCTCATGTCATTTCTCTTGAAGCTTTCATTGTCCCTTTCTGACAGGCAGGGCTGTCCAGAATTCCTAGTACCTACCTTTGCAAACGCTGTTCTGTGAGGTATTCCAGTAGAAGACTGGGCTTCCAGTTGTCCTTTACTTCTGAGAACTTCCTGACCAGCAGCTACCATACATTTATGCAGCCCCTGGCCTCCTGTGTTGTCATCTGATGCTCTATCTGACATGTGGTCACACAGCTGAGACCAAGGTTGAACCCTAAAACCTGTCATCCCTGTTACCATGGGTGCTTCCAGTGTGCTGAAGCCCCTCTCAGGTGCCTTGGCTCCATCAGTAGCAGTGCTGACAGAGGATTGGCAACTGCAGAAAATCTCCAGAGTCACTCCTTCACATCCCAGTAGAGAAAAGGGGAAGAATTAGAGGACTTTGTCAGAAGGATTGCTTAATTCCAAATACTTAGAAATCTTACCCATCAAGTGCTGTTAGCAATCACCAGATATCCTTCCTTTACCGGTTTGGAGGAAACAGCAATGACTGAGCTTAGAGTAAGACTGGTAGGACAGATGAAGTGATTCAAACCCCAGTGAATAAAAGTTTCACCCACAAAACAAGAACCTGAAGTGTAAGCAGAGTTTGAGGAAGGGCCACGTAAATTCTTGAGAGAGTTGTTAAAGATCATTTAACCCTAAAAACATAGCTGAAAGGGAAGCACGTCAAAATCTGCAATTTAAGAAGTTTGGAATAAACCAACTTTAGAAATGGAACAGATCCTCAAAGCAAGGATGTAAATGAGTCCTAGCCTTATATTTGAATCAAAGTTTGGTAAATATACCTGCCTCGGTGTCAGGTTTCCTTTGTACAACACTTAAAGGATGAAAGAGGTATAAGCTTTTCAATGAGGAGAGAGCAACAGTTATATTCCATCTGTCGAGGCTCTGTTTTCTGCACTCACCAAAAAATGTCAAGGAACAATTTGTTGCCATTTGTGTAAGGTTGTTAAGCAACATAAAACTCAAATATTGTGCCCATTCATTTAGTATTGGAGCAACTTAATTTGAGAAATAAAGAGAGTAACTTTTGTGTGATTCACAGGCTTATATCAATTACTGCTTAGTGTTCCCAAGGGCACATGTTTTTAAGAGCTCCACACATCTTACTTGGCTTCGTAGTGCAGAGATCTGCCTAAGGAATGTCACAGCAGGTGTGGAGCTGGGTGGTTTTGTGGCATCATTGTGGATTATCAAGAAGACACGATTATGATATTGCTGAAGTTGCCTACTTTGGAGAGGCGGTTATGAGTATCAGCAACACTTGTGATTTTGGCTGAACATCTTCCAACCACTTACTAATCTTCTTCAATCATGAATCTGTTTGAAGCGTACTTGTGTTAGCAAGGAGATGGTAGTAATGGAAACTGCAGTATTTTGTGGTAGTAATGGTGGGTAATATGGTGGATTTCGTATGGGAATTAATACCGGAGTTCAGTGGTGGTGAACTCTGGTGTTAAGGAGTGGTGGGAAGTGGCTGGGAAGGTGCAGAGACTGAGGAGCCGTCACCCCTGGAGTCTTTTCCTTTAGTGACACGCCTGCAGGGTTGTGTGGTCAAGCTGTGGCTCCAGAAAAGAGGCTGTTAGCAATTGGTCCTTCCTGATGTATTTTATACACCTGTAAAGAACAGGTGAAATTTATCCTGTTGTCAAGGGATGGGCACAGAAGAGGTGTCACTGACAAAACCTGTAGCACCGTGCAGATGTCCCCGTCTCACTCTGAACAAGCTGCTGTGTGTACCCAGCCTGGAGCAGTCCTGTGTGGGGATGGCAGGTGCTCGCTGTGCTGTGGCTGAGTTCAGCTGATGCCCTGGGAGAGATTTCTCCTCCAGGGGCCATGGTTGGGTAAGAGCAAGGCTGTGATCAGCGGGGTGGGCATGGGGAGCACGGTTGCTTGAGAGATCCATGCTGCAGCGCAGAGCCCCTTGCTGCACAAGCAAGCATGCTCAACTTCTTGCTTTGCTTCACACCCCTCATGTCAATCAATTTTGTCCTGAAATTCATGTGATCCCTATAGAAGAGTTTGTCTATTTTTGGATACCGTTGCTGCCTGTGAGCGCCTCAGCAAGCACGTGTGCTATGGCACTTGCAGCACTGAGCTCTCAGGGGCCCTTGGCAGCGTGTTCGGCTTGCTGCGTGCCGCTCTTGGGTGGCGTTGCACCAGCGGGCTGCCAAAACTTCTGGGTTTTTTGTCTCTCAGGTTGGATTTCAACGGGTTCTACACAGAGCGCTTGGAGCGCATGTCTGCGGAGCGCAGCCAGAAGGCAGCTCCCCTGCTTCCCTGCCTGGCCGTACCTGCCCAGTGAAGCCCTGCTGCTGCCCCTTTCAGCCGTCACCTCTTCTGCACTGTCAGAGAACCGGATGCTCCTCACTTCAAGCTAGTACTCCTCAACTCTCTACATTCACAGTGCAAGCTGAAAGCAAAAAGCTAGGGCTGTCCCAGAGAGGCAGGGGAATATTTAGTCTCCTGAAATGTATGTAATGGATTTTCTCTTCTGGGATGCTTTTGTGAAGTCTTTTTTTTTTTCTTCTTTACTACATTGTAAAATGATGTAATTGTGTGTTGTAAAATAAATTACAAAAAAAAAAAATCAGGATTATTGTGTCAGTTAGCAGAACTTGGGGTGAAAATTAATCTTTTAGCTGACTAAATTCTGTTTGGCTCACAGAGATCTGGCTCAGCTGCCATGCGGCATTATTTTGGGAGGAGAGCCTAACTGGGGGTTGCTGGAATGAAGCTGATGAGCTGCTCTGACCAATGAGATGGGGTTTGGAGCTGATGAGCAGGTACATGATGTTTGTATCTTACTGTCCGAGTCCTCAGCAGAGGACTTTCAGGGTATCTTGCAGAGTTGTGCAGCCACAAAAATTGCTTGAGGCAGTTCGGGAGTCAGTGTGGTAGAGGGTAAAAGAGAAGAAAAGTGTCCCCAGGAACAAGTGGTAACACTTGCCGGAGACCCAGAGGCCTCAGTGGCAAGCATGGGAACCTGGGGAGACGTGCAAGGGCTGTGGATACAGGGCTGAGTGCCCCTGTTGATGATGCACAGTTCCTCTCCCTCACCTCCTCTTTTGCAAGGACCTTCTACAGCGTGTTAAAGAGCCAGGTTCTCTTTGCTTGGATGGCCTAAAGCTGGTCCTACAGCTTGGCAGAAGGAGAGAGACCCAAGAAGAGGATGGAGACCACCAGTCCTGGGTCTGGAGGTCTGAATTCCTTCATATGAAGGTTGAGGCTGTTGAGGCTGAGGACAGAGACCTCAGCCATCATCATCTGGCTCTTCAGGGAAAGGACTTGTGCGGTTCAAGGGGAAGGGGAAGTTTCCTGTTCCCCCCACAAAGGTGGCTCTCAGTCTGGGGAGGACTGGAGAAGTTGACCTGCCATTTTCATTAAGTTTTTGTGGATCTACAGACTTCACAGCCTGTCCCTCAAGCTCAGGGTGGAGAGGCAGTAGAGCCTGGGTCCCTGGAGCCACCTCTCAGTGCCCAGCATCTCAGGCTTGAGAGATACCCTGGCACCTCACTCTGTCACCGTTGTCAACATGCTTTTTTTACACCAATGAGCAGCGTGGTGGCTGTTGCAGGAAAAAACTCCATTCACACAATTTAAATTAGGATTGAAGCAGTTTATAGATTAATAACACATAAGTAACCAGCAAGCATTGAGTCTCAGCAGAAGTAACAGATATTTCTGAAATGTTGATTTTTTTAAAATCAAAAGTAAATTTCTAAGCACTCATCTATGAGTAATCCTAAGAAGTCCTGCTCACACCCACATGTGCATGCATGCAGATGGTTATGTGCACCCCTCTTGCAGCTTTTAGGGAGGGGAAAGGCACCCCTCTACTGGGAGGGGGGCTCCCCTCCTTGCACACCCCTTCTGTGGGAAACGTGGGTGCTCCACCTCTACGTGACTGCATGCTGCTCCCTGCGACCTGCAGGTCCACCTCTGGTTGAGAAAACCCCCGGGAGGTCACCTACACCCTGAGGCTGGGTCCCACCTGCTTGGTGCACCCTGTACTGACAGCCTGCTAGCTGGATGCGGCCCCCTCCCTATGCCTGCCCCAGGCAGAAGTGGTGATGCTGGTGGGGCAATGTCGTGCTGGCCTGTGGCTCCTGCTGTTTGCGTGAGAACACATTGACCGGTAACTTCAGTTACCCAAAAATTGTGGCCTGCACGTGGACGCCCAGTTGGCTGAGCAGTTGCTGGTTCGTTTGGGGAGCTTGGACAGATTACAACATAGATCTACCCACTCCTCTCCAAGAGCAGATGTCGGTCTGGGCCAGATGCCCTGCTGCCAGCCCTGAGCAGATGGATGTACGTCTTCTCCCCTCACCAGAAGCCAGGAGGTCCCAGGAGAGAGGCAAGAAAAGGTCCTGTGTCTGAGCTCAGCAGCCCCACATCCCATGGCACGGCAGTCGGGTGCCTCCTTGCCCAGAGTTGCAGTCTGGCTGCTCTGTGTCTCCCTGGTGAGCAGGGTTATTTGCTGTGCTTCACAGACTGTGCGTTGGTCAGCAGCTCCTTCGAAGCCACCTCAGCTCTGCACACCTAGCAAGGGTTGCCATTGCGGTGGGGACAACTCTGCTGGAGCTGTTTAGCCAGTTATGACCAGACATGAATAGGAGTGTCGAGGGTGAAAGCACAGCACTTTGATTTTCTTTTTTTAAAAGAAACTTGTCTATTTAGAGGGAATTACAGAAAAGCTATGGGGAGAAAGAGGGAAGACACTAGAGCAGCACTTGGCTGCAGTGGTTTCTGTGCTGTTTTGAAGGAAGCTTGTCACCAGTGATGGAGCTTTGCCCATCACATCAGGAGAGATGCTGGAGCCGAGTAAGGCAGCCTGATCTGCTCCCCGTATAGCAACCAGGACAACTAAGAAAAGGCAATGGGTGATAGTAGTAAGCGACTCTCTTCTGAGAGGTACGGAGGCACCCATTTGCTGACCTGATGCCCTCTCTAGAGAGGTGTGCTGCTTACTGGGGGGCTCATATCGGGGATGTCACCAAGAGACTACTAAGCCTTGTACAGTCAACTGACTATTATCTGCTGCTGTTGTTTCATGTGTGCACCAATGATACAGCCAGGAGCAGTCTGAGGAGTATCAAGAAGGATTATGGAGCAGCAGTGAGGGACTCCGGAACACAGGTAGTTTTTTCATCAATCCTCCCAGTCAAAGGGAAGGGCCTTGAAAGGGCCAGTGGAATCTGGCAAATCAACAAATGGTCACAGGACTGGTGCCACAGCCAGGTGTTTGGTTACTTAGACTATGGGAAAAGCTTTGAGAAACCTAGTCTAGTGGGGGCTGATGAGGTCCATCTGACAAGAAAGGGAAGAGCATCTTCCGTCAGAGGTTTGCCAGGCTGGTGATGAGGGCTTTAAACTAAAGATGCCCAGGGAGGGGAACCTCAATCCATCCTATTGCTACCAGTTTGATGCCCGTCTCAGCAGTTAGATGCACCAAGCTGTGTGATGTGGTCGACATGCTGGAGGGGAGGGATGCCATCCAGAGGGACCTTGACAGGCTTGAGAGGTGGGACCATGTGAACCTCACGAAGTTCAACAAGGCCAAGTGCAAGGTCCTGCACATGGGCTGGGGCAATCCCAAGCACAAATACA
>Ga0065711_1036796_pt1 | contig 20570 bp, 17 predicted proteins | sample Hoacrofraction12_FD_59098 | JGI IMG/M metagenome (GOLD analysis project Ga0065711, IMG submission 59098) | Hoatzin crop microbial communities from Cojedes, Venezuela - Epithelial fraction 12 v2 (version 2) | ecosystem: Host-associated > Birds > Digestive system > Esophagus > Crop | place...
ATGGTTTCGGCTATTTCTAAAGGGGGGAGGGGAAAAAAAAAAAACCAACCCCTAAAAATCCTCCGAGCTGAAGCCCCGGCAGCGCTGGCGGAGGAGCCTCCAAAATCGGCGATCTGGCTACTTTTTTTTTTTTTTTTGCCTTTTTTCCCCCCGTCGCTGCTCGCTGTTATTATCGTAATTTTGTGTGAAAGGAAGTTATGAACAACTGCAAGTCAGGAAGTGGAAATCCACACCGGTTGTGACAAGCTGGGGCTAAAAAACTATTTCATTATTTATATAGATGTGTCTATCAACGTTCTGCTCTTCATCCAAAGAATAAAGGGAAATACTGGCCAGTCCGACGTCTGACGGAGAATGACAGACCGCAGCGGAGGGAAGGAAGGACTAAATATATCAGCTAAGAACACCACCATTATTTATTGAACTCAAGAGACCTTTTTTCTTTTTTTTTTTTTTTTCACCTAAAGACTGTTTGAGCAAGAGATTTAATGGGTCATTAAAAGGGGAAAAAAAATTTTCAATGCCCTTTTGCTTCTGAAGTGCAGCTAACCTCAAAATAGGAGCAGCGCTTGTAAGACAGATACTCAAATTAAGGCTTTACGCGATTAATTTTCTATCCTATGGATATCAGTTTTGAGATTACAAACCAAGAGGATCTGTAATTGATCTCACACCAGATAATTTCAATGCCTAATATTCCCCAGGATTGCTGGAGTACCCTAGGAGCTGTGTCGGACTGTACTCGGGGTATGCCATGGGCTGTATTCAGAGTATTAGCTGCAAATCCAAAGTTTTCCGGGAAAGTATTTCGGTGATCGAAGTCAAAGCCTCCATCGATCCTGTTCCCACCAGCATCGACGAGTCCTCCAGCGTGGTCCTGCGCTACCGGACCCCTCACTTCCGAGCCTCCGCGCAAGTGTTGGTGCCCGCTATCCCCAAGAAGGAGACCTGGATCGTGGGCTGGATCCAGGCTTGCAGCCACATGGAATTTTACAATCACTACGGGGAACAGGGAATGTAAGTATTTCCATGAGCACGCGCGGGCGCGGTTGCCTAGAGGGAAGGAAGAGCGGGAGGACCGTGGCCTGGCTGGGAAATACTGGATTAAGGCAAAAATTATAACCCAGTTGGTTTGGTTTTAAAACCCAGCTCTTCTGAAACTGAACAGGGCTTTCTCGTGTGTTTAAAATAGCGGAGAGCTTGCCCTTGTAAAGGAGTAGGTGTTCTCTTCTAATGGGGATGTGCCCAAGCCCTAACCAAAACCCGCTTGTGCTGGTAGGAACCCGAAAGCAATGCTATGAGTTCCTGACAGCTTTTGAGCAGCACTGGCCATCCTGAAATCCCAGGTCAGCCCTGCCACGACGGGCACTCCTCTTTTGGTACGTGTTTTACACGAGGAGTTCCCCCTGCTCCCCAGCTCCTCCCTTCAGCATCCCTCACGGGGTAAAACCACGCTTTAAGAAGCCCCGGGGAAACCTGAGGGCTGACACTTGTGGCACGGAGCCGTCCCCAGCACGCTGTGCCACTGCTGCAGTGGGCCATGGCTGGCAGCTCCACCGCCCGCCGGCTCCGGGAGCAGCCTTTAATGTCACAGGAGGAATCCTGCTTGCTTTGCCCACGGTAGCGGGCAGCCCAGAGGGAAAGAAGAAGATGGATTTAACCCACTGATAATTAAACCCTTCGCATCACCTGGGAGCAGGGTGAAAATGGCACGTTACCCTCCTTTTGGGTAATGTAAGAGCAGGGATATAGAGGTATATAGGTAAGGCAGGGGGAATCTAGGGGCTGTTTGCAACAGCAAAAACCCCCGTGTTACTGCTCAGACAGTCACAGTGAGACAGGAATGAGTCAAATTAAAACGTCACCTCCCTACCGTGACAAGTCATCTCTCTCCGGTGCCCCACCAGTCTGTTCACCAAACGCTGTTGCAGGCTTTGGGCCGTAGTTCAGTCAGCGACAGCCCCGGATCTCCGAATGCCCGCGCAGACCAGCAACGCCGCAGCTCGGGGCAGCACCAGGCACAGCAGAAATCTGACAAAACCCGACCGCAGGGCCCGGCGCTGGCAGATGGTTTGGTGGCTGGAGGCGCTGATGCTGCGCGGTCCCTGGGGGCAAGGGAGAACGGACGAGAAGGTCAGACCTAAGCATCCCTCCCGCCTGCTCAGCCCACGTGCCCGATGCCGGCTCAGCCCCTCGGGGGTCATTCTGGGTGGCCTCGGAAAAGGAGGGCTGAGGGAGGATGGGGACACGGAGTAGGGCTGGAGAGCAGGACAAACTCTGCCTTAACGCAGCGCCTTCCTGAAGGCCAGAACATCTCCACGCACGCCCCAGCCCTGCTTCCCTCCCTTCTGCCTGTGAGCCCGATGGGGACGCGGGTTCAGCGCCTCAGACGCAGAGCGTGTCAGCGTTGGGAGAGGTGGAGCAGAGGAAAGGGCACGTCGAGGAGCAGCCGTAAGCAACAGCCTGTTCCCCCCTTCTGTCCCCACGTCCCTCTCTGCTCAAGCAGAAAGTGCCTTGAGGAGCAAACTCCGGCACCTGGCAGACACCAGTAGTGAGGCTCAGCAAGGGAGCAGACCAGCTTAGCTTGAGTTTAAAAGTACTTACAACAGGCCCGAAATCTGTAGGCTTTTTTGGCTCCAGCACCATCTTTAGCAAGGACAATTTGTTGCTCAGATGTTCCCAATTCCAGGCTGTTGGGATTTGCATGTGTAATTCTCAGGCTCATTTAGAGTTCTGTCTTTAGTGGCCAGCTGCAAAGGAAAAGAGAGAAGCCCACTCTCTGTAAATACAGCTCACATCCACCGAAACAGAGAGGACGGGGCAGAGAACTGTTCTGCCAGTGCTGCTGTGGGCTGCAAAGCCCAGCGTGTCCTTTCATTTCTCTGCACCTGAGCTTCCCTGTGCTTATAATGAGGATTTGGGACTGTCTTCCCTTGCTGGAATGCTTGGAGACAAAAAAAGTTGCATCTGCCAGCTGAGTGCTGTAAACAGGTAGTCAGAACTAAACACTGCAGCTATGTAGGAGAGCTGTTAGCCAGAAAATCATGGAAACAAAGGGTTTTTGCCCTAGGAGGTTCATTAATATTTAACTGATTTAAAAAAAAAAAAGGAGTTACCCCAACCTAAGAAGAAATTGGTCTGCTCCTCCACTCTCTTTCTGTAAACCCGTTGCCATCTGAAAGCTATAAATAAAGGCATTTGGGAGGAAAGGCCTCTATTAGCGCCGTTGAAACACGCTCTTGGAAGACCTTTATATAGAGACAGAACACAAACCTTTCTGAAAGGATGGGCCAAGCCTTCAGCTGGTGTAACCCAGCATAATCCCCCTGACCTCCACGGAGCTGCATCGATTTATGCCGACAGAGTATTTGTCCCAACTTTCCATGATGAGGAGAGGCTGCTGCAATATACATATTTTTAATCACTGCGGTGACAGGCAAACAGAAAACTCCGAGTAATAAAAAAAATCAGTTGGTCAGTTGGAGCATCAATACTTACAGCAGGCTTTGGATTAATTTTTCACTTTCATGCTCTGAAGTTGGTAGCCGTGTATAAGCTGGTCATTACGCTGAGGTTAGAAACAGCTGAGAAATACTGGAGCAGATGGAGCTGTGCATAACCCTCCTATAGGGATGGTAGCTACGGAGGGGATCATTTTGATGCATGCATTTAAACTGGCACTGACAACTTTGGGGCTAAATGCATTTTTAAATGTAAAGGAAAATAATTAAAGCTCAGATACACATAAAATAATGCCGGCATTTCCATGTTGAGTCAGTAGGTGCTGCTGGGAATGTGAGAACTCCCAGCATGAGGCCGTGGATGCGCTCTCTGACCCCGCTCTGTGCAGAACTGGGGCAAACACCCGTCCATCCCCGGGGCTGGTATCACTGCTCCCCCCGAGCAGGGCTTTACCCCGCACCCGCAGGGAAGGATGCCGCTGTGCCGTGGGAGGCACCGGGATCCGGCTGCAGAGCTCTGACCTGCGCCCGAGCAGCTGGACCGGGTCCCTGCTGGCATCTCCGGTGGTGGGTACTGGTGGGACCAGTGTCAGCGGCTGGGCGACACCGGAATGGCATTATCCAGCCTTGTTTCTTCATCTCCATGGAGATGTGCAAGAAGCAGTGCAGATGGAGATATGCAAACCAGAGAGAGAAATAAATCGGAGTTTGAATATGATCAGCCAAGGGTCTGGAGAAGTTTCAGGTGGAGGTTTCTCCCCAGGAGGACCTGGTGGGGCAGCTGGGCAGGATTACATCATTGCTTTATGTTACCTGGCATCTCTCACTTGCGAGATTAAATCTTCTGTGCCCTGCAGCAGAGATACAATGAACTCGAGAAATCGACTTGTCAAGAGAATAAAACCCCAGTGCTCGTGAGGGAAAACACAATCAAAAACAGATTCACCAAAGAAAAAAAGGTTATGCTTTCGGCAGGAAGCAAAGGGAGGTCACTTCACCACGGGCACTTACTGAGATACCCCCCCAGGGGTTCCGAGGAAAAGGCTTCGCTGCCCTTGCATGGCCCCTGGCCCTTACTTGTGCCGGGAGCATGCGCCTTAGCCCCGTTAAATAGGTTGTCCTCCGACTGGAGCCTGCTCAGCTAAACCAGCAGAAATTTGTCCCTTTTTCTTAACGTCAGTTTTCTGCTGGCTTTGCTCCCTGAACCAGCATGCATCAAACATCGCTGCTGGTTCAAGAGACGCGGCAGGAACACGCAGCTGGAGGATGGGGGGAAGAGGGACCACAGCAGCGTGGCTCCGATGGCTGGGGAACAACGTCTTTAATTTCCTTCCTGTTCTTCGCCGTAACCCTGGCTTGAGTTGCTTGACGTGCCAGCGTAGGTGGGAGAGATGCTGTAAAGGACAAATGAAAATTAAGCAGCTCTGAATATCAGGTTTTTTTCTTTCTCCCAGCCGGTCGCCAGCACAGGCGCAGCGGCGGAGGGAGGCAGGTAGCAGCAGGGATGTGAGGTACCTGAGACAGCTTCTCACTGCTCCCACACATCGCACCGGCACCTGCACCGCGCGCGGTCTGCGTCTGAGCGGGGCTGCTCTGCTGCAGGGAGCTGGGGGAGAGGAAGGGTGCTGGAAAGCACAAAGTCCACCTGGCCTGAGACTGATTAGGAGCTGGCTTTAAGGAATCGGGGCTGAGGATGCAATGGTGCCTGATGCCTGCCTGGAAAGGGTAACGGAATATACCTGTGGCACTGCTGGGTGCATGGGGCTGGAGGCTGCTGTGCTTGGATTTGCTGTCATGGCACAGTCCACTGCGGCGATTGCTCCGGCTTGTGCGGTGGGGCAGCCATCTGGAGGGCTCGGGATAAGCTGGGGGCTGCATTTCACGTGACAGAACAGTAAGAAACACATCTGAATGGGGACGAGGAGGCTAAAACCGACATAAAGCTGCTTGACTGGCAGCAGCAGGGCTGCAGTTGTGCCACGAGAAATGGCTCAAAGTTCCTTCTCCTGGTAGCAAGAAGACATTTGTTAAGAGAGATTCGTTGGCAGCTCCGGTCTCTGGAGATGCCCATACTGACTCTGAAGGTTGCATAAGCGGCAGAAACAGGCCTGTCGGTATTGCAAGCCAGAATCTACTGATTTTGAAGCTGATCAGCTATGGTGAATCCATGAAACCAGATAGGTTGGTTTCTTTTCATGCCTCTTCCCTGCTATTATCAGCAAAGTGTTTACTGGGCACTTTCTGGTCTTTCCTTGGCTCAACACCATCACAGAAAGGTGCTGATGCAGCCAAAGATCATTCCACAGCGTTCTTTCCAAAATCATCCAAAAGGGCAGTTGTTGCCATGCTAATTAACACTGTGCAAGCACTACTAGCCTGGCTGGCACAGAGGGAAGGGGCAACCACCACCAGCAGCGACCGTCATGCAGCCTCTGCTTTTGCTCTGGTCACGGGTTTGTCATAAGGCCTCATTTTTTCCTTCTTGTTACCAGGCTGTGCAGATAAAGCGTGATGGTTTTGAAACCCCAGGGTTAACCACACGCGCTAGAATTAGGCACAGCGCGCTCCACTAAGAAACACAGGCCAGTTTCTTCTTCCCTGTTCCTGCCCACGCTTTTTTCTTCAGCAGGGTGCCCTTCTGAGCCACCCCGAGCACAGCCACGCTGCTCACGACCGCGCGCAGCTTTGCGGTGGGGTTTCTCAGGCTCTGCAGGCAGCATCCTGCCACCAGCGACCTGCCCGGGCCCTGACACAGCTCCACCTTTTCCCTCTGGTTTAAACTCTGGGCAAATCCTGAGAAGGTCCTGCAATTCCGTACTGGTCTAGGGTCAGATATGTCTACTGGGAATGCAGATGGGGACAAGCAGATCTTAGTTGACCTGCAGTTTCTGAGCATCCTCTACCCGATTCTCCAGCCGTTCGCCCACCAGCCTCTGACCGGAGTCGGCTGGAGCAGCCCAGCAGGGTTAGCAGCCTCTTGCAGTGTCTTGGGTCCCGGTTGAGCACCTCTGTACCCGCAGAGATGCTGCGGCTGCACCTCAGCACCACGCCCGTCACAGGGTTAAACCTCTAGGAAATTGTCACATCTCACCCCCGGGTGACAGCCAGGCTGAGTACCACCCACTGTCTGAACAGAAAGGAATCCTAAACCAGCTGCTGGAAGGGAGGGGAAGACCCCCCCCAGATGGGGTTTTGGAGCGGGGAGGAGGTGGGGGCTGCAGAGCACGACCTCCGCTCAGCCGCCCGCCAAGTGCTGAGTTCATCCCTCATCCCCGGAGCCTTTCTCTTCCCAGCTCTCCCTGAAGAGCGTGGGCGACTGTGAGCCAGGATGACTCCGATTTAGAGAGCAGAGCATCTGAACATCTCTCCCGTGGCCGGGGGTCCTGGCAGGCCTGCTCAGGGATCTCCTTTTGGCTGCCTTCACTAAAAATTTTCTTCCAAGGAAAGGACTCCCTCTGCCTGCTGGCTACACGCTCAAGAGAGGATTGCTGCAGCCGCGGTGCCGTAGCTGACAGCAGCCCGTAAATCTGCGCGGGGAGATGTCACGCTTGCATAACCCCGGTCCTGCTGCTCTGAGCATCCCTGCATCCCCCGGCGCAGCCCACGTCCCGCCTTGCCCTTATCCTCCCAGGTTCCTGCCAGGCCACCCGATCTGCAAACCAGCTGCCCTCCGCGTGGTGCGGCCCCTCGCCCAACGCCTGCCGTGGCACAGGAGAGATTTTTGTGCTAGGACCCCCGCTCGCATGCAAAGAGATAAATGAGCTCTTTAACCCCCCCACGGTATCTTCCAGCTACAGCCAGCCATTTACAGCCAACTGCTGAACGATCCAGTGGTTACAAACATGGAGGCACTTCACGGTCATTAACTAATTAACAATCAGAACAGCCCTGTGAGACCATCACATTAGTCCTGGCCAGCGGAGAGGAGCAGCTCGTCCCAAAGCTGAGGGCCCGACACGTGCCCCCCGCCTGCGCCCGCCCGCAGCCCCCGCTTCAGCCGAGGGGTTATTTTAAGCCACAGCACCGGACTTGCTGGAGGCTTGGACAGGCACCCTGACGAGCCTCAGCGTGTCCCCTCTGTCTCCCTCCCAAGATAAGCCGTGTCCCGTGGCACACAGCCCGCAGCAGGGAGCTGCCGCAGAGCCCAGCGTCCCAGCCCGCGGGGGGGTCCCCAGGTCCCCCGGCTGGGAGCGAGCTGCTGCTGCCGCCACATAGCCCCTTCTGCTGCTTGAACAGCGAGGACATCGGCTCTGGGTGGTGGGGAGGGCTGATTTGTAAGCGAGAGGGAGAAGGTAAATCAGAGCCACCTCTGCCAGCCCGTTTTTTAAAAGAATGTCCTTAAAATACCCTGCACGCGCTGAGCATGTGGTTTATGGTTATGCCATCTTGGTACCTTTACTCTGCAAATATCTAACCCTTTTCTATCCGAGACGTTTACAGTAGTTTGCTTCTATTGGCAAATCTAATCCTAAAAATTAAATTGGAAGTTAATAAAAACATCCAGCTTGTGCACCAGCACTACAAGGTGGCAGAGGACCATTTTCACTTACTTTCTTGCTAGAAAGCCTGACCTTTCCATCAGCCTCGCAAGCGCAGCACACAGACGACCGGCTCAGGCAGTTTTACAAGCTGGCTGACCTCGGTTTCTCTGATTACTGTAACACCATCCCCAGCCCGCAGCCCGGTGCGCAGCCTTTGAGCGGGGTACGGGGTCCTCCCCGGGGCTGGAGAGGGATGGGTTACGCTTCCAGCGCCAGGCAGACAGCAGGGAGGGACGGTGGTTATCCAGTGAGAACACCGGTGTTTGCAGGTAGGGACTGAAAAGAAAGAACAGAGTGGGACAATGGGAAGCTTTATGGTCCGGCTGAGTCCTTGATTTTACTTCCACCGCTTAGGTCTCCTGTCACCTCGCCCCCAGGGCCAGCTCTGAGCTTACCCGTTCTTCTGCTGACTTGGGAGATTTTGTGCCATTGAGAGAAAGAACCTCAGCCCCAAGCCCTCCTCTCACCAGCGCAAGAGCTGAGATCCTGAACGCAGCACTGGAGCGAGTCCTTGGGATCAGCCGTGTTCAGACAGCCAAGGAGCTGCAAGAAGATACCTGCAGCACTGGCTTTGCTCCAGCGCTGGAGCTTTCCTGAGCACCTACCTTTTGCAGGCTTACATAAACACCAGCACATCTGGAACCACTCCAGGTAGCCACCGGTCCCTGCAAGGAAAGCCCTGGCCCTGCCGGGTGATGGTTCCTCCGTGTTGTTTAGCAGCAGGAGAGACTTTCATGATCAGTCCTGGAAATTTGCAGACACAGTTTTAATGGTAGGGTTGACCTTTTTCTGCAGGATGGCGTGAAAGGCACAAATTAATGTAAAAGCTAACGGGGGAATGCATTCACAACTCCTTCCTTGAAGTCCAGCATGTTTATAACTAATTAATGCATTATCCATAACTTGTTGTTGATTATGGCAGGTCAAGTTGGGAGCTTCCGGATCTACTGGACGGTAAAATCCAGGCCATCAGTGACTCAGATGGAGTGAACTATCCCTGGTATGGAAACACGACAGAAACCTGCACCATCGTGGGTCCCACAAAGAAGGAGTCCAGGTTCAACATCAGCATGAACGACAACTTCTACCCGAGCGTGACGTGGGCAGTGCCCGTCAGCGACAGCAACGTGGCCAAACTCACGAGCATTCACCGGGATCAAAGCTTCACCACCTGGCTGGTTGCAACCAACACAGCTACCAACGAAATGGTGACCTTGCAGACTATCAAATGGCGCATGAGGCTGGGCATCGAGGTGAATCCCAGCAGACCCTTGGGGCACCGTGCCAAGCTGCAGGAGCCCTCTGCTCAAGAGCAGCCCCAGGTCCTTAGCAAGAATGAGCCAATACCACCCAGTGCCCTTGTCAAACCCAATGCCAATGATGCTCAGGTACTCATGTGGAGGCCAAAGGATGGACCACCACTTGTGGTGATACCTCCGAAACATCGATAATATAAACCTGGCATCCCGGCACCAAAAGGGAGGAAAAAAAAAACAAAGCGAAACAATCACTTAGGTATTAGAATACATACGTATAATCTGAGCAAAATCAAAATGCACTTTTTATTCATTCAACAAATGCAACCATTCTACCTTCTCCCATTGGGACGGATTTCACTGTGCTAAAGCTAAAGAGGAGACCTTTGACTGGGGTCTGTCTCATCACTGGATTCCTAAGGGAAGAAACTAACACTGATGTCTACTCGTATAGCTTTTTTTTTCTCTTCCCTACTTTAGTTACTGTTTGAACTTCAGTCTCATTAGCTTGTCCAGACTGCCCAGAACAATAAGAACATTTTATTTGGGATTTTAAGAGTTTTTTTTTTCTTTTTGGTTGAGAACGAAACAAGTTCCTGGAGCAAAAAGTTAACTATTTAAGATAAGGATTTTCTTTTTTTTAAGCTGTAAGGTTCTGAGTTGCAAATCCAAGTCATGCGGCCTTATGTAGACTTTGCTTTGCATTGCCAAACTTTTGCCTTAAAGCTATATTTGAAAAACAACAAAAACACCACCAGGCAGAATGTCCTTTCTACAGAATTGTTTGGAGAAAGTTTTGGAACAAGGAATAGATTGTCAATGTGTCATGGGCTGATGGATGAAAAGGGCATGAAATTGGAAGAAGTGTGATAAAATCTTCCTGATTTTAAAACCTGGAACAAGGAAGCACGGAAATAATCTCAGTTTCAAAGCAATGCAAATAACAAACCTGCTGTAGGATGTCTCTTGAGTGGGAGCTACTAGGCCATCTCCCTGCTTCGCAGAAGGGGTAGCAAGCAAGCTTTGCACTGCTTACACTTGGTGATCGCAGTCTCCCGCTAGCATTACAATATGGGATAATCTCACAGCTAGAATTGTGGCCCTGGGAGTCAACACAAATCGAGAGGGGGGATGTCCCACTGGGTTTGTCTTTAGGACATGCAGATGTTTGCCCAGCTAGCCCACGGTCTCACCTTCTCATAGCGTAAGAGCCAACGGCTCATGCACTGGCTGTGGTTGGGTGAAGCTCTGTTGCCCTGTTTTCCCTTGAAATCCAGATGACGGTGCTGTAAGAAGAGCAGGATATAAAAAGGATCCTTCTGAAGTCACTGGAGATGCATGGGTGTAAGCGAGGGCAGATCTTATCTACCAAGTCTACCCAGCAATATCCATAATTCAGGAACAGCCACATCTGAAAATAACAGACACACATTCCTAGCAAATACTAGAAGCAAAAGCTATGAGAAACTCTTTTTCTATGCTAACAAATTACATTTGGGTTGGCAGATAATTTTCTTCCAAAAGACCTCACGATCTACGCAGCTGTCAGGAATGGGGCCCAGACAGGACCATGGTACTGTACCTGTCTGGTTATGGCACAAACATCGACGTAGCAACGGGTAACGCACGAGAAGGTGCAAGCAGGGCAACACCTGAGTCTTGGGCGTAGATCTGCCAGTAAGCAAGGTGCATTTGGAGCAGGAGGTGGAAACTGCAGGTTTTAATAAGAACCAGATGGCTTCAGAGCTAACCAGATGCACTTCTGCAGAGGAAGGCAGCACAGAGAAGCCGCTGGAAGGGGGAGGAAGGCACAGTTTGCAGGCAGAGGAAGTTCTGCAGGGGAGGTGGCATCTGGGGGACGGGGCACAGGACGGGGAGCAGAGGGTCTGTTCTCTTCCTCCAGCACGTGGCCTGAGGCAGATCACTTCCCCTTCCCTCTGCGGCTCCTTCCCCTAGATAACATCTCTTCCTATTATTAGCAATCTGCCTGAAGAGCTAGGACTGAAGAGAGCTCAGCGTGCCGGATACAAGCCTGGCCCTGCTGAGCTGGTCTGAACAGGTCTCACCACCACACACACGCTGCTCAAGAGGCTCTCCCCTTGGAGAGGCACCAATTAGCTGCTATTGCCATCTTCATCTTCCACACAGGATGTTACCAGCAAGAAATTCTCCTTCCTCACTTCTCCAAAGCCACACTCTCTACTTTGGCAACAGGTTCGACATCATCACCTGTCTGGGGAGCGCACACGCAGAAGATATGCCCCCACCCCCGCAATGATGGTTTCAAACCAGCAAACGAGGATCCCAGGGCCCTGCAACCGTACCCCCATTTCCAGGGGAGCCCGCCCTCCTCCATGCATCGCTTTTCAGAGATGCTCAGCCACAGAGCTGCTCTCTCCAACGGGCGGATCTTTGAGGTAGGAAGTCCAGCATTACAAGAAGCTTGCAGACGAATGGACTGGATCAAACCCAAATCCATGAGCCAAAGGTTGCCTAAATCTAGGCTTTGGGACTACAAAGGATGAAGCTAGGGAGACTTTGACTTGCACAGTCACTCTCTGTATTAAATTCCATTTTCGAACGTGGATTCAGATCCTAACTACAGCTCTACTGGCACAGCCCTTTGGGACTCGTCTGTATTTTTTCCTAGGCAATACATGCAGAAGAGGACAAAAAGTGAGCTGTGAGTGAATAGCTGACAACGCTCGCATGTATCTTGGCTCCCGTTGAGATGCACTTCTGGGCAGTCCCGTGGGTGGGAGCAGAAGGGGCATTTTTGTCTGGTATTCACTTTGTCTCCAGGTGCTGACTACTTACAGTTCTCACTGATGTCAGCATGGGTCGAAGACATCAGACCCAGTTGTCTTAATTAGCTGCACGAAGGAATTCCAAGGAAAGATTTCTTCTCAGTCACCAAAAACCACATTCAGGGAACACCTACGTCCTTTTCCACTTAGCTCTGTGTTGGACTTCATCTCCCAGTGCATTAAGTAAATCTGGTTCCTCCTGCTCCCTCTTACCTGGTGACCTGGATGCATCCATGCAACGTGATAGTAACCTCCTGGCTAATCCGTCTTGTTGCACTGAACAGACCCAGCTGAGCAGTAAACACGAAATTCAAATTTCACATTGGGGTTGGCTTTGCATGGACTCCTCCCTTCCCAAAGAATGCCTTTGTCCCGTGCCTAGGTGCCCCTCCACCTCCATTCGCATCACCAGACACGGCATAGAAAAGCAATGCTGCCTCTTTCGAGATTTCATGCATTGTGATTAAAAGTGATGTTTTTTCAATGCTGCTTCATTATAAAACTGACGGGGACGGATTGAACGGAAAAGGAACGGTGGCTGGAGGTGACAGGTGCTATAGACATCGCTATTGATACGGCTGGTTAACGGCCGCGTGGTTAGAACGGGGATTGACAGGGTCCCAACAGGGACTGAAATGTCTGGGGACCGGGGCACCCTGCACAGAGTAAGGCGGTGAATAAGCCGAGGCAAACACAGCTCCGTCTCTGGCAGCTTTTTGCAGAACCAGGAATGCACAAAGGATGCGCTGGGAAGGTGGTGGGGCACCAGCATGAGACACTGACGCACCTGAGCTTGTCTGTGCCTCACCTCTCTCATCAACGATGCTCAGCTCCTTATGGCCCTAAACCACCGCAGGAGCTGAGAGCGTAGCCTGAGCATCCCTGTCCAAATCCCAAAGTGGCCCTGGGGGGGAAGCAGGAGGGCCAGCCCTGGCCGAGACCCTCCCCTGCCCCCTCACCTCCTGCCAGCAGCGGGGCAGGGGCCGGCAGACCCTGTGGGGCATGGCCAAGGAGCCGAGCAGCATCACGGGCCTTTTGGTCTGACACCAAGGAGCATGGCGAGAGAGGGGCAGCTCCTCGGAGAGTCGATAAAGACAGGAAGCAGCGTTGGGGAGGGGTAGACCTGCTGAGCCGGTGCAGCGGGGAGCAAGGCTGGGTCCAGCAGCAGGGGATGAGGCGAAGGCTGCCCGAGCCTCGGCACCGCCGTCCCTCCTGCCCTGGCTCCTGGCGCAGCAATAAGAAGCCTCCGTGGTCTTGCAGAGATACTGTGAAACAAAGCCAAGATGTACCGAGTCTGGACACTTACAGAGATGTAAAAAAACAAAACCCTGCTTTTATAACAGACAGAGAAATAAAGTGAAGTTTTCAAACGCACCTGCCTGGAGTCATTTGGGCGGTGGCTGTCTATAAACGAACGGCCCCCCCACCTCTGCACTCACGTTTCGAGGCAGCGATAAACACCCTATTTACCGTGAGCGCCTCTTCTCTCCCTTTCAGCTCGTACGCTGCATCAGACAGAGCGCGGAGGTTTCTGGTTAAAAATACCAGCCGACATCCTGCATTTTTCCTCGCCAGGCTGCTGTGCATCTTGTGACGGCAGGGCAGAGCCCAGCCGGCTGGCGCGGGCAGCAGCTCAGCTTCCGCACCGTTGGGTTTCCTGACGCCGTTTGCTTATTTAGCAAAAGCCTGGTCAGATGCAAGCTGCGAATATTGCATCTGGAGAGAGGCAGCAGCGACCAGCCCTCCCCTTTCAGAGCTGGGCAAGCGAGAGGTTGAAAGCTGCCACAGAACACGACTGCTGTTCAGATACCACGCTGTATTATTATTCATCCCCTAAAAAATTTTTCACGTTTAGGTTTTGTTTGCTTTCCAGTAAAGGAAACTCAAAATTATTTTCGGAGAGCAGGAGGGTACCTGGCCAAGCTTGACCCTTACCTGGGCACCCCCAACATGGTGCACCTCGCACCCACACCTCCTGGGGTCCTGCCTGGAGCAAACAAGAGCTGTTACAAGCCCGTTTGGCCCCTTAAAGGTCATAGCCAACCTTTGCAGCTCGAGAGCCTTTGGCACGCTGGTGCCGGGCAGCGGGGAGCCCTGGTACCACCATCCAAGAACCACTGAGGTGCGTGCCCACCTAGAATACAAACAGCCACAGAGTTTGGGAAGCTCCACCAGCCCTTAGCAGTGACACGAACCCAAGTGCCAGAGGAGAAGCGGAGGAATGAAACACACGGGAGGTCACGGCTCGAGGAAAGGAATGTGCATGGATGGAGCCGGAGCAGAGGACAGGTTCTGCGCGGGATTCCTTTCCACTGTGGAAACTCTCCAGCCTCATCTGCTGATAGCAGGTTAAATTTAGATGTCCTAGTTTTGGAGGGAGGAAGGGAGGGGTGGAGAGGGGACACCAGCTAACTCACAGCTGTTTTGGGTGACACCCTGAAAAAGCCAAAAGCACCCGGTCACTTATTGTCTGCACAGAGACATTAGAAAAAAGCCCCTGAGAACGATGAGGAGAACAGTGGGACAGGCATTGGCTGCTGAGCCCAGCAGAGCCTGGGCAATGGTGGAGCCCAGTTCTGGTGCTTCAGGTAACACCAACGCCAATCCTTTATTACAGTGCATTTGTGAATGCTGAGGCTACAAATCAAACTTCACCTTCCCAGACGCTTTGTCACTTGGCTTCGTGATTTTCTAACCTTGGTTTTAAGCAGACTGAGGTAACAGTTCCTTCACTTGAAGAAATATCCCCTGGCACCCATGGTCGCTGCTCGAAACTTTTTGCAGGGACTTCCCTCTGCTGATGCAAATGAGGTTTTGTTTCCCACTTCTCCTCTCTCACATCTTGTTAAGCTGTTCACATGCAGCAGCTGCAAACACTTTTTATTCCTCCATGTTTTCACATTTTAAAGCAAAATATTTTTAGTAATGCACTGAAGAGTCTTGAAGCATCTATTAAAAAAGAATAAAAACACTGTGTCATGGGTTGCATGCACGTAATTATAACAGCGCTCCTCAAAGAATCTGCGGCAAGATTTTCAAGGCTGCCTTTAGTAACACTTTTCTAAATTGGTCCTCACAAACCTATCAGGTACAGGGTCCTGGCAAAAACCCCAGACAGAGGAGAGCAGCATGGGAAGGTCAGCTCCAACCCTACCACCATCCGTAACTTTGGGGTTGCCCCAAGTTTCCCCCCCGAACCCGAGCAATCACTTCACCTTTGACGCAGAAGCCGTTCTGACATCATTTCAGCACGGCACGTTCAAGGCCGGTGCTGAGCGACAGCCCTGCCCCATGGTTTGAGCAAGGCGCTCGCTAGCAATACGCAATTTCATTTTTATCTGGTGTTGAGGGAACGGCCCGAGCTCAGATACTGGCACTGGCAGCACGGAGCGTGCCCCTGCGTGTGATAAAGGCATGTCTGGAGAAGTCCCGGCGCTGCAGCGGGAGCCGGAGACACGTTTGCAGAGAAGGAGCTTTGTGACCTGCTAGAAGTTGCAGAAAAGCGAGGTGGGGATGGTGCGAGACAGGAAACGTGCTGAGCAGAACCGCGGGGCCCTCGGGGAGCCGAGACAGAAGCCCACAGGCAGATGTAGGTGTGCAGAGTCGAAAAATGTGCCATCGTGCCCAAGCTCACCCCTCAGTGAGGCAGAGTCGGTCTTTTCTCGATGGCTGCGAGCCTCTGGGGCCTTGTTGCTCTGAGGAGGAGGAAGCACAGGGCTGGTTTTGCTCTGACGGAGGGCTGCTCATCCCCGTCGAGCTGCAGCTGCCTCTTCCCAGCCTCTGCGGCTCAACGCGACATTTCTCTAGGAACACAAACTCCCTCGGCACTACCAGACGCGCTCATGCCAAAGCCTCATGCAGGATTATTTTTCCTTGTAAGCAATGCTGAGAGCAATGCACAAGGGCAGGACACATGAAAACTAAGGAGATAAACAAAATGTCGCTCCATCCTCTGTGCCCGCAGCGGCAGCGAGACACGCAGGGGCTGCCGGGGCAAAGGGAGGCAGCTCCGTGCAGGACGGCTGGCCCAGGGCAGAGACCAGCGCTGGCCAAGACCACGGTCCTGGCTCCTGGGCAGAGGGGTGGGAGTAGACGTAGTGCCACTGCCTTCGCCTTCCCAGTGCCTTGCTCCCTGCTCCCAGCAGCTGGAGCATGGGTCCAAGATGTCCAGCAGCACTTTTCCAGCCTCCACCATCTCTCACGGGGATCCTACTCATCCCCGAGACTCACCACACACACCGCAGCAACTCACGGTTGAGGCTGATAAGCCTGTCCCGAGCAGGATGGTCATGTCGGAAAAACGTCTGGTTTCTCCCATGGAGCATCACCAGGGTTCTGGTCAGCAGCTCATCAGCTCTGCCCCCGGCACTGCTCGGGCAGCAAGGTGGCCCCAAAGGACATAACCTGGCAGCACAGGACGACCTTCAGCCCTGCGACCCCTCCTCGGTTCCACAGCAGAGGGAGGGCACCAGCATTTGTCCCCCGGTCGCCTCTCCCCACCACGCTGCTGTGGTGCAAAGGCCAAGGCTGCCACAGATGGAGAAACAATGTCCTTCCCTCCCAGGAGATGGAGCAGACGGAGTGGTGGAGCCTAGACCATCGGTGCTCTGAGAGATGCTCGTATTCTGGAATACCAACTATTATACAGTAGAAACCTTTAAAACAGATTAAATAATTTTTCTTTCTTTTTGTGCCTCTTCGTGACAAAGCTACATTTTGTCCCTTTCTCAGAAAAAGGCTCTTTTCTTTGTTGCTCTTTGAGGAAGTAGAAATCCTCCGTCTGGACTCTCCATGGCTTTGGGGAGATCCTCGCTGCGCCTCAGGCTCCTCTGCCCACAAGGTCTGTACCACCATCACTAGTGCCCTGCCACAGCGGAGCATCACCAGCACTCGGCTTGCCACTGCCTTGAAGCCATGACATAGTAATATATATATAATAATCTGTTCTTTCATTAGGAATAATTAAGAATCCACCTTTGATAAGAGCCTTGGAAGATTTCTTCTCATGCTGAAATGGCAGGGAAAAAAAGAGGCACAACCACACTAGCACAGACAAAGTGATAAACTCCTTCGGAGTAGTCCTGGAACGGTTGCTATTAGTTATTTGAGGATTAACCGGCACAGACAACACAACGAATGAAACGAGGGCTCCAAAGCCCAGCTAGTCCTCGGCTCTTTTACTGGGTCTGCCAAGATGGGGGCTTTCTGTGTCAGTAGCTTTATTCTTTGGTGGACACCTGTCCGTAAAAAAACGGGCAGAGGCCATGAGATCACAGCCCACCTAACACAGATGACAGACTAGAACAGCTTCTGGCAATCACCAACGGAGCACCACTTGCACTTGCCAAATCCTTGAGTCATCTCATAAAAATGCAGATTTTTCAAAATCAACTTTGCTACATTTTGTGCATATTCCTGTAGGCTTGTGGTCACGATCAGGCTCTCTATGCTGCTCAGCTCCTCCAGCAGCTACTATGGAAACCGGGAGCAGCACCCGCTTCTCAAGGGCAGATAGTTCAGGAGGTTGGGTTTTCAACCATGATTTTGCAAGCACTGCAAGAAAACGCGTGTTCAGTCAGGATCTGTAGTAATTCTTACGGCCCTTCGGTTGCAGAATGTAAAGGACTTCAGCAGGTACCAAGCCGACAGCAGTGACAACTCCCAACTGCTCCCATCATTCCAAAAAATAAACATGGCTCCGCGTGCCAACATCACATTCTTACCAAGCCAACCTTCTCCACAGCAAGAGGTTTATTAGCTATCTGGGGGAGCACAGCTGATACGGCCTTGCTAGGAGGTGTCGCATGCCACAGCGAGGGGAGATTAATGCAAAGAATTTAAGGTCAATGGTTTGGGCCAGCTGCTATTTATAAAGAGGAAGGAAAGCAGAACAGCAGTATCACCTCTAGGCCTTAAGAACTGTTGTATAGTCAAGGAGAACATACTGGGAGGGCACGCTTCAACCCGTCTTCAGCTTTTTCTTCCATCTCCACACCAGCAAATTTCAGGAGATCTTCTCCTCTGTTCTAGGGCTGTGGTCCCAAGATCGCTAGCACTTGCTCTCTTCCATTAGAGGGAAAGGGAGGTATAAACAAAATCCCAACAACCGTGCCGATGTGCGGCGTAACTGGGTTCTGAAATGCAGGGCATACGTAAAACCCTTACAGCCTACAGCCTTGCAAAGCCTCTCCACATTTAAAAATAAGCCCTCCTTGTGCACGGTATCTCCCACACTTCAGGCGTCTTCCTTTTTAAAGGGACCCTACCTAATGTCATTCCCGGGTGCAGAGATAGGAAGGACACCTCCCACAATTGGGACAGGAGTTAGGACGAACGCTAACTTTTTAGGTTGCCTTGAAAAAAGCGATTTCTTCAGGAACTGTTGATAGGTACAAGTATTTAGTTTATAACACTGGACATGAAAACAAGCAGTTATCAACTATTTACAATTCCAAAAAGTGACCACATGCCCACCAAACCAGAAAATGACACTTGTCATCATATTGTGTGGTTTGAAAAAAAGAAACGTTAGAATGTTTTTGCTGAAAACAGAAAAAGCAGAAGTACCCCAAAATGTCCCAGTAGGACCAACAAGATAAAACCATCCAACCTGCATGTATTCCACTAATACATAAGCCGTTCTTTCAAATGCACGTTTCACAGAGCAACAAAAACCCATTACAACATTTAGAGGTTTCATGGAGGTCAGATGCATCAAATAGAAAAAGTGTTTGTCCAGAATGCCTTCAGGGCATTCTTTAAAACATTTGCTCAGTATGTTCAAGCATAAACATATGAGAATTTCACAAGCGTTACTGACTAAAGCCAAGAGCTACAGGGAAAAAGTACATTCTCATACATATTAGAAAAAATGTAGCTGACAGTAGGATCCAACAGCCAAAGCCATAAGCTTCAAAAATCACTAATGCCTCTGGATGGAGGTCACGCTTCCAATTCAAGGGCCAGAAGTTTTCCCTATAACCCGAGTTCCATTTTCCGAGTTCTGTAAAATTTACAGAAAGGTAAAAATAGGAGAGCTTTTACTTCCCACCTCTTTGCTGAATGTTACTGCCATGGGAACGTGTTCTGCACGCTGCCAGTTTCTTCTCAGATAATTTCCTATTTCTCCACTAAGCCTCTGGCTCACACATGACTCAGTTTTAGCACTTCAGTGAGATAAGCATGTGCCCCAACCCATACTTAAAATTAGCAGGGCAAACTTCAGTCCCTTCTTAAGGGCCTAGGATAATCACTCATTCTCTTCAATGAAAAATGTGCTGGTTTATATCAGCAACCAACTTGAGCTGGTCCCTTGTCTAGGGAAGGGATGAATGACAGAACACTAAGTCCAGTACGGGGCTGGTAACCACAGCATACACCTATTTCTTCTAGATGCAGGGAGATAAACCCTTCCAACACACATAACATCAAGGCAGATAAAATAGTTTAATACAGAGCGAGAACAAGTGTTGCATAAAAATAAGCACAATCTTTTTCTTAAAAAAAAAAAAGTCTGAGAACTTGTATTTAAAAGAAAAGCTGTTTGGATATGGATCATATAGGTGACTCATGAATGCAGGAGCTACAGCACAGTTCTACAGGAGAGTTCAGGATGTTCTTAGCTTCTCCATCCACTAAATCCAGAGGAAGATCTGTGCAGCAAGAAAAAAACAACACAGCAGTGAGTGCCAGACTCTCCTTCACGCAGTATTAATTCAGCAGATCTCACAAACAAACTGCCAGTCTCCCTAGGATCAGAAACTTATTATGAGAATGCATTGGTATTTCCAGCATCTTTCACCTGAGACTGCATCAACACATACTAACTAGATATAATTATGCTTATTCTACCGCCTATCATCTGGAGATACACACGCTTTCTCTACTTGACAGGGAAACAAAGTAAAAGAAACTTGCTAGAAGTAATGCAGGAAGCCAGTGGCAGAGTGGATGACAGTCAACCTCAGCTCCTAGTCCCGTCCTTTACCTGTAAATCATCATCTCAGTTCAGCCAGAAAAGTACTGATTTATTCCATTCCTTGTTTCAATCTGATAAATGGAGTAGATACTAGATTAACACACAGCTTGAGCACACACATTGCGTGCCTGAGTGGTGGAGAAAGAGCATGATCTAACTGAAAATTCTCTCTTATATGAAAGATTAACCTTACTGGAAAGCACACCTTCAGAGCTTGGACTTTGAGCTCTGTGCAGTGCCACTAAAAAGGAAATCAGAACTAGTGTGTTACTGCTACTTTCAAAGCTTGCTCTTGTAAGCCATTCAACTCTTCTATTCTGGTTCTATTTGCATTTTTAATGAAGAGTTAGACACAAAATGGTACTTACGTGTTAGATGATCCAAAACCAAATCCTGAAAGAAATGCAAGATTAGAAAAATAATTGTTAAAAGGTAAAACAAATGCATAAGATTTGTAGTAAATGTCCCCTCCTGCACACACATTGAAAAATGTATCTTTCCTGCCTTAGGCCAGGGAAAGAGCGATG